>Ga0308166_1002994_pt1 | contig 14754 bp, 18 predicted proteins | sample PhyCR2_2_FD_202137 | JGI IMG/M metagenome (GOLD analysis project Ga0308166, IMG submission 202137) | Phyllosphere microbial communities from UC Gill Tract Community Farm, Albany, California, United States - DLSLCC.R2 | ecosystem: Host-associated > Plants > Phyllosphere > Unclassified | place... | reverse complement strand
TAATATTTATGGAGACATTAGCTATATCTTTTGCAAAATCGCTTGGGTTGTTAAAAAAAGTATAAGTATCCAAATCTCTTTTAATATTATAATCGTAAATATTATCTTTAATTATATTAAGTGGTTCTTCAAGAGAAGCTAAAAAATTTTCTTCACTTAATTGGCCATTAACGCTTTTGTAGATATTATAAAAATTAGCAAATGCATTTGTGTCTGAAAAATCACTCAAGAAATTTGAATTAAATTCTTTTTTATTTTCCATGCTTAGCCAGCTTATTGCATCAAATGTTTTTACAACCTGATTTTGATTATTGTTAATCACTTGATTTATTTTATCTTGGTCAAGTTTAGCATATTCATCAACGGAAAAAGAATGTATTAATAAGGTTTTAAACATGTCCTTATTAAATTCAAATGCTCTTTTGTTGGCTTCATCAATACTTAAATATTCATTTTCAAGATCTGAAACAGAATAAATGATTTTTCTTAAAGCTTCAAGAGCTTTAGGGTTTCGTATTTTTTCTTCATGTGGAAGCTCACTGAAATATTCACGATATCCCAATTTTTTTCCTAAATACCTATCAACAGAATGTGCATATTCATGATCAATAATTCTGGTGAATTGACGAGTATGATCAGTATTTGATTTTAAACGAATAGCTCCACAATAATGAGATTGATGGCTAAATTGGGAAAAATGAGCAAGCTCTCCTTTAGAACATAACAAGGTTTTGTCAAACATATATCCAATTCTGCCATAGCCTACAGAAGTGTCTTCAAGATGAAATCTATTTTTAAAGTTTGAAAAAGATGTTTCGATGTCGTCCAGTTTTTTGGATAATTTTTCCGTATCTATTAAATCAAGTAAACTTACATTTAAAAATCCAAGATCGTATTTTTCACCTATTTGTTGTGCTCTTTCTATAAAGGGGGTTATTTTTTCAATATCTATTTTAACAGATGAAATTGAACGATTACTTTTATGTAAGTTATAAATATCATCAATTTTTTTAGCTTCAGATTCTGACAACAAATCAGAAATTTGCATATCCGCATCTCTTTTATTGTCTATGATGGGTTTTCCTGGAGTATAGACTCCAAAATTATTAAGGAAATCCAGAAATTCTTGTTCTTTATTGGAGCATTTTTGACCTTCTTCGTATCTGAATAATTCTGTTAAATTATCCTGGATTAATTCGTTAGATTTTTGTTCATCCTTATCCGTTAAAGACTCGGCCTTTTCTTTTAGAACTAAAATAAATTTACCATAGTTAAATGAAGTTGCTTCTTCGATCGTAGAAAATATCGATGTATAATCATTAAACTGAGTAAGAAAAGCAGGTATAGAACCTTGCAAACCATCAATAAATAAAGAAGGTCCAGCCTGCAACATTTCGCTGGCAAAGTGGAAGTGGTTAATAAGGTTTTGGATTTCGTCAGTGGACTTATCAGGATAAAAATTCTGCTTAATGGTATCAAGAATAGAATCTTGCATAAATGCTCCATATTTTTAAAGTATACTCTAAAGTATAAAGCTAAAAATAAGAGTTAGCAATATCGGCACTACGGAACTTCATTGCATAACAGCGCAACCTGTCGAATGATATCCCAGGCTTCAACTACCATTGCATTATTTTTTAAGCCTTTCTTCCTTAATATACTTGCGACACTGCCACTTAATAAAGTGTTTGTAATCTTATCGTTTTGCACAGAGCAAAGTAATACGATTTTAGATTGATTATTTTCTAAAAGTTGTATTTTTAAAGTGTTATTAAGCATATTATCAAAAATAATCTGATATTTATAATTGTTTAAAATAACAGTTTTATTTTTTAATTGTAGGATATCTAAATCATTAATTTTAGGTGTAAGAATAAACTTATGCATAACAAGAACCTTTTTTATAAATTATTTTAAATTTAACAAAAAAATTTTTGAATAGCAAATAAAAAATGTTAGAGTGGTGTAAAATTAAAAAAGGTATCATTATGAGAAAATTAATACTTTCTGTTTATGACATTATCCATTCTTCAACAACGACTGACTTAACTACACTTATGAATGTTCCAAAAGTAGATAAAGAAAAAATACTTTCGGATGAATATGATTTTATGCACGATCCTCTTTTTGTTGATTTAATGTATAAGAAAATAATTAATTTTGATAAAAAGTTACATAATAAAAAAATAATGAGTAATTTTTTTAAAAATAATAAAATGCGCTGGGGTATAAATTTTAGCTTGTTAGCTCTTTCAACAATTTGTTTAAATTTTAGTGGGGGTGAACATATAGCGGGTTTTGGTATGATTTTGATGTTTCTTAATACTTTAAATTTTCTCACTTTTATTTTAAATAGTTATTCAAATATAGGTATGATTTCTGGATCTGGTAAAGATCAAATTATAAGTAAGATAAAATTAACACATGAAGATTATATTTTGCTTTCGGAAAATTATAATAAAAAAACCATCAAAAACCTTTTGGAAATAATGGAACGTGATGATTCTTTTGCTCGCTATTCTTTTGATGAAGTTGTCGCTCTTCAGGAAGAAAAAAACGGCACTGAATCATTGTTCCAGGATATAGATAATTTGCCTCCAGAATTCGTTAAAAAATTAAAAAGAGATGATTATGCAGAAAGTTTGTATATTGATAAAAAAGATTGATGGCCAAAAATAGATGTGATATGCTCGTACAAAAGCAAATTTGTGGAGAATACAATGACTAATTTCTATAGCAGTACTAAAGAAGCTCTTGAAGATCCTTTGTGTCCTGATGTATTTGCTATAGGGACACATAATAATTACAAATTATACCTTATTGATGGAGAAGAGAACAAGGAAATTGCTCTGTTCTTGAAACATGTTAGATCTCGTCCTGCTTATGATACCTACCGTGATTTTAAGTCTGCTATTAATAATGTAGAAGATGGAGGCTATGTTGGTATTGGTTTTCCTAATGCTCAGCTTATTTATAGAGTGAACAAAAAAAATTATAATGGTAATCCTGAAGATTTGGATAATGTCGCCGGATGTTTTAATTTTATATATCATTTTAATAAATAATATAAACTTTAGGGAAAGGTCTGTTGCAATAAAAAGAGAGGTTTCCCTCTCTTTTTTTATTTTCTAAACCATTTTTTATCTAAATCCTTCTGATAATATTTGTACTCTTTACTCATATCATAAACAGTCATAACATCATGAGGTGCAGGAGTGACATAATTATCAAGTGTTTCTTTCGAAATATGGTATTTAATACTTTTTTTAATAGCATGACGAAAAGCTCTATGCCATAATTTCTTGTCTTCTTTTTCTGAACGATTATTTCCATGTATAGAGAAAAATGGTTGTTTACGATAACTTCTGGACATATAAAATCCTCTTTTGTAAGATATTTAATGTCTCATGTTGCCTCCTTGATATGTGAATATATTGAAGATATTATACATTTTATGAGACGAAATCAAATTCTTTTTTTTATATGATTATAATCTATTGAATCACCTGTTATGAGATGACTCAAAACTTGCTTTTCTTTTAAAGCATCATTTTCGAATTTTTTCTTTAAAAAGAAATCATAATATTGACTTTCTTTAATGTATTTATCAGAAAAATTTATGTGATCGATGTTAAACCCTGCTTTGACTAATAAAAATAATTTCTGATACATATCATTATCAAAATAAGCAGACATACAATGATTACCATCACTGTTTAACAAATTAACATTCAATTTAGCTTCTTTATGAAACAAAAGAAAATCAGTTAACCATGAATTAGCCAAAAAAAGGACATGTTCATTGTAAATGTTTATTTGATTATAATTTATGCCATTTTCAATAAGTAGTTTGAATTTATCGTATTCGCCTCTTCTGCTGTCATTCCAATAAAAAAGTGCATTCTCATTTTCATTGCTAAGTTGATTAATATTAATGCCATGTTCAATTAATACTTTAGTTTTATCAAAAGGTGCATCAAATAATGCATTTTTTCCATAGATGTTAGTATGATTAATATCAAGACCGGCTTCAATCAAAAACGGAATAAGATTGGTGTTTGCATCAAATAAAACATTATTACCTTCTTTATCCTGAATGTTATATTCACCACCATTTTTAATGTGTTTTGAAACAACCGAAGGAGAACCTTCAGTCAATAAATGCCATATAGAATCAAATTCATTAAGTGGTTCCATAAGGTTAAATCCTTCTTTTTGTGGAAGCTAAGCCATTGTCATTTTGTTCAAGAGTTTTCATCAAATCTCTTTTTTCAATAAAAGTATAAAAATAATTAGACATAACATTTATAACAGGATCAAAGGAAGAGCTAAATTCTTGAAGGGTTGTATTGGCATAGCCAGAACTTGTCATTTGATCATATAATCTATCTATATGTCCATCAGCACAAAGATTAAAATAATCGCCTAAGTCAAGATTTTCTTCAAGTGAAAATACTCTTAACCGTTTGGTTAAATCTACAGCAAGATTTATATTGTCTTCTTCGGTATATCCTGTTTTATAATCAAGTAAATATGTAAATAATTTATTTTTAACATAATCCATTTGTTTTTGAATATCTGAAACATCTTTTCTTTGATCAACAACATCAGGTATATCATCAAAATATTTCTGATGTTTAATAACCATCTCATTATATCCTGAAAAATGAAGCTCATTTTTAAAGTGTGCAAATAAATCACTTATATCCTGTTTTACTTTACTATATATATTAATTAGTCCATCACATTTTAATGCTGTTATATGACTGTAGCATGTATAATCAGCATCCTTTTTAAAATCAATATTGATCAATTTTTTGAAACATTTTTCAACATCTTCATTTTGCGAAGAAAAATTGACATAGGCTTGGTATAAATCAACCTTATTCTTAGTCTTTCCAGCGATAGGTTTAAATTTATACTCTTCAAGGTGCAAAATATTGTTTAAAGCATTTTGCTTTTGAGAAAAACTAATTCTTTTTGGGTCATTGCTAAATTGATTTTTACGCATATCCAGCCCCGAAAGGTAAGTCATGAGATATAATCTTTCTTCATTCTTTAAATTTAAAGTGAGATTATGATTATAAAAAAGATTATCTAAATTTTCTTTATTTAGTGCTGTAAAAACCATACAAAATCCTAAAAAAGACATACTTCCATAGGCAGATAAGTGATTGTAGTTCTCATCAAGGTTGTCATCTATAAATAGATTTATAAGTTTTTTTAATGCTTTCTGTTCATCATCACTTAAAGATGCTGGTGAAGTTGCAAGGTATTTTGTAAACTCTCTTAAGTCCTGATTCTTAAGTCCTGATTCTGGTAAATTCTCAAGAATGAAATTGGGGCTTTTTTGAGCATAATAGTTATTAAAAAGATTGTTGTTCATGCATTCTCCTATATTCTTTTTCTATGCTGGGTCTTTTGTGTAAGTTCGCTCTCTTTGAGTGATATTTTAATATTGATCTTCTCTTCTGTAACTTTTAAATAGTTTATAAGTGGAAGAAGTTTTTCTAATTTTTCTTGTTTTGTTTTATCTATTTCTTCATCATTTAAATGAGAACTATTAAAAATAACCTGCATCCTTAATGGTTTATTTATATATGAATGTAAACCGTTAACTATATTTAAATGAAAATTATCAGAAAATGAACTAATGGTATGAATAAAATTATCCAATAAATTCACATTACTAATAGAATTATCAACTAATGATTCATAGATAAAGTCAAACAAATAGGATGTGCAAAAATCAAGGCAAGCCTCTTCGCTATTGACAGTATTATCAGTTCTGAAAAGTGAAACCTTTTGAAATATCTCTTTATCCTGAATGCATAAGCTTTTTATATTATCGAAAGCTCCATACATAACCTCGTCACAAATTTTAACTGTATGCTTAATTTCATTTTCTATAAAATGGAATTTGTCTTTTAAATGTAAAAAAGGTAAATCATTAATGATTCTAAATAATAAAGCATCGTCTTCACCATTAAATTTTTCTAAATCAAAACTTATAAATGATTTTAGTCTTGAATCTTCATCTTTTTCTAATATATTATTAAAATAAAAAGTAAGTAATGCATTTTTTGATTGTATCGTAGATTCAGATAAATCAATATTTAAATCATTAAAAAACATCAGAAGATCTAATTTATGTTTTATACTAAAATTCGTATGTTTTATAATATAAGCTGGGAGAAAATACATTTCATTATTATCATTTAGTCTTAAGTCATAATTATTCATGAGATGCTGTAAATTATTAATTGTTAATGGAACATGTATAAGTAAATATGCTAAGAAAGAAACAGAATTTCCTTTTATCTTTTTTATAGTGTTAATATTTTTATTGTCCTGAATGTAAATATCTATCAATTCTTTAATTTTTTCTTGTTCTTTATGAGATACATTTTCTGTCATTGATGATAAATATTGAACAAAATCTTTAACAGAAGATTTTTTTATTTCAGATTCCGTAATATCTCCCGAATGAATTTGCTTAATAATCGAGGCAGGTTTGTGCCCATAATAATAAAGTTGAGAGAAAAAACTATTTTGCTTCAAAATAAAATCCTTTTTAAATAAATATAATTAATTATAATCGATCAACAAAAATAAGCTATATCCTCTTTTTAAAAGTTGTGCTTACTTCTTGAACTTCAGGAATATCCTCAATATTGTCCAGAATTTTTATTTTTTCTTCTACTCTCATTTTTGTTAAGTAAGATTGTGGATATAATCGCTGAGATGGATTATCACTACCAGAAAATCGCTTCTCACAAATTGAATATATTAAATTAGCCATAGGGAGAACTTTATTTTTCTGGAATTTGTTATCATTAATAGATAAAAAATAACTTAAAATAATATCCATAGGTGCTATAGAAACACGGTTAGTGTATTCATCCAGTAAATTATAGTGGTAATCAAAAAGCACATTATAATCAATTTCATTTTTTAAAAAATCAAACATGAATTCACTATATTTAATAGCATTTAAATTAGGGTTTGAAAAAGCTGACTTATATTCTGTTAAGATATAATCCTTCATATAGTGACTAAAAACTTGTATAGTTTTAAGGCTATGACTATATGGGTTAAAAAGGTGGTTATCTTTTGCAAAGTTAAATCTGATTAATTTTAGGAAAACCGATGTCGTTTCTGGATTGGTAATGTCTATAGAACCACAAAAAAAACTATCGAAAATTTTATTTTTACTTTTTATAAGTGGAGTCAGTTTGTATTTTTCATATAAGAAAAAAGAGTTAACAAAGCTTCCTTTAGAAATATTAACATTTATTTTATTATCAATGGCAACCTGTAATAAATAACTTGTATGTTTTGAATCATTTTTCAAATTCATAGAGTTACCTAAATATTCAAAAATATATTCAGGAAAATCTGGACGATAAGCACAACATAATGCTAATAAATTAAAAGAGTAGCCAGAATCAATAATAAATTCACCATTATTTTGTTTGATAATTTCGTCAAATACTAATCTGAAATTATTTTCATTAATTTCAGATATATTTATATCTTGTAAAAAGGGTTTAATAGAAAAATCACCTACTTCTGTATAAAATTTAGATTTTAAATTCAGAGTATTACCATCTTTTAGCTGTTTATAGATGTGTAAAAAGCTATAATTCATTGTGGTTTTTCCTTAAAAACATATTAATTTAATATATCTTATTGTATAGGATTAGTCCTGAGAAAACAATGTTTGATCTTTCAAATCGGGTGGTGTATACTTGTTTTTTTGAATTATAGTTTACTAATAAGAGGAAAAAATATGAAATCAGCTTTTGAAAATATATCAGATATGAACACAGCTTACAGTAACGAGTTTGGTTGTGCAGTAGATCTGGTTGATGGAAAAAAAGTTATTACCGAAAAAGGTGCTATTCGCCTGTTTGACCAGGTTAAAAACCTTGATGATGAGTCTGAAGAGTTGAGAAAGGATGGTTTTAATGTGCTTCTTGCTGATCCTCAATCTGCCACAGGTCGTAAAGAGATGTTTGATGCAATTGCCGATCTTCTGGTATTTGCACACGGTGCAGGTCACATGATGGGTGAAGATATCACAGATAAAACTCGTGAAGATGGAATGGGTGAACCTCTGCTTGGTTTTGAAATTGACGAACTCCGCTCTCCTGAAGGTCAGGCTAAGATTAAAGTATTGCTTGAGGAAGCAAGAGAGAAAGATATTCCTGAACTGACAGCCTGCCTTGAAATGATGAGTAATATTGATGCCGATGATGAAACTTTCTTTGCTGACTTTGAAATTATTTTGAATGCTGCTATCGCTGATTTTAAAAGAAGTGTGCTGGCTCGTAATTTTGAAGATTCAATGGAAGCTTATGATGGGATTAATGATCTGCTTGAGTTCCTGTTCAATTTGAAAAAGAAACCAGATTATACTATTGATTTGCTTATTGATCGAGTTACTGAAAGTAATATGAGCAAGCTGTGTAAAAACGAAGAGCAAGTAAATGATACTGTTGACTTTTATGTACATAAAGGTGTAGAAGTTTATGTAAAAGAATCACCTTTGTTGCAGGATGATGGCACTCCTTACCTGCTGGTTTGTTCAGCTAAAGAACAAACAGTGAAAGATTACAATGAAGAAACCGGTGTAGAAGAAGATAAAGTATATCGTGCTAATAAAGTTCTGAAAAACATTCACTGGTTCGAACCAGAATTATCTGATTTCTAATAAAATAAGTGTGGTAGAATAAAATAATATATTATAAGGAGGTTTGAGCCTCCTTTTTTTGAAGGTATGCAAAAATGGCGCTAAATTGCAAAAATGACATTTTAACTTTTCTTAAATATAATCCAGAATTAAAAAACAGATTACTGGATGAATTTGAAGAAAAAAAAGGTAATCATATCGTTAAAGATAATTTGGCTTGTTTAAAAGGTTCTCCTCTATTTTTTAAAATATTAGGTAAGAGTGCTTTGAAATTGGCATTTATTTTCATTGTTTTAAAAGGAATTAACAGTGCTTTAGATTCTGAATTTTTGCATGATATGACCGATCCTCATATTTTTGGTCTTATAAGCGCTTCTTATTTTTCTTTCAATTTAGTATCCAATTTTGCTAAAAAAATGAAATTTACGAAAAATAGCTCAACTTTTGAAGAAGCTAAACTTGTATTTAGTGAAATATTTTATGATACGATAAAATCAAAAAATTCAATTACTCGGCAGAAAGCTCTTTTTGATAATACCTATATATCTATTGATGCAATGTCTATTATTTCAGAATATATAGACCGCGAAACATTTTCTATGATTCTTGATGATAAATTAACATACAGTCAGTTGGGTCTTCAAAATAAAAAAGATATAAGAAATGAATTAAAAATCCATCAACAACGTCAGCAAAGACAAGCTGCTAGTGTTCTTGAAGCAAAAGAAAAGGAAGAAAAACAAAAAACTAAAAAAGTGAAAAAAGAAGAACTTTTGGATTATCTTTATAAATAATCTCGTTGACTTTTTTTAGATTTTGAGCCATTTATATCCTTAAAGGATTATTATAAAGAGGCACAATATGGAACCTAAAGAAAGAAATGCTTTATATTTTATTAAAAATAAAATAAACAGTAATAAAGATTTGCTCAATTCTTTACAAGATATCTATGAAGATGAAAAAAAGACAGGAGCTTTGGCGAATAAAAAAGAAAAAAACAAAGATAAATTTGATAGATATCTGAGTGCTTGTTTATTTAATGAATATTCAATCATAAACCTTCCTGTATTAGGCTCAGTTTTTTTTATTATTTCCTTGTTTTGTCAGCCTAAAATAGATTTACCTGGTCTTCTTTTTGTTCCAGTTTTCTTTCTGGCTACATTAGATACACTCTTAGGAAGTTATAAACATCAACAAAATAAAGAAGGTTTTTTAAAATACTCTAAAAAGGTAATTAAATCTTCTTTTTCATCCCTTCTAAATAAAAAAAATTCTTTGGGTCGAAAAAAATATGAACTCTATGGCAATGAGATATCATTAAGATCGCTTGAGGAAATAGCAAAATATATATCAAAAGAAGAAATGAGTGTGATTTTAAAGGCAAAATTAGATTATGAATCGTTAAATATTTATAAAGATAAGTTAACAAAAGAAAAAGAATATGCTGATATAAACAAATATATAGAAAATGATTTGAATATAAATACAGTAAGAAATAACCTAATTGAAAATATTTATAAAGATAAAGGATTATAAAATGAATGCAACAAAGAAAGAAACACTTTTGCTAAATTATGCGATTATCAATAAAGTATGCTCTAATAATGAATTAATGAATAAACTGTTATCCATTTACGAACAGGAAAAATCAGATGGTGTATTAATTAAAAAGAAAAAATCTAAGAATTTGATTTCAAGATATATAAAATCTATTGTATCAACTAATGAAATAGTAGTAATAATAGGCTTTATGAATATGATTTATGGTTCAGTATTATTAACTCATGCTGATGACACCATAATAAAAACAATAATCTTAATAGGTTTAGGTAGTCTTTTGTTTTGCACTCCTAAAATTATAAAAGAACATGATGAAAATGAAAAAATTAGTAATAACTTAAAAAACATCTTAAAAAATCTTAGTAAAAACGTATTATTAACAAAAAATTCTCAAGCAAGAAAAAGAATTGAAATGTATAAACATACCTTTTCGTTAGCTTCTATCGAAGAAATATCAAAATGTTTATCAGAGGAAGAAATGCGTGTTTTTTTAGATAATAAATTTAGTTATGAAGATGTAAATATTTTTAATCAGGATTGTCCAGTATCAAAAAAAATGAAATCTTGTGAACAAATAGATGAAGTTTTAAATAGATTAAATATTAAAAATAATTTACTCAATAACCTTTATAATAAAAGTTGAATTTTGAATCCACCTGTAATAACCTGTATTACTAAAACAATATTTTTAGGGAGAAGCAGGTGGATTTTAAAAATATAAAAAGATACTTTGATGAAAAAGCAGAAAGTAAAACTGCTGCTATTTCATTAGATGTAACAAAAAAAGTCAAAATTATTATGACAGGTTTTTCGATAAAACTTTTGGTTTTTCCTTTTGTTTTTAGTATGTATACAGGTATTTATTCTAAAATAATTTATCCTCTTACAAGTAATGTTGGTCTTGGTTTATTATCAAATCCAGATGAAAAGACCTTTGCCCTGCTCCCTATTTTCCTTGCATTATTAGCTTTTGGTCTTTTTGGCCTTAAAATAGTATTGAAAAAGACAAATTCATTAATTGATAAGTTAGTATATAAAATTTTCAAAACAAACAAAGATGTTTTATATGAAGAAGGTAATCAAGATTATATTGATAATGAAGATATTATTTATTTGTCAAAACACATAAGTAAAGAAGAGATGCGGGCTATTTTAAAAGAAAAGTCTTTACTTGAATATAGCAATGTTACACAAGCTCTTGAAAATATGTCAAAAATGAATAATGTTAAAATTATACCTGAATATTCTTTTACAAACGAAAAACTAGAAATTTATCTAAATAGCCTTTATTCTGAAAATGTCGGAAAATAAATTTGAAGCTATTAAATAGATAATGTTATTTTATAGAAAATAAATAAAAAGGATATCCAATGTCACAGCAAGAAATGGTCGAGTTTACCAAACATGACCCTGCTTTATCCCGTATGTCTATATTCAGACCTGTTTCGAAAGGAGCAAGGAGTAACAAAATGTTAGATATTTCTTTTGACTATAATAATATTAATTTAAGAGTGCAAAGCATGGAAACTCTGGATGCTCGTGATCAGACTCTTTTATTTGTTTTAATTGCTATGGCAACTCAGCATAAACAAGGCGTTATTAACAAATCATCTACAGGAAATGTTGGGAAAAATTTGTGGGAACAAATCAGCTCTTTTTCGGATACTGACGGGTATTCTATTGCATTCTGCACAACCTTTTACAAAATCATTAAAAATTGTGGAATGCAAACATCTGGAAAAAGTTATAAATTTATAGAAGAAAGTTTGCTAAGGTTGGCTAAGACAAATATTACAATAAAGAAAGGTAAACAAACTGAAGTAACTCGTTTAATAGCTTCTTTAAAATATAATGAAAATGAAGAAGTGGCTGTGGCTATAAATCCAAGAATTGCGGAGGCGATCACAGGTCAATATGTAATAATCAATCTTGAACAGCGTAATTTATTGACTAATGATACATCTAAGATACTCTTTTCTTATCTTTCTTCAGTTATTAATGAAGGGAATACTATTCCTTATAAAGCAACCTATAAAACTTTAGTTGAAAAAACATGGGGTGAAGAATTTTCTAATGATTCAACCAGCCGAGGAAGAAAAAAGCAAGTTAAAGAATCCCTTAATCAGATTAACACCTTAGAAGGTTGGAATATCGATTTTGAAGAAGATATTGTTAAAGTGAACAGAAAAAAAGGAACTGTTGTTATCCCTAAAGTTGTAGTGTGATAATGCGAAAGAGAGGTCAGTGGTATGAGGAAAATACAGTCTAAAAAACCGTATCAAAACAGCTACAATAGTGCTGCTGATTTCTATGGCTTATCTACTGAAATTTTTTTAAAAGGTATAGAAGAAGGTTCTCTAAATATAAATTATGTTAAAAACAATGGTCAAAACGCATTATGGTATTCTAATTTAAAAGAAACTGAATTATTAATAAATAAAGGTATTGATATCAATCATATTAATAATGACGGTGAAAATGCATTATTTTCCGATATTAATCTAACTACAGCAAAAACACATCTTTTAATAAAATCAGGAATAAATATTAATAATACTAACCAAATTGGTCGAAGTGCCTTATTTGAACGCAATAAGGAAATAACAGAAATACTTTTTAATCATGGTATAGATATGAATATCATAGATGAGTTTGGTGCAAATGCATTATTTGCAACAGAACTTAAATCTGCCTTATTCCTGGTTGAAAAAGGAATTGATCTAACAATAAAAGATAAATTAAACAGAACTATTTATTTTTATATTGAGGATCAGGTTCTTTTTAAAAAAATAAATGATAAAAAAGTTGTTGATATTAATCATATTGATAATAATTTTGAAACTCCACTCTTCTATAATCGTCATTTGGTTTATTTTTTCGTTGAAGCTGGAATGAATATAAACCATGTGAATCCAATAGGCAGAAATGCACTTTTCTATAATTCGGAAGTTAAAGAATTAATTAATGCAGGAATAGATATTCATCAAAAAGATATTGATGATGAAAATGCACTTTTTCATCAGACATTTATTAATTGTATTTATCTCATAGAAAATGGTTTAAGTGCCCTAACTACTAATAAAGAAGGTGTGAAATATATAGATTACACTCTAAATAATATTTTGCATCCTGATGAAAGAGAAAGATACAAAAACATGATAATCTCTGCATCTGAAAAATATGAAAAGCAAAGTTTAAGTTCTATTGCTGACTCGTCAAATAATAAAAATGTGAAAATTAAAAAGCGCCTGTAATTTTATTTTCCTAAGAAATTGATTCTTTTTTTATATCTTCTTTGCCCACCTAAAGTGATTTCATCTGGAACTAATAATCCTTTCTTATGCCATCTGCGAAGTGTTACAACCGTAACTCCTAATTCTTCTGCTTTTTTACCTATACTTATTAGCATTTTAAACATCTTTTTCGTCGATTTTCCTTAAAGATCAGGTTTTATCAATTTTTCTTTATGCTGTCAAAACCCAAAATAACTATATTCTTAGTGCTAATAGTTCATGTAATAATGATATCATAGAAAGATTAGGGAAGATGAGTCCTACTTTTATCTGTATGAAAGGATGGGATTATAAATTGCCAGATTATTTAAAATTAAAAGCAATTAACAACATGAAAAATGTCCCACCTCTTTTCTTTTATAATCAAAAAGGAATAGAAAGTCAGGATAAAAAATGTACAAGATCTAGATGCGGGAGAAATGTATGTTTTTGTTGAAAAGGAAATAGAAAATTACCAATATACCGAAAAGAAGAAAAGAGATTTCAATATATTATTTGTTGACTCTATTTATGTGTTTCCTGAAGTTGTTGAGAAAATCTATATTTATCCACACTAATAAAAAAGAGAGCAGTGCTCTCTTTTTTAAGATATTAAACATTATGCCTGAATGTTTTGAAAATCCCTTTTTCTCTCAACTCTAAAAGCTGAGGAATGTCTTCTCTGAATTCTGGCATAGCATGAATAATATTCCCTAAATAATAATTATGAAATGTATAAGGTCTGTTAGGAATACTTTTAAACAAATTCATTTCTACTTTCTTTCTTCGAATTTTTACTCGTTTTATCAATTTCGCGGCTGGGTATACCTGAGCACTTGTTCCGACCTGAACAAATAAATCTGCTTCCCGGCAATGCTGTTTAGCTTGAGAGAATATATCAGGGTCGAGATTTTCATGAAACCATACAATAGCCGGTCTTACTTTTTCAAAACTGGCAGAGCAGGCTGGGCAATTATTATTCTGATTCCAGTCCTGATTGTGAGAAAATTCGTATGAGCATGTAAGACAAATAAAACGGTTATAGTGACCATGAAGATGCAGAACATTTTTGCTCCCTGCTCTTTCGTGTAAATTATCTATATTTTGAGTAAGGACAACAACTTCATGATCTTTTTCAATCTCAGCAATAATATTGTGAGCAATATTAGGTTGAGCTGCATTGATTTTATTTCTCAGGATATTATAAAAATTATGCACATTAAGAGG
>Ga0308166_1002992_pt1 | contig 14754 bp, 17 predicted proteins | sample PhyCR2_2_FD_202137 | JGI IMG/M metagenome (GOLD analysis project Ga0308166, IMG submission 202137) | Phyllosphere microbial communities from UC Gill Tract Community Farm, Albany, California, United States - DLSLCC.R2 | ecosystem: Host-associated > Plants > Phyllosphere > Unclassified | place... | reverse complement strand
CACGACGGTGAACCTCGAGTGACTATGGATGGCACGCTCCTGCCGGATGACAGCATTCCTTTGCGGGATGATGGACAAAATCACAATGTCGATATTATTCAGCGCTGACCGTCCGCTCTGTGCCAGAAGCGGACGTTGCTTGCATCATGGTATGTTAGTTTACAGGGAGCAGGTCACGCGGGCACGCAAAGCTGAGGCCAGTACCGTGTCGTCCAACAGGCTCCAGCGACTGTTCAATCCTGATGCTCCAGATGAGCGTTGGGTCACCGAATGCTCTTAATGAGCAGATTTTAACTGCAAAGAGCAGCAAACGGAAAGCGGGTTTAACTAAGCAGGGAGAAGTGCGCGACAGGCAGAATCTGTCATAACGTAACCGGCTTCGCCGGGTGCCGGTGCCGGGAGGCCAGTTCACCCTGCAGGCATCAGTAGGCACCTTCATGCCGCTGACGCGGCATCAACAATAGTCATTTCCTGTCTGCCATGAGGCGTATTTTTTAAATGCAAACATTGTTTGCCCCTTATGCCTCCCTTTCAACAGTGATTGAAGGGGAGGAGAGCAATGAGGCAGCTATAATCAAACCATTATCTATGGTCTTTCTTGTCCTTCCCCTTATGTTTTTTATCATTATCTTTGTGCTTTTTATGCAGTGCATGTTCATTTCGAATGAGGGCGCTTATCTCCTCCTCCTTATATGAAAGGTTCATTCTGGCTAGCTCATCCTGAACGTTTTTAGCACTATAACCTTTCTCTTTAATTAGTAAAGTAACTGAAGGTCGAAGCAACTCCAGGACTTCGGCCTCATCCATGCCGGGAGTGGGCAAGGAAGGAAGTTCATCAAGTTTTTTAATAACATCAGCCACTTCGGCTTTCGTTAAATACCTCTTCTCGCTCATGGTTTTTCCTTTGTCTGATACCACCTAAAAAAAGCATTAACAGGATTAAGACATTAATAATTTATCTCTGAATTATTACAATTAAATGTAATGCGGCTTTTTTTAACTAAATTTTCAAGCAAAAGAAATCAATTTGCTATCCTTTTTCCGCTGTTGTTTTCACGCATCTGAGATAAACTGATACAGGCTTTTTTAAGTATGTATAATGTCAGATCTGAGCGTGAGGTTAAGTTAATAGCGCCATCGTTAAGACAGTTTTGAATGCCGAAATCACAAATAACGTGCCCTTATTAGCTTAAGCTGTGCATGTTTTAAAGACTATAACACTCATGCAGAATAAACTGATCCGGATAACAGTATTTCCATAATAAATTTCCACGCTCTTATGCCCATAAAGTACCTGCTTCTTCAATTTGTCAGAGCATTAATCAGTGCTGTTGGTGCCTGTTAAGCAGTCGATGAAACTTTGCTGGTAACCTGGTGAGAAGCACCCTTGATAAAGCGTCAAAACCGGACATGATAACGTCTCCTTTCAATGCCCAGAAAAGCGCCACCCAGGTCACGACTGTTGCTGCCACAATAAATGCGCCGCCCATGTCGAATGGAAAATGCACGCCCAGAAAGATACGTGACCAGGCTACCAGTAGTGAAAGCAGAGCCATGACAGAGCCAAAAACCCAGCTACGCCGGAAGAGCAATGCCAAAGCTACACTGAAAAACAGAGTGCCGTGATCGCTGGGAAATGAGGAGTTTGGCACGTGATCGATCCATAAATGACCAAGCCCCATCATAAAAGGGCGGGGGTGGAAATAGACGACTGAGCACACCATGCTAATTGACAGCGCTGTCAACCCACTAATTCCGACAAATAGGGCCGTTTCTCGCTCCCGTCTTCTTCCCGTGAACCAGTGAAGAAGCACGATCACAGGTATAAAGAAAATCAGATATTCCGCGCTGAAAACGGCAAAATCAATCAGCCAGTCAGGCGTGCCAACAGGCGCGTTAATTTTAAGAAACAGGTTTTGATTGAAAACTTCAGTAATGTTATCCATTGCGTATCTAACCTTAGAGAAATTAAGATTAGATATTGACCATAAAAGATTAATTTAACCTTAACACTCAACTTTTTTACGTCTGTCGTCTCACTGGATATTTGCCAGTCATGCTGCTCGGGAGGTGCTGTAAAATTATATGACACCGAACTGAGCCCTGCAGCAGGGACATTACACTTCCCCCACCAGGCACTGTTCTGCATCCATCCCGTCGGGCCCATTCTGTAAAACTTCGGTGCGCGCGGATTTCGCCAAATCAGAATTTGCTTTAGCGGATCTTTAGTCTTGCTTTTATAGAGACCTTACAATGGCGAGGTTCAATCCCAAAATGCCATTTCTGATATTAAACCAATGTCCGCTCCTCGCTCAAAGCGAACATCCGTTTAGGGTTTAGCCCGTTTTGTTCCAAAGCGGACGTTCAAGTAAACATAGAAAACAGCACTATCACAATAGCTGTCCATGATACCAACGCTCTCCGGTGAACCATTCATCACGAGCCTCACTCCCATAGTATTCGAGCGTAATACCCAATTCCTGCACATTAGCTGGAAGAATGAGCCCCCGCTCAGCAGCCAGGCTGCGCTCTTTAATCAAAGCGGAGGCACCATTTTCAGAACGGTTTTCAGTAATAAAGCTTTGGTAATAGTCTTCTGATCGATAGAGACAGATTTCGCTTGTAAACATATCCGGAAGGCATATAACCGCAGTAATCCGAGGGGCTGTAATTCATACCAGCAGTTGCCGTTATAAGATTTGAACAAGCATTAATCATGGCTTGGGCGCAATCTGCTTTAGTTTTAAGTGTGCTGTACTTTCCCTGAACAAGATTAATCTCTACCGGAATTTTGAAATTCCAGTAATGCTCATCTTCTGAAAACACGCTTCGTTGAGGGTTATGAAATGTATCAGCCCAACGTTTAAGAGCTTTTAAGCGGCGTGGAATATTTCTGACTTTGGTTCGATGATCTCTGTTAAGCCGTCTGCTCATGAGTATTTCAATTTTCACCCTTTCAAATGATTTAGGCTGTGTGCAGCTAACCGTTAAGCATTAATATAAATCACCTTTCTCGAGTTGAAACGCCTTATGGTCGCTTTTCGCTCATAGCGGACTTTGAGCGCCGACTGTCCACCTTGTGCCAGAGGCGAACGTTGCAAACGAACTTCTATGTTAAATATTGGACGCCGTCACTGATGAAACATTATGTTAGGTTCACTAGCTAAAAATTAATCGAGGGTATCGAATGTTTAGCATTTCAGAAGTAGATAAAAGTGATTCTGATCTGGCCTTGCTGGTCAGCGAGCTCGATGCCTTTCTGAGCGAATTGTATCCTGCAGAAAGTAATCACTGCCTTGACCTTTCAACAGTAAGTGACGAGCAGCTCCGTTGCATCATTGTGCGTGATGAAGGGGGGATTCCGTCAGGTTGTGGTGCTTTACTCTTTCTGAAAGATGGCTCAGCTGAGATCAAGCGGGTTTATATTCGACCGGAATACCGGGGCAGAAAGCTGGGAGAGCAGATAGTCAGTACAATCGAGATAATTGCTTCGGAACAAAATTTGCCCTTATTACGGCTTGAAACAGGGATTCACCAGCAACCAGCGATAGCACTGTATCGCAGATGCGGTTACGAGATATGTGATGCATTTCCGCCGTATGAAGCAGATCCGTTGAGTGTTTTTATGTTTAAAGAGCTTCCTAAAATGGCGCCAGGAAAGAACGGAATAAATCGATAGTGGTTCGCCGCCAGGTTGTTATGTTTAAAGTGGCAGAACATCTCTATCGCTATCATTTTGACGTCCGCTCCTCGCTCATAGCGGACCTCCAGCTCAGCCAACTTTGTGCCAGAGACTCTATAAAAAATTGATGGTTCTTTTTATCAAGATGCTTACCGTTTCTCTGACGCCATTATCCAACCTGCTGGTCGCGCCACCACTGGGGCTGTATTTATTCACCCACACCGCTAATCGCGCTCAATAACCAACGCCACACCTTGCCCGCCACCCACGCATAGCGTCGCCAGACCTCGCATTAACTCGCGCTGTTGCAACGCATTGATCAGCGTCACCAGAATACGGCAACCGGACGCACCAATAGGATGGCCCAGTGCAATGGCACCGCCATTAACGTTAACCCGATCAGGTTGCCAGCTAAGCGCAGAACCTACTGCTAACGCCTGTGCTGCAAAGGCTTCATTTGCCTCAATTAAATCAACCTGATCCAGCGTCCAGCCTGCCTGGTGGAGCGCTTTATATGTCGCTTGTACGGGGCCAATGCCCATGATTGCAGGATCAACGCCGGCCACGCCGCTGCCCGCTATGCGGGCCAGTATTGGCAAACCCAATGTGGCGGCGCGTGTCGCAGACATCAGCATTACGGCGGCCGCGCCATCATTCAGGCTGGACGCATTGCCCGCGGTGACGCTGCCATCATTTTTGAATGCCGGGCGCAGGCGTGCAAGCTGTTCGGCACTAGTGTCGGCGCGAGGCTGCTCATCATCGTGCACTATGAGCGGCTCGCCTTTTTTCTGCGGCACCGGTACCGGTGTAATTTCGTCACGGAACGCGCCCCGTTGCTGCGCAGCAATGGCTTTCTGCTGTGAGTGCAGCGCAAAGGCGTCCTGCGCTTCGCGGCTTATTTGGTAGTCTTCAGCCAGGGTCTCTGCTGTGATGCCCATGTGATAGTCATTAAACGCATCCCACAGCCCATCGTGAATCACGCTGTCCACCAACTGGCTGTGACCGAAGCGGCAGCCGTTACGTGCATCCGGGATCAAATAGGGCGACCGGCTCATGCTCTCCTGACCACCTGCAATGATGATCTCCGCTGCACCGCTTTGAATCGCCTGGGTAGCCTGAATCACCGCTTTCAAACCCGAGCCACAAACCATATTCAGCGTCGTGGCGGGCACGCTGTAAGGAATACCGGCGCCCACTGCGCCTGACGCGCCGGGTTCTGGCCACAGCCAGCGGTCAGCACTTGTCCCATCAGCACCTCATCAATTAACGCTGGGGCTATTCCGGTTTTCGTCAGTAATGCGGCAATGACGGTCTGACCCAGCTCGGCCGCCGTTAACGCTGCCAGCCCGCCGTTGAAGCGGCCCACGGGCGTGCGCGTAGCGGCCACAATCACACAGTCATTCATCGTGCCTCCACGGTAAAGGGCATTTCACGTACGTCGTCGGCCACAATCAGGGTGCCGGCGGTTTTCGCCTTAATGTCTTCAATGCTCACGCCCGGCGCATATTCCCGCAGCACAAAAGTGCCGTCACGGATCTCCAGCCAGGCCAGCTCGGTGATCACCTTGTGTATACAACCCACGCCGGTCAGCGGCAGGGTGCAGGCATTCAGCAATTTGGATTCCCCCTGTTTGGAGGCGTGCGTCATCATCACGATGATGTTCTCCGCGCCAGCGACCAGGTCCATGGCGCCGCCCATGCCTTTCACCATCTTGCCCGGAATCATCCACGAAGCGATATTGCCGTTTACGTCGACTTCCAGCGCGCCAAGCACGGTAATATCCACATGGCCGCCACGAATCATGGCGAAAGACTGCGCGGAGTCAAAAATCGCAGCGCCTTTGCGCGCGGTAACGGTTTGTTTGCCTGCATTGATCATGTCTGCATCAAGCTGTGCTTCAGTTGGAAACGTACCCATGCCCAGCAAACCGTTTTCGGATTGCAACATGACGTCGATACCGTCCGGAATGAAATTGGCGACCAGCGTCGGCATGCCGATGCCCAGGTTGACATAATCACCATCACGCAGTTCCAGCGCCACGCGCTGCGCCATCTGTTCACGCGATAACATCTGCGCCTCCTGCTTTTACCGTGCGTTGTTCAATCCGTTTTTCAAAGCTGCCCTGAATCAGGCGATCAACATAGATGCCGGGCGTATGGATCGCCGCGGGGTCCAGTTCGCCAGGCGGCACAATTTCTTCCACTTCCACCACGGTAATGCGTCCCGCCGTGGCCATCAGCGGGTTGAAGTTCTGCGCCGTATGGCGATAGATTACATTGCCGTACCAGTCGGCTTTCCAGCCCTTAACGATAGCGAAATCGCCGCGAATGGCCGGCTCCAGAATATAATGGCGGCCGTCAAACTCACGCACCTCTTTGCCTTGTGCGACGGGCGTACCATAACCGGTGGCGGTATAAAATGCCGGAATGCCCGCACCACCTGCGCGCACTTTTTCGGCCAGCGTGCCTTGCGGCGTCAGGATCACCTCCAGTTCACCACTCAGCATCTGCCGTTCAAACAGCGCATTTTCACCGACATACGACGCAATCATGGTTTTAATCTGCCGGTTCTCCAGCAACAGGCCAAGCCCAAAACCCTCGACACCGCAGTTGTTGGACACCACGGTTAACCCTTTCGTACCCTGATGATAAATGTGTGCAATCAGGTTTTCCGGAATACCACACAGGCCAAAACCGCCTGCCAGTACGATCATGTTGTCTTGCAGCCCCGCCAGTGCCTCCTGGTAACTTGCGACGCGTTTATCTAATCCTGCCATTGCCGGACTCTCCTCCATCAGACTCTGGTGGCATCTTCACGTCACAGAAATATTTTGTGAATTTTATTTTTATGAAGTATTGATTTGCTTTTTTTATTAATAAATTATTAAGTGCTATTTTTCATAAGGTTAAAAAGCCCGGAATGAAAATGACAATCAAACAGTTACGTGCGTTCTTAGCGGTGGCTCACACTTTGAACTTCGCCGCAGCGAGCGAGCGCTTGTCGCTTTCACAACCTGCGTTGAGCCTGGCGATTCGGGGGCTGGAGGAGGCGTTGGGTGGCCCATTATTAATGCGCACCACGCGTCATGTGTCGCTCACGCCTGAAGGCGAGGCCTTCTTCCCCATGGCGCGTCGGCTGGTGGCGGACTGGGACAACGCAGAAGACGCGATGCATTCGCGCTTTACGCTTCAGCTAGGAAAAGTGGCGATTGCCGCCATTCCTTCGTTTGCTGGCAATCTGCTGCCAGAAGTGCTTAAAGCATTTCGACAGCGCTATCCCGGCGTCAACGTGGCGGTGCATGACGTGATCAATGAACGCGTGCTGGAAATGGTGCAGGAAGGGCGGGTGGAGATGGGCGTAGCGTTTGAGCCAGAACTGACGGAATCTCTTGACTTTACGCCCCTTGGCTGCGATCGCTTTGTTGCCGTTGTCCCTGCCGACAGCCCTCTGACGCAAAATGCGCAGGTCAGCTGGCGGGAACTGTTGCAATTCGACTTCATCGCACTGCAACGTCCCTCGGCGGTGCGCCGTCTGCTGGAGCAGTCGTTGGCGCAGGCCGGGCGGCAGTTGGATGTGGCATTCGAGAGCCATCAACTGATTACCGTGGGAAAAATGGTGGCCAGTGGCTTAGGTGTGAGCGCCGTGCCTGCGCTATGCATTCAGCAGATGCGCGAGGTTGGCGCGGTTTGTCTTCCGTTGGTCGCGCCGACACTTGAGCGCAATGTGGGGATTTTGCGTTTGAAACAGCATCAGCTTTCTCATGCTGCCGCAACGTTGGCACAAACCATGACGGAAGCCTGCCGCTGGCCAACGTTGTGAACGTAGATACAGGTCAGGGTGCATGGCCACACCATCCGAATGCCTACCCGGACAACCAGGTAAAGCGAATCATGCCATGCAGTACTGTTGCGCTGCTTCGTGACGATCCAGCGTAAACACCTGCAACGTTGTTTTCTCGCTGCTCAGGGTAAAAACAGCTGTTGCCAGCGTGTTTTCTTCATCCGGATCCTGTGGTGACAAACGATAAATGGGCAGCACCACATCATGTTGATCCGAGAGAATCGTTTTCGCCGACGCGCCGTCCACCTGCGTCTGTGTCTTCAGCCAGTGATTCAAGCGCTGCTGACGAGAGCCGGAGCTGTCAGTAATCACCTGTTCAGTGGTTTCAAGCTTTTCATGAATCAGGTGATTGGCATGGGCGAAGACATCGTTCAACTGCGTAACAGAGCAGCCAGAACCGGTTGCTTCTACGCTAAACAGGCGACTGTCGCCCCGTTGTCCTAACGTATGGTGAAACGCTCCCGCACGTGGCCCTGTTGTCAGGATAGCAATCGCCTCATCCAGGGTTGTCGCATTCAGGGCCGCACGCGCCAGGACCTGACGAGGAAGTCCCGCTGGGCGTTCCACCGCGCGAATGTTATTCACCGTGTTAACAATCCCTTTCTCATTCACGGCAAACGTGTGGCCGCAAATCGAACCCGGATAGGCGAAGCTGATGAATTTCAGGCCCTGATCTGGAACGAGGGTAACCATCGCACAGTCATCGCGTAGTTGCGGAAAACCGTCTTCGTTGTGGGCAATAATCCGTTCACCTTTCGCATTCCTTCCGGCCACCGTGGTGCAGCCATCGGAGGTGGACCGCACCAGATCGCCACGGCAGTTCCACGCAAAAACTTCATCAAGCGGTGCCTGCAATCCTTCAGCAAGTCCCTCTAGTTCCTGCCAGATAAGCGGGAACTGCTGCTGAACACGCTGGCGCATAGCCTGAGTCTGCTCAGATGCTTTCATCGCCGTCACGGTTTGCCACAGCGCCGTTAAAGTGAGTTTGTTATGCCAGGCCTCGCGGCCAAAATGTCCGAGTTGCTGACCGATTGCAAAAGCGGAGCCGGCGATTGTGAGTGCTTTCATTGTTTTTATTCACTTCTGTTCAGGAGACATGTTGCAAAAATTCTTTGAGACGTGGATTACTGCTGGCGTTGAGCAGCATATCAGGTGAGCCATCTTCGGCAATGGTACCACCATCGATAAAGATTAAGCGCGAGGCCACATCGCGGGCAAAGCCAATTTCATGTGTGACGATGACCATGGTCATTCCTTCTTCAGCCAGAGAGCGCATGACTTTCAATACTTCATGGCGCAGTTCAGGGTCCAGTGCAGAGGTTGGTTCGTCAAACAACATCATTTTCGGCTTAACGGCCAGCGCCCGGGCAATGGCGACGCGCTGCTGCTGACCTCCCGAGAGTTCAGACGGGTAGTGATCGGCACGTTCGCGCAATCCGACACGATCCAGCAGCGCCATTGCCTGTTCACGTGCCGCGGCTTTGCTCTGCTTACGCACACGAATTGGGCCGAACATCACATTCTCCAGTGCTGTAAGATGTGGGAACAGATGAAACTGCTGAAACACCATCCCGGCTTCTCGGCGGATGTCACACTCATTGGCATGGGGATCCGTGATGTGTTTACCAGCAACCAGCAACGTCCCGGTGGTAATTTCTTCAAGCTTATTGATACAGCGCAAAAGCGTGGATTTGCCGGAACCGGAAGGGCCAATAATCACCACCACTTCTCCGGTCTCAATCTTTAAGTTGATATCGTGAAGGACCTGCGTTGTGCCAAAGTTTTTGGATACTGCGTTAAATTCAACGATGCTCATAGAATATGCATCCTTTTCTCCAGTTGCTTAAGCAGGAAGCTCAGGCACAACGTGACAGCCAGATAAATCATCGCCACAGCGGTCCATACCTCAAGTGCCCGGAAATTACCGGCAATAATTTCCTGGCCCTGACGCGTTAATTCGGCCACGCCAATGACAATAAACAGTGAGGTATCTTTGATACTGATAATCCATTGATTGCCTAAGGCAGGGATCATACGGCGCAGCGCTAACGGCATAATGACATGCCACAATGTACTCCGCTGCGATAGCCCCATTGCCAGACTCGCTTCCTTGAAACCCTTGTTAATAGACAGAATGGCACCACGTGTGATTTCCGCAATATAGGCGCCCGAGTTGATGACAATGGTCACGATGGCTGCCGTAACCGGCTCAATACGAATCGGTAGCACCATCGGCAGGGCGAAATAAATAAACATCACCTGCACCATGATCGGGGTTCCACGAATCACTTCGACGAAAATCAGCGAAAGTGTTTTAGTTATCCTGCCGCCTAAGGCACGGCAGGTACCTGCCAGCAATCCAATAATAAAACCGCCCAACAATCCCGACAGTGAAATAATCAGCGTCAGTTGCAACCCCTGCAAAAGAATCGGTAACGATTCCCAAATATACTTACTTTCAAAATTCATAATTCGACCCATGGAGCAAAACGAGGCCGACTTACGCCGGCCTGGCGGGATTATTTCGGTTCTTTAGCAAACCATTTTACATAGATTTTGTTGTACGTACCGTCAGCACGCAGTGCCTTAAGGGCCGCATTGACTTTGGGTGTCAGAGGGCTGTTTTTCTGCATCGCAAAGCCGTACTGCTGAGGCAGAATGCTGTCGTTTTCACCGACGGCTTTAATCTTGCCATCGCCGGCAGTTTTTACGTAGTAGAGGACGTTCGGCGAGTCGTGCACAACCGCATCCAGATTACCGGCCTGTAAATCGAGATAAGCATTATCGATATTGGGGAATTCAACGTAGTCGGCCTTGTATTTGCCTTTCATAAATGTGGCGGCAGCCGTACCCTGTTTCAGGCCGACTTTTTTACCCACTAAATCGCTGAACTTCGTGATTGACGTGTTGTTGCTTTTGACGGCGATTAATAAATCTGCGTTGTAGTAGCCATCACTGAAATCGACGACCTGCTTGCGAGGTTCAGTGATTGTAATGCCCGCCATGGCAACGTCCAGGTTGCGCGACTGCAGGCCGGGAATTAATCCGCCAAAATCCATCGGCCGTAATTCATAGCTGACATTCATTTTTTTCGCGATGGCATTCCATAAATCAATATCGAAGCCAACATATTTATCGCCTTGTTTAAATTCAAAAGGCACAAAAGCCGTATCAACGCCGACCACTAATTTATCCTGCGCTGCCACAGCTAAGGTGGCGGAACAGGCGACCAGCGCGAATGCAATTTTTAACTTAGTAAATAATCCAGACATAATAACCCTCAGCGTCAGTGAAATAGCGTGCAGTACATGTCACCCGATGGTGTCCATCGGGATATAAAAAAGAGAATATTGATTATTCAGGACAGGTCAGAACGTGCCCTGATTAAACCTAAAGTTTACGCAGGAATAATGTGATCCTGCGTGTCGGGCACTGGCGTCTGCGCGCCGTTCATTACCATCGAAAGAAAACTGTAATAGCCATTAATACCTATCAGATCGACCACGCCTTTTTCGCCCCATAACTCGATGGCCTGCTGCCAGGTGATATCACTGACGTTTTGCTGCTGATGTAACTGCTGGCAGAAAGCGTAAATGATCGCTTCATCCGGCTTTAAATCCGTGGGCGGGCGTTTTTCATTGATGGCCTGCACAGCCGCCGCTGAAATCCCCTTTTCACGCGCTATGGGGGCGTGAATGGCCCACTCAACAGGCTGCGACCAGTGCCGTGCCGTCATCAAAATCGCCAGCTCAGATAAGCGCTGACCCAGCGCACTACGATAGCGAAGATATTCCCCCATGCGTTGTGCGTGGGCCATCAGTTCGGGACTGCGTAACAGCGGTTCAAAGGGTGGGAGCAGTGCGCCACGCGGACCGTTGATAATCTCTTCAGCCAGGAAGCGCTGTTCATCGCTCCACTCATGTGCCTGCAGCGGCGGTAAACGGTTCATCATAATCTGGCGGTCTCTTCACGAATCACGGTATTCAGCGTATCTACCACAAAATCAAGCTGGGGGGTCGTCACAATAAACGGTGGGGCGATTAAAATATGATCGCCATACTGACCGTCCAGCGTGCCGCCCATGGGATAGACCATCAATCCGCGCGCCATACAGTTCGCTTTGATGGCCGCGTGAAGTTTCAGGCCCGGATCGAATGGCGTTTTATCTGCTTTATCAGAGACCAGTTCAACGCCCGCAAACAGACCACGACCGCGTGTATCGCCCACGTAGGGTAATTCGCCTAAGACGTTACGCAGGGCGTTTTGCAGATAAGCACCTTGCTGTTTTACCGCCTCCAGCAGATTATCGCGTTCAATCACGTGCTGAACAGCCAGTGCGGCTGACGCCGCAGTAGCGTGACAAATATAGGTATGACCGTGCTGGAACAGCCCGCTACCCGCCTGAATCGCTGACACAATTTTCTCACTTGCCAGCACAGCCCCAATGGGTTGATAACCGCCGCCCAGACCTTTGGCGATGGTCACCAAATCGGGCACCACATCATCTTGTTCAAACGCATAGAGCGTGCCGGTGCGGCCCATTCCACACATCACTTCATCGGCGATATAGAGAATGCCGTATTTATCACACAGGCGGCGCACGCCTTTCAGATAGCCGGGCGTTGGCGGTGTGGCACCGGTGGTCGCCCCGACGACCGTTTCCGCGCAAAAACCGATTATGGTTTCCGGGCCAGCCTCAATAATGGCCTGTTCAAGCTCGTTCAGCAGGCGTTCGGTGTACTGCTGCTGAGTTTCATCCGCGAGGCGATCGCGATATTCGTTACAGGCGGAAACCCGAATCACGTCGATAAGCAAAGGCGCAAACTGGCGGCGACGCCATTCATTGCCGCCTACGGCCAGCGCACCCAGCGTGTTGCCATGATAACTTTGCTTACGGGCAATAAACTTCGTGCGTGACGTCTGGCCGATTTCTACAAAATACTGACGGGCCAGCTTGAGAGCTGTCTCAACAGCTTCCGAACCGCCGGAGACAAAATAGGCATAGTTGAGATCACCCGGCGCGTGACGCGTCAGGTGGTCGGCAAGCTGTTCGACAGTATCACTGGTGAAAAAACTGGTATGAGCATAAGCCAACTGATCGATCTGGCGATGCATTGCGGCCAGAACATCTGGGTGTGCGTGTCCTAAACAGGAAACGGCGGCCCCCCCGCAGGCGTCGAGATACTGTTTACCGTTCGTATCATAAATGTACGCGCCTTGCGCGCGCGCCGCCACCTTGGGCGTGCTGCGCAAACTACGGTGGATGATATGGCTCATTGCTGGATCCTGCTCCTGAATACGCTGTATAGACTCTGCGCATCTTGCAGGATTCATTTGAATCACGTCAATGAAATAATGATTCAAATGTATTCTATTTTCTTATGACCGAGCCCTTTGTCTCGTGCTGTCAGGATTTGCCCTGTACCACATAAGCGCCCGATTCCATTAAATAGCGCTCTGCATTTTCGATTTTAGCTACCGCATCGCGGCCGTGACGTGCGACCAGCATGGCCAGCAGGCACTCTGCCAGCCCCATGCCAGAAACGACGGAAGGGAAAAAAGACGGGCTGTCGATAGAAAACAGCATTTTACAGTCGGCGGCCTGGGCCAGCGGCGAAACCAGCGAATCGGTTATGGCAATGATCTTTGCGCCCGCCTGTTGTGCGGCCTGCAACACGGCCAGAGATTCGCGAGAATAGGGGGCAAAGCTGATGAGCAACACACAATCGCGTGACGTAAATTCCCGGGTGAAGACTTCGATGTTACTCGCCAGCCCATCGATCAGTGACACGTTGCGATGAAACAGGCGATAAACATAGAACAGCGACCAGGCGATCGGGAAGCTTGCACGGAAACCGCAAACGTAGACATTCTCGGCCGCATCCAACAGGGACACGGACTGCTCCATCATCGGCCGATTCTCGTTATGCGTAAATTCCAGATTGCTCTGGTGAGCCTGAAACATCTCACTATAGAGTTGAGACTGCGGACCCGATGCTATGAGCTTCTCCGCCCTGGATACATATGTATCATTGCGCAAGCCAATATCATCAATGAATGCGTCTTTCAGCTCACCCCAACCGCTGTAACCCAGCCGTTTTGCCAGACGAAGCAGGGTGGCAGGTTTAACGCCAGCCTGAAGAGCAAAGGTGCGCATCGATTGGACGACCAGTTCATTGGTATGCTGCAGCACATATTCCGCAGCGCGTTGCAGTTCCGCAGACAACGTATTGAACTCGCTGAGAATGTTTTCCCTTGGATTCATAATCACTTTTCACAGGCAGTAAGGTTCAGGTATCTAAACACATTTGTTAACGAGACTCTATACAGGTAAAAATCGCCTCAAATGGTATCGTCTGCTGACTAACGACAGGTGAAGCTCCCCGGTCACCTGAAGATTTATCTCATCACCAGGCGATCCATTATTTTTCCGGACAACGCCGGCGAACAGACGAATTACGTGTTGTGCAGGGAACAGAAGCGCTGTCTGTATCCGTCAGCGGGCAGGCAGCCGTTAACGAGACGGGACTCTGTATAAAAATGTGTCTTGACGGTTTCGGGCTGGCGCAACTGGCTGAGAACGTTGTATCAGAGCACCTGCAGAAAGGAACGCTGGTTGAAGTACTGGCCGACTGGCAGCCGCCGTCGGTTCCTGTCACGCTGCTTTATCCACATCAGCGCTTTCTTTCTCCTGCCGTGCGCGCATTTGCAGACTGGATAGATGAAATCTTCATATGATCTGTCTGCAAATGCGCGTTATAGGCATCCGGTATAGGCGAAAAGTCATCGTCAGAGGTTACAAGATTAGATCCTCAAGCCGACTTTTTAACTTATGGCGCGCATAGCGCCCCCGCTTTTTTGCTTCTGTTGTGTCCATAAGATGCGCGTCTGTGGAGGAGGATGGGGGCATTTTTTTCAGGCGGGCTGAACCAGGATGGTTGCTGCTGCTCCGCCAGAAAAAAGGCTATTCGTGATTCAGGAAAATATTTCCCATCGAATCAACGCTTGAAATCAAGTAATTAATCTCGGATCGTTCCAGAGACGAAATCCTCCCTCGAATGCCAGTGTGTTGTCGCCTTTCCGGCACTTTGGCGGGAGTGAGTCGAGTTCATCTACGTTTCCTCCGCCTAAAACCACGTAGTCAGGCTGCAACGCGGTGGTCAGCATTTCCACCACGTCAAAAACCCGCGCCTGCCATTTTTTGTTCCCCTTTTTTACCCGGTAGGCTTCAC
>Ga0308166_1002983_pt1 | contig 14782 bp, 16 predicted proteins | sample PhyCR2_2_FD_202137 | JGI IMG/M metagenome (GOLD analysis project Ga0308166, IMG submission 202137) | Phyllosphere microbial communities from UC Gill Tract Community Farm, Albany, California, United States - DLSLCC.R2 | ecosystem: Host-associated > Plants > Phyllosphere > Unclassified | place... | reverse complement strand
ATCGTCTACGACCGCGAAGAGCGCAGCCAGCTGGCGGTCAAGCAGGGCCGGTTCACCGAAGAACACTTCATCAAGCCGTACCGCGCCGTGCTTGAGCAGTGGGCCGCCCGCTGATCCATCGATTTCCCATTCGCCCCCAGGACACACCACACGATGCCGACGAAGACGCTGCTCCCCACCTCCACCGCAGGCAGCCTGCCCAAACCCTCCTGGCTGGCAGAGCCCGAGAAGCTCTGGTCACCCTGGAAGCTGCAGGACGAAGGCCTGATCGAGGGCAAGCAGGACGCCCTGCGCCTGTCCCTGCAGGAACAGCAGCATGCCGGCATTGATATCGTCAGTGACGGCGAGCAGACCCGCCAGCACTTCGTCACCACCTTCATCGAGCATCTCAGCGGCGTCGACTTCGAGAAGCGCGAAACCGTGCGCATCCGCAACCGCTACGATGCCAGCGTGCCGACCGTGGTTGGCGCCGTGAGCCGCCCCAGGCCGGTATTCGTCGAGGATGCGAAGTTCCTGCGCCGCCAGACCACGCAGCCGATCAAGTGGGCGCTGCCCGGCCCGATGACGATGATCGACACGCTGTACGACGCGCACTACAAGAGCCGCGAAAAGCTGGCCTGGGAGTTCGCGAAGATCCTCAACGAGGAAGCGAAGGAGCTGGAGGCCGCCGGCGTTGACATCATCCAGTTCGATGAGCCGGCCTTCAATGTGTTCTTCGACGAGGTGAACGACTGGGGCGTGGCCGCCCTGGAGCGTGCGATCGAAGGGCTGAAGTGCGAGACGGCGGTGCACATTTGCTACGGCTACGGCATCAAGGCCAACACCGACTGGAAGCAGACGCTGGGTTCGGAATGGCGCCAGTACGAGGAGTCGTTCCCGAAGCTGCAGACCTCCAGCCTCGACATCATCTCGCTGGAATGCCACAACTCCCACGTGCCGATCGACCTGATCGAGCTGGTGCGCGGCAAGAAAGTGATGGTGGGTGCCATCGACGTGGCCTCCAGCACGGTGGAGACCGCCGATGAAGTAGCCAGCACCCTGCGCAAGGCGCTGCAGTTCGTGGACGCCGACAAGCTCTACCCCAGCACCAACTGCGGCATGGCGCCGCTGGCGCGCGATGTGGCCAGGGGCAAGCTGCGCGCGCTCAGCGCGGGGGCGAGGATCGTGCGCGAGGAACTCTCGGCATAAGCCTGGCCGGGGAGGCATTGCCGTTGGAATTCCGGCTTGACCGAGCCTGCCCGGGTATCGACCAGGCTCCACCTCGCCCCTGCAGCTCCGGCCGGGTCTTCATCGCGGGCTGTCGCGGCGCCAGTGCCTGTTTGATCCGTACCACCTCACCCGCCCCGGCCTCGGCCAGGCGGCGGGCCTGCTGCCGTTGTTCCCGCGAAAGTGCGGGCGACGGCGCAGCGCTTGTTTCCGGCACCACGTCCACCAGTCGTGCCACCGCCTCGCGCAGCCGCAGCTGTGGGCAGAGCCGCGCGGCACACCAGCGCTCGGCGTAGCGCCTGGCCTGTCGCACATTCGTGGCGGCCACCACCTTGGTCTGGGACATCTTGCGTGCGTCCAGGTACACCCGGAACCCGAGCACGGCATGCGGCACGATGTTGGCCACGGAACGCCCGTTCCACCACAGGTCCCAACGCTCGCCGCTCTGCACCCAGCCGGAGGGCCGGGTGACCGTCATGAACTCTGGAAGATCGAAGGGAGAACTCATGCCGGGAAGGATACGAGCGCCCGTCGCACCGGCTGAGATCCGCGCCGTGTGCTTGTTCTTGACCATGAATCGTTAAGGCGCGCTTCCTTCCGCTACGCCTGCTCCGCGCCGTCGCGCCAGGGGAACAAGAACTGAAGTTTCGCGTCACGCATCGATGATGCTTTCGATCCAATCGATGTAGCGGGACACGCGCACGTTGTAGACCACCTGCCCGTAGAAACCCGCCTCCAGCGCATGCTCGGGAACGGCGGTGATCCAGGAACCGAGGCCCACCAGCTGCCAGGCCCCATCTTTCCTGATCATCAGCGGGCCACCGCTATCGCCGTTGCCGAGCACGCCTTCAAGGGGAAGGCCCTGCGGAGGCGGATCGAAACGGTACCAGAGATAACGCGCGTTGCCGCCGGTGATCGCGTTGCAGGCCCGACGCAGGGTCGTACGATGTGACCCGCCGGGTACCAGTCCAGTCGCACCGTTGCCGGTGGCGCCCTTCCCTATCAGGGCGGCGACCTGCGTGACCTCATCGGCGCCACGGTAGAGTGCGACCGGCGGAATATCGCTCACCGGTGCGGCAAGTTTGATCAATGCAATGTCATCGGACGCCGCCAGAAACGCGTGGATTTTCGACGCACTCCCCGTTGCCATGGCTTCCTCGCCCAGCGCCTCGGGCATCCTGCGGTAGCCGGGATGCAGGAAGACACGCTCGACGCCGTAGCCCTTCCCATCGAGGGTGATGGTGGCGCCCATCCCCTCCATCGGTGCGGCATGCGCTGCGGTCAGCACCCAGCGCGGTGCGATCAGGACGCCGTGCCCCTCGCCTGGCATGTCCGCCAGTGCCGGGAACACCGATGCGTCGATCTGGTACCTGGCATCGTCAACATCATCGCGGATGACCACGGCACCGGCAGCGAACGGGAGCGTGGCCAATGCCAGGAGAATCCAGCGGTTCATGATGACCTTCATCCTCGTCTTCGATCAGACCAGCCTAGCCGAACATATCCAGCATGGGGATGTCGTACGACCAGACCCTGGCACGGGTCGATGAAGCGGCAGAATCGGGCCATGAAACCCACGATGCTGCACGAGCCGCCCTGCGCATCAACACAGGAGCGGCCCGGGAGCGGTCAGGACCGGATCGGACCGACGTCGCTGATGCCGCTGCGATCGCAGAGCTCAAGAACCTTGCCTGGCTCCTTCACTTCGCCGCATGACACCCAGTTCGGACGCAGCCCCAGCACATGCTCGACGCGATCATGGAACAGCTTCAGATCGGCCGTGCCCTGGCGTCCGTCCAGCGGAAGATCGTGACGGAAGCTGCTGTGAATGGCCGGGACAGCAGGGTTGGCCCAGTACGAAGCCTGATCGTCGGCACGCGTCTGCAGCGCAAACCGGGCCCGCGTACCACCGGCCTCTTCAGAAAGCGCAACGGTGTACCAGCTGACCGCCGTCATGTTGACGTTGTAGAACGTCGTCATGGTGCCCTGGTAGCCCATGCGGCGTTCGACATACCCATAGGTGCGCTTCGCCGCGATACCGGGCGCGCCAGCATCGAATTCCATCTTTCCGGGCGCCAGCAGGTTCAAGACCTCGATTGAAGCAGCCCTGACCTGGTCGATCGATTTCCCGGGATAGAAGCGGGATGCCGCCACCGCCTGCTCGGGCGTTTCCTTCTTCGGAAGCATCCCGCACCCACTGATGGACAACGCCAGCGCCAGAACAACAATAACTCTCACAGAACTACATCCTTATATGTGGGCGAGAAGTGCCCAATCGAGCGGGCACCATGCCCACCCCTGCGCATTAGCGACCATCGGCAGTACTTCTTGAGCCCTCCGACCGCCCTGCGAGGCGGTTCGTGGGGCGGTGGCGTGCATGGTTCTGCGCAACTGACCTGCGCCTGCATCCGGCCCCTTGGGATCGGTGAACGGCAGGCCCGACTGACTGCCGCTCCATGCATGCCCCATCCCCTGCACCACATAGTGCTGCACCAGCGTCCTGCCGCCGTGGGCATAGGTATCGACCGTGTAGGCGCACCTGTCCGTGGCAGGAAGAAGCTGCGTGGACTGCATGACCCGGAGGCAGGCGCCGGGTGTCGTTGACGCCCGGGCGGCCACGGGCTTGGCCCCAATGCGGGGAAATCAACGCCCTGCCCTCCTGCTCCGTCGGTTCCACCGCATACATCATCGCTACCGCCGATTCTCCCTCGCCTCCCGCTCCTACAGTGGATCCACCGCGCCCGCCCCGCGCTTGATGGAGGACTGAATCATGCCCCAGGTCTATGCTGCGCTCTGGAACGGAACCCATTACCTGATCACCCGCAAGCGGGTCATCAACAACTGGTGGGCGTCCAATTCGGTGATGGTGCTGACTGCAGAAGCACTGGACGCTGCCCTGACAGTCGCCGCATCTCCCGCATTGCCGCGGGACGAGGACTGGCAGCCTGCGCTTGCGTTGCTCCAGAGTGCCCAGGTCGCTGCCACATCCGCCGGCTATGCAGAGACGACCCAAGGCCAGAGCGTCCTGGTGAATCTCAGCAATGCCGTCCAGGCGATGCAGGCGTCACCGCCGAATCCGGACCAGGTTGGATCTGCTGTCACCCACCTCACCCGCAGATTGTTCCGTCAATCCACGCTGCCAGAGCGCATCAGGAACCTGGCAAACACGTTGCCGGTGTTCTCGCCGGATTCATGGGGGCCCGCGCTGCTGACGGCACAGAACCTGGCCCGGGACACCCGCGCATGGGCGGCGCAGGTTCCCATGGTTGTCGTCAACCAGGCTGGGCAATGGACGCTCCCTGGCGGCCGCAGGCATGACAACGAGACCGAGGAAGATGCTGCCCGCCGGGAGTTCATGGAGGAAACCGGCATCTCCCTCGACACCGTCAACTTCCCGCGGGATCTGCTCAAGCCTAATCGACGCTATGCATTGGTCCGCTTCAGGACGGTTGCCCGGGATCTGCAGAACATCGCCGATGCAGTCTGCGCCAACGTGCGGGCAAGGCCCAGTGTGATGCGCCCGACCGCCAGTGAGGTGACCGATTGGGAAATCGATCATGCACAGCTGGTGGCGGCCGCCGATCTTGGCAACTACCTGGGCGCACGCGCGGCGGTCACGCCACCCAGCACGCAGGATTTCGCCACCATGCTGCAGCAGATGTCCAGGCCCTACAGCCAGTCGATTGACTGGTACGCCGCGATGGCCGCATCACTGTCTTCCAGCTGAGAGGGCCCTTCGCCCCCCTGCCCGCCCCTGCACCCCAGCGAGGCCCACCATGAAAGAGAGCACGCCCGAACGCGAGGCCCGGCGCCACATCAGCAAGCAGCTCACCGCGCAGATCAACAACGCGCAGGTGTATCCCGACGTCCGCTCGGTCGTGGTGAAGGCCCTGGCCGACATCAAGGACCAGCTGCGCAGCCTGTCCAGCAAGGTACGGCGGGATTACAGCCTGAAACCCGGTGAGCCGTTGATGTTCTTCTACGTCAAGGGCGGCAATGCGCTGGACGCACTGCTTGAACGCCCGGCAGACCCGCCGCCGACGCTGTTCGATTTCGGCAGGTCCGACTGGGACACGCAGGTGGTGATCAACCCCTGGATCCCGATCCCGGCACAGGACGCCCTGCACGGCGGTGTTGAAGACATCGTGATCGACGTGATGCAGGGTGCCGGCCTCAACATCGCGCTGGAGATCAGCGTCTTCCCACCCAACCAGAATCCGCTGGCCGGCCAGGTGGTGGATCTTGCATCGGTGGACATCCATGTGCCGCCCGGCCAGCAGTGCCTGGTGACATGTGACAACCCGCAGACGTTCCGGAAGGTGTACGAACGTGACCGCGCGGGCCTGCATCTGTTCACCAGCGAGCCATTGAAGGGCATCGGCACGTCCGCGCCGGTAACAAGCCCGTCCGTGCTGCCCCCTCCGCAGCCACCGTTGCCGCAGCCCGTGCAGCCGCCGCCTGTCCCTCCGCCGCCACCCGGCATCATCCTCAACGACGGCATCAAACCGTTCGTGCTGTATCGCATGGGCTATACCTGGCACGCGCGATGGGTGAAGGATCCGAAGGCGCCTGCCGGCGATGACCCGGTGACGCCGCGGCCGATCCTGATGGAACTGATCGATGTCACCACGCCGCGCCGCGATACCGTGGAGGCCGTGACAGTGTGGTCGGACATCATCCGCAACCACCTGGTGATTGCCGAGGATGCCGGTTCTGAAGAGCGCTGGCGGCTGCCCCTGCCCAGCATGGAGTACCACCTGTGGGAAGGCCTGACCATGCTGTGCGAGATCGCTGCCTATCCCGGCTGGCCAGGCGCGGACAAGCTGCAGAAACGTCGCCGCAACGTGCAGCGCATCCACGACTGGTACCGCGACCAGCAGGGCGACCTGGCGACGTTCGGCCGGGTGATCGATGGCATCGCGGCGGCGCCGGTGTTCGCCGATGACACGGACTGCATGCAGCAGGTCGATGCCTGCATGCGTATGGTCAAGGCGCGCATGCAGGCGTCAGCCTCGGGATTCGATCACGGCGCGCTGTCGGCCACCCACGCGCAGCGTCTGGCGCACGGGCGGCAATGGGGCGTGCAACGGGTCGCAGCGCTGCTGCAACGCCTGGGTGCACCTGCCGCTTCGTGCGGCTACAGCGACGATCTCGCCTTGATCGGGACACTGGCACAGAACCCGTACCTGGATGTCACCCAGGTGCCGATCTCCGGCGTCGACTGCGCGATGATCATCCGCACCGACCCTGCAACGCTGCGCAAGGCGACGGCGGCCAACTGCTTCCTTGCGCTTGCCCAGGATCTCGGCGCGCACATGACCATCGAGGATTCCCTGCACTCGACCGTACGCGCCACAGGTGTCAGCTACGAGCGGACGCTGGTGATCTTCGATGCGCCGCATTCGCCGTCGGCGCGCGTGGCCAAGGCAATCCTGACGTTGACCACTGCAGGCCCGATCGATTGCCCATTCCACGACAGCCCCCATGGTTCCGGACAGGCCATCGCACCGTTGCTGGACATGGACAACCAGCGCAAGGTGGCGGCCTCGATCATCCAGGGTTTCGTGCAACGGGCGAACCTGTCCAGGCAGCACGAGATGATCCGAGTGTTGCCGCCGTAGGGGGAGTGAGCCGCGCCCCCCCTGCCCTGCACCTGGATCGCATCGATCGCGCACACTCCGCCGCAGCACAGGTGCGGAGCAACTGATCCACCGGGAAACGCCTTCGCCCGGCATGGCGTCGAGCGAAGGCCGTGTGGCTTTGAATCAATGCAGCGGCACCTTCAGCACCGAAGGCGCGTTGGCCGGCGAGCTGAAGGTCACCGCCCCCCCCAGCTGGCTGATGCCCGCATAGCGCAGGTCCACGGTATCGACCACCAGGGTCAGCCGGCTGCCGGTCGGGAGGTTCCAGCTGCTGGCTTCCAGGCGAAGATCGATGGTTCTCGGCTGGCCGGGCGTGGCACCGCGCAGGGTGTACGGCTTGTGGCTGATCAGCTGGCCGTTGCCCAGCATATCCTCGGCATACAGGTAGGCATACAGCGTGGTGTTGGCGCGAGTGGGCGTCACCGTCAACCGCACTTCCGGTGCGCCATCCAGGCGGCGTGCACTCCAGTAGATCGGGCCCTGCCAGACGCCTGCGGCGTTGCGGCCAACGAATGGTACATAGGCACCGGGCGGCAGGTTGAACATCTGCAGCGCGCCGGACGCCATCACCACGCCGGAGTTGGCGGCAGTCAGCAGGCCGCTGCCGATCCGGTAGTTCCAACCGGTGCCGCCACCGCTCTCGGCCAGCCCTCCGGTGGGCAGCAGAAGCCCGGTCGGCGCGGTCAGCCCGTAGCTTACGGCGCCGGTAGAGGTGGCCTGCCAGTCCGGATAACGGCTCCAGCTGCCCTTCTGCGACTTCAACTGCACCGCCGGCTGGCGATCGATGCCATTGGCGACGCCCTTGAGGTAGTGGTCGAACCAGTCGCCCACCGTGGCATAGACCTCATTGGGAATGCCGAGCGCACCGAAGGCTTCGTTGAGGGCGTGGTCGCCATGGCGCAGCTGCAACTGCTTGGGTCCCTTCAGGCGGGTGAAGAAGTCGACCAGCTGGCCCGGCGGAAACAGGCTGTCGTTGAAGGCGTTGGCGAGGAATACCGCGGGTTGGTTGGCATTGATCTCATCAAGGCTGCTGGCCGGGCTGCGCTGTGCCGCCACCGGCAGCAGCGAGTCCACCGCCCCCTGGTAGTTGCCGACCAGCACATTGCCGTTGATGGTGGCCAGCTCCGCCCCGGGGCGGCCAGTGGCCAGGCCGGCTGCCACCAGCAGGGCAATACCTTGCGCGCTGGGCGTGTCATGGCTGTAGAGCGACGCCTGCAGGTCGGCCCAGCCGCTCAACGCGGCAACGGCCTTGATGCGCGGGTCGCGTGCTGCCGCCAGCAGGCTGGTGCCGGCCCCATAGGAGATGCCCGATACACCGATTCGTGAGGGGTCGGCACGGGTGTTGTCCAGCGCCCAGTCAATCAGTGCACTGACGTCCTCGACCGTGGCCGGCCCGGCGATGTCGATGCTGCCGCCCGACTCCCAGAAGCCGCGCGAGCTGTAGCTGATGACCACATAGCCGCGCTGCGCCAGCGACTGTGCCACGCCCACGTACTCCACGCTGGGCACTGCCCAGCTGCTGGGCATCACCAGCAGCGGATAGCGGCCACTGCCGGCCTCCTGGGGTTCGATGACGAAGGCCCCGAGGGGCGTGCCATCCCAGCTGGGGATGGTGCGATGAGTGGTCTTGACCGTGGTCGCCAGGGCCGTGGGCGCCAGCCCGGTCAGCAGGATCAACAGCAGCAGAACCTTGCGCATCGTTGTCTCTCCCCGTCGGTGGTGGTGCAACGGGTCGGACCGTACCAGTGCGAATGGTGGCTGGCACCTTGCGACGCAACATGCCGCAAAGCGCGCCTTGCTATGCTTCGAGGCACTGCGGGCCCTCCGCAGTCTCCCATCAAAGCAAGGACGCCCCCGATGCACAGGATGCTCGTCGCAGGCACGCTCTCCAGCGTTGCCTGCCTGTTCGCCCCTTCAGTGTTGGCAGAAGATGCCCCCGAACCCGCCAACGACTGCGCGGAGATTGCGCGGCTGATGGCCAACGACGACTTTGCGGCACTCGACGCGATGGCCGCGCGTTTCCGCAAGGGCGAGCTCAACGCCGCCGGCCAATCCCGGCTCGGCCGTTTCTACATCTGCATGTCGCGTGCAATCGGCACGTCGCGGCAGGACGTTCAAGCCTGGAACGACTGGTCTGCATGGGCGGCGCGCTGGGTTCAGCACGCGCCGAAGTCTGCGGCGGCCCACCTGATCACCGCACGGATTCCACTCAACCTGGCCTGGAGCTACCGCGGCAACGGATACGCCAACACCGTCAACGACGAAGACTGGGCACAGTTCCATGAGTACAACGCGGTTTCGCGGGCCTACCTGCAATCGCATGAGGATGTTGCCGGCGGCGACCCGTTCTGGCACGAGATGAACGTGCTGATCGCGCTGCGCGAAAGCGCGGATGACGACGAAATGCTGGCGCTCGTTGATCGAGCAGCGAAGGCCTTCCCCGACTACGAACCACTGCACCTCATTGCCATGGAGTACTTCACGCCGGCCTGGGGCGGCAGCGCGCAGAAGATGGAAGCCTTCGCGCGGCACTCGATGGCCAGCGCACCAAAGAAGAAGCGGGCCATGCGCTACGCACGGCTGTACTGGTCGGCCACCGAGTATTCGCCCGATCACTTCCGCGCGGCGAAGCCTGATTGGCCGCTGATGCGCCAGGGACTGGACGAAATCGCTCAGCAGTACCCGACCATCGACAACCTGGAATCGATCGTCCGCTATGCCTGCCTGGCACGCGACAGCGACGCACTGGTCCGCTGGAATCGTTTGTGGTTGAGCCGCAGCGGTTTCGACGAGGCGGCCATTGCGAGCTCGACCGAGCAAAGCAAGGCCGCATGCCTGGCGCCGGACGAAGAACAGGAAGCATTCCTGTAGCGCCCGCCGCCGCAGGCCCTGGCGCGCAGCTGGCAGGCCTGCCAGGCGCCTAGCACGCGCGCGTGTCATCCACGCGCCGCGTGATCTGACATATCACCAGTGCTTGCGCATGATCACAGCTTCGCCCTTTCGTCATTGACCACAAGGCGCCAGCTTGTGACGCTTATGACACCGCAGGGCTGATGGCCCAACAACGCGGCCAGGCTCCACCGCAATCCGCAGCATCCGTCTCCGCAGCATCTCCGCATGTCCTCGCCCCGGCCAGGTCGTGACGGGCGGCTGCGCCCTGAATCTTCTGCTGGAGAATCGAAATGCGCCTTGCAGGCTTTGTCTTTGCCATCGTACTCAGTGCTTTTGCCGGTGCTGCACAGGCCCAGGTGGTCACCCTCAACAAGGGCGGCTTCGTGCTGACCTACGACTGCAGCATCCACAGCGCCACCCGCTACGAGTACACGCTTACCGCCGATACCGGTTCGGCCGCACGGCCGTCCAGCTTCTACAAGGACCCGGACCTGCCGGCCGGCTGCCTGGGCCAGACCAGCACCGCGTCCTACGCCAGCATCAGATCGGGCTATGACCGTGGCCATCTGGTCACGTCCAACCACATGGACTACGACGCGACCTACATCCGTCGCGCCAACTACATGACCAACATCGTGCCGCAGGTGTCCAGCTTCAACCAGGGCATCTGGGTGAAGGCCGAAAACGTGGCCGAGTGCTACCGCGACATCGCACCGGTGGACGTCTACGGTGGTGTGGTCTACGGCGACGCCGCCAACGATTACTTCCTCGCCAGCCATGGCATCCCGACCCCGGAGTTCTTCTGGAAGACGATCATCACCCGTGACCCGGACACCGGAACCGCCAAGGCGATCAGCTGGATCATTCCCAACGAGGCCAACCTCGGCAGCCTGGACAACTACCTGGTGACGATTGCCGATCTGGAGGAGCTGCTGGGCGCCAGCTATGTGGCGATCAACGCACCGGCCTCGCTGAAAAGCATGCTGCCGGCCACCACCTGGCCACAGCCTGCAGGGTGTGACCTGGGCTGAGCGGCGGGCAGAGGAACGTCACGATGCCTGTACACGCAGCCATCGTGACGCCAGCACTCTGGCAAACAGGAACTGCACTACGGCGCCGACGACGGTAGCAGCGACAAGCCCGTGCCCTGTCGTTGGCGTCCCACTGGACAGCGTTCGCATCAGGTAGGCCATGCTGGCCAGGCTGATCAGCAGCGTCGTGGCAAGCAGGATCAGCGACACCACCATCCTGCGCGCCGTCGATGCGGGTTCTGGCGACGGCGCGCTGGCCCATAGGCCGGCAAACGTGGCCAGTGCGCAGGCCGCCAGCAGGAGCAGCCCCGCACTCCGCAACTGCGCGGCGCCGTCGGCAACGGGCATGATGAACTCGCCTGGCGAGAATCCCGCAGGCAGCAGCAACACCAGGACGGGGAGCAGGCAGCTGCCGGCCAGCGTCACCGCGCCGGCGATGCCGGCACTGATGAGGTGATGGTGCCGGGCCTGGGATCGCACTCGGTTCAAGGGGTATTCCCGTGCAGGCGCTGGGTGGGGTGGCCCGGCAGTCTAGCGTTCCTGTGGCCGGCGTGCCCTGCCCGTCCCGCTATGGGAAAATGGCGGGCGCTTCGCCCCTTTGGCTGTTCCCGGAGTAGTAGATGTCCCGTTTCCCCTTCGATGCCGTACTGTTCGACTGCGACGGCGTACTGGTCGATTCCGAGCCGCTGGTGGCCCGCGTGCTCTCGGAAATGCTGACCGCACGCGGCTGGCCGCTGACCCCGGCGCAGGCGGGCGAGGTCTTCCTGGGCCAATCCGTGGCCCATCTGGCCGGGCTGATCGCAGAGCGCACCGGCAAGCCGTTCACCGAGCAGTGGCTGGAGGAATTCCGCCAGCAGCGCAATCGTGCGCTGGAGCAGGACCTTGAGGCGATCCAGGGGGCGCCCGAGGCCGTGCGTGCGATCGCCATAGCGACCGGTGGCCGCATTGCCTGCGCGTCCGGTGCCGACCTGATCAAGGTGAAACTGCAGCTGGGCAAGGTCGGCATCCTCGATGCCTTCGGCGACCACGTCTACAGCGGCCAGGACATGCCGAACACCAAGCCGCACCCGGACGTCTACCTGGCGGCCGCTGCCGCGCTGGGTGTGGATCCGAAGCGCTGCGCGGTCATTGAAGACACCGTGACCGGCGCGACCGCCGGCGTGGCGGCGGGTGCCACCGTGTTTGGCTTCAGCGAGGGCGGCCCGCACCACAGCACGCCGGAGGCCCTGCGCGCTGCGGGTGCGAAGGTGATCTTCCAGCGCATGGACCAGCTGCCGGCATTGCTGGCGGCCTACGCCGCCGACGCTGCCGCCTGAGGCGGCCTCAGCCTGCAGCGCCCAGCGTGGCGCTGCGGCGTTTCCCGGTGTAATGGAGCACGAACAGGTACAGGCCAGTGAACAGCTGCAGGAACAATGGCGGCAGCGGCGAATAGGTGATCCACGCTGCCGGCTCGCCCTGTCCCAGCCCGCGGACGGCGAAATTGGCGATCACCGCCAGGGTGAAGACGATCGAGGTCCAGCGATGCACGGGCCGCGCCCAGCCCCCCCGGCTCATTGACGGCGCCTCGCTTCAGAGCGGGCTTCGATCATCTTCCAGCCATTGCCGGACGGGTCACGGAATCCGGCATCGATGGCGCCATAGCGTTCGACCGGCTCCTGGGTGAACTCCACGCCCTGCGCCCGCCATCGCGTATAGCACGCCTGGCAATCGTCCACGGCCAGTACCAGCGGCGGCATGGCGCCCTTGGCCACCAGCTGCTGCAGCGCCTGCGCGGTGGCCGCATCGTGGGTCGGCGGGCCCGGAACGAACAGCCCCAGCTGGAATCCGTCCTGGCCGGGGCTGCGTACCGTCAGCCAACGGTAGCTGCCATTGCGCACATCGGTGTGCACTTCGAAACCGAGCATGCCGACGTAGAACGCGAGTGCCTCATCCTGGTCGCGCACATACAGGCCGACCGTGTTCACAGTGTTTGTCATGGGACCTCCCTCAGGTGGGGTCAACGTTAGCAACCGCCTGGCGACGGCGCTTCTCCAAAACTGCGATGTTCAGGTCCGGTCGCTGCGCGGCACGCGCATGGCATTCCGGCACGCTGGCCGGGCTCACCTGGCCAGCGCGCTCGCGCTCGCGCACGTTGCCGGGGCTGTCGCCGGTGATGTCACGGAAGACGCGGCCGAAGGTGCCCAGGCTGCTCCAGCCGGTCTGCGCGGCGATCTCGGTGACCGGCAGATCGGTGTCACGCAACATCGCCACGGCCCGTTCAATCCGTCGGCTCAGCAGGTAGCGGTGCGGTGGCAGCCCGAAGGCCTGCTTGAACGAACGCGCGAAATGCGCCGCGGATACGGCACTCACTTCGGCCAGGCGGGCCACCGGCCAGTCCTCGTGGCTGGCATGGTCCATCCGGTCCTTGGCACGCAGCAGGCGTCGCAGCAGTTCAGGGCTCTGGTTCATGCCGCCACCGTGCGCGCCAGATGATGTCGCGCCGCATGCCTGGCCTGCGCGGCCTGCTCGCCCAACCAGTCACCGAATGCAATGACCTTCGCGCTCCGGCTGCGCGCCGTCGGTGCCACGAACCAGAAACCACGCCCGTCGCTGGCCACACCGGGATGTGCCTGCACCAGGCGCCCGCTGTCCAGTTCGGCCTGGAACAGGATTGGCGAAGCAATGGCGATGCCCTGCCCGGCAATGGCCGCGCCGACGTCCAGATGCTCTACCGCAAAGGGGGTGATGAAGCTCTCTGCGGCCGGCGGCGGGACGGCACCATGTGCGGAGAACCACAGTGCCCACCAGTCGGGCCTGCCGAGCAGCGGAACGTCCAACGCCCGGCGACCGAGCCCGTCTGCCGCCGGCAGCAGCGCTGGCGCGCACAACGGGGTGAAAATGCTGGGGAACAGGGGCGTGGCCTGCAGCCCGGGCCACCCGCCATGCCCATTGCGGATGGCGGCATCGAAACGCCCGGCGGCCAGGTCCTGGGGCTCTGCCGACAGGTCCAGTTCCAGCACGATGTTCCGATGGCGGGCACGAAAGCTGCCCAGCCGCGGCGTCAACCAGCTGGTGCCCAGCGTGGGCAATACGGACAGACGCAATCGCGCCGCATCCATGTCAGCGGCACGCATGAAACTGGCACGAAGCGCGTCGAAGGCCCGGGTGGCCTCCTGCGCGACGCTGGCACCCGCTTCCGTCAGCTCCACATGCTGTGCATGGCGCAGGAACAGGCAGGTACCGGTCTGGGCCTCCAGCCGGCGCACGTGGTAACTCACCGATGCCGCACTGGTGTCGAGCTCCTCGGCGGCACGGGCAAAACTGCCCAGCCGCGCCGCCGCTTCGAAGGCGCGGATGGCGGCAAGCGATGGAAGCTGGCGTTGGCTCACCATAAGTGTGGCTTAGCCTGAGCCCGGATATCTGCGTGGTCAATCCCCCTCGCACCCGCAACGATGGAGGCACTTCCGGCAAGGGGTCACGCACATGGATCGACGGCAGTTCCTGGCCACCTTGGCCGCAGTGGCAGCCTCAAGCGCCCTACCCTCGGGGCGGCCCCTGTCCAGCCACAGCGAAGACTGGAAATGGTTGCAGGGCAACTGGCAGGTCCGGCACCAACGCCTGAAGGAGCGCCTGCTGGGCGACACCCGCTGGGAAGCCTTCATCGGCGCCAGCGCGGTCTGGCTCACCCTGGGCGGGCTCGGCACCATCGATGACAACGTCATGGCGCTGCCTTCGGGCCCGTACAGAGGCCTGGGCGTGCGTGCGTTTGATCCAGTGTCTTCCACGTGGTCGATCTGGTGGATCGATGGGCGCAACCCTGCCCATATCGAAGCGCCCGTGCGCGGCGTCTTCGAAGGCGATGGCGGCAGCTTCCGTGGTCGTGATCACTTCAAGGGACGCCCCATCGACGTCTGGTTCCGCTGGCATGACATCCATGGCGATGAGCCGTGGTGGGAACAGGCGTTCTCCGACGATGCCGGCGCGCACTGGGAAGTGAACTGGCGCAACTGGTTCCGCCGCACTGCGGCGGTC
>Ga0308166_1002982_pt1 | contig 14783 bp, 15 predicted proteins | sample PhyCR2_2_FD_202137 | JGI IMG/M metagenome (GOLD analysis project Ga0308166, IMG submission 202137) | Phyllosphere microbial communities from UC Gill Tract Community Farm, Albany, California, United States - DLSLCC.R2 | ecosystem: Host-associated > Plants > Phyllosphere > Unclassified | place... | reverse complement strand
AGGAAAAAATGTGAATAAATTATCTATACAACCCAATACCTGGAGCGTGGGTACCCGCATCACCCTGCTCACCTTTGCCCTGATCAGCGTTGTGCTGTCCTGCCTGATCGTCGTGATCAGTGTCGGCACCGGCCGCCTGCTGGAACAGCGTTCCACGGAAGCCGTCGGCCAGGAGCTCAACGGCGTCAAGAACATGGTCGACCTGTTCAATACCGCCGTCACCAGCGAAGCCGGCAGTTTTGCCAAGGTCCTGGCCGCGCAGTTCGAAAACAAATACACGCTCGACACGGCAAACCTGATCGAAGTGGGCGGCAAGCCGGCGCCGACGCTGAAGGACGGCGATCACGTCCTGAACAACGACTTCACGATCCCCGACCGCTTCACGGCGCAAAGCGGCGGCAACGCGACGGTCTTTGCCGTCACGGGCGAGGACTTCATCCGCGTGACGACGTCCGTCAAGAAGGAAGACGGCAACCGCGCCGTCGGCACGATGCTCGATCGCAAACATCCCGGCTACGCACTGCTGCGCGCCGGCCAGAGCTACGTCGGCCTGGCCACGCTGTTCGGCAAGCCGCACATCACCCGCTATGATCCCGTGCGCGACGCTTCGGGCAAGGTTGTCGCCGTGCTGTACGTGGGTGTGGACGTGTCGAAGGAAATGGCGACGCTGAAGGAACGCATCCGCTCGATCAAGGTCGGCAAAACGGGTTATTTCTATGTACTCAATGCCGCGCCGGGCGACAACCTGGGCAAACTCATCGTCCACCCGAAACGCGAAGGCGACAGTATTCTCGATTCGAAGGACGCCAACGGCAACGCCTTCATCCGCGAGATGCTGGAGAAAAAAGAAGGCGTGATCCGCTACCCGTGGGCCAATCCGGGCGAGGCACAGCCGCGCGAGAAGATCGCCGTTTACGGCTACTTCAAGGACTGGAACTGGGTCATCGCCGGCGGCGCCTACACCGAAGAGATCACGGCAGAAGCGGCAGCGCTGCGCAACCGCTACGTGCTGATGGGCTTTGTGGCACTGGTCGTGTTCTCCGCATTGCTGTACATGGCCGTGCGCCGCTACATCTCGCGCCCGCTGGCCGAAGTGGAACAGGCTGCCACCCAGATCGCCAACGGCGACCTGACGGTGCAGATGGACGTGCGCGGCAACGATGAAATCGCCCGCCTGACGCAGGCGATGAACGGCATCAGCCACAACCTGTCGTCCGTTGTCGGCAAGGTGCGCAGCGGCGCCGAACATATCGCCTCCGCATCCAGCGAGATCGCCAGCGGCAACCAGGACCTGTGCGTGCGCACGGAACAGCAGGCCGGGGAGCTGGAGCAGACGGCCAGCTCGATGGAAGAGCTGACGTCCACCGTGCGCCAGAATTCGGACAACGCCCGCCAGGCCAACCAGCTGGCGCAGAGCGCATCCGACGTCGCGGTCCGCGGTGGCGCCGTCGTCGCCCAGGTGGTCGAGACGATGGGCTCGATCAATGCATCGTCGCAGAAGATCGTTGACATCATCGGCGTCATCGACGGCATCGCCTTCCAGACGAATATCCTGGCGCTGAACGCCGCCGTGGAAGCGGCACGTGCCGGTGAACAGGGCCGCGGCTTCGCCGTCGTGGCCGGCGAGGTGCGCACGCTGGCACAGCGCAGCGCCGCCGCCGCCCGCGAGATCAAGGGCCTGATCAGCAACTCGGTGGGCCAGGTCGAAACGGGCAGCCGCCTGGTCGAACAGGCCGGTACGACAATGGAAGAAGTCGTCAACAGCGTGCGCCGCGTCACCGACATCATGGCCGAGATCCGCAGCGCCAGCGAGGAGCAGACGGCCGGCATCGAGCAGGTCAACACGGCCATCACGCACATGGACCACGTGACGCAGCAGAACGCGGCCCTGGTCGAGGAAGCGGCGGCCGCGGCCAGCGCCATGCAGGACGAAGCTGCGGGCCTGGCGCAGATGGTGCGCCAGTTCCGCCTCGAGGAAGATCTGGCGGGGGCAAAAAAAACCCGCGTTGGAAACGCGGGTGAAAAATTCCAAATCGGGAGAGATTTGAAAGAGCACGGCAATCTTCTCACGTCAAAATGACGTCCGTGTGACGTGAGCGGGCACCGTCCCGCTCGCGTGGCAGGGGCCGGCGTGCGCTTGCGCTACACTGGCTCCATGCTCAACCATCGCATCTCCTCGTTTCCCCTGGCCGCATCCGTGGCCCTGGCCCTGGCGGCGTGCAGCGTCCCTGCCCTGCCGCCAGCGCCGGCTGCTCCTCCCCCTGTTGTCGATTCCGCGCGCCCGCTGCCCGGTGCCGGCAGGCTGGCGATCGACCCGCAGGCATCGCTGATCGCCATCACCGTCCGACGCGGCGGCCCGCTGGCCCGGCTGGGCCACGATCACGTCGTGGCCGCACGCACCGTCACGGGCGACGTCGATCCCGCCGGCAATCGCGCCACGCTGCGCTTCCGCCTCGATGCCATGACGGTGGACGAACCGGCGCTGCGCCGCGAGGCCGGCCTGGACACGCAACCGTCCGCCGAAGCAATCGAGGGCACGCGCCGCAATATGCTGACGCGCGTGCTGGATGCCGAGCGCTATCCGTGGGTGGACGTGGCGATCGAACGCCAGGGCGCGGACACCGTCGGCGCGGCCATCACGCTGCACGGGGTCACGCGCCGCTACAACGTGCCCGTGAGCATCGACGCGACGGCCGACGGCCTGCGTGCCAGCGGCACACTGACCCTGCGCCAGACCGATTTCGGCCTCGTCCCGTTCTCCGTGCTGGGCGGCGCCATGGCGGTACAGGATGTGCTGGAGCTGCGTTTCGCCATCGTTGCGCACAGCCGCCCGCCGATCTGATATACTGTATATTCATACAGTCATAACGATCATGCAAGCGCATCCGCATACCCACAAGCCCGACGGCCGCACGGCCATCCTGCTGCCTTCCGGCTTCGTGCTGGATCTGCTGGCGCCGGATGCGACCAGCCTGCCCATCGAGGACATCGCCCTGTGCCTCGCGTCGCAGCCGCGCTGGGGTGGCGCGGCGCGGCCGTGGTATTCGGTGGCCGAGCATTCGGTGATGGTGTCGCGGCTGGTGCCGCCGCCGCTGGCGTATGCCGCGCTGCTGCACGATTGCGAGGAATTCCTGGGCGACTGGCCATCGCCCGTGAAGGTGATGCTGGGAACGGGGTACGTCAAAGACCGCATCATGCCGGTCAAGGAAGCGCTGCGACGCCGCTTCGGTTTCCAGGATGACCACCCGGACATCAAGCACGCCGATCTCGTCAGCATGGCCACCGAGCTGCGCGACCTGCTGCCGCCAGCGTGGATCGAGTGGGGGCACCTGCCGCCGCCCCACCCCGGACGCATTGTGCCGGTGGGCCCGGAGCGGGCGTTTTCGCTGTTCCTGGAACGGTACGAGGCGCTGCGGCATCTGGCGGCTTGAACTGTGGCGCAGGCAGGGGATCATAGCCGCCGGGTCTTTCCCCAGCCCTCTGCTGCGCGTGGTCAGCCTCATCGGGAGCCACGCGCGGTGGCCACTGGCATGCAAGGTGGCGCGTGAGCCGGGACGTGTGAGGCGGTGCTTGAGGCGGGACCTGTGAGGCGATGCGTACTGATGAGTAGTGAGTAGTCGAGAGGGGCGGGTAGTCGAGAGGGACGCAACAGCTGGCACGGGTGACCGGCACATTGCGTCGGCAATGGGTGAAAGGCGTGTTGTTTGGTTGATACTACTAATGGGTTCTGGCGTGCTGAACGGGCCGCATGACGTCACCGCAGTGAGCGCCACTCCCGTCAAACCGGCCTGAACAATTGGCGCTAAGCGGACGTTTACAAAGCCATTTTTGGACTTATCCACTTCGGTTGTGGATAACGATGTGGAAAAGCGGGGCTTGACAGCGAGCAAACCCAGCACCGGCGCGGGTTTCAATAAATTGCCTGTTCAGTAGGCAAAATTTAAGTACAGCAAAATCAAGCACTTATGGATCAGCGTGCTTGGGGAAGCGTTCGCCTGCCCGACCGGGAAAAAAATATTTCCTGCCAGTGGGCTCGCCGCGAAGCAGGCGGCGTGCTCTGCCGGCGCCACAGCGAATTCTTTGACAAAAATGCCGGCGAGGAATAGTGTCGCAGCAGGGACTCCCCTCACTATAGCCGCGAGCGAAACATGGATTCGAATGCCGACGACGCCAGCGATGGCTGGATGATTGAAGACGAAGTGCCGGACCCGGACGACACGGCCGCGCCAGCGCCTGCGCCGTGGAAGGTGCTGATCGTCGACGACGACGTCGACGTCCACGTCGTGACCAAGTTCTCCCTCAGCAACGCGGTCTTCATGGGGCGCCGCCTGTCGTTCCTGCATGCCTACAGCGGCGAGGAGGCGCTGCAGATGTTGCGCCAGCACGACGACGTCGCCCTCGTGCTGCTGGACGTCATCATGGAAACGACCGACGCGGGCCTGCGCGTCGCCACGCGCATCCGGGACGAGCTGCACAATGCGCTCGTGCGTATCGTGCTGCGCACCGGCCAGCCCGGCCAGGCACTGGAACACGGCATCATTCTCGACTACGACATCAACGATTTCTGGTGCAAGACCGACCTCACGACCCGCAAGCTGTTCACCACGGTCATCGCTTCCCTGCGCGGTTATCACAGCCTTCACGAAGCGCAGCGGCGCGTTGCTGACGTGCAAGCGCAGCTGGTGGCACTGCAACAACCCCTGCAGGCGGCGGCCGCTGCCGTCCGTGCAGGCACGGACTGGTCCGGTACGATCGCGCTGGGCGAGCCGGCGGTGCACATGGCCGTGACCGCGCGGCCCGTAGCCGACGACGCTTCGACCGGCACCACTGTATAGGCATACAGATGTCAAGTTGGCGGCATTTGCGTGCATCGTGCGCGCATATTGCCGCGTCAGCTCTTCCATACGGCGCTAAGTGGCGGATTGCAAAGCGTTTTTAGGAATATCCACACCAGTTGGGGATAACTTTGTTGATAAGGGCTACTTGACAAGGCAAAGCGCCTGTAATGACGCCATTTTCCTTAAACTGCCCATTCAAGAGGCAGATTCAGCCACCAATAAAATCAATGACTTACGGCCTCATCGATAGCAACCGGACGGATGGCGCAAAAAATTAGCAGTGTTTTCTTTTTGCTAATTTTTGTGCATAAGTGCCGGTTCAGTCCGTCCTGCGGCGCTGCGTCGGAAACAGCAGCACGCGCTGGATCACGTCCGCGCCGATGCTGTGGGATTTCAGGTATTCCAGCGCGCAAAGGGTACTGAGCCGATCCTGCAGCGCGACGCCCTTGTCGACGATGTCGCTGCGGATCCTGTCGCTGCGCACGTGGGGGCCGCGCGTGTCGATCGCTTCCATGGAGTTCCTCCTGGTGGGGTGGCGGCCCATGCGGCGGATTGCACGATGCGCGGGACTTGCGTGGAGTATCGGCCAACCCTCACGAAAGTCAACTGCCTGCGGCCCTTCGTGCGTCAGTGTTAGCTGCCGCGCAGTGGCGCGCGGCGCTTCGCGCTAACCTGCCGTCATCCCATCATCCCATCAACCAGGAGACCACCATGCCCGACCTGAACAACAACGCCAATGCACCCACCAACCCCGGCGACGAAGCGCCCGCCGGCACGCCCGGCACGGGCGAGGACATCTGCCCAGCCTGCAGCGGCAGCGGCAAGACCGGCGACGGCCAGCCCTGCCCGAACTGCGGCGGCAGCGGCACGATCGTCGAGGGCATCGGCGGCGGCTGACCAGCCCGGGCGCGGAAGGCGGCGGCCGCGTGGACAGCCGCCGGCCGGCAGCGGATAATCTTCCGATGTCCCTGCCGCCCGCCCTTGCCTCCGCTGCCGATTCCGCCACCCACCCCCTGCCGCGCTCGCGGCGCGACCTGTTTGTCGCCTTTACGCTGCTGGCGCTGCAGGGGTTCGGCGGCGTGCTGCCGATCGTCCAGCGCGAGATGGTGGAGCGGCGGCGCTGGATGACGCAGGACGAGTTCGTCGAGGAATGGGCCGTCGCGCAGACGATGCCCGGCCCCAACGTCGTCAACCTCTCCATCGTCATCGGCAACCGCTATTTCGGCCTGTCCGGCGCGCTGGCCGCCTTGGCCGGCATGCTGCTGGTGCCTTCGCTGGTCGTGCTGGCACTGGCCACCGTCTATTCCCGCTTTTCCGACAATGCCCGCGTGGCCGGCGCACTGCGCGGCATGGGCGCAGTCACGGCAGGCATGATCGCCGCCACCGGCATCAAGGTGGCCGCCACGCTGAACCGGCACCCGCTGCCGCTGCCGGTGACCGCGACGCTGGCCGGGCTGGCAATCGTCGCGCTGGCCGTGCTGCGCCTGCCGATGCCGGGTGTGCTTGCCGTGCTGGGCGGCCTTGGTTGCGTGCTGACCTGGTACAGACTCAAGCCATGACGGGCGGCCTGCACATCGTACTGACGTGGCACGACTGGATCGACCTGTTTGCCCATTACCTGGTGCTGTCGCTGATGTCGGTGGGCGGCGCGATCGCCACGACCGGCGAGATGCACCGCTACCTCGTCGAGCAGCACGGCTGGCTGACGCAACAGCAGTTCACGGACGCCATCGCCATCGCCCAGGCGGCACCGGGGCCCAACGTGCTGTTCGTGGCACTGATCGGCTGGACGGTGGGTTTGAACGCGGGCAGCTACCTGGCCGCCGTGCTGGGCGTTGTCGTCACGATGGTCGGCATCATGCTGCCCAGCAGCATCATCGTCCTGCTGGCCACCGGCTGGGGGCACCGCAACCGCGAGCTGCGCGCAGTGCGCGCCTTCAAACAAGGCATGGCCCCGCTCGTCATCGGCATGCTGATCTCGACGGGCATCGTGCTGGGCAGCGCCAACCGCGACCCCGCCAACGACTGGCCGCTGTACACGGTATCGGTCGTCGCCGCCCTCATCCTCTGGCGCACCCGCATCCACTTGCTGTGGCTGCTCGGCGCCGGCGCCCTCGTCGGCGCGCTGGGCCTGCTGTAAAGCCCAGCCCGCTGACAACAAAGGGGTCAGGCACAAAAACTGTCACAGGCTCGGCCGTCAGACGGCGCACAGCCCTGGACTGCCTGTCTATGACAGGTTTCGTGCCTGACCCCGATGTTGTCACGAGCTCGGGCGCAAGGTGGCGCACCCTGCAACGGCCGGGTTCGTGGCAGGTTTCGTGCCTGACCCCGATGTTGACACAAGCTCCGCCGTGGGGCTTATGCCGGGTTGAGGCGCCTGTCCAGCGAGTAGCGCCCAGGGCCGGCCAGCGCGATCGTGCCGAAGACGATCATCAGCAGCCAGCCGAACTGGCCCTGCTCGAGCGACCAGTCGGGATGCACCAGCACCATCGACACGCCCAGCAGGAACAGCACCGGCAGGCACGCCAAGCGGGTGAACAGGCCGGCGACGATCAGCAGCGGGCAGACGACTTCCGCAAACAGCGCGCACGCCAGCGTCAGCCCGGGCCCCATGCCGAATGGATCCTCGATATGCGCCAGCTCCCGCTGCCAGTGCGCCAGCTTGGGCAGCCCGTGCACGGACAGCAGCAGGGCCGCCCCGGCGATGCGGGCAAACAGCAGGCCGATGTCGGGCGTGCCCACGCCAGTTGCCATTCTCAGTGCACGCATGGGGGCCTCACCGCTCATTCTGGAAGCCGCCGTACGCCTTGACGGGGCTCCACGCCGGTTCGACGGCCGGCGCCGCCGGGGCCAGCGGCGCGAACGGACCGGCGCCGTAGACCACCTTGCCGTTGACGATCGTCAGCACGCTTTCCAGCTTGCGGATGCCATCGGCGGGCATCGTGAAGTAGTCGCGCGGCAGGAAGACCAGGTCGGCGTACTGGCCCGGCACGATCTGGCCCTTGACGTTTTCCTCCCCGCTCATCCAGGCGCTGCCCCGCGTCATCAGCCGCAGCGCGTCGAAGCGGCTGAGCGCATCGCCCTGCTGCCATAGCTGCAGGCCGCCGGCCGTTTTGCCGGTGACGGCCCAGTACAGCGACGGCCACGGGCCATAGCTGCTGACGCGCGTGCCGTCCGTGCCCAGGCCAACCGGGATGCCCATTTTGAGCATCGTGCGAATCGGCGGCATCTGGCGCGTCTGTGCGCCATAACGCTTCCAGTAGGCCTCGCCCTGGTAGTACATGCGGTTCTGCACGGCGATGCCGCCGCCCAGCGCTTTCACGCGCTCAAGCTGGGCATCCGAGATCGTCTCGGCGTGGTCGAAGAACCAGCGCAGGCCGTCCAGCGGCGTGTCGCGGTTGACCTTCTCGATGACGGCCAGGTCGCGCTCGATCGATTCGCCGTAGGTCGCGTGAATGCGGAACGGCCAGCGGTTCTTGATCAACAGGCGCAGCACCGGTTCCAGCTCGCTTTCCATCTGCGCCGGCATGTCCGGGCGCGGTTCCAGGAAGTTCTCGAAGTCGGCCGCACTCCAGACGAGGTTCTCGCCGCCGCCTTCCGTGTTGTAGCCGTTGGCGTAGAACAGGTGGTCGTTGCGGTCCGGTTTCGTCAGGGTCAGCCAGCGCTCGTAGTCGGCCAGCTCCTTGCCCGGCTGCTGCGCGAACAGGTAATACGACGTACGCACCGTCAGCTTGCCGTCCTTGGCCAGCTCCAGGCTGACGGCGTAATCGTCCGGATAGGCCTGGCCGCCGCCGCCCGCATCGATGGCGCTGGTGATGCCCAGGCGGTTCAGTTCGCGGTAGTAGTGCTGCGTGGAGTTGAGCTGCTGCGCGCGCGGCAGGGCGCCCGTCTTGGCCAGGGTGCTGTACAGGATCATCGCGTTCGGCTTGGCGACCAGCAGGCCCGTGGGCTTGCGGTCCTTGTCCAGCTCCACGACGCCTTCCTTGTACTTCGTGTCCTTGTCGTAGCCCAGCACCTGCACGCCCTTCTGGTTCAGGAAGCCGAGGCCATACAGGTACAGGATGAAGACGGGTTTGTCGGGCACCGCCTCGTTGATTTCGGCCAGCGTGGGCAGGCGCCGTTCGGCGAACTGGTATTCGTTCCAGCCGCCGACGACCTTGACCCACTGCCCTTCCGGCGTGCGTGCGGCCTGCTCCTTGAGCATGCGCAGCGCTTCCTTCAGCGACGACACGCCGTCCCAACGCAGCTCGGCGTTGTAGTTCAGGCCTTCGCGGATGATGTGCAGATGGGAGTCGTTCAGGCCCGGAATGACGGTGCGTCCGCCCGCGTCGATGACGCGCGTGCCGGCCGTTTTCAGCTTCAGTACCTGCTTGTTGGTGCCGACGGCGGTGACCTTGCCGCCGTCGATGGCGAGGGCCTGGGCGAACTCGCCCTCCCTGACCATGGTTGCGACCTTGGCGTTGGTGACGATCAGGTCGGCCGCAAAGGCGGGCGCCGCGGCCGTGGTGAATCCTGCCGCCAGCACGGCGGCATGTTGCATCAGTCGTTTCATGTTTTCCCTTGGTGTACTACAAAAATCAGACCGACCGATGCAACATCAAAGAGACATTACTCCTTGATTGCCTCGATCGAGAACGTCAGCTGCACGTCGTCGCTGACGTTCGGTGCGTATTTGCCGGCGTTGAATTCGGTGCGCTTGATCGTGGCGGTCGCGTTGGCGCCGCAGGCATCCTTCTTGGCCATCGGGTGCGGCATGCACTTGAACGACGTCACGGTCAGCTGCACCGGCTTGGTGATGCCCTTGATCGTCAGGTTGCCGTCCACGGATGCCAGCGTGTCGCCGTTGAAGTTGAACTTCGTCGACTTGTACGTGATCGTCGGGTACTTCGCCGTATCGAAGAAGTCCGCGCCCTGGATATGGCTGTTGAACAGGTCCGAGCCCGTGTTGACGGACTTCGTGTCGATCGTCACGTCGACGGAACCCGTCTTCGCGGCGCGATCCAGCTTGATCTTGCCCGTCGTGTTATTGAAGCGGCTTTCCTGCGTCGAGAAGCCCAGGTGGCTGTACGAGAAGCGCGCGAACGTGTGCGAATTGTCGATGACGTAGGTTTCCGGCGCGGCGTGGGCCGACAGCGCGGTCATCATGGCGGCGGTGGTGGTGACAAAGGCGATCAGTTTTTTCATGTAGTACTCTCCAGTTATTGGGATGAACGTAACCCGGACATTATGCGCAGGGCCCGGCGGAGATGTAAAACAGAAAATTTACCGCCCTATTATCGAAAAAGTCGATAGTAAGTTGCGTGGCACCGATGAATGAATGGTAGCGGAAGGGATGCTGGCATGGCATCTGCCAAAGGGCTATGAAGGCCGCTCCCCATTGCGGTTGTTGCGGTTGGGGACTGGCACCGTCGTGTGGTGCCTGTCCCCGGTGGATCAGCGATCCAGCAAGCGCGCCAGCAGCCGGCTCTCGACGGCCGCGAACTCGCGCGAGCCGCGCGCGCGGGGGCGCGGCAGGTCCACCGTCACGTCCAGCGTGATGCGGCCCTCCTCGATCAGCAGCACGCGGTCGGCCAGCGCCACGGCTTCCTGCACGTCGTGCGTGACGAGGATGGCGGTGAAGCCGCGGGCGCGCCACAGTGTTTCCAGCAGCCCCTGCATCTCGATGCGGGTCAGCGCGTCCAGGGCGCCCAGCGGCTCGTCGAGCAGCAGCAGCGACGGCTCGTGTACCAGGGCTCTGGCCAGCGCCACCCGCTGGCGCTGGCCGCCGGACAACTCGCCGGGCCAGGCGTCGGCGCGTTCGGCCAGGCCGACGGCGGCAAGCGCCCGTGCCGCCGCCGAGATACCGGGGTGACCCGCGCCGTCGAGGCCCAGCGCCACGTTGTCCAGCACCGTCTTCCACGGCAGCAGCCGCGGTTCCTGGAACATCATCCGCACCGTCGCATCGGCGCCAACGGCGATGGCACCGCCGTCGATCGCGTCAAGGCCGGCGATCGTGCGCAGCAGGGTGCTCTTGCCGCAGCCGCTGCGGCCGACGACGGCAACGAACTCGCCCGCATGCAAGTGCAGGCCGACGGCATCGAGCACGGTGCGCTCGCCAAAGCACTTCGTCAGCCCTTCCAGTGTGACGGCGGCGCCCTGGCGGGCTGTCGGAACGGCCGGCCGTTGGGCGCGCCGCTCGACGGGTTGCGGGGCACGCAGGTGGGCAAACGGTTCGGCGTCGATGGGTAAGGTTGCGTGCAGCATGGTGGTCCTTTTCTTTTCAGCGATAAGCCGGGTTCCAGCGCAGCAGGCGCCGTTCCAGGCCGCGGGCAAACAGGTCGGCCAGCTTGCCCAGCAGGGCATACAGCAGCACGCCCACCAGCACGACGTCCGTCTGCAGGAACTCGCGGGCATTCATCGTCATGTAGCCAATGCCGGCCTGCGCGGAGATGGTTTCGGCGACGATCAGCAGCACCCAGACGAGGCCCAGCGCGAAGCGCACGCCGACGAGAATCGACGGCAGCGCCGCCGGCAGGATCACATCGCGGTACAGGGGCCAGCCGCGCAGGCCGTAGCTCTTCGCCATCTCGATCAGCTGTGCGTCCGCCGAGCGGATGCCGTGGAACGTGTTCAGGTAGACGGGGAAGAACACGCCGACGGCCAGCAGGAACAGCTTCGCGCTTTCGTCGATGCCGAACCACAGGATCACCAGCGGGATCAGCGCCAGCGCCGGAATGTTGCGCACCATCTGCAGCGTCGTGTCGAGCAGCGTCTCGGCGCGACGGAAGCTCCCCGTCAGGAGGCCAAGCAGGAGCCCGGCGCCGGCGCCGACGCCAAAGCCGGACAGCGCCCGCCACAGGCTCGTGCGCAGGTGCGTCCACAATTCGCCCGACATGGCCAGCGACCAGAAGGCCTGCGCCACGGCCCACGGCTCCGGCAGGATGCGGCTGGACAGCCAGCCGGTGCGGGCCGACAGCTCCCACGCGAGCAGCAGCGCGATCGGCAGCAGCCACGGTGCGAGGCCAGCGCCGACGGACTGCGCCAGCGTGCCGCCACTGCGGGGTACGATAGCGGCGCTGCCCATCACGCGGCCTTCTTCGGCAATGCCGGCACGATATCGGTGGCCATCACCTCGCCGAACGGACCGGTGATCGACTGCTCGCCGGCGGCCCTGCCCTTGCCCAGCAGCGGGAACACCAGCTCGGCGAAGCGGTACGATTCTTCCAGGTGCGGATAGCCGGAGAAGATGAACGTCTCGATGCCCAGCGCCTGGTATTCGCGTATCCGTTCCGCCACCGTTTCGGCATCGCCCACCAGCGCCGTGCCGGCACCGCCGCGCACCAGCCCCACCCCGGCCCACAGATTGGGCGACACCTCCAGCTTGTCGCGCCGGCCGCCGTGCAGCGCGGCCATGCGGCGCTGGCCTTCCGAATCCATGCGGCTGAACGTGGCCTGGGCTTTGGCGATGACGTCGTCGTCCAGGTGCGAGATCAGCTTCTCTGCGGCACGCCACGCTTCCTCGTTGGTTTCACGGACGATGACGTGCAGGCGGATGCCGAATTTCACCGTGCGGCCGTGCTTTGCCGCGCGGGCGCGGATGTCCGCAATCTTTTCCGCCACGGCGGCGGGCGGCTCACCCCACGTCAGGTAGACGTCCATCTGCTCGGCCGCCAGGTCGTGCGCGGCGGCCGACGAGCCACCGAAGTACAGCGGCGGATACGGCTTCTGCACGGGCGGATACAGCGTCTTCGCGCCCTTGACCTTCAGGTGCTTGCCGTCGAAATCGAAACCGGCGTCGCCGCCCTCGCCCGCCAGTGCGCCGCGCCAGATGCGGATGAATTCATCCGAGATTTCATAGCGCTCGGCGTGGTCGGCAAACAGGCCATCGGCCTCCAGTTCCTGCGGGTCGCCGCCGGTGACGACGTTGATCAGGAGGCGCCCGTTCGACAGCCGGTCGAACGTGGAAGCCATGCGCACGGCCAGGCCGGGCGTGGACAGCCCGGGGCGCACGGCCACGAGGAATTTCAGCTGCTTCGTCGCGTGGATCAGTGACGAGGCGACCACCCACGCATCCTCGCAGGAACGACCGGTGGGCAGCAGCACGCCGTCGTAACCCAGCGTGTCGGCCGCCACGGCGACCTGCTTCAGGTAATCGGCATCGACGGGGCGGGCGCCTTTCGACGTGCCCAGGTAACGGCTGTCGCCGTGGGTGGGGATGAACCAGAACAGATTCAATGACATGGTGTCTCCTGCTTTCTCTTAGCGGGACGCCAGCACGGCGTCCTTGATGGCGATCGGTTTCGGGATCAGTTTGAGTGCCGCGAAGGCGTCGGCGATCTTCTGCTGCTCGCGCAGCACATCGGCCGATACGGGCTTGACGCCAAAGCTGTAGCGCGACGTGGCCAGCGTCACGACCGGCAGGGACAGGCCCGTCTGCGTTGCCAGCAGCGCGGACACCTCGTCCGGGTGCGCGGCGCCCCACTCGTCCACCTTGCTCACTTCCTCGATGACGGTTTTGACGAGCTCCGGATTCTGCTGCGCCCAGCCGCGCGCGGCCAGGTAGAACTGGTGGTTCGACACGAGGCCCGTGCCGTCGGCCAGGACGCGCGCGCCCAGCTGCTTTTCGGCGGCGGCGAAGAACGGGTCCCAGATCACCCACGCGTCGACGGCGCCCCGCTCGAACGCGGCACGCGCGTCCGACGGCGGCAGGTAGACGGGCGTGATGTCGGCATATGCCAGCCCGGCCTTCTCCAGCGCCCGCAGCAGCAGGTAGTGCACGTTCGAGCCCTTGTTCAACGCGACCTTTTTACCCTTCAGCTGGGCCACGCTGTTCAACGGGGAGTTCCTGGGGACGACGATCGCCTCGCTGCGCGGCGAGGGCGGCTCATACCCGACATACACGAGATTCGCGCCCGCGGCCTGGGCGAAGATCGGCGGCGCCTCCCCCACGGTGCCGAAATCGACGCTGCCCACGTTCAGGCCTTCCAGCAGTTGCGGCCCGGCGGGGAACTCGGTCCACTGCACGGCGATGCCCTTGCCGGCCAAGCGCGTCTCCAGCGTGCCGCGCCCTTTCAGCAGCGTCAGCGTGCCGTATTTCTGATAGCCGATGCGGATCGTCTGGCGTGCTTCGGCCCGTGCGGATGGCAGCGCGCCCGCGACGGCGCCGGCAAACAGCAGGCCCAGGGTACGGCGCCGGGCGGCGCGATTGTTCTCATGGGCGCCCATCATGCGGCCTGTAATTCGGATTGCGCGGCCACCCGTGGCAGCAGCTCGGACAGTGCGGCGACGCCCGCCGACACGCGCGCGGCGATCTCCGGTGCCAGCGCCACGCCTTCCTGCTCGTTCCACTGCACCTGGTGCGACGTGGCGTAGATGCTGGGCAGGACCAGCTTCGCTTCCAGCGCCTGCAGCACCGGGCGCAACGCGTAATCGAGCGCCAGCAGGTGCGACTGGCTGCCGCCGGTGGCGACCGGCAGCACGACCTTGCCCGCCAGGCCGTTCTGCGGCAGCAGGTCGAGGAAGGCTTTCAGCACACCGGCAAACGACGCCTTGTAGACCGGCGTGGCGACAACGACGGCATCGGCTGCCGCGACGGCGGCCAGCGCGGCGCGCACGGCCGGATTGGCGCCATCCGCATGCAGCAGGGCTTGAGCCGGCAAGTCGCGCACGTTCAGGCGCGCCGTGTCGTGGCCCAGGACCGCCAGGCGTTCGCCGAGATGCCCCAGCAGGCGGGCGGTGGTGGACGGAACGGCGGGGCTGCCGCCAAGGAGAAGAATGCTCATCGTGTGATCCCTGTTTTATGCGATACGAATGCAAGGCGCTGGTAATACGACAAGGCTACGGCACGGGCCGCGCCGCGAAAACGAATGCTTTCGCCGTTCGATATGTGAATTTCTCAGCATGATTTTTTGGCATATCCAAGCACGCAATTCTTCGTGGACGGCGCGCGTGGACGGGCGCAATACT
>Ga0308166_1002974_pt1 | contig 14807 bp, 16 predicted proteins | sample PhyCR2_2_FD_202137 | JGI IMG/M metagenome (GOLD analysis project Ga0308166, IMG submission 202137) | Phyllosphere microbial communities from UC Gill Tract Community Farm, Albany, California, United States - DLSLCC.R2 | ecosystem: Host-associated > Plants > Phyllosphere > Unclassified | place... | reverse complement strand
CCAGGTCGCGTGCCACCTTGTAGGCGGCGGCGGTGGATTCAGGTGCGTCGTAGGAAGCACCACGGTGAGCGATCACGGCAGGGTAGGGTATGCCTTCGTTTGTCGCCAATTCAGCCGGGCTGACCGGGTCGGCAGCCTGTGCCTGGCCCAGGCCGAGCATCAACGCCAGCAGCAAGGCGCTCTTGGTAAACGTGACAGGCATATGCGAAGTCCTTTCGTGGAGGTAACTTTGAGAAGGTGTCCTTTTTAACAATTGATTGCGAAAGGCGCTATCACCAAACCGACATTAACGTGCGCGCGAGCCAATTTTGTCGGTTTTTTTGTGCTGCATTGCAGTATTCTTGGCCATAGCTGCCCCGTCAGAGGTCAGTATTTTTTGCCACGCGTGTAAACCATCTTTCCAGTCCCGATGGGACTTTTCAGTGAGGTTTACCATGCGCATCACTTCAGAACTTATCTGCCAGGCCGCCGACCAACTCCAGGGTTTTGTCGGCCTCAATCGCAAGACCGGCCAGTACATCGTGCGTTTCAGCGAAGACTCCTTCGGCATGGACGTGGCCGATGACGGCATCATTCCAACCGCCGAATTCGTCTGGCTACCGGCCGCCGACCACACCATGACCCTGTGCCGCGACCGCATACAGTTGCTGCTGGACCAGAACATCGATGACCGCATCAACATCACCGAACCGTTACGGGTATATATGCGCCGGGTGGAGATCCCGCAGATCAGTGCGTTGCGCAGTTTGGTGAACTAGCCCGCAGCTTTTTTCTGGTCGGTGAGGGTCTAAATGTGGGAGCGGGCTTGCTCGCGAATGCGGCGTATCAGTCGCTGGATTATTGCCTGACCCACCGCATTCGCGAGCAAGCCCGCTCCCACAAGGGTTAGTGTTTCAACGAGGGTAGGTGTATGCCCGCTCTACCTTGCATACCCGCGTGTGAAACGCTGTGTACCAAGTGGTCCGCCCTCGCTCACGCACCTGCCGATGCTCGGCCTGCTGTTTCCAGGCCAGGATCGCCGCTTCGTTGGTCCAGTAGGACACCGTGATCCCCAACCCATCTTCTCGCGCCGACTCCACCCCGAGAAACCCTGGTTGTTCCGCTGCCAGTGCCAGCATCTGCGAGGCGGCCTCGCCATAGCCCTGGTCGCCATCGGTACGCAGTGAGCTGAAAATCACCGCGTAATAAGGCGGGGCCGGTGTCTTGGCGATCATACCAATGCCCCTCGACACGCTTTGAGCAGGGCCAGTGCCAAGGGCGGGGTGATGCCGTTCAGCGCAGCGCGTTCGGGCTGGAACAGGGTGGCGACGAAGAACGGATGGTCGAGCAACTCCACGGCGCGCAGGTCGCCCGCTGAATCGTGGCCGGTGGGAATCAGGTTGCCTTCCAGCAGTGCGCCAGCAAACGTGGGGTTGATGCCATAGCGGCATCGATAGCCTTCGTGGATATCCACGCTGGCGTAGGCTTGGGCGATACGGGTGTAAGGGGCCAGGCGCACGGTGTCGTTCACTTCTACCAGGGAGCAGCTCAGGGGCGTGATGACGGCGCGTTCAGCGTCCGGAGCCAACTCGCCATGCTCTGCATCGGCCCAACCCAGTACGTTGCGGGCATACTCCAGTACGGCATGCTGAAAACCACCGCATGTGCCGAGGAAAGGACGTCTTTGCTCACGAGCAAAACGGATTGCCCGCAGTGCGCCCTCGGTGTCGCGATAGGGGCTGGCGGGGACGCACCAGAAACCATCAAAACCGTGCAGGGCAGAGGTGCTGGTGAGTGTGTCGGTGTCGAGCCATTGCACCTGGACGCCCAGGCGCAGCGCGGCGGCGGCCTGTTGCAGCGCCAGCGGGATAGCCTGGTGGGCGATCACATCAGGGTTGTAGTCGCCGATCAGGGCGAGGTGCAGGGCGGGGGCTGTCATCGTGTATGTCCCATGGCTTGTGGTGTGCTGATACCCACTATAGATTGGCGTTCGCGCAATCAATATTGGCATTAACGCACATGCTCAATGCAGCCACGCACTATCAACTTGACTACCCCGACCTGTCATTGATCCTTGCCCTGGTGCGTGGCGGCACCCTGTCGCGGGCGGCGGCGTTGCTGCGGGTGGACGTGTCCACGGTGTTCCGTGCGGTACGGCGGTTAGAGTCGGCCCTGGGCCAGACCTTATTTGAAAAAAACCGCGCCGGATACTTGCCCACCAGCCTGGCGAGCAGCCTGGCGCAACAGGCCGAACGCGCAGAACTCGCACTGGAGGCTGCGCGCATTGGTGTGGAGCAGGGTGGAGAAGTGATCAGCGGCACCGTGCGCCTGACCTGCACCGACTCGGTGTTGCAAGGGTTGCTGCTGCCGGCCCTGGCGCAGTTCATGCCGGCCTATCCAGCACTGGTGCTGGAACTGAGCACATCCAATGACTTCGCCAACCTCAGCCGTCGTGATGCGGATATTGCCCTGCGCCTGACCAGCACACCGCCGGAGCATCTGGTTGGACGTTGCCTGGGGACTGTGGCGTACCACGTGTATGCCAGTGCCGACTATGCTCATCGGCATGCAGGCCAGGCGCTGGCCGACCTGGCCTGGATCGCTCCGGACGACTTTTTGCCCGACCACCCCACGGTAGCCTGGCGCCGTGAATATTTGCCAAGCGTGCGTCCCAGTTATCGCTGCAACAGCATGCAATCGGTGACTGAACTGGTGCGTGCCGGGCTGGGCGTGGCGGCGCTACCGGATTTTCTAATGGGCGAAGGCTTGCAAGCACTGAGCCCTGCATTGGCAGGTTACGACACCGCGCTGTGGCTGTTGACACGCCCTGATTGCCGGGCATTGCGCTCGGTGGTGACGCTGTTTGATGAACTGGGGCTGCATGTGCGCGGGCTGCGAGGTTAGGTTTTACGCACAAACTGTGCATGCATTTCGCACGTCAGGGTCTCGATGCGCTCGGTCAGTTGCTTGGTCATTTCCGTCAGCCGGGTATTCTGCTCCAGCAGTTCCATTAGTTGCTTGGTGGTCTGGGCGGCCTGGGCCTGGCGTTCGGTGTTGGCGGTGGCGAGGGCTTCGCGATGCTGTGCGTCGGCGTCGGACTGAGCTTTATCCCGCGCAGCCTGGCGCGTCTGGGCCAGCAGGATCAGCGGCGCGGCATAAGCCGATTGCAGGCTGAAGGCCAGGTTGAGCAGGATGAACGGGTAGACGTCGAAGTGGGTGACGCCGGTCATATTCAGCACCACCCACAACACGACGATCGCGGTTTGTGCGCCCAGGAAGGTCGGGGTACCAAAAAAGCGTGCGAAGGCCTCCGCTTTGAGGGCAAAGGTGTCGTTGCCAAAGGTCGGCGCCAGGTGCGCGTGACCGCGGTGGAAGCGCAAGTGGTCGGTGGGGTCGGATTCGGGTTTGTCTGGGGTCATGGCGGGCTCGAGTGCTTAGCGTAAAGACAACCAACACTATAGACCGAGCCCACCAGCCACCTGCATGAAGAACCGGTCAGCGATTGCCCCGGTCGTTGGCAAACGCGCTCACCGCCTGGACCGCTTCGCCGGTGCCTTCGCGAATCTGCAGGATCACCGTGCCCGCCTGGTTGGCCAGTTCTACGCCGTGGGCGGCACGGTCGCGGGTAGCGTCCATGCTGTCGATGGCTTGGCGGGTTTCGTCCTGGATCATGGCGATCATGCCGGAAATTTCGGCGGTGGAACCGCTGGTGCGCGCCGCCAGCTGCCGCACTTCATCGGCCACCACGGCAAAGCCACGGCCTTGCTCGCCGGCGCGTGCGGCTTCGATGGCGGCGTTGAGGGCCAGCAGGTTGGTCTGGTCGGCGATGCCGCGAATGGTGTTGACGATGGCGGTGATCTGTTGCGAGCGCTCGCCGAGCTTGGCGATCAGTTGCGAGGATGTGTCGATATCCCGAGCAATTTCGCGCATACCGGTGGCGGTTTTCTGGATCACTTCGGCGCCTTTTTCGGCCATCTCCTGGGTGCTCAATGACAGGTGATAGGCCTGGGCCGCGCTCTGTGCCTCGGTGGCATGTTGTTGTACCCGGGCGGTAACGTCGGAGGCGAACTTCACCACTTTGCACAGGCGCCCGCTGGCGTCGTACACCGGGTTGTAATTGGCTTCCAGCCAGACGACTTGGCCGTTTTTATCCACCCGCTCGAACTGGCCATTGAACAGCTCGCCCTGGTTCAAGCGTTTCCAGAACTCGCTATAGGCTGCACTGTTAGCCAGTTCGGGTGTGCAGAACAGGCGGTGATGCTTGCCCTGGATCTGCGCCAGACTGTACCCCATGCGCTGCAGGAAGTTCGTGTTGGCGGTGATGATGGTGCCATCGAGATTGAACTCGATCATCGCCATGGCGCGGTCGATGGCTTGCAGCTTGGCGTTGGCTTCACTTTCGGCTTGCAGGCGTGGGGTGACATCCATGGCGTACTTCACCACTTTGGTCACATGACCGGCTTCATCGCGTACCGGGTTGTAGCTGGCTTCCAGCCACACCGAATCACCGTTGGCACCCACCCGCTCAAAGGTGCCTGACTGAAATTGGCCGTTGCGCAGATGCGTCCACAGTTGGTTGTACTCGGCGCTGCGGGCGAACGCGGGGGTGCAGAACATCCGGTGGGACTGGCCCAGGACCTGTTCGGCGCGGTAACCCATGGTCTTGAAGAAGTTCTCATTGGCCCGCAGCACGGTGCCTTGCAGGTCGAATTCGATGACGGCCATGGAGCGCTCGATGGCATCCAGCAGGCTGGCCTGTTGGGCAATGCTGTGTTGCAGGGTGCTGATGGTTTTCTTGTGGGTGTTAAATAGCATGTTAGAGGGCTCGGGCATGCAAGCATATGCGGTATCCATGTATTTGCGCCTGACCCCGTAGGGCCCCTGGCCTTACGGTTGACTTGCTCATTGCCAGCTTCCTGATGCTGACAGAGGGGGTGGAACAAGGGGTTCAGAGTGATCGGCCGGCCCAGAAGTTCGCCGCTTGGGCAGGGGCATTTTCGGGTAGCTGACCAATGGCGGCATTATGCTATTGCGGCAGGCTCGCCGACGAAGATTCGGACGAGGTGTTATCAGACAACTGCGGCAGAACAGGCGATCTTCTATCGCTGGTCCTGACGCGGTTGCGACCGCTGTTCTTGGCAGCGTACAGCGCGCGATCCGCAGCGTTGAGCCACATGACCGCATCCTTGAAGGCCGGTTGAAAATCCGCCAGGCCGATGCTCAGGCTCACGCGTAATTCGGGGATCTGCGCAGTGCGGTAGTTACTGAATTTTTCGCGTATCTGTTCCATGACTCGCGCAGCATCTTGCAAGGGCATTTTCGGAAGGATCACACAGAACTCGTCACCTCCGTAGCGGCCGGCGAGGTCTTCTTCGCGCAGGTGCTGGCGTAACTCCAGGCTCAATTGGCGCAGTACCGCGTCCCCGACGGTATGGCCGTGCATATCGTTGATGCGCTTGAAGTGGTCGATATCGATCAGGGCAATGGTCGCCTGGCCTTGTTGCTGTTGGCACTTATGGAACTTGAGGTTCAGCAGGTCTTTCCATGAGCCATGGTTGAGCAGGCCGGTCAGGCTGTCGATACGGCTCAGGGCGCTGAGGGCGCGTTTATGTTGCGACAGTTTGATTGCCAACTGATAACAGACCATGCCGATGGCCATCGGGTAGAGCGTCAGCATCGGCAAGCAGGTGTAGACCTCGGAAAGGCTGACGCTGGAATCGAACTTGACCCCGAACAGGCTCCAGGCTATCGCGATGCCGGCGGTTTGTGCGAGCAGCCCATGCAGGAGCAAGCGTGTGCCACCGGCAGCGACGTTATTCATGGCCATCATCGACAGAATGGTGACGGCCGTCAGTGGCGAAAACTGGGTGGCCGCTGCCCAGAAACCGCCCGACAATGAGTCATACAGCAGGTTGCGCCGTTCGGCCTGATAGGGAAACGGCGAGTGGGTCGAGATCAGATAAGCCACGTGCGGCCAGGCAAGGCCATTGAACAACAACAACGCCCACACCCAGCCGGGCATTGACAAGGGATACAACGCGCCGATTACGCTGATGCTACCGATACCCAGGCCGATGATCCTTGGCTTGTAGATACGTCTGGCAAATGAAAGCCCTTTGCCTCGTCTGTTTTCCATAGTGTCCTGGGTCAGCTGTTTTTTGTTTTTGCAGGTGCGACAGCGTGCGTCAACGGTCGGCGTCGATGATCGGATAATAGCGGCCGATATTGTCGATTATTCCTGTAGGAATAATCAGTGTCCTTTCAGGCCATTTGCGCAAAACAGCGGGTGAATGCGCCAAAAGCGACCTTTAATGTCGCCCCGGCAACAGGTCCTGGTGCAGGGGCGGGGTGCGCACTTCGTAGCCGGCGAGGAACAGGTCGATTGCAGATTCGATGACGCCGGCCTGGGCGGCCACATCGAGGGTGGGCTGGCCGAGCGTGATTTGCGGCCAGAAGGCAAAGGCCTTGAGCAGGCTCTGGATCTGGTGAGCCGCGAAAGCCGGATCGGTACAATTGAGACGGCCGTCTTCCTGGGCGGCGCGCACCCATTGGGTAAAACCTTCTTCCCGTGCGCTGAGGCGATTGACCATGTCTTGTGCACGTTCGGGCGAATGGATGGTGGCAGCAATGGCCACGCGTGCCAGGTCGAGGAAGTTGGCGTCCGACATCATCTTCATTTTTGCTTCCAGCAACTTGCGCAGTTGATCGCGCAGCGGCTGGTCGCTGGCGTAGTTCACGTCCAGTTGGGCAACGCTGCTGGCCCACAGTTGGCTCAGGATCTCGGCGAACAGCTCTTCCTTGCTGGGGAAGTGGTTGTACACCGTGCGCTTGGAAACGCCGGCGGTGGCGGCAACTTTGTCCATGCTGGTGACCTCGAAACCGTTCTCGCGAAATTCGGCAATCGCCGCCGCCACAATGGCGTCGCGTTTACGCTCGGTGAGGCGCTTGGGGGCAGTCATGGATGGCATTCGACTCAATCAGGAAATTACACTCAGCAGTTTACTTGCTCCGGATTTTGTTGCAATCTAGAAACTACACTGTGCAGTGTAATTATTCTTCGTACTGTAGGAGTCACTCGGTAATGGCCACGATTTCAACCCGTGTCGACCCTGCGCCTGCAGCGCTCCAGCCTGCCGGGCAGGACCAGGGGCACTTCACCAATGACGCCCCGGTGCAACACGGCGGTTTTGGCAAAACCTTGCGCATTTTCTGGAACATGCTGTTCAACAAACCACGCACTACGCGGCCAGTGGGACCTATCCCGGTGCAGCCACTGACACGCGAGCAGTTGTTGGCGGCACCCGACCATACGGTGTTCCGCCTTGGGCATTCGACGGTACTGCTGAAGATGCGCGGTAAATTCTGGGTCACCGACCCGGTATTCGCCGAGCGCGCGTCACCGTTCAGTTGGGCAGGCCCCAAGCGTTTCCACGCCCCACCTATCAGCCTTGAAGCGTTGCCTCCCTTGGAAGCGGTGATTCTTTCCCACAACCATTACGACCATCTTGATCGCGAGGCTGTGGTGCAACTGGCTGACAAGACACGCTACTTTTTGGCGCCCCTGGGCGTGGGCGATACGTTGGCCAAATGGGGGATCGACGCCAGTAAAGTCCGTCAGCTGGATTGGTGGCAGGGCACGGAGGTGGATGGCATTCGTTTTATCGCTACCCCGGCACAGCATTTTTCCGGACGCGGCCTGTTTGACAGCAACCAGACCCTGTGGTGTTCCTGGGTGATGATCGACGATGCGCGGCGCATCTTCTTCAGTGGCGACACTGGCTATTTCGATGGTTTCAAACGCATTGGCGAGCAGTACGGCCCGTTTGACCTGACGTTGATGGAGACCGGCGCCTACAACGTCGATTGGCCCCATGTGCACATGCAGCCGGAGCAAACCTTGCAGGCGCATATCGATCTCAAAGGGCGCTGGTTGTTGCCCATCCACAACGGCACCTTCGATCTGGCATTCCATGCCTGGCACGAACCCTTCGACCGCATCATGGCCCTGGCCTGGGAGCGCAATGTATCGATCACCACCCCGGCGATGGGGCAGGCGTTCCGCTTGAACCAGCCCGAACGCGGTCATGCATGGTGGTTGGAGGTGGAGACTGAGGGGGCGCAGGAGCGCCTCGCCAGCTGACAGCAACGGCCGCGGAAAAAGGATTTTTCAAGCTGTTTCAAGGCTGCGACAGGCGCCAGTCAAGGGTGCGATGATCTCCGAGAATTTATTTTCGGAGTAGTTCCGATGGAAAGTAAATGTAGTAAGTATTGGCGAGTCGGCATGGCGTGCCCAGTCAAGCAACTGGCGCCGGGGCTTGAGGAGCCCGCTGCGAGTATCCATCCTGCTGCTGGCCCTGCAAACTCACGCAGCATCGCTTTTGGTGCCGATCCTGCTTCGGCCACCAGCATACCAATCCCCGGCTATAACGCACCGGCTCTTCCCCTGAAACCTGCGCGCGATCCCTCTTTGTCGTTGATTGCCTTGAGCGGCCTGGAGCCCTCAGGGCCGGTGATGGTCGAGGTGCCGCTGGTACAGAACAACAGCACTTTCAGCGCTGCCTCGACGTTGAGCGGCAGGCGCGTGGGGTTCGCCCAGCGGTGGGGGCATGATCAAACACCGATCGAACACGGGGTGGCATTCTTGCGCGCGTTGGATGTTCTGTGCCGGGCCGGAACCAACTTGGTGGCGGTGCCTGCGCGCCACGCCGATGACCCGCGCCCCGGCGGCAATGAAATCGATGAGCTTGTGCACGCGTACCAACTGGACGCTCTGGTGGCCGATAGCCAGAATGCCGCCTTCCACGACGCTTGCTGGAGTGGCTACCCAAGGCTTAACGAACCGCTTGAGGATGGTGCAGTGTTGTGGTTCTACGGTGCGCGGTGGTCGAAGGATTCGCTTACGGCACTCGTACTGGGGTACCGCAGTGCTCGACGTCTTATGGGAGTACAGGAGGTGCTGAACAATCCCACGGGATGAACTAACTATGTCGCGCTTCTTGGCGGGAGGAGACTTTTTAGACTGGCGCCTGGATCAACGAGGATCCTTCGCCATTTCTTACTCTCGCAGGAGATGTTTCATGTTTGGTATTGGCTCTGGTGTAAGTTTTTTTGTTAACTACTCGCATAACACTTTACCTGTTCAATCGTCGCCAGCGATTTCAAAACCGATCCCCGCCGGGACGGAATATGCCAGTGTGCGCGAACTGGCTGAGCAGATGTCGCGACCGGGGGGCATCACCTCGCAAGGGCTGGTCAATTATTTGCAGGAGCGCATTCGCACGCTGGATCCGCAACTGAGTTCTGTTATTGAACTCAACCCGCAAGCGCTTGAAAGCGCCCGCGCGCTGGACCAGGAACGGGCCAATGGCAAGGTGCGCGGGCCACTGCACGGAATACCTGTCTTGCTCAAAGACACCATTGAGACCGCGGGCATGCAAACCAGTGCAGGTGCCTTTGCTCTGGTCGGGGAGGCGGCGGGTAAAAACGCTCCATTAGTTGAATACCTGATCAGCCAGGGCGCCGTGATTCTCGGTAAAACCAACATGACGGAGCTGGCCGGTTTTCGCGGCGCTCCCGATGGCTGGAGTACCCGCGGTGGTCAGACTCGCAACCCACATCATCCGGACGCGCAGGTGGGTGGTTCCAGTTCCGGCTCGGCCGCAGCCGTCGCCGCAGGGTTGGCCCCCTTGGCGGTGGGGGCCGAAACCAACGGCTCGATCATCGTGCCCGCAGCATTCAATGGTGTGGTTGGGCTCAAGCCCAGCGTCGGTTTGTTGGACCGCAATGGCATCATCCCGGCTAGCCAGCACCAGGACACCCCGGGCCCGATAGCACGGTCGGTGTTCGATGCGGCGCTGATGCTGAACGCCATGTCTGGCCGCGATCCTCACGATCCGGCGAGCGTGAACGCTCCAGAAGGCGTTGATTACACGCAGTTATTGGTACCTGGTGCGTTGAAGGGCAAGCGTATTGGATATCCCGCGACGTTTTCTGCAAACGGTGAAGTTCAGGCTGTGGAAAATAGTGCGCAATTCAGCAAGGCACTGGAGGTGCTTGAGGCACAAGGGGCGGTTTTAGTGCCGATTAACCTGCGTATGGCAGATGAGTCACGCTATGAAGAACTGTTGTTATCGGATGTAAAGGACGAGTTGAATGGCTATTTGGCCAAGCGCACGGGATTGCCAGTCAAGTCACTGGCCGAGCTGATCAAGTTCAACGAAGACCGTGACGGCACGGATACCGATCATCAGCCCCTGCTCAAGCAGATCAATGCCTCCATACTGGAGCCAGAACAGCGCGAAACGGCGTGGGAAAAACTGATCGAGGATTTTCGCAGCAGCGTGGATGAGCCGATCAAGACGCACAAACTGGACGCCATAGTGTCGGATTTTGATACCAACAGTTACTTCGGCGTAGCAGCGGCCGGCTATCCAGGTATCGCCGTACCCTCCGGCACGAACGAAGACGGTTTACCCACGGCCGCCCACTTCTTCGGTACCCGTTGGAGCGAGCCCACGTTGTTGGCGGTGGCCCATGGGTATGAGCAGGCCGCACAAACGGCAACCAGGCCTGGGCTTTGATCGGTCAGGTCATTTTGCATCGCAAAAGGAGTGCCGGGCACTGCACCTGCCGGCCTGAAACTTCACGGTTTACACTCAATGCCATGGAGGGACGCCATGGTATACAGAATTCATATCCTCGGCGCAGCGGGCACCGGCTGCACTAGCTTGGGCAAGGTATTGGCCGAGCACCTGAATATTGCCTGTTTCGACTCCGATTTCTATTACTGGCAGCAAACCCTCGAACCCTTTTCCATCGCCCGGCCCCGGGATGAACGCCTCCGCCTGCTGCAGGAACACATCGCCGGCCATCAAGGCTGGGTATTGTCGGGCTCACTCTGCGGCTGGGGCGACGCGATGATCCCGCTATTCACCCATGTGGTATTCCTGCGCGTGGAACCGCAAGTGCGCCTGCAACGCCTGCGCCTGCGAGAAGCGCAGCGCTACGGGGAACAGATCCTGGAAGGTGGCAGCCGCCATCAAAACAGCGTCGCCTTTCTCACCTGGGTCGCACGCTACGATACTGGCAATCACAGCTTACGTAGCCTGCGTCGGCATGAAACCTGGTTGAAGCCGTTGAACTGCCCGGTGATCCGGCTGGACGCTACGCACCATTCGGTTGAGGAGTTGGCGAATCAACTGATGCCGTTGTTGAACCCATCAACCGAGAAATGAGGCCTGGTGCTGTGGGCTCGGCGGTTACGGTGTCAAACCGGCGCACACTCATGCCCCACCCCGGCGCAAACCCCGGGAAGAACACCAGCCCTTGCGCCTCCAGGCAAAACGCCAGGATCAAGCGGGTTTCATCGTCCACGTCGCCGTGGGCCTCCAATTGTTGAATCGCCTCTACCGCCACGCCCGCCTGGCGAGCCAGATGTTCGCGGCTCCAGCCCAGCATAACGCGGGCCTGTGCGCAGTGTTTGGCGGTGAATTGGTGCAGGACGATCTGCTGTTCTACGAAAGAGCTCATTGCCAGAGAGGACATGGGGGTTCTCCAGGTTCGACGGGGGAGGCGCAACTATACTGTGTTTTTGTACAGTTGTTTGTACCGCTCATCATCTGGATTTTTTCGTTGCGGTTTCAACGCCCGGTTATTCCATTCCCGACGCCTCCCGGATAATCAGGTGATCCAGGTTCTCGATATTCGCACTGAATACCCCGAACGTTTGCTCGGGGTTTTTCTTGCTGGGCACCTGCTTGAGTTCCGGTGTCACTCCGTAGAAGAAACAATACAGCGGTCGCTCGCTGCTGGCCGCCGCCTTGATCTGCTCCAGGAAAACCGTGCGCTTGCGGTAGCTTTCGATGAGCCTTTTGCTCAGGTAGACATTGACTGAATAGGGCTTTTTATCGAGCCATACCTTCTTTTCGAAGTCGATGCGAAAGCTGCTGGTGTAGTCTTTGATTTCCTTGATTTTGCCCCAGTAGATCAGGCCCTTGTTGTCTTGCAGGTATTCGATTTTCTTGAAGAACGCCCAGTAAGTCGCCGTGTGCTCACCAATCTTCAAGGGCATGGCCTTGAGCTTGTCCTTGTCATCGATGTTCGACACATAGCATTCCACCGGATGGGCGAACACGCTGGTTTTGTCCGGGGTTGTGTCGCTGCTGACATGGGATGCCGTAACGCGATTTGAAGGCGTTTTCGTTGGCTCCTGTGGGGCGCCTCCATCGATGCCGACAGCAGGTGTTTTACGTTCGTACTGACGGCGCGTCAGTACCAATTCCGATGGGAAGTTGTCCTCGCGCTCGTCGTCACTTTCACCGGTCGCAGTCTTTTGGCTGCTGGCATAGCGACAGCCTTCGATATGCCGGGTGCCGGGTTTGTTCTTGAAGTGTGGGGTGCGCAGGTAATTGACGTTCTTGGCGTTGAAGGTGCTCAACACATTGCCGGCATCGAACGCTGCGCGGCACGCGTCGTTGGGGCAGAGGAAGCGGTCCTTGTCGGAATCGAAGTCGGTGGTTTCGTCGAAATTCAGCTCTCGTACGTCGTAGATCGACAACTTGTCATCGAGAGCCAGGCTGTAGGCCGTGTCGAATTTCATGGGCATCGGTCCGTGGGAATTTGGCTATTAATAGCCGGATCCTGTGTAAATATCAGCAAGAACCTGCAACGCGTCGCCCGCTCAAGAAGCACAGGGTGCCGCCTATCGCAGTGAGTGCGGCCAGGACGTAGAACATGCTGGTCGGCGCTGCATTGATCAGCAGGTAGCCACAAATCACTGGGCTCATCGCCCCGCCAAACGCAGCGAGGTTCTGCGCGCCGTAGTAACTGCCCCGCAGCGCATCCGGCGCAATGGTGTCGATAAACAGGAACTCCGAGGGGTAGATGATCATCTCGCCCAACGTGAACACAAACATCGCCAGACACCAACTGACCAGGCTGTCTGCCTGGCTGAACCCTATCAACCCGGCAATAAACAGCAAAGTCCCCAGCACGATCCAGTGGCGCAGTTGCTCACGCTTGAGGAAGCGGCCGATCTGGTACTGCATCAAAATCACCGTGATGGCGTTACAAGCCAGCACTGCAGACAGAATTTTCAACGCCTCGCCAGGCTTGTAGGCCACCAGCAAAAATTGCGACAGATACAGGGTGTAGCGCCCGTGGACGATGGTACTCAACAGGCTGCCACCGGTGAACAGGATCAACGTTCGGTCGTTGCGCAAGGTACGCAGGGTGCTGAGAAAACTCTGGGGTTTATGACTATCGTCCCGTTGGGTGGGCGCAATACCGATCATCAGGAACAGGCTGCCAAAGGCAATGGCGCTGGCGATCAGGAACGGTGCCCACGGCAGCTGGCCGGCAATCACCACACCCAGCATCGGGCCTGTAGCGTAGCCGACATTGGTCAGGGTGTAGCGCAGGGAAAACACTTTGGCGCGGTCTCCCACCGGCAGATTTTCGCTGATGATCGCCTTGGAACCGATCAGGAACAGCGCCGACGCGGCTTCGGTAATCACCAGGGTCAGGGTGGTGAGGTAGAGGTTGCTGGCAAAGGTCAGTAACAGAAAACCGATGGAGCTGGAGAGCATCGCCACAATCAGCAGCTTGCGCTTTTCCAGGCGGTCAATGATGTAGCCGCCGTACAATCCCAGGAGCGTGGCGATGAACACGGCGATGCCCATCAACAGGCCGATATCCTGCTGGTCGAGGCCCAGGCGTGTGCTCAGCCAAAGGGCCAGCAACGGGCTGGTCATGGCGCGGCTGACCACGATGGTCACCGAGCAGATCAGCAGGCGACGGATTACCAGGGAGTAGGTGGCCACGATGGGGGAGAGCGTCCTAGTTATTACTTAAAGACAACACAGATCAAATGTGGGAGGTGGCAAGCCCCCCCACATTTTTTGACCGTGGTTTACTGGCCGGAATTGATAGTGATTTTTTCCACCGCACCCTGCTCCAGATCCCACTTCTTCAGGATCTTGCCGTAGGTCCCATCATCGATCATGCCCTGCAACGCCTCACTGATCGCGCTGACCAACTCGGTATTGCTCTTCTCAATCCCAAGCCCAGTAAACTGCTTGGAAATCGCCTGGCCCACCGGCTTGTACTTACCCTTATCAAGCGACATCAAATAGGGAATCGTCTCGCTGCCCTGCATCGCCGCATCCAGGCGGTTTTGCTGCAACTGCGCCCGTGCATCCGCCGAGCCTTCAGTGCCGATCACCACAATCGCCGGCTTACCCGCCGCTTCGCAATTTGCCTTGCTCCACGCGGTAATTTCCGACGGCCAGGTGGTACGGCGGCTGGTGCCGACTTTTTTACCGCACAGGTCGGTCAATTCCTTGAGGTCTTCACGTTTGGCCAGGGTGTACAGCTGCGGGCCGCTGGTGAAGTAGTCGATGAAGGTCACGGCCTTCTGACGCTCGGCCGTGTCGGTCATGCCCGACAACACGATGTCGACGCGCTTGGTGGTCAGGCCGCTGAGCATCTGCTCGAAGCCGGTTTCCTGCCACTTGATCTTTACCCCCAGGCGCTCGGCGAGGGCGTTGCCCAGGTCGAAGTCCAGGCCTGTGAGTTTGTTGGTGGCCGGGTCCTTGAAATCCATCGGCGGGTAGTTCGGCACGATGGCCGCGCTGATTTCGCCCTTGTCCTTGATGGCCTGGGGCAAGGCTGCGAACACAGTGGTGGAAGCCATCAGGCCGGCGAGCAACGAAGGAATAAATATCTTTTTCATGGGGGCGTTCTCGTTAGTTTTTTAGTTAAGTGCGAACGGCAGAAATAAAGCTTTGGGTACGCGGGTTTTGTGGACTTATTAGAATGTCTTCGGGGCT
>Ga0308166_1002972_pt1 | contig 14811 bp, 13 predicted proteins | sample PhyCR2_2_FD_202137 | JGI IMG/M metagenome (GOLD analysis project Ga0308166, IMG submission 202137) | Phyllosphere microbial communities from UC Gill Tract Community Farm, Albany, California, United States - DLSLCC.R2 | ecosystem: Host-associated > Plants > Phyllosphere > Unclassified | place... | reverse complement strand
CTTTTCCGCGCTGGCGCTGGCGGGCCGCGCCGGACTGGCGCTGCGCGCGGCGCAGGCGGGCAATCCGCGGAGGGCCGCATGAACGACGACCGGCATCCGGCACCACGCGAGCGGGACGCCGCGACGCAAGAAGCTGCACAGGCAGCGGTCACGCGGGAGGCGGGCACGCACGACGCGGGGCCGGGAACCGCGCAAGACACCGCGCCGCAAGCCGCGCCGGGAGCGACGCCGGAAGCGACGACGGACCCGGCCCCGGTCGCGGCGCAGCCCGCCCCGCCGCCCCGCTTCCCCGGCTACGACGTGCTGGCCAAATGGGACAGCCCGTCATTCGACGACGTCACCCGCGGCGTCCTTGCGCAGCGCCTGGACAATGTCCCGCCGCGCCGCTGGCTCACGCCCGCCGAATGGGACACGCTGGATGCGATCAACGCCCGCCTGCTGCCCCAGCCCGACCGCGCGGCGCCGATCCCGATCACGCCCTGGATCGACGCCATGCTGCACGACAACCGCGGCGAAGGCTACCGCCACCCGGACATGCCGCCGCTGCGCGACGCCTGGCGCCAGGGGCTTGCCGCCGTCGACGACGAAGCGCGCCGCCGCCACGACCGCCCGTTCGCCGCGCTCGACGCCGCCCGGCAGGATGCGCTGCTCCACGCGATCGAAGCCGGTCACGTCACGTCGCCGCGCTGGCAGGGACTGGACGTGGCACGCTTCTTCATCCACCACCTCGTCAAGACGGCGGCCGGCATCTACTACGCGCATCCGGCCGCGTGGAACGAGATCGGCTTCGGCGGCCCGGCCGCGCCGCGCGGCTACGTGCGCCTCGGGTTCGATGCGCGCGATCCGTGGGAAGCGAAGGAAGCGCCGTGAACGCGCCAACAACCGCGCCGCACGCGCCGCACACCGGAGCCGCCGCGCGCCCGCTGCCGCGCCGCCGGAAGGCAGCCCCATGACCGGCCGGCACGCGCCCCGCGCCGGCGCCGGCCGCGCGCCCGACGTGTTCGCGCGCGGCGGCTGGGTGCCGATGCGCACGTACGACGACGACGACACCGTCGATTTCGTCATCGTCGGCTCGGGCGCCGGCGGCGCCACGCTCGCGTGCAGGCTGGCCGAAAGCGGGTTTTCCGTCGTCGTGCTGGAAGCGGGACCGTTCTGGCGCCCGCTCGAGGATTTCGCGTCGGACGAGGAAGCGCAGCAGCAGCTGTACTGGCTGGAAGAGCGGATTTCCGGCGGCGCCGACGCGCTGGCCCTCGGCGGCAACAATTCCGGCTGGGGCGTGGGCGGCTCGACCGTCCACTTCAGCATGATCTCGCTGCGCCTGCGGCCGGACTGGTTCCAGGCCAGGAGCCGGCTCGGCTACGGGTTCGACTGGCCCATCACTTACGACGAGCTGGCGCCGTATTACGAGGAAGCGGAGCGCGCGCTCGCGGTGGCCGGCCCCGTCCGTTACCCGTGGGGACCGCCGCGCCGGCGCTATCCCTACCGCGAGCACGAGATGAACGCGGCCGGCCTCGTGCTGGCGCGCGGCGCGGACAAGATGGGCATCCCGTGGTCGCCCGTGCCGCTGGCGACGGTATCGGCACCGCGCGGCAAGTCGCCGCCGTGCGTCTACCGGGGCTTCTGCAACTTCGGCTGCGCGACGAACGCCAAGCAGAGCGCCCTCGTCGTCTGGATCCCGCGCGCGATCGCGGCCGGCGCGGAAGTGCGCGACCTCGCCATGGCCGGCCGCATCGAACTGGGCGCGGACGGCCGCGCGCAGGGCGTGCACTACCGCCGGGACGACACGTGGCGCTTCCAGCGCGCGCGCAACGTGGTCGTGTCGGGCTATGCGATCGAAACGCCGCGCCTGCTGCTGAATTCCGCCTGCGACCGCTTCCCGCAGGGCCTCGCCAACAGTTCCGGCCTCGTCGGCACGCATCTGACGACCCACGCCGGACCCGGCATGTGGGCCCGCTTCGACGAAGAAATCCGCTGGTACAAGGGCCCGCCCAACATGGCCGTGTGCGAGCACTGGAACTACGAGGACGCCGGCAAGGATTTCCATGGCGGCTACGCGTTCATGAGCCAGGGCCCGCTGCCGCGCGCATGGGCCCAGCTCCTCGTCACGGAGCGGCAGCGCTGGGGCATGGCGCTGCGGCGCGAGATGCAGGACTACAACCACATGATGGGCTTCGTCGCCGTCGCCGAGACGGAGCCGCGCGCGGGCAACCGCGTGACCTTGTCCGACGTGCGCGACCGCCACGGCCTGCCCGTCGCGCACGTGCACTTCGACTATTCCGACAACGACCGCCGCATGCAGGACCACGCGCGCCGGTTCATGGGCGCGATGCTGGAAGCGGCCGGCGGCAAGGACGTCTGGTCGAGCGGCGACACGAGCCACATCCTCGGCACCTGCCGCATGGGCGACCGTCCGGACACGAGCGTCGTGGACGCGGACGGCCGCAGCTGGGACGTGCCGAACCTGTGGATCTGCGACGGCTCGCTGTTCCCGACGGCGGGCGGCGTGAACCCGTCGCTGACGATCCAGGCCCTCGCCTGCCGCATGGCCGCGCGCATCCGGGCGCTCGCCGCGCGCGGCGACCTGTAACATGGCGGAAAGGAGCGCAGCATGAGCAAGGTAGCTTCCATCTTCGACCTCGAATGCCTCGCACGCGAACGCCTGCCCGGCGTCGTGTTCGACTACATCCACGGCGGCAGCGAGCAGCAGCTGACCGTGCAGCGCAACCTGGACGACATGCGCGCGCTGGCGCTGCGCCAGCACAGCCTGCGCGACGTCTCGCGGCGCGACACGTCGGCCACGATGGCGGGCGAGGCGGCGCGCATCCCGCTCGCCCTCGGCCCGACGGGCCTCGCCGGCCTCGCGTGGGCCAACGGCGAGTGCGAGGCGGCGCGCGCGGCGGTCGACTTCGGCGTGCCGTTCTGCCTGTCGACGTGCTCGATCAATTCGATCGAGGACGTGGCCGAAGCGATCGACAAGCCGTTCTGGTTCCAGCTGTACCTGATGAAGGACCACAAGGTCAACGAGAGCCTGATGCGCCGCGCGCACGACGCCGGCTGTTCCGCGCTCGTACTGACGATCGACCTGCACACGCAGGGCAAGCGCTGGGCCGACGAGAAGCACGGGCTCGCGGTGCCGCCGCGCCTCACGCCCGCGAACATCATGCAGATGGTGAGCCACCCGCGCTGGCTCGCCAACATGGCGGGCAGCAAGCGCCACACGTTCGGCAACTTCGAGCACGAGATCAAGGAATCCGGCTCGATCGGTTCGCTCTCGCACTGGATCGAGGAACAGTTCGATCCTTCGTTCGACGTCGACACGGTGCGTTGGGTGCGCAAGACTTGGCAGCGCAAGCTGATCCTGAAAGGCGTCATGAGCGCGGACGACGCGCGGACCGCGGTCGACATCGGCGCCGATGCGATCATCGTGTCGAACCACGGCGGACGCCAGCTGGACAGCGCACCGTCGTCGATCTCGGTGCTGCCGGAGATCGCCGAGGCGGTGGGCGAGCGCATCGAAGTCCTGTTCGACGGCGGCATCCGCACGGGCGGCGACATCGTCAAGGCGATCGGCCTCGGCGCGCACGCCTGCCTCTCCGGGCGCGCGTGGCTGTACGGGCTGGCGGCGCAGGGCCGCGACGGCGTCGCGTGCGCCCTCACCCTGCTCGAACAGGAACTGCAGGACTGCATGCTGCTCACCGGCCTGTCCGACCTGCACCGCATCGATCCGGGCGTCGTCACCGCGCAGCCGCCGCTCGGGAGGCGTCGATGACGTTCATGTTCGCCACCGGCATCGAATGCAGCTACCCGACCATCGGCAACGGCCGCATCCGGCGCGACCAGATGGAGGAATGCGGCCACTACCGCCATTGGCGCACGGACTTCGACCTCGTGCGCGGGCTCGGCATCCGCACCCTGCGCTACGGCGTGCCGCTGCACCGCACGTGGCTCGGGCCCGGCCGCTACGACTGGGAATTCGCGGACCAGGTATTCGGTGAACTGCAGCGGCTGGGCATCGATCCGATCGCGGACCTGTGCCACTTCGGCGTGCCCGACTGGGTCGGCAATTTCCAGAATCCCGACTTTCCCGAATTGTTCAAGGCGTATGCGGCGGCGTTCGCGGCCCGCTACCCGTGGATCCGGTCGTACACGCCCGTCAACGAGATGTATGTGTGCGCCAAATTCTCGGCGCTGTACGGCTGGTGGAACGAGCAGGCGCAGGACCTGCGTTCCTACGTGACGGCGCTGAAGCACCTCGCGCGCGCCAACGTGCTGGCGATGCACGCGATCCTGGCGCTGCGGCCGGACGCGCTGTTCGTCCAGAGCGAATCGAGCGAATACTTCCACGCCGCCGACCCGGACGCCGTCGAGGTGGCGGAGCAGCGCAACCAGCTGCGCTTCCTGTCGCTCGACTTCAACTACGGCCGTCCGCTCGACGCGGTCGAGCGCGAGTTCGTGCTATCCAACGGCATGACGCCGGCCGAATGCCGCTTTTTCGAGGAACACGCGCTGCGCGGCCATTGCATCCTCGGCAGCGACTACTACGTCACCAACGAGCACCACGTCCGGGCCGACGGCACGTACGGCGACGCCGGCGAGACGCTCGGCTACGCGATGATCGCGCGCGAATACGCCCGCCGCTACGGCCTGCCGCTGATGCACACGGAAACCAATTGCGACCAGGGCCCGCGCGGCGACGAAGCGTGCGACTGGCTGCGCCGCCAGTTCGCCGTCGTACGCGCCCTGATGCGCAGCGGCGTACGCGTCGTCGGCTTCACGTGGTACGCGCTGACGGACCAGGTGGACTGGGACGTGGAATTGCGCGAAGCGCGCGGCGTCGTCAATCCGCGCGGTCTCGTCGACCTGGAGCGGCGCCTGCGGCCCGTGGGGCACGCGTACCGCGAACTGATCGCGACGTGGGACGGCCGCATGGGCGCCATCGACGCCGCGGCGCCGGGACGATGATCCGCGTCGTGCCGGGGGCGGCGCCGTGCGGAGACAGCGGCATCGGTACGGGCTGCCGTCCCGGGATGGACGACGCGGCGCCGGATCCGGTCAGGCCGGCGTCCAGCCGTCGGCCGCGAGCCGGACGGCCGGTGCATGCGCCGTGCCTTGTGCCGCTGCGCCAGGGCGCTGCGGCGCCGGCGTGCGCCCGACGCGGAACACGCTGACCAGCCGCGACAGGCTCTCCGCGCGCTCGTGCAGCGCGGCCGAGGCGCCGGCGGCCTCCTCCACCATCGCCGCGTTCTGCTGGGTGACCTGGTCCATCTGGCTGATCGCCTGGTGGATCTGCTCGATGCCGACTTTCTGTTCCTGGCTGGCGACCGTGATCTCGCTCATGATGCCGGCCACGCGGCGGATGCTGTTCACGACGTCCTGCATCGTGGCGCCGGCCTGGTCGACCAGTACCGTGCCGCTGTCGACTTTCGCGACCGAGTCGCTGATCAATCCCTTGATCTCCTTCGCGGCGGCGGCCGAGCGTTGCGCCAGGTTGCGCACCTCCGACGCGACGACGGCGAAGCCGCGGCCCTGCTCGCCGGCGCGCGCCGCCTCGACGGCCGCGTTCAGCGCCAGGATATTCGTCTGGAAGGCGATGCCGTCGATGACGGCGATGATGTCGACGATCTTGCTCGCCGAGCCGTGGATCGCACCCATCGTCTGCACGACTTCGGCGACGACGGCGCCGCCACGCGTGGCCACCTCGGATGCCGATGCCGCCAGCAGGTTCGCCTGCTGGGCATGCTCCGCATTCTGCCTGACCGTCGCACTGAGCTCCTCGATCGACGCGGCCGTCTCCTCCAGCGTGCCCGCCTGCTGCTCGGTGCGCGACGACAGGTCGGCGTTGCTGGTATTGATCTGGACCGAGGCGGCGGCGATGGTCTCGGTGCCGACGCGCACTTCGCTCACGATCGTGGCGAGGCCGCCGTTCATGTCGCGCAGCGCCGCCAGCAGCTGGCCGAACTCGTTGCGCGAGCCGATATGGATATCGGCGCCGAGGTCGCCCTGCGCCACGCGACGGGCGATGGCGACGGCTTCGCGCAGCGGTGCATCGATGCCGCGCACGAGGAACACGGCGCCGGCAATGCCGCACAATACGCCGGCGACGATGGCGGCCGTCATGATCCACTCCATGACCGCCGTTTCGGCGTGCGCCGTCGCCACGTTCTTGCGGCTGCGCTCGCCGAGGAACCCGTGCAGCGTGTCGAACGCCGGTTGTGCGCGCTTGTAGATCGGGTTGACCTGCTTGATCAGGATGCGCTCGGCTTCGTCCCACTGTCCGTTCTCGATCGCGCGGGCCGAGGCGGTCACGTCATCGATGCCGAGGCCATGGCTGGCCTCGTACCATGCGCGCACGCGCTCCTTGGAGTCCGGGGTTTGCAGCGACGCGTTGAACTCGTCGCGCGCCTGGACCAGGGCCTGCGTGTTCGCGGCAATGGCCGCGAAATGCACGCTCAGGGGATGGTCGTGCATCTTTGCGAAGTCGGTGCCGGGATTATGCTGCAGCGCCTGCAGCAACTGGCTGCGGTTGGTTTCCATGCGCAGCATCAGGTTGCCGATCATGGCCTGCTGGCGCGCGTCGCGCAGCGACACGCCCTCGAGCAGGTCGACGGCCCGCTGTGTCGAGTAATAGCCGAGAATGCCGACGGCCAGGGTCACGCCCACCAGCAGCGCGGTGACGGATGCGATCAGTTGTTTAATGCTCAGGTGTCTCATGGTTTCATTGTTCGGGAAAACGGCACCGGGCGAAACGGTGTGGGCAGATGCCGTTGCCCGGACGCGCCCCAAGGCCGCGACACCGTATCATGCAAGAGGCACGATGTATTCATTATGCTCGAATTCATCAAATTTTGCCCTCTGGAAACATTGCATTTGATCCAGATTACTTATCACTTCGTCTCAACCGTGGATAAACTCTCGACCCTGATCAGCCGTTACGGCTTCGACGCGCGCGTCTTCTTCAACGGCCAGTTCTGTGACGCGAACCAGTTCCACGAAGATGGCCGGGCCGGCCATCTGCACCTGGTGCGCGAGGGACCGGTCGTGTTCACGCACGACCATGCCGCGCCGGTGCGGATCGACGACCCGACGATGGTGTTCTATCCACGGGGCATGCGGCATCGCCTGGAAGTACCGCACGGCGCCAGCGCCACGCTGTTGTGTGCGAACGTGTCGTTCGCCAGGGGTTACGGGAATCCGCTGGCACGCGCGCTGCCCGACTTCATCCGCGTGCCGCTGGCCGGCGCCGGATCGCTGCAGCCGACGCTGGAGCTGCTGTTCGCCGAAGCGGCCGGTGCGGCCCCGGGGCGGGACGCGATACTCGACCGCGTGTGCGACATCCTCGTCATCCGCCTGCTGCGCGAGCAGCTCGAACAGGGCGCGGTCGACGCCGGACTGCTGGCGGCGCTGGCGGACCCGCACCTGGCACCCGTGCTGGACGCGATGCACGACCGCCCGCAGGAACCGTGGCAGCTCGAGTCGCTGTCGAGCCTGGCGCGCATGTCGCGCGCCCGTTTCACGGAGCATTTCCGCACGGTCGTCGGCGTCCCGCCCGTCGAATACCTGAGCCGCTGGCGGATCGGCCTGGCGTGCCGGCTGCTGCGCCAGGGCATGTCGGTCAAGGCCGTCAGCGCCGCGGTCGGCTACACGAGCGCGCCGGCGTTCACGCGCGCCTTCACGGAGCACATGGGCATGTCTCCGCGCAGCTGGCTGCGCGCGGACGATGCGCCGGCGCCGGCGGATCGCGCCGGCCCTTGACGCGGGGCAGCGGCTGCGGTCTACTCGGCCTTCCGCAACCCGTCTCCAGTCCATGCTCCCGACGTTCCTGCTCGACCTGATCAACGCCATCCCGCGCGACCTGATCCTCCCGCCCGCCAGCCTGTTTCTCGTCATCGCCGTCGGCCTCGCGCTGTGGCCGCGCCGGCCGCGCCTGGGGCGCGCCGTCGCCGGCGCGGGCCTGGCCCTGCTCGCCGTGCTGTCCACACCGGCGGGCGCGCGCCTGTTCGTCGCCCCGCTCGAACGCATGACAACGCCGCTGCAGGCGCCCGACCGCGTCCGCGCCGATGCGATCGTCGTGCTGGCGGCGGGCCGGCTGCAGCGCGCGCCCGAGTACGGCGGGCGCGACATCCCCGACTACTTTGCCCTGGCACGCGTGCGCTACGCGGCGCACCTGCAGCGCGCGACGGGGCTGCCGCTCCTCGTCAGCGGCGGCAACGGCGCCAGCGGCGTCGATCCCGACGCGGACGACCGCGCGTACACGAAAGCGGACGCGATGGCCGACGCGCTGCGCGGCGACTTCGGGGTGCCCGTCAAATGGATCGAGACGCATTCGCGCGACACCGGCGAGAACGCCAGCGACAGCGCCGCGCTGCTCAAACCGGCCGGCGCGCACCGCATCCTGCTGGTGACGGATGCGATGCACATGCCGCGTGCCCGCGCCGCGTTCACGCGTGCGGGCCTGGACGTGGTCGAGGCGCCGACGATGTTCTTCAGCCGCGAGCCGCTCTCGGCGCATGCGTTCATCCCGAGCGCGGAAGGGATGCGGCGCTCGTGGTACGCCAGCTACGAACTGCTGGGGATCGCCTGGTACCGCCTGCGCGGCGCCGGCGGCTGACAGGAACGGCGCCGCGTCAGGCCGCCATCGCGACGGCCGTCCCGCACACGCGGTTGCGCCCCGCCCGCTTGGCCGCATACAGCTGCGCGTCGGCGTCGCCGATCAGCGCCTCGGACGATGCCGGCGGCCGGGCGCACTGCGCCGGCACGGCGGCGATGCCGAAGCTGGCCGTCGTCGCGACCTGCCGGCCGGAGGCTGCGCTGCTGGCCGTCGCCTCGAACGCCAGGCGGATGCGCTCGGCCAGCGCGTGCGCGCCGGCCAGGTCCGTCTGCGGCAGCACGACGAGGAATTCCTCGCCGCCGTAGCGGATCACGCTGTCGACCGTATCGCGCGTCAGGGTCAGCAGCAACCGCGCGAAGTCGGCCAGCACCTGGTCGCCGGCGGCGTGGCCGTACGTGTCGTTGATGCGCTTGAAGTGATCGAGGTCGCACAGGAGCACGGCCAGCGGCGTGCCATAGCGGCGCGCGCGTTCCAGCTCCGCGTCCAGCAGGCCCTTCTGCAGGAAGCGGCGGTTGTAGCAGCCGGTCAGCGGATCGCGGTCGGCCAGCTGCTGCAGCAGGATCGATGCCCGGAACTGTTCGCGCTGCGCCACGTTGAAGCGGCGCGCGGCGATGTAGCCGAGCGCGTTGCCCATGACCAGCAGCAGGACCAGCGTCAGAATGTCGTCCGCGTGCAGGATGCCCTGCACGATCAGCATGAGCGCGAACACGATGCTGGACCCGATGCCGATCGCGACGGCATAGATGAACCGGTTCGGGAAATTCACGTACACGGCCATCAGGATCAGCGCCTGCGACGTGGCGTTCCAGGGCAGCACGCCGGGCTGGAACCAGCACACGACCATGAACACAGCGAGCCCGACGACGAGCAGCAGGCAGGCCGCGACGATCGATACGCGTACGGAATCGGGGCGCCGCACGATGGCGAAATAGCCGATCAGGCCGACGAGCGCGGCGCCGATGCGCAGCGCGGCCAGCAGGAAGGCGACGCGCGTCGGCCCCAGCGTGGCGAAATCGGTCGCACCGAACGCGATGAAGAACACGGCCGCGAACAGCAGGCTGGCCTTCAGCTGGGCGTTACGCTCCGGCAGGAAATGGCGCAGGAAACGCTCTTCGCCCTCCCGGTCCGCGAACTCGGCGCGGCGGCGGTCGATGGTCAGGCGGGGGATGGTGGGGTCTCTGAACGGCACGGCACGTTGGGCAAAATGGGCGGAACTGCGGCGGGGACAATGCATAGTATGGGGACGATCGCACCCGGAACGGCACACGATTGCGCAAGTTCGCCGGCATGTGCGCGACGCACATCGGCATGGCGTCATTATAGCCGATGTAACCTCATTATTTCCACTGGGTAATTTTGATGGCGTCCTCTACAACAATTGCGTTGCGGCCGGCGGAGCGCCGCCGCTGCATTCGTCGAGAATGTTGCTTGTGACATAATTAGCGTTTTAAGCATCGGGCACCGCCATGCGTGAACGTTCGTCCTTCCTGCTACGGATTTTCGTCCCGCACGTCATCGTGTGCTGCGCGGCACTTCTGTTCATCGCGCCCAACGGGTGCAGGCCGGCCGTCTACTGGGTGCCGGCGGCGGCCGCCCTGTGGCCGCTCGCCGCGCGCCTGTGCGGGCTGCTGCGCGGTATCCGCAGGGATTACCTGGCCAGCCTGACGGTCGTGTCGCTGTTGGCGCTGGCGGCTGCTGCCGCGGGCGGGTTCGGCGCGTTCGTCATGTGCGGCCGGATCGGCTGACGCGGCGGCGCCGCTCCCCCGCTAGCGGCTCCCGAAACGCGGCGCCACCGTCGACGGTTGCTGGAACGGCGCCTTGAGCTCGGTGCGCGTCGCATAGTCCGTCAGCGCCAGCCCGAACAGCAGCGCCAGCGTCACCGCGCCCGTCACGGCGGCCAGCCGCACGAGCGGCGGTGCCCGGCGCAGGCGCATGAAGACGATGGCGACCAGCAGCGCCTTGGCCAGCGCGATCGCGAAACTGATCGCCGTGTTGAGCCAGCCCAGCGGCAGCAGCGCGATGCCCGCCGTCGCCGCGAGCAGCAGCATCAGCGCGACCCAGGTCAGCACGAGCGGACGGCGCGAGGTGTCCATGTCAGCCTCCGCTCCGCGCCGTCAGGTACAGGACCGGGTACAAGAAGATCCACACGACGTCGACGAAGTGCCAGTACAGGCCGGCGAGTTCGACCGTCTCGTTGCCCGGCCCGCGCGGCGGGGCGCGGCGCAAGCCGCGTGCGAGCCACAGCGCCGCCGCCACGCCGATCGCGAGGTGCAGCGCGTGCAGCGCCGTCGCCGCGAAGTACAGCAGGAAGAACAGTTCCATCGCGTGGGCGGTGCCGGCGTCGCGCGCGTCGTCCGGCCGGAACCCGGCGCCGGGGAACAGGTGCTCGCCGAACTCCTGGTGCCATTCGTAGCCCTTGATCGCCAGGAAGGCGATGCCGAGCAGGGCCGTCGCGAGCAGCAGCCGCGCGGCGCGGCGCCGTTCGTCCGCCTGCGCCGCGTGGCCGGCCAGCGCCATCAGCAGGCTGCTCGTCAGCAGCACGGCGGTGTTGATCGTCCCGAGCAGCATGTCCGTGTGGCGGCTCGCCATCCCGGTCGCTTCCGGATGATGCATGCGCAGGACCAGGTAGCCCAGCAGCAGCGGGCCGAAAAACAGCAGCTCGCTCGCCAGAAACACCCACATGCCGAACGAACGGGCGAAATCCTGCTGCGCGTGGCTGCCGAACTGCGGTTCGAGCACGGGCGGCGCCGACGCGGCCGTGGCGTCGTGTGCGCTCATGGTTCCTCCGGCGTGTAGGCGTACGGCTCGCGCACGACGACGGGCGGGCGCGTGAAGTTGTGCTCGGGCGGCGGCGACTCGGTCTGCCATTCGAGGCCGGTGGCGCGCCATGGATTCGCGCTCGCGCGCGGGCCGTGCAGCAGCGACCACGCCAGGTACCCGAGCGGCATCAGGTAGCCGATGGCCAGCGTGACGGCGCCGGCGGACGACAGCACGTGCAGCAGCTGGAACTCCTCGGGATAGCTGTGGTAGCGGCGCGGCATGCCGGCATAGCCCAGCAGGTATTGCGGGAAGAACGTCAGGTTGAACCCGGCGAAGATGACAAGGGCCGCGATCTTGCCCCACGTCTCGGAATACATCCGCCCCGTCACCTTGGGCCACCAGAAGTGGATGCCGCCCAGGTAGGCCATCACGGAGCCGCCGACCATGATGTAGTGGAAGTGCGCGACGACGAAATAGGTGTCGGACAGGTGCACGTCGAGCGCCAGCGCCGCGAGGAACAGGCCCGTCAGCCCGCCGACCGTGAACAGGCCGACGAAGCCGAGCGCGTACAGCATCGGCGCCGAGAAATGGATGCTGCCCTTGTACAGCGTCGCGGTCCAGTTGAATACCTTGATCGCGGACGGGATCGCGACGAGGAACGACAGCAGCGAAAACACCATCCCCGCATACATCGACTGGCCGCTGACGAACATGTGGTGGCCCCACACGAGAAAGCCGATGACGGCGATGGCCAGGATCGCGTACGCCATGAAGCGGTAGCCGAACACGGGGCGGCGCGCGAAGCACGGGATGATCTCGCTGGCCACGCCCATCGCCGGCAGTACCATCACGTACACGGCCGGGTGCGAATAGAACCAGAACAGGTGCTGGAACAGCAGCGGGTCGCCCCCGAGCGCCGGGTCGAAGATGCCGACCTGGAACAGGCGTTCGATCGCGACCAGGACGAGCGTCATCGCCAGTACCGGCGTGGCCAGGACCAGAATCAGCGCCGTGGCGTAGTTCGCCCACACGAACAGCGGCAGGCGGAACCAGCCCATGCCCGGCGCGCGCAGGGTGTGTACGCTGACGATGAAGTTCAGGCCCGTCAGGATCGACGAGAACCCGAGCACCAGCACCCCGGCCAGCGCCGCCACCACATGCGAGTTCGAGAACATCGACGAGAACGGCGTGTAGAACGTCCAGCCCGTATCGACGCCGCCCGCGAGCAGCGCCCACAGCACGATCGCCCCGCCCAGCATGTACAGGTACCAGCTGGCCAGGTTCAGCCGCGGGAACGCGAGGTCGCGCGCGCCGATCATCAGCGGCATCAGGAAATTCCCCAGCACGGACGGGATCGAGGGGATCAGGAACAGCCACACCATGATGACGCCGTGCGCCGTAAACAGCTTGTTGTAGGTGTCGTCGCTGACGAGGTCCCCCTGCGGCGTCGCCAACTCCAGCCGGATCAGGGCCGCCGCGACGCCGCCGAGGAAGAAGAAGAACGTGATCGACACCGCGTACAGCACGGCGATGCGCTTGTGGTCGCGCGTCGTCAGCCAGTCGCGCAGCCGGTAGCGGCCCGTCAGGTAGCCCGGTTCCTCGCGTTCCGGCGGCGCCGCGCTGTCGTCTACGATGGCCGCGTCATTTTGCGCGCTCGTCATGCCCGCTCTCCCTGATGTATTCGATGATGGCGAGGATGTCTTCCTCCCCGATCTGTCCCGCGAACGACGGCATGATCGGCGCGTAGCCTGCGACCACGTCCTTGCCCGGCACGAGGATAGAATCGCGCACGTACGGCTCGTCCGCCGTCAGTTCGCGCCCGTCCGCCAGGTGCACGCGCCGGCCCAGCAGCCCGGTCAGATCGGGCGCGTGCACGCTGGAACCGGCGTCGTGGCAGCCGCTGCAGCCGTAGCGGCGGTACAGCGCGTAGCCGCGCGCGGCCATGCCGGGCTGGCGCGGTCCCTCGTCCAGCCAGCGCGCGAATTCGGCCGGCGGCATCACGATGACCTTCCCCAGCATCATCGCGTGCTCCGTGCCGCAGAACTCCGCGCAGTACAGCCGGTACTCGCCCGTGCGGCTGGGCGTGAACACGATAGACGTGTAGCGGCCCGGCACGACGTCCTGCTTGACGCGGAAGTCGGGCACGAAGAAGCTGTGGATCACGTCCTGCGACGTCATCACCATGCGTACCGGACGGCCCAGCGGCAAATGCAGCTGGCCCTTCTCGCGCCGGCCGTTGCGGTGCTCCGCCTCCCACATCCACTGCTTGGCGACGACGAACACGGGCATCGCGTTCGGCGGCGCCTGGTACAGTGCCGCGTAGTCGACGGCGCCCCACACGTAGATGCCGAGGAACAGCAGCAGCGGGATCACGGTCCACGCGATTTCGACCGGCAATCCCTTCTTCGGCACGTGCGTGCGGTCCGCGTTCGAGCCGGCGCGGTAGCGCACCGAAAAGAAGATCATCAGCGCCAGCAGCGTCACGGCCACGGCGCCCGTCAGCAACAGCAGGCACAGTGCCAGGCTGTCCAGGCGCGTGGCGGATTGCGCCGCGTCGGCGGGCAGCAGGTGGAATCCGGGGCTCATGCGCGCCCTCCCCGCCGGCGCCACAGCCAGCCCAGGAACAGCAGCGGCAACAGCAGCACGCCGGCGCGCACCGCGTTCATGGCGGCGCCCGTGTAGCGGCCGGACGACGGTGCGTAGTGCGCGCACAGCAGCAACACCTGCTGCCCGAACGACGGCGCCGGCGCCGTCGTCGCAGTCCGCGGCCGGGCGGCCGCGCGTACCGCGTCGCGCAGGGTCGCCGGATCGAAGCGCACGCCGGACACATACCGGGCGATGCGGCCGTCCGGATCGAGCACGACGAAGCCGGCCGCGTGCGCCAGCTCGCCGCTGTGCGGATCGGGCACGGCGCGGTAGCCCAGTGCGGCGGTGACGCGCGCGAGCGTCGCGGCGTCGCCCGTCAGCAGCGCGAGGTCGGCCGCGCCGCCGGGCAGCAGCGCCGCGTATGCCTTCTTGCGCGCGGCCGCGGCGGCGATGCCGTCGCGCGGATCGATCGACAGGCCCGCGAGACGGTATTCGCCGGCGGACAGGCCGCTCAGCGCCAGCGCCTGCAGCACGCCTTCGAACAGGGTGCTGCACAGGTTCGGGCACGTGTAGTAGCCGGGCACCAGCACGACGGGACGGCCGCCGGCGAGGTCGCCCAGCCGCACGGGACGGCCGGCGTCGTCGCGCAGCACGGCGTCAGGCGGCAGCTGTGCGCCCGGCCGCGGGTCGAAACGGGCGGCCGGCGGCGCGGGCAGTTGCAGCGCCTGCGCGCCCGCCGGCGACGCCGCCAGCAGCCACGCGCACAGCGTCAGGACCGCCGCGGAGGTCCGCATGGCCGGTCCGCGCGGCCGGGCCGCGGCAACGGCGGCGAACCGGATCGCACCGGCGTGCGGCAG
>Ga0308166_1002971_pt1 | contig 14813 bp, 8 predicted proteins | sample PhyCR2_2_FD_202137 | JGI IMG/M metagenome (GOLD analysis project Ga0308166, IMG submission 202137) | Phyllosphere microbial communities from UC Gill Tract Community Farm, Albany, California, United States - DLSLCC.R2 | ecosystem: Host-associated > Plants > Phyllosphere > Unclassified | place... | reverse complement strand
TCACCATGGCGAATCTGGAGCAGGGGTACTCCGAATTTTCGACCTCGGCTGTTGCGTCCGCTCAGTACGGGCTCGAAGACGCACCGTCTGACTGGTTTGTCGACCCTCAAGCCGGTGAGTCCGCACGAGTGGCGCTCGCAGCTGATCTTGAAACTGCAGCCGACAATTATCTTAAAGAGCATGACTCATCTCAGGATGCTGAAGAGATCCCTTCCGTAGGATCTTGGGCACCGGAGCTTGACGAGGACGACGACGTACGCGAGAGCATCAAGGCCGTTTGGCTTGGTGTCGGCGGCGAAGTTGATGAAGGTGAATTGGGCTGGCAAGCCCGCGCACTGTGTGCACAAACAGACCCAGAAGCGTTTTTCCCTGAAAAGGGCGGATCGACTCGAGACGCGAAACGCGTCTGCGGCGCATGTGTTGTTCGCTCAGAATGTCTAGAATATGCCTTGAGCAATGATGAGCGCTTCGGCATATGGGGAGGGCTCTCAGAGCGCGAACGTCGCCGTCTACGGAAACGAGCAATCTAATTCGTCCGCCAATTCATGTCACCGCCATCGTTGCCTCGCACGATGGCGCTGACTTTTTACCACGCACTTTGGCCGCACTGCGAAACCAGTCGAGGCCTATTGAACGCTTTGTCGGAGTAGACGCTTCTTCCTCCGACGCTTCCCTTGAGGTATTGCGTGCCAATCTGCCTTCCAACGCTGCTTTACTGCAAGCCGAGGAAGGCTCTTTGGGCCTATCGATGGAAGCGGCAGTCTCGCAACTGCCAGAAGCACGAGAAGACCGCGACGAATGGTTATGGATCGTCCATGATGACTCCATGCCGGCACCCGAGGCACTTGAAGCACTGACCCGAGCCGTTGAAGCGTCAGAATCGGTGTCCATTGCCGGGTGCAAACTGCTGGACATTGATAACCCCCGCCACCTCGTCGAGGTGGGACTGAGCGTAGACCGCAAGGCTCAGCGACTGACCATGATCGATACCGACGAAGTTGATCAGGGACAGTACGACGCACGCAGCGACTACTTCGCAGTGTCCTCTGCCGGTATGTTCATCCGCCGCGACGTTTTTGAATACCTTGGCGGATTTGATCCAGCAATTCCAGGCCGTGGCGACGACGTGGACCTGTGCTGGCGCAACCGCCTGGCCGGATACCGTGTTGTTGTTGTCCCCGAAGCCAAGATGTACCACCAGGTTGAGGTAGTTGACTCCCTGGCCGGGCCTAGCGAAGCCAAGCGTTCGGAAGTATTCCAGCGTTTGAAGTTTGCCGCCCCACTAACTTTGCCGTTCCTCTGGATCGGCCTTTTGCTCGGCGGTATCGGCCACTTCCTGCTGGCTCTGCTGGCTAAGGACCCAGGCCACGGTTTTGGTCACCTGCGCGCAACGCTGCGCGGTCTATTCACCCCGGGCAAGCTGTCGGCCTCCCGGCGCAATGTGCGCACAATTCGTGAGATTCCACGCCGCCAGGTCCGCAAGCTGATGACCTCGGCGTCGCAGGTTCGCGAATATCGACGCAATCTGACCACCGGCCGCGATGATGCAGAAGTCTTTGGCGACGGAAGCGGTGCCGATGCCATGGTTGAACCCAGTGGCGACAACTTCTCGGACTTTGTTCGCATCGCCCGCCCACCGCGTACCACCGCGGTACTGTCACTGATTTTTGCCCTGCTGATTTCCACGGCCGCTTCGCTAATCGCTTGGCGCAACGTACTTGGTGCGTCTGCGCTTTCGGGTGGCGCCTTGCGTCCGTTCTCGCAGAGCACCAAGGAAATCGGAGCCAATGCGATTTCCTGGTGGCAGAGCATTGGGACCGGGCTGAGTGCTCCACCAGATAATACGGATGCGTTGTTCTGGCTGTACTCGGTAGTGACCTTTGGCCACGCCAACCAGGTAGCTCCTTACCTCTTCCTTGCCGCCATGCCATTGGCTGCCTTGAGCGCTTGGTGGGGCATCGGGGTAGTCAGCCGATCGCGCGCTGTGCGATTCTTTGCCGCACTGGTGTGGGCCCTGCTTCCATCACTCACCTCTTCACTGGCCTCGGGCCGAATCGGCTCAGCTTTGGTTCACATCGTGCTGCCGGTATTTGTGATGGTAGTGATCCGCTCCATGAACGCGCAGGTTGCCGTTGAGGGAGCCAGGCCAAAGACGGCCAAGGCGCAGTCAGTTTCTGCATGGACCGCGTCGGCCTGTGCCGCATTGTTGCTGTGGGTAGTTTCCGCCGGTTCAATGGCGTTCTTCCTGGCAGCGACCATCTTGATTTACGCTCTGGCGCTGTCCTCCCTCCACCGGGCACGTAGCCTGTGGTGGATCCCGTTGCCAGCTGTTGTGTGGAACTTGCCTTTGCTCTTCGCAGCATTGAGCGAACCACGTTTACTGTTCACCGAGCCAGGAGCTCCTACCGCTTTCTCGCCAGCATTGCCATGGCAGATGCTTCTTGGTTTCCCAGAAGCTTTTGATGCCAAGGCGGGCTTGGTCGGTTGGGATATGTTGCCCGCTGGCCCTTGGGCGCTCGTAGCAGCTTTGCTTATTGGCGCACCGGTGATCATCATGGCCCTTATTGGTACGTTGAGCTCGGCTTTCAGCCACAACGCCACCATGCGCCGCAACTCGCGCCGTCTGCTCTGGGCCGGCGTGATCTCGTTGGCCGCTGGTTGGGCTGTTGGATTTATTCCGGTCAGCCTTCAATCGCATACTTCGGTAACCGCCTACACCGGACCGTTTGTCTCGTTCACCGTTTTTGCTTTGATGGCCGCAGCTGCCAACGCATTGGCTGCACTGCGTCACGAAAACCAGCCTCGCACCCTGCGTGCACGCGCACCACGATCCTTGGTTTCGCTGATGGCAGTCCTGAGCGTGATCGCTGTTGCCGGCTCAGGAAGCGTACTTTTGGCCTCCCAGCTGAACCCAACGGCAGCTTCGCAGGAGCTGACCAAGCTGGTGGATACCCAGCAAGTTCAGTCCTCCCAGCCACGCACCTTGCCGGCCACGGCCGCTGACGCCGGACGCTCTGAATTCCAAGAGCGCACCTTGGTACTCAGCCCACGTTCATCGGGTGAAATCGACAGCCAGCTGGTTTCCAGCTCAGGTGAGACCCTCGATAGCATCAGCCGCTACTCGCAGGTTAAGCAGCTTGATGGAAGCTTGCTAAACCCGGAACGCAACGAAAGCTCGATTACCTCCTCGACCCAGAGCAAGGCAGTTGCCAAGTTGCTCTCCGAGTCCGCACTGGATTCTCGCGATTCCCTGCGTGACTTAGGTATTGGTTACGTTGTACTGAACGAAACCGGTGAGTCCGTTCCCGCCACCGTGCGCACCCTGGACGCAGCTACCGGTTTGGCTTCAGTAGGACAGACCGACAGCGGTTGGCTGTGGCGTGTGGATTACAAAACTTCGGGTGAAACCGAAGGCGCTGGATTTGCTCGCATCGTTGATGAAAATAGTGGCGTGACCGTACTGCCAACCGAGCGTGGCAAGATGAGCAACGTTGAGCTGCCGGAGTCCAAATTGAAGCGGACCTTGGTGCTGTCCACCGCTGCCGATTCGAAGCTGCGCGCCAGCCTCGGTGATGTGGCACTGCGTTCGGTGGCCTATCCGGAAAATTCGGATACCCGCTGGGCTCAGGCCTACGAAATCCCTAATTCCGGTGGCAAGTTGTCGCTGACGCACAAGGAAAGCATGGACACCCCGGTTCTGGTTCTAGGCGCCTTGGTCTTGTTGATTACCGTGCTGCTGGCCATTCCGGTTCCAAGCTCGCGCCGATTCGCCAACTACCGCAATAGCGATTATCGTTTCCGCGAACCTCGCGCTGCGGACGAAGAGCTAGCTGATGGTCATGAAGTCTTGGCCGCAGCTGAAGTTCGCAGCCCCTCAACGGCTACTGGCGTCCTGCCACAAAGCCGTCGCGAGGCTCGTGAGCGGGCCAGTGAGATCCGAGAAAACTTGACCCCGAAGCTCAACGACCGAATTTCGGACGATGAAGCCGAGCAGGAGAAGAAGTAGTGAGCGACGAGAAGAACGTTAACTCAGCGGATTCTGCTGATAAGCCTGAAAGCAAGGCTTCGGAGCAATCCAAGCATCCAATGTCTGCAGCGCTGACCCGCGCCGAAGAAAAAGCTGCCAAGATCAAAGCCAAAATCGACGCAAAGTTGGACAAGGCTCGGGCGAAGGAAGCAACACAACGCGCCAAGGCGGACGCCAAAAACGCTGCTGAGTCTGAAAAGGTTCAGAAGGCGCAGCAGGAAGCTGATGCCAAGGCTGAAGCTAAAGCCGAAAAGGCTCGTTTAGCGCAGCAGGAAGCTGACGCTGCCGAAAAGGCCAAGGCTGACAAAAAGGCCGAAGCCCTGGCCGCCAAGCAGGCTGAAGCTGAGCAGAAGGCTGCCGCCAAGGCAGAGAAAAAGCCAACTGCTCAGAATCAGAGCGAGCAGAAGCCTGCAGTGACCCCGGCACCAGTTGCCGATCCTGACAAGGCTGAAAAGTCTGACCAGGCTGATAAGTCTGCCAAGGATGAGAAATCCGAGACCATTCAGCAGCCTGAGACTTCCCAGAAGTCTGCAACTTCTGTGCCTCTTGCAGTATCGAATACCGAACCGGCAAATGCTCCAGCGCAGGAGCCTGCAAAGCCAGTCGCTGCGCAGAAGCCTGAGCCGGTTGCTCACAAGGCTGAAGAGCACAAGCACGCCTCGCATAAGGCCGAGGAACCAAGCCACGCATCGCATAAGGCAGAGCCACAGCAGGATGAAACCTCAAAACCTGCACAGCTAGTTGCACCGTTGCCTGCTTCGCAGCAGCTAGGTGCACCCGTAGCTGCCGATAAGGCTTCGGATTCGGCGGCGACCAAGGATCCTGAGAGTGCCCCGCAACCAGCAAAGAGTTCAGCAACGCCTGCTGCCGGGACTGCAACTGTTGCCGGTGCTACAGCTGCCGCTGGCGGTGTCGCAGCATCGAATTCCGCAGATGAGAAGAATCAGGTTCCTGCCGCGCAAGAGCCAGAAGACGCACAGGCTGCCAAGCGCCGCCGTAAGTTGGAAAAGATTCGTGCTGCTGAGGCAGCTAAGGAAGAACAGTCGCAGAAGTCGGAGGCAGTGGCTACCGTCCCGGCGTCCGAACCAAAAGATTCAAAGGTCAGCGCCCGTCGACGCAAGCTAGAAAAGGCACGTATTGCGGCGAGCAAGGATGCCGCAACGGCTCCTACTCGTAAGAAGACCGGGGCAGTGCTCCTGAGTCTGGCCGCCGTTGTTGCAGCCTGCGCGGTTGTTGGTGGCGGATCGATTATCGCCCCCAAGGCGGCAGAAAGTACTCTGCCAGCGGCGGTGACCAACCTGCCTGCAGGTGACGCCACGAGTATCTGTGCTTCAACTCCACAGCTGCTCAAGGGTGTTGATGGAACGGATCCGCAGTTTGCTGCCGGTGCCAAAAACGTGAACAGCAACGTGCGTTCCATTGCGGTCTCAGACCTAGCCAAACGTATCCCGGGCTCCTCGGTTGCCAAACTTGATGGTTCCTCACCCCGCACACTGACCAAACGCATCAAGGAAGCCGAAGCGGTAGAAGCTCGCGGCGCAGATGATGCTGGACAGACCGGGCGAGTCAGCAAGATTTCAACGCTGAATAACGTCGAGGGTATCCAGTCGTATTCGTTGCAGCCATTAGGCGGCCTGGCCTCGGAAGGTAGCGCACTACGCAGCTACCAAGCCTCGGACGGTGACCTTGAAGGTTTGGCCACGGCTACCTGCCAGGCACCTGCCTCCAACTGGCGCTTCACCGGCCTGCAGACCAGCACCGGATCAACCAGCGTAATGCACCTGTCCAACCCAACACACACCACCGCTCAGGTTGCACTGCAGCTGCGTGGTCCAGATGGACTGATCGATACCCCAACCCTGCAGAGCATTGTTCTTGCTCCGGGGGAGGACAAAGCCTTGGTCCTCGGCGGCTACGCGCAGAATATGGGCTCTGTTTCGGCTGAGGTCACTAGCGTTGGTGGAAAGATCACCGCAACGGTTCAGCAGGCAGCGCTTCGCGGTCTGACCCCGTCGGGTGTGGACTTTGTTGGTGCCAATGCTTCGGCTTCAAACAGTCAGGTAATCCCGGGCGTCTGGATTGATAGCAAGGAGAACATCTCCTCGCTGAGCAAGGACGATAGCTCCTTGGTGCCACAGCTGCACGTTTCTGCCACCGGGTCCTCAGGTGCCGGCTACAAGGTAAAGGTCCTTGGAGAAAATGGTGAAGTAGCAGCAAGCTTTGACGAGAACTTGGCGGCAGCATCAAACGCAACCAGTGTTGTGGATTTGAAGCAGCTGGCCGGTGGCTACTACACCGTCGTGGTTGAATCTGACGCTCCGGTGACCGCAGCAGTACGCATGGTACGAGGTGCTAACCCGAAGGATTCTTCGGACACCGCGTGGGCAGCGAGCTCCAATGTTCTTGCTGGCACTCAGGCCATGCCCATTTCTGCCAACGGCACCGGAAAATTTGCTTTGGCTGCCGTAGATTCGGATTCCTCCGTGGAAGCCACCGTAGTAACCAAGGACGGCAAACTGCAGAAAGCAAAGAAGCTACAGATTGATGCTGGTTCGTCCATTGTCTTTGATCCAAAATCAGTCTCGGATGATGCTCAGGCAGTAATTTTCTCAACCGACGCCAATACCTATATTGCTCAGGTGGCGCTCGGTTCGGATCGTTCGATTGCTTGGGCTGCGATGCCTCAGGCTAATGCCGGTCGCGACGGCATTGTGGTAAATATCGGCGGGTAGCGCCCCGTCACCAAGGAACAGTTTTATGATTACCCCCTTCGGCTGGCTAGCTAGCCGATACACCTTGGAGCGTCGTGCCTTGCGTGCGGCCAGCTTCACGGCACTAGCTGCTGCCATCTTGATCATCGTGGGTGGCGGCGTGGTTCGCGTGACCGGCTCCGGGCTAGGCTGCCCGGATTGGCCGGCCTGCACCGATGGGTCACTTGCACCCACGGCGCAGATGGGCATCCACGCAACCATCGAGTTCGCCAACCGAATGCTCACCACGGTGCTCTGCGTCGCGGTGGGTTGGGTCATCATTGCAGCTCGTCTGCAACGCGAACCAGTTCCCACCATTACTCGGTGGGCCTGGCTACAGTTCTGGTTGGTCGTTTTGAATGCGGTACTTGGTGGCGTGACCGTATGGGTCAAGCTCAATCCGTTTATGGTCGCCGGGCACTTCCTTGCAGCGACTCTGTTGCTGACCGCTGCGGCTATTACCTGGGATAAAACTCAGAACCTTGAAGCCAGCGAACCACCGTCGAGCACCAGTGAACTTAGGCGATGGGGCACCATCGCGGTCATCATCAACGCGGTGCTGGTTGTTTTGGGAACCGCCGTCACGGGTTCCGGACCGCATGCCGGAGATTCGGCCGACGTTCCACGTATGGGCTTTGACTGGCTAAGCATCACCCTCATCCACGCTATCGCGGCCTTTGCGGCGTTGGCAGTTACCTTGATCATCTGGCGCAAAGCCAAGACCCAGCAGGTCGCAGCGGTGTCTCGTAAGGCCAAGATCTACGTTCTAGTTTTCGCCGCTCAGGGTGTGATTGGCATCGTTCAGGCGCTGACCCATTTGCCTGAACTGTTGGTGGTCTGTCACCTGGTGGGTTCGGCCCTGGTATGGATCGGGGCGGTGCGCCTGATGCTCGCCACCCACGCGCCAGCACAAGTGCCGGCGGCTACGCGAAGCTAAAAGTCTTCGGGATCTTCGGGGAAGTAGGACGGGTCAATCTCGTTGATCGGTTTCACCCATAACTGTGCCACCTCGTGAACCACACACTGGTGAACGAGGTCCATCAGCTCTGCGGTGCTATCGGCGATCTGTTCAATCGGCAGACGATAGATCACCAACTCGGCACGCTTATGAGCGGTGGCCGGAGTTGACGATGCCAACGGGATACGATCGGAGACTGCTTCTGCCTGATTGATGAGTTTCTCGCTGGGCACCGGCTCAATGAGGAAATCAATCTGTTCAACTTTATTTGGCCAGCGTTCAGAAAGCCTTTGAGCGCTGGCCATTACTGCGTCGTCGAACCGTTCCGGACGGGAGCGGTAGGCCGGCAAATGAATGGGGATCAGTGGCCCGCGCCGTCCGCGGCCATGGCGATTACGCCGCGGACCACTGGGACGATCAGGCAACTTCGAGTTCATCGTCTCAGCCTATCGCTTAGCACGCTCATGGATCGCCTCCGGCCCACGAACACTGCTAGATCCCCAGCATCAGGGCATCCCACGAGTAGAATAAATAGCGTGGAAGGTCTTCGTCTTTGTTCTCGCCCAGCGTGCCGTGAAACGGCTCGTGCCACCCTCACCTACGTATACGCCGATTCAACGGCCGTGCTAGGTCCATTGGCTACTTACCCCGAGCCGCACTGCTACGACCTCTGCGCTCGGCACGCCAATCGACTCACTGTTCCCAGTGGTTGGTCGCTGATTCGAGGTGCCATGCCTGAAGTGCTTGAGCCCGAAGATGAGTTGAACGCCCTCGTGGACGCGGTGCGTGATAAGCAGCCGCAACCTCATGAATCACGTCATTCCTCCAGCACGCCAGCAGATTCGGTGCGCTCTCGCGATATCAGCAGCCAGCGTTTTGACTCTCGGGTCCGTTTGGCCATGCTCCCTGACGAAGAAAAGTAGTCTAGGCTCACGTATTTAGCCTTTGACGTCCTGCTTACCTCCTAGCCCAAACGTGATTTAGGTGTGGTAATCCGTCGGTTGAGCCCTTGCGGTGGATAAGCTGAAGGCGCGTGAGCCCTCGGTGGCTTACCAGTAACCTAAAACATCACACCATCGCGCGAATTGCAGGAGGTCTGCTCATGGCTGAGGCGGCGAAAAACCCAACCGAGGGGCAAGGAAATGCGGGTCAGCCTGCACCGGCTGCCCCGGAGCGAGCACCCAAGGCGTCACTGAGCCAAAAAGCAGAAGAGCTTGCCGCGCGTCTGGAAGCTCATAAGAATCAGGCTCAGGCCGAAGTAGCTGCCCGCAAGGAAGCTGTTCGCCGAGCCATGTCTGGCAAGTCTGAGTCTGGCACGAACGAATCCGAGACCAATCCAGCTGATTCACAATCGTCACCTGCAAAGCTGGCTGAGCAGAAGCGGCCTGAACAGAAGCCTGCAGAGCAAAAGTCGACCGCGGACCAGCCAACTGCGCAGAAGCCTGCAGAGCAGAAGCCAGCAACGGTCCAGCCCGCAGCAGCTAAGACTGAGCAGCAGAAGCCAGCGGCAACTACACCTGCACCGGCAAGCACTCCAGCCAAATCTGCTGCTGAAAAACCAGCCGCTGCCAAGCCAGCAGCGAAGCCTCAAGCTCAAGAGCCGGTAGAAGACGTCATTCGCGCCATCAAACTGCCTCACGAACTTGAAGCAGAGAAAAATGCCAAGAACGAACCTGTTGCTCCAGCAACTACCGTTCAACCTAAGGCTGAGCCCGAGAGCAAAACTACCGTCCAGCAGGTCCCACCGGTAGCAGTTGCACCGAAGACCGGCTCACTGCCAACCACCAAAGCAGCCGTAGCCCAGGCACGCAATCGTGTCTTTGGTAGCTATGAACCAGAGCCAGAGCGGTCCGAAGCAGCACAGAAGCGTCGGGTGGCTCGTGAGCGGGCGCTGAACTCCAAACCACCACTGGGGCGCACTGCGCAGGTTGTTGTTGCCTTGATCTTCCCCGTTCTCACCCTGATTACGGCCATTCGCCTGATCGCCACCCCGGCATTCCTAGCGCTGTCCTATGGCCGCCCAGGATTCCCTAGTGACCTCTTCGGATTCAGCGATGATGAACGACTGACCTACGGCAGCTACGGACTGGACTACCTGAACAACTTTGCTGGCCCGGAATACTTGTCGGGGCTTAAGCTTTCCACCGGTTCAGCTATGTTCACCGAGGGCGAGGTTCAGCATATGGTGGACGTCAAGCACCTTATTGGTTTCTCCTACATCCTTGGCATCATCTTGGCAGTCATCTTGATTGTTGGTGTTTGGTACCTAGCTAAGCGTTATGCCGGTGGGGTACGCCGGGCCCTGTTCTCTGGAGCTATTCTCACTTTGGTGATGATTGCGGTCCTGACTGTCGCCGCGCTGATGGGCTGGGAAACCTTCTTTACCCAGTTCCACGCGTTGTTCTTCTCGCAAGGTACATGGACCTTCAGCGTCAAGGACACCTTGATCCGCTTGTATCCTGAGCAGTTCTGGGTCGACAGTGCCATTGGAATCGCTGTATTGGTTGTTGCCACCGTTGTTGTGGTTCTTATCAGTTGCTGGCCAACCGGACGCCGCCGTGAGGCCGCAAGGCTTCGGCAGGAAGCACGCGCCTTCGGTCTGGGTGGCTAAGAGAAAACTGCATAAAAACGAGCTGAGGTGCCGCACAAAAAAGTGCGGCACCTCAGCTCGTTTATGTCAGGATTTTATTTTGTGTAAAGGCCCTGGATCGTCTGATCAAACTGCTCAATGACGGCTTGACGCTTGAGCTTTAGTGAGTTGGTCAGATGTCCTGAGGCTTCAGTAAATTCGTCGTCAAGGACCACAAACTTACGGATTGATTCGGCCTTGGAGACCGTCAGGTTTGCCGTATCAACGTAGGTCTGCACCTCCGCAATGACCTCAGGATGAGTGGCTGCCTCAGCCAGGGACAGCTCGCCCAGTCCCTTAGCTTTGCCCCACAAGACCAGTTCTTCATGGTCCAAGGTCACCAGAGCCGCGATGAACGGAAGCTGGTCACCAACAAGCACACACTGAGCAACAATTCGTCCGGCGCGAACCATTTCTTCCAAAGGCCCGGGGGAGACGTTCTTGCCACCAGCGGTGACGATTAGTTCCTTCTTGCGCCCGGTCACCTTCAAGAAGCCTGCCTCATCGAGTACACCGGTATCGCCAGTCTTAAAGAATCCGTCAGCATCAAAAGCTTCGGCGGTTGCCTTTGGGTTGTTGTGATAGCTGGAGAAGACGCCGATGCCCTTAATGAGGATTTCCCCGTCCTCCGCGATTTTCACGCTGGTGCCAGGGATGGGCCGGCCCACCGTTCCCACACGGGTTCGAGATCCTTCATTCACCGTTGCCGGCGCGGTAGTTTCGGTCAGGCCGTAACCCTCCACCAGCTTGATTCCTGCCCCGCGGAAGAAGTGCGCAAGATCTTGGTTCAGAGCGCTGGCGCCAGAGATGGCGTAGTCGCATTCGCCGCCAAAGACATTGCGCAGCTTTGGATAAAGCACCTTGTTGAACAGTGCATGGCGGGCCCGAAGTCCTAGAGGGAAACGAGCCTTGTTTCCGCGTGCACGCGCGTCACGGATTTTGGATACCTCGATGGCAACTGCTTCAGCCTTGAGGAAGACCTCGCCCTTGCCACTGCTTTCGGCAGTAGCAAGCGCTGTGGTGCGGATCTTTTCAAAGACGCGCGGTACTGCCAGTAAGAATCCTGGCTTCACAGCGGCCATATCTTGAATCAGGGTGCCCATCGAACTTGAGTGTGCGACGATCGACCCGCCATGGATGCAGGTCTGCTGCACCGCACGGGCCAAGACGTGCGCCAGCGGCAAGAACATCAAGGTACGACGGTCCTTGCCTAGGACGTCGGGCATATTGCCTGCGAGGTTGTGAGCCACCATGGCAAAGTTCGAGTGGGACATATTGCAACCCTTGGGCCGTCCCGTGGTGCCGGAGGTGTAGACCATCGTGGCGACATCTTCGAGCTTCATTGAAGAACGGCGGGATTCAATGAGCTCCTCGTTCACCCGTTCAGGGGCAACCAGCAGCTGGTGTAGACCAGCCGAGGGGATCAGCGACTTGTCCGCCTGATCGGATCCTTCAAAAATGTGGGTGCGTACTTCTTCACCCAATTGTGCCACCGCGCGACGGACGTTGGCACGCAGCTCATGATCCTCGGCAAAGACAACCCGAGCACCTGAATCACGCAAGATCCATTCAATTTGGAAGGGACTGGAGGATTCATAGATGGGCACCGAAACTCCGCCAGCAAACCAGATGGCTTCTTCAGCAAGAGCCCATTCGTACCGAGTGCGAGAAATGATCGCGACCTTGTCGCCGGGCTGCAAGCCATCATTGACCAGCGTGGTGGCAAGGCGTTTCACGTCAACGAGGAATTTTGCTGCACTGATATCGTGCCACTGACTCTCGCGCTGCACGCTGAACAGGGGCAGATCCGAGCCGCGGGCGACGCGGTCAAGGAGTAGATTCGTCGTATTAAACTCGGGCGGTAGCTCGGTTAGTAGCTCGACGGAAACTTCTTGCATGGAAGCTAAATCCTTCTTGAATCGAAAATCATCAAAGTGGCCTATCTTATGGCTTTAGGCCCAGCGACCACCGGTGCCTAGCCCCAGCTAGGGATCCACACATGGAGGCGCCACAGTTCATCCGCTATCATTTCCCCAGTCCAGATTGACCAGAAGAATGCTGAAGTGACTAGGAATATCACTAGCACTAAGGTGACCACGACGATGCGTGAGCGGTACACGAGGGCAGAATTCGACTCCCGTGAAACGAACTTGCCAATCATATACGTCAACGAAAGCATCATGAACGGGACCAGCGGCAAGGTGTAGAAGAAGAACATGGTGCGTTCCGGGTACATCAGCCAAGGCAGGAAACCAGCTACAGCTGAGGACAAGATTGCCCCTGCGCGCCAATCTCTCGCGCCAATCCACCACAGGATCAGCAAGAACATGCTGATGGAGCAAGCCCACCACAATAGCGGGTTGGGAAGATCTGTGATGACCTCGGTGCAACGCTTGAGATCACAACCGTTGGCGCCCTTGTCGTAGCCTTCAAAGTAGAACAGCACAGGGCGCCCGGCAAAAGGCCAGGTCCATGGTGAGGACTGCCAGCCATGTTCTGAACTCAGCCCGGTATGGAACTCGTAGCCTGCCTGATGGTAGTGCCACAAGGACCGGAGCGGCGCTGGCAACCAGCTGACTCCTTGGCCAGGATTTTCCTCGGCCCAGTGCCGATAGCGTCCACCGGTTGTGACCAGCCATCCGGCCCACGTGGACAGGTAGGTCATAAATGCCAGGGGCACCATGGTGAAGAAGGAGTAAATTCCGTCACGAGTGAAGGTCGAACGCTGCCACTGATGAATGCCAGCGGTACGGCGAGCAGCAAAATCCCACAGGACGGCGAGCAAGCAGAAAACCGCGACGAAGGACAAAGCGGACCATTTGATCCCGACGGCTCCACCGAGCATGACAGCTGCTACCAGACGCCAGGGACGCCACCAGAGCATGGGACCTTGTTTTAGTAAAAAGTCATCGGGGCGGTTGCCTTCTGGGACGGCTAATTTGCGGGCCAGTTGTGTGCGCCCATGAACCCGATCTTTGAGCAGTGCGTAAAAGGCCGCCAAAACGAAGAACATCAGGAAGATGTCCAACAAAGCGGTACGGGACATCACAATTGAGTGACCATCAATGGCCATCAGTAGACCGGCGATACCGGCCAGTGTGTGGGAGCCGAAGAGCAACCGTGCACACAAGGTCACTAGAAGGACCGCCAATGTGCCGAATAATGCGGTGGAGAATCGCCAGCCGAATCCGTTGAAGTCGCCAAAGATCAACATGCCTAGAGCGATTAACCACTTACCCAAGGGTGGGTGAACCACGAAGGAGGAGTTTGCGGACAGCTGCGGATTTCCAGCAATGAACTGAGGATCGCTTTCGTCTGCCCATTCGCGCTCAAAGCCACTTTGGAGTAGCGAAAAAGCGTCTTTGACGTAATAGGTTTCGTCAAAGATCAGCATGTGAGGGTGGGCAAGATTTACAAAGCGGAGCAATCCGGCCAACAGCGTGACGGCTAACGGGATAATCCACATCAGCGGACCGGAGGCCACAGCGGTTGGCAAGAGCCGAGCTTTCAGGCTCTGAAAAGTGTAGGCCTGCCGTGCTGAGCGGACATGGCCAGCGTCCGCGGAGTATAAAGTCGAGGTGCCCATCACCAACTCATGCTACCGGCGGAAAGTACAGAAAGTGGGCTTTTCCTACTTCGCGTAGGCTTAAGAATGTGCAGATCTCAGAGAATGAGGGCGTAATCGTCCTGGGCGCCACCCCGATTGGCAATTTATCCGATGCATCCCCGCGATTGCGGGAGATGATGACCAGCGCGGATATTATCGCCGCGGAAGATACTAGAAACTTCCACCACCTCGCTCACGCCCTCGGTATCAAGATCACCGCCAAGGTCATGAGCCTCCATGAGCACAACGAAGCTCACAAGCTCTCCGAAGTCATTGAACTGGCTGGGCAGGGTGCCACCATCCTGGTCGTCTCGGATGCTGGCATGCCTGCAGTTTCTGACCCCGGTTACCCACTGGTGGCTGCTGCCCTCAGCGCGGGGGTCCGGGTCACCGCAGTACCTGGCCCATCAGCCGTACTGACCGCACTTGCCCTTTCCGGACTTCCCACGGGACGCTTCACCTTTGAGGGCTTCTTGCCTCGTAAGGCGGGGGAGCGACGCAAACGTCTGGACACGTTGCTCCATGAAGAACGCACCATGGTCTTCTTTGAAGCACCACACCGCCTCAGTGATTTTCTTGACGCTGCCATTGAAGCTTTTGGCGAGGACCGCCAAGCTGCGGTGGCCCGCGAACTGACCAAAAAGTTTGAAGAGGTTCGTCGTGACTCACTGGGTGCCTTGAAGACTTGGGCCGAGCCTGGAGTGCGTGGAGAAATCGTGGTGGTGATCCACGGTGCCGAAGAAGCTGAGCCAGCAACCATTGAGGAACTGCTGCCCAAAGTCTCAGATCTCGTGGAGCAGGGCACCCGAATGAAGCAAGCCGTGGCTGCGGTGGCGGAAAAG
>Ga0308166_1002964_pt1 | contig 14834 bp, 7 predicted proteins | sample PhyCR2_2_FD_202137 | JGI IMG/M metagenome (GOLD analysis project Ga0308166, IMG submission 202137) | Phyllosphere microbial communities from UC Gill Tract Community Farm, Albany, California, United States - DLSLCC.R2 | ecosystem: Host-associated > Plants > Phyllosphere > Unclassified | place... | reverse complement strand
CATTCAATTTATAAGTGAGTATGCTCCCCTATTTTCTTCAATAAGATACCTTAATGGAGAACTTATGTGGGAAGCCTACATTAGGGAACTGAGAAGAGTTTTATGTAACTTTAATTACACTGTTCAAGACTGCCTTCGACAGTAAGCTTATTAATTTTGAGAAATAAAAATAGCACAGTAAAAAACATCTTACTAACCATTATTTTCAACTACCAAAAACAACACTCAAAGTAGCATCATCTCTAACTCAACACTTTTTAAATACTCTCAATACCCCTTAAATTCTTCAGCTATTTTAATTTATAGCTTTCACAATATCAATATCACCGAAGCATTTTGTGTAGATTTAATAAGTGCATAGAATATATATCCTTGTGTTCTTAAACTGAAAGCACCACTTACTTAAATTTAGTATAAAATCGAATCTTCACCCCTTGCTTAAATAGAAAATACTAACAAAAAGAACAAAGATTTTCACCTGTAATCTCTGAACTATAAAAGGGAAAATAACTTAACAGCCAAGCTTCAAACGACTCGCTATGCATTTTTATATCTATCTTTAACTCTGGATATTACATAGAGACACTCAGTCGGATAAACTTTTTAAATTAAAAACCAGCGATGCCATGTAATTATATAAATGCGCTTTCATATCGAAAACGCATCCAATAAAACCTCATCAATCAAAAACTATCAGCACTATTGCTATATTTTAACTAAGCTTAAGGTTAGCAAGCGCACGCAATGGTCGTCTTTCCAGTTCGAATGTATCAATGAACTTAAGTGAAGATATCCCATCAGCTAGCCCCATGGAATCAATCAGAGCATTTCGCTCAGGTTCCTTCGATTGCCATAGGGGATGTGTAACAACTGCACGCCAGAGTTCTTTTCCATCCTGAATCTCGATAAGAACAGGTAACGAATACTCTTTTAACAATTTGATTGTTGCTGGTCGTAGAGCCTCGACGTCTTCGGCTAGCTGAAATGCTCTTTCTCGCCATCCTGTCATTTCCGGCTGGTTCCAGTCAGCGGCATTCAAACCACATGCGAATTCGGGCATAACCATCGCCCGTAAATAGGCCAAACCTAAACGCCAGTCGAGTAAACCGTGATACTGGCGATTACCATAGCGCTGTATACACTTGTAACACGCGGTTTGGCATTGAATCGGGTGATCTTTGTTTAAAAAATCGACCATTGGCCAGTTGTGACTTTCTTTGAGAATCTCATGTAATAGCTTGACTATCAGAGGTAAGCCTTTAGCAGTTACTGGTTCGGCAAGCCGTCTGCATAATCCTGAACCATTGATTAACGCGTCGGCGATTTGTAGTCTGGGTTTGCCAAGATGCAGTCGGGGTTCAAGCATTTCAAATTCATCTGGCGAAACATCCAGATAGAGTGCTGCCTTATGCGTCAAGATCTGGGTCGCGCTGATAGCCGCAGCACGCGTAGGCAAATTCATGTACTCGCCGTATCTAGCAATCATATCCAGATTAAGGCGAGTATCGAATTTCGTTATTTCAAGATGAAGAGACTCTGTCTCTTTGCTTGATACAAGTCCAAAACTTTTTTTCTCGCCACGAAACTGCCAGCGTGGGTTATCGTGCAAATTTAGCCAGTCTGAATCGATAGCCTGCTCGCCTTTAACTGACGGGCAATAAGTAGAAAAGGGCATTGGCGCTTTTTGATCGTTCACCAAGTCAACCTTAAATCGTTCGCCTTCCTTGTCTCCATTAATGGGACCATCGTTGAGACGTAGAATGGTCACTTCCCCGCGTTGCACCGTGAAAGAACCGCATTTTGTTGGAACGCCTTCATGCAACACTGTAGCTGTGGTTTTTAACGACATCCGGATAAAACTATCCATATCGTCTTTGGGTTTGAAATCCGTACGGAAAGCGGCTGGTGTGATATAAAGCTTGAATTCGTTAGGACTAATCGGCGTGCAGCAATCCTCGCAATTAATGTCGTTGTCAGGTTTATGTAGCTCTAGCTTGGCGGAACCACATGCCGGACAAACTGCTACATGGCTGCATGACTCCTGCCACGAGCCTACCGTCGAGAGATCTGATATTCGGTTGTTCTGTACCTGTGGTTCTTGGTAATTACCTGTGAAGCCTATTACCTCATGCTTTTTCTTATCCTTGATCAATACTGAACCGGGAGCATACTCAAAAACTGCGAGATCAAGATCGCGATCCATCGTCGACCATTCGTACTCTTCTTGCGCGTTCAGACCTTTTGTTTTACGTAATCCCAAATAAAGGTTGCGCACCCGAGTCGGCATTCCATACATCGGCAATTTACCGTGCTCGGCCAGGAAACGTGCAAGCCCCATATCATCTGCAGGGACATAAGTGTTCAGTTCAGCAATTTCATCAATTATTTTTTCCGCATTTAACATGGAATTAAAACGTTGTTTTTGATTTGGATCGAACGTTGCTGCTTCAATAAAGCGACTTTGTATATTCTGAGTTGCTTTTAACGCTCCCAGTAATCGTTCAGCCCAATTAGTTTCATCGCTATAAAAGTAATCATGCGTAGAAACATATTCTCCATGAATATCAGGCGGAACGAGTTTATCTCCTGGGAAAGTTGTTCCGTTTTTATGATCCTCTTCACGTAACAGATTAAATGCAGCTCTAAGCCATACTTTCCGCATAAGTCTTAATGGAATTGCATCATGATCTACTGCTAGAAAAGGCGGCGGCGGCGGATCTCCGGTGATCGCATGAGGATGGGCGAAATAGTAAGCATCGTGGGTACGTCCGCGGCAAAATGTGATAACGAATGAAAAGGCCTGACCGCGTCGCCCAGCTCGACCGACGCGCTGCTGGTAGTTAAACCTCTGAGGCGGCATGTTGGCTTGATAAACTGACTGAAGTGAACCGATATCAATTCCGACTTCCATTGTCGTGGTAACGGCAAGCATATCGATTTCAGCATCAAATTTTTCGAGTTCACTCATTTCATCAACGAAAATGCCCTTGAATTTACGTAGACGATCGGAAAAATCATCCGTTTGCCCCGTTAATTCTTCGACGTTCAGCCGGAAACGTTTAACTCCCTCTCGCTCTCCACGTACAATGCGTTTACCAAGAAAATTTCCCTCCCATAGATGTTCGACAATTCCGCTGGGTTCAAGGTCGAGAGCATTCATGCAACGGGTACAATATTTAAACCCTAAATGTAAGTGAATTCGTCCACATTTAACGCATTGCCAGTAATTGTCGCCAGATTTAGCGACCTTGAGAAATAACTTGCCGATACTAATTAATCCCGCAGGATGTTTCAAATCAGAAAAAGTCTTTAAGACATGAGTCAAGCCATCTTGATAGCTGTTATCACCGAATAAAACTTTGGCGACTCGTTTAACTTTTTCTTTTTCAACATCTTTCCCAACATACCAGTCACGAGTACGGCTTGCATCGAAATATTTATTCTCTTTAACACGATAGGCACCGGAAAACACCCTTAGCCAAGCATCAATCTCCGGCATATCATCTTTATCTGAGATGCATGGGTATGCCAGACCTGTTTCTTCCAGCGCGAAAAAAGTATTGGCAAAGATAACATCATCTATCAATTCAGATTGATCATAAGATATTTTTGTTTTTATTTTCATTCGTTCATGTGAAGGAAGCTTTTCACTGAATCCAATCGCCTCTCCTTCTTTAATGAAATTAGTATGCCAAGCAGCGTTTTCATTCTCATCTGAATTAGATCGATATTTATATGGTGATATTCCTAGCCCAACCAGCTCAGAGGTTATTCTTCCGATTGAATCACCTTCAGACTCAAGTAATTTGTCAATTTTTACACGTCGATACTTACAAAGCACATTAATTCCGACTTGGCTTTTTTGAAGATCATACAGTTTGGTATATTCATCGTAATCTCCAGATTCTTTAGCTTTGGCTTTCCTGTCTTCAATATCCTCGTCTGAAATGTACCCGTTTTCAGCCTCGTTAATCATCGATCTGGATGCGGCAACCAATATTTCCCTGCGTAGATCGCGTAAGTGCAGCCGTTCGATTTCCAGCGCCATTGATGCCGCATCCTGTCGGCTATCAGAGAAAACAATGCTTTTTGCTTCCGCGCCGATTGCATGCAGTAATTCAAATAGCTCCGTTGCTACAAGTTGGGATGATTTCGTCACACCAGTGCGAAATGCGCGAATGGGCGTTCTGGAACGATTGCTGGCAGGTCGGCTGGAATAGTCAATGCCACAGTTAGGGCAGCAGAAAGGTTGAGCAGAAGGGGTCTTCGCCGGCTCGCCTTTTTTGGGTTTAACCGAATTCTGGAAATAGAGATAGCCGCGAACCACGTCAGTATTTGTCGGCGATATTTCTTGCTCAATAGTCACAATGCCTGTAACAGGATTAAGCGCCGCCTTATCCCAGACATCCCATCCTTTTTCGCAACCTACCGGAGGCCGACCGGCTATGTCGACAGGCCAGAAAACCGCAAACTCCTCTAGCGTCATATCATCGTAATATTCAGCCCCAGGTCGTTCGGGAAGATTTTCTAAATTGGTCGCTGAAGGTAATAATTCGATGGTTTTACCGTGACTCTGTCCCTTCTGACCGCCGATCAGTAACTCGCCGCACGCTTCACAATACAGCATTTCGAACAAACGGCGACCACGTTTGCCGTCTTGTGTTGATGGTGCATGCGACAGGCCTCGCTCCAAGCAAAAATCTGCGAATATCGCCTTTTGCTGTCCCGTCGATACAGAGGCGAAGAAACCTTCAATATTTCTGACGAATGTATGCACGCGAAAAGCTGGTGTGACGTTGGCGGGTTTCTCGCAATCCATTCCGGATTCCGGCAGCGCGCGCACCAGCATTAACCCACGTAACGCCAGTTCCAATTCATCCGGGCTATCCGCGCTTTCCTTCAGAAAAATCTTATCAATGATAAGTCCAGGCGGCATCGCTCTCGGCAACTCGCTACCTTCTTCTATACAAGCGTCGGTCAACAGCGCAGCCGCTGTTTCCGACGCTTGTTTAATGCCTTGCATATCACCCAGAGCCCGGAAGACATCAGACAAAGCCTGACTCAGTGCGTTCGTCATCTTTAGATTGCGAACGACATTACCCTGCCCCTCAAGGGCAACCCGCATTAATGCGGCGAAAGGCCGCACGGCGATTTTTCCTTCTGGTTTCGATGGTATATAAGGTTTTCCCTGAATGACACAGTTACCCCAGAAATCAGGCTTATCACTACCGGGATCCAGAGAATCGCTGCAAGTGCCGAAGGGCGCAAATAGATCGCGTAAATATTTCCGTGATTGCTCTCCATCCGCACCATCCATCGGCAGCGATGCGGAAGACGCCAGCAGTCTCAGTTTGTAGCGATGTTTCGGGTCGTCAAGCCCAAGTCTAATAATGAGCGACTTAATCAACATCGCGGTTTCGGTTCCAGCGGAACCACGCATTAAATGCAGCTCATCGAATACCAGATAGAAGTACGCGTCGTTGTTATTCATCAGCCATTCGCGTGTAGCGTCAAATATACCGTCTTCGACTTCGCGCGAAAGCATTGCCCCTAGCATTGAGGCGTTACTGACTAGAACGTCAGGCGGGGCAGCCTGCATATCCCAGCGAGACATCATTTCCCCGCCATCTGTCGAAGGAAATATATATCGGGTCTTTTCCGAAGGGTTTTCTTTTTCGTCAAATGCGCGCGCAGCCTGCTGATCGCTATCAATTCGCTTCAACGCCTTACGTAATTTTTCTAAATTACGAGCACGGCGACTTTTTTCCGATTTGACTCCGGAAAGACGTGGATGGCTTGCATAGCCAGTAATCGGTGTTGCGCTGGTATATTGCCCAAAGAAAATCCGATTCCCGGCAAAGCGTTGCTCCATTACCTGCCGCGCGTCATCTGAATCCAACGTTTTACGTAAACGCGCCATTTGATCTTCAACCAGAGCGTTCATCGGGTAAAGCACCAGCGCCCTGACTGCCGCCTGACGTTTTTCTCCAACGCGTCGAGAAATCCAACTTGTTTTTTCGCCATTCCACCATCGATTTTGCAGATAACCGTCGCAAGGCGCGGCCCAGCTGACAGCCTCATTCGATAGTGCAGCCAGTATAGGCAACATAAAACTTTCCGTTTTTCCCGAACCTGTTCCCGATGTCACAATTCCTGGGCTACCAGGACGAATACCGCGCTTAAGCATTTCAGTCTGATGGCTATACGGCGCATGAACCGAACGACGCGGCCAGACTTCATCACCAGGTTTCGAATCGAACAGACCGGATAACGCTAGTTCAGCGAACGCCTTACGGCCTTTGCGAGACAAGCTATTCAGCGGACCACCATCCATCTCGGCCAGAGTTTCAAGCGTTTTATCAGAAGACTCATACCGTAAAACAGGCTCAATGTAGGGATCCGCAGCAAATTCTCCACTATTATTCAAAAGATTGCGTCTTGAGGCAGTAACGAAAGGATCAGCAATTCTGAAGTTAGTTTCTATATATGAAATGAAGAAGTCCTGAATGCGGCGAAAACCGCCTATCGGGTCTAGCATGATTTCCTTCTCCTACCATTTAATGGGCACATAGATCGTTATTCTGCAAATCGGCGAATAAATCGACTAAATACTTCTGATGCGCTTTGTTTTCATCATCGAACGGCACCGCTTCATGCGCCGTTCTCATCGCCCTTAGGGTATTTACCAGATCGAGACGTCCTGCTGACATTTCATCCGCGATAGCAAGTTTATCCGGGAGCGAACCTTGCGATACCGCACTTGGATCCAGTTCACTATGATTTTCTGATGAAAGATGCAAAGGAGACAGTGCTATCGCATTTCGAATGACAACGTTTTCTATCCGTAGACGAAGATGCTGTTCTTTCAGTTTCTCAGCTTCTTCTGCATCTTCGTTTTCAATGGTGCCGCAAATCAGAAAGCGGCGGGGTAAATCGTCACTGTGTAATCGGTCTTTGAGCGCTGGCAACCAGAAACGCGCGGCAGAACATTCGACATGCTCAATGACGGCGAGGATCGTTCGAGGACATGAAGCTTCGCTCAGCAATAATCCCTGATAAAGAGGCGTCGCCAGATTATTTCCCGCACGAACCCAAAGATCTTCGCCGGTAATCATCGTTGGATCGGCGACCTGCCTGATGGAGCGACCAGAAGAAATCAGCGATTCGGCAATTGCAAGGAAGTCCTGCGTTTCCGGGCCAGATAGCAATGGACATTCTCCTGCCAACATTAACGCAAGAAATTGCGTCATGAGTATCTTTCCATTAGGTGTCAGCAACTTGTTATCTCTGACGATATGACCGAATTCTTCGCAGGATACGACTCTCGCTTGCGCCGGGAGGCGTACTTCGGGGATCGCTGAGTAAGCCATGCGGCGCGACTTTTCAGCAATAGCTATATCCATTTTTTTGAGTTCAATTTGCGCCTGAGCGGTACGTTCTTCCGCATCCGTTAAAGTCGCCAAAAATGCTTCACGCTCGCAGGTCAAGGCTGCCAATATCTGACGCTCGTTTTCGTTCTGTGCGCATAAACCAGCGTTGGCGTCTTTCAGACAGCTAACTTCACTTTCGAGATACGCTTTTTCCTGTTTGAGCGTTTGTTCTATATTCGTTTTCTTTTCTGCAAAATCAGAATGTAATTTTTCTTCTTCGAGCTGCCGTAATTGTGAGATCTCCTTTTCGATTTCGCCTTTCCTTGTCTTCTCAAAAACGGCCATTTCCGTTTCAATAGATTCCCGACGTCGCAGGCGTTCAGCAGAAAACTCTTTATCGAGCGACTTATGCTGTTCGGCACGCAACGCGACTCGCTCTTCTTCAGCAATGTTTTGTATTTGATGTTCGAGAAGGCTGGCGATCTGCTGGTCCTTCAACATAGCTTCGGTAAACTTACGAGTCAGCGAATCCTCTTCCTCCAGTTTCTTAGCTAGCTCTCCTGCCCGTAGCATTTGAGCGGCAGCCAGAAGAGCATCGACGCCAGAAGATAATTTTCCGTTTTGCTCGTTTGTATGCACTCGAAGCCAGGAAGAAATCTCGAACGTCAAATCAGCGCAGGAAAGAAGTTGAATTACGTATTCGATGTATTGCTTATCCGGCGTCCAGTCATGGATCTGGGTAGGTAAAGCATCGGCATCGGGCATATAAAACAATTTTCCATTTTCAGATATGCCAGATACTGAAATCACGCAGCCTTCGCGGAAATCATATTCATAAACATTCTGGCTCCTAGAAATGATCAGACAGCCTGATTTCGACTCAGCCAAATTTGCCAGAATCAAGCCATTCGGCCCAAAACGGATAGCCCATAACCCCGGTTCGCCATCTGTTGTTATGCCATCAAAACTCAATTGGCGACGTGCTTCCAGCAGCGACTGGCCGGAAGATAAATCATAATAAGGATAAATACGGCGAGCATGTTTCGCCTGCGCTCTGTTGCGAGTACCTGGCCCAACATGAAAAGCGGCCCATTCGCCCTTACGGAGCGGCAAAGCATCAACATCGTTAAACTCAACCTCTCCCGTACGAGGAAATAGTTTCTTAGGGTTCTCTATCGTACGCCAGCCATCAGGCGTTTCCTGCGCAATAGCTGTAAGGTAAGACTGATAATTTCTGCGATCATATTGACCCAGATACCAAGGGATGTTGCTCATGTTTAATTTTCCTAATTATCCCAGCGTCAGTGTTAGCCGACCGTTTCTCCATATCGGACGTATATTTCCACCGGAATGGCGACTGGCAGAAACTACGCGGCTTAAATCGTCCTCGCCATTTGGCGAGAGAGAATAGAAACATCCCGGAAGTAGCGACTCTAGCCAGAGGAAAGATACGTCATCGACAGGATAGGTGTAACCGGTGTCCATCGGACCTGCGTTTCTGAGCGCGTGACGCCGTATTCCTGCAGCCAGCACGTCGGGCAGGCCGCAATCATTGATAAGACATAGAACATGATCTTTAGCGACGCGTTCAAACACGGGTTCCCTGTTTTTTGCGCCAGCGGCGATAATAGCTGCGGTTCTGGAAAGATAATGTGTTGTTTTCTTTCCGGAAATAACCCGATAGATATCATGATCTCGCCCGCCCGGATGAATATGCAGTGACAGCGACGTAGATTCTTTATCCTTGGAACCATGTTGCTGAAATCTTCCTGAATGCCAGTTCCAGACCGCCGCTAGATCGTGTAGTTCGGCGGCACGTTCTGTCGTGGCTAGTGAAAGCGGTATTATATCGGATGACGATGGGGCTTCGATAAGCGGCCATCCCAGACGCTGGGATAACGCAACAGTATTAGCGAGTACGGCCCCAAATACAGGGGGCGACCAAAGGCTTACGCCGCAACGACGAAAAGTATTTCCGCCCAGCCCAGCGACTGCTTTTTGAAAATCATCTATTAGACTGGCGCATACTGCGCCTTCCACAACAATTAGAGAATTTTCTCCGTTGTGAATATGAAGCAATGAAGGTTTAACAAGCGTCCATACCCGACCTTTCCACCCAGGACGCAGGCGTGGCTCAATCACACCCGCATTTTGTAAGCAACGAATCAAATGCCATACGCTGATCTTCCCGTCCACATGCCTTAGAAGCGCGATTAACTCGGCTTCTTCCCAGCCGCTTGCTCCGCTGGCGTATATCGCCTCCAGAAGATAATCGCAACTTACTTCGCTATCTTCCCACTGAAACTGCTCTTCAAAATTAAACGTCGGTGCCTTTAGTGAAGACGTCGACCAGTCGCAAAATGGCTCAAACCGGTATCTTGCACTTTCACCTAAAGCTGGGTGCGGTACGGCGCGGGTGAAAAAACGCGCACGACGCCGCCACGGCAGAGTTTTTTCTCCCGTCTCAAGCGCTGGCTCGATGGAAAGTTCACAGTTAAGTGGTACAGAAGAAATCAAACGACCATCTATTACAGAAGCGTTCATTCCTACTTCATCATTCCCGGATGAATATATTTTGTAGCATCGCGTATCCGACTCAATAAAAGGCAAAAATGCCGGTAATCCCAGCCATCCGCCAGGGACGCGTATTCCCCCGTATAGCTGAGGGCGTGTGACGTCATCATCTCGAATACCCCAAGAGGATCTTAATAAGCGAAATATATCCATCGCTGAAACTAGGTTCAGCGGCTGAGCCGTTAAAATCCAATCGTCCTCTACAATATGACCGTTGAGACGCTTACTTACCTGTACGGAATGTTTACTGGATAAGGCGATATGAAACCGTTGCGAGTTTACGTCAGGAAACGGTTTCGCTCTCCAGCGCCCGTGCCCGATCTCATAAAAAAATAGTAAGCCGGCCTGCAACGCCTTCCCCAGATTTTCGCTGCTCCCGGCGTCGTGGACTTTAAGTGCTTTTGATAACACAGGATGAAAAACGCTTTCGCCTCTCTCGCCTGCACTAATGAAATAAGACCGCGAACCGTCGAAGTCGACATACATATCAATAATGATCTGATGATTCGTTTCACAGGATGATATTTCGATCGCCCGTTGACGCAGGCGCCAGAAAGGCATATCGAAAAGTGCGCGACGCCCCAATAACCACGCATCTCTGAATTCGGCGTAAGCCTCCTTCAGCGCATAAGAAACGCTTTGCCTTTGAATAACTTTCTGAAAGTAATCAATTAAATGGCGTGGATTGCTGGCCGCTTGCGGATAACTTTCGAGGCACTCGCTCATCAGGCGCAGATCGGCTTTATTAGGGAATGCCAACCGCAAGGTATGACCAATCTGAACCCAACCATCCCGCGGCGGCAGGACAAGACGTCTGTAGGACTCTCCTTCCTGAATACGTTGGTTAAGCCAGTCGGCTAATGCCTCCCACATCTGGTTGACGCCAGATAAGTTCTGAAAATTATGCGTGGTCTGCAGCCAGTTCTGTAGCTTCAGACGGAAGTCATTGCATTCTTTCTGTGCGTCGAATTGGCTGCTAATAAGCAATGTCATGACCAGATAAGTAAAAAATCCGGGCGCGCGACAAGTTGACTTTTCTATCATGCCGTATTCAAGACGTTGCGGCAGATCCCGTATTTTTGACATACAGGTTCGAAACTCTTCTTCAACTTCATTCGCATTAATACTGCTGTCGGCCAATGCCGCTGCAAGTGTCGACGGCGTAACTTCAAACCAGCGAATATCCTGCGCGTCCCCGTCGGCACTGAACCGGAGAAAATAATCAATCAGTTTACTTTCCCAGCCATCAAGCGTAACGAGAGACGTCCAGTTCATTCACGTATATCCTCCGTTCTCTGACTATTGTTTCGGACGGCCATCGCCATCGGCTCCAGAATACGTTCTGCCAGAAAACGGACGGGAGGAACGGCAAGGCCGTCGCCAATGACTTTAAATGCCGACTGATACGCTGCCGGGAGGATAAAATCATCCGGCAACCCCATTAACGCCGCAGCTTCTTTGACCGACAACAAACGTGTTTTCACTTGGCTGCCTTTGACAACGATAATACGAGGACGAGAAGCGCCGCCTTTTGGCGTTCTCAGGCAACCAAGAACTGTCGAGAACGTTATTTCGGTCCGTTGTCGGTTGACGCCTTTTTCTTTGCGCATACGTAAATAAAGGCTGCCTGCCATTGTCTTGCCGGATGCCTGCGCGTTCGCCAGACGCGCCAGATTAGCCGGAGCCATCATACTGATAAGCCGTCGTGTTTCCTCGACTGAGTGCCAAAGTGCGTTTTCATGCTCAAAATCGATTAAGTCGTCCAGTTCCTTCATTCTGGCATCTGGTAAATCGCCAGGCGACCACCAAACCCAGTCATTGCGAGCTTCCTGCGCCAGCGCATTGCAGGCGCGAAGGAGCGAAGGTGAATGCCATTGCGACAAGGGCTCTTCTGAAACCAAACATTCAGGAATTGAAACATGGCGACTAATCGCCACAACAAATACGCGGGGCCGTGACTGTGGAAGAAAATACTTTGCATCAATGATTATTGCACCATAGCGATAGCCCGTTTTGCTTAACTGATGGCATATCGCGGCAAAATGACTCCCTTGATCCAGCGTCAGCAGACCAAGAACATTTTCAAGAACAAGAATCGGCGGCTTACGGTTTTCCTCACCAAGCCTGCTTACTAAATCGAGAAACGGCCATATCGCACCGGAACGCGTGGTTTCATCCGAGCTGGAATCTCTTTCACCAATACCCAGACCATTCCCGGCCAGCGATAAATCCTGGCATGGAAATGACGCCCAACTTAAATCAGCATGGAGTGGCAGTTCATGAGTGTCGACCTCGCGAACATCACGCATATCGAGATGTTCGTCGCCCCAGTTATCAATGTAGGTCGATGCTTTTAACGGGTCCATGTCGTTGGCAAAAAGGCATCGCCATTGTTTGCCCAGACCAGCCCTAGCCATACCGCCGCCCGCGAAAAACTCATAGAAACTAAACCCTGCCTCGTGGGGTTCTGTTAAATGATTGTCGCTCATGACAGCTTCAGTGCTCATGGCCTGACCATAAAATAGTATTGCTGAATCGGGGCATCGTTCAATTTCCTGAAAGGGATATTCTTAACTAGATAGTCTATAAAATCATGAAGATAATATCTATATGGATAATTGTATCTGCCATGTAGAAAAGTATGGAAACCAGCTGAAAAATAAAGTATTTTTTTAAATTCATCAAGCAAAAAAGTTGAACTGATGTCGGTAAAATGCAAACAGTCAGGATCTGTGCTGTAAATTGTTTTTTATATAGAAAAATTCACTACTGGAGCAGATAACTAAAATGTCGTTTACCATTTTCCCTTGGTCCGAGCTAGCGCCACGATATGATGGGACAATTTTACTGGGCAACGGCGCAAGCATCGCCGTCAGTCCTCGTTTTGCATATGGATCGCTGCTTGAATACGTCACTCAAAAAGAAAGCCTGGAAGCAGATGTACGCAGACTTTTTGATTTTTTTAAAACTAAAGATTTTGAACTTATTCTGCGTATTGTTTGGCAGGCGTCAAACGTCAATAAATCATTACAAATTGAAGATGCACGTACCCATGAGGCTTACCTCCGAATACGTGAATGCCTTATTCAAGCTGTACGAGATGTGCATCCTGAACATGATGAAGTTGAAGAACAGCTGCCATACATTTACGAATTTCTGAAAAAATTTAACACGGTTATTTCCCTTAACTACGACCTGATCGTTTATTGGACAGTGACATATGGTCTGGATATCAACGACCATCATCGGTTTAAGGATTGCTTTCTTGCAAGAGGTCTTTTTGAGCAGGATTGGCAACGGTTAAGAGGAATGTTTGGAAATGAACGATCTAATACGCTTGTTTTTTATCCACATGGCAGCCTCATATTGTGCCGTAATCGTATTGAACAGGAGAGCAAAATTCATATTCAGAAAGCAGGTTTACTTGAATCGATTCTGAGGAAGTGGCAAAGCGAGGAAGTAGTTCCGCTGTTTGTTAGTGAAGGAACGCATGAACAAAAAGTAAACTCGATTCAGAGCAGTTTTTATCTTTCAACTGTTTATCGAGAAGTACTTACCGAACAGCGTGAAAATCTTGTGATTCTAGGTTGGGGAATGGGAGAGCATGATGTACATCTACTAAAACGAATGGCTGGTGCGGGTATAAAAAAAGTCGCAGTATCTGTTTTCAGAGGAGACCAAGCGTATTGCAATAGAGCCAACCAATTAATCAAAGATAATCTTGGGAAAAATATTTTGATAGAGTTTTTTGACAGTGAAAGTCCCGGCTGCTGGAATCAGCTACCAGAAGTTTGACACAGAAACTGTAACTGATAATAGTATAGAGGCATGGCTAAAGTGGCTCGTTACCATGCTGTGTTTTAAGAGTATCCTGTAAATTATTCTGTGTACCTGCTACCGTATTAAAGGTGAGCATGACCTGCTCTCCGTTGATTAGCACACCCCGATGTTAGTAATGTCTTCATAAGCCAAATGAAGGCATCCTGATGAAGAAGCGTTTTTCCGACCAACTGATCATCAGTATTCTCCGCGAGGCTGAAGCCGGGGTATCCGCCCGTGAAAGCTGCCGCAAGCACGCAATTTCCCATGCCACGTTTTACACCTGGCGTAAGAAGTATGGTGGTATGGAGGTGCCCGAGGTTAATCGCCCGAAGTCGCTTAAGGAAAAGAACGACAGACCAGAAGCGGGAAGCCGTGATGTTGATGTGTGATGCAACCGGTCTGTCGCAACATCATGTCTGTAGGATCACAGGTTTATTCCTGTCGACCTGCTGCTATGAGGCTCAGCATCCGGCTGATGATGCGCATTTATCAGCGCGCATTACTGAGCTGGCACTGGAGCACATGCGTTTTGGTTACGGTCGCATCTGACAGCTGCTGCGCCGTGAAGGGCTTCATGTTAATCATAAGCGCGTGTACCGGCTTTATCATCTCAGTGGTTTGGGCGTAAAACGCAGAAGAAGTGGTAAAGGGCTGGCAACAGAATATCTGCCGCTACTTCGCCCGGATGCGCCCAATCTGACCTGGTCAATGGATTTCGTGATGGATGCACTGGCCACTGGTCGCAGGATCAAGTGCCTTACCTGCGTCGATGACTTCACAAAGGAATGCCTGACTGTCACTGTTGCCTTTGGAATTTCAGGCGTTCAGGTCACGCGTATTCTGGACAGTATTGCGCTGTTTCGCGGCTATCCGGCTACGATAAGAACTGACCAGGGGCCGGAGTTTACCTGCAGAGCACTTGACCAGTGGGTCTTTGAGCATTGCGTGGAGCTGCGGCTTATTCAGCCCGGTAAACCGACACAGAACGGATTTATTGAGAGTTTTAACGGACGCTTTCGCGATGAATGCCTGAATGAACACTGGTTTAGCGACATCAGCCATGCCAGG
>Ga0308166_1002961_pt1 | contig 14856 bp, 10 predicted proteins | sample PhyCR2_2_FD_202137 | JGI IMG/M metagenome (GOLD analysis project Ga0308166, IMG submission 202137) | Phyllosphere microbial communities from UC Gill Tract Community Farm, Albany, California, United States - DLSLCC.R2 | ecosystem: Host-associated > Plants > Phyllosphere > Unclassified | place... | reverse complement strand
TATGTGCATAGGTAACGCCTGAATTAATATCCCAACCATGAGTTTCACCCTCAATACCAGCAAATAATCTATGTGATTGGTTAATACTGTTACTTATACGGTTACCTGATTGTGAGCGCAGATATAGAGGGATAGTTCCAGTAGCGCCAGCTAGGGCAGGAGTTATTCCATTTCCCGGATAATATTTACTGCTAGGGTCAAGCGTCAGGTCAAAAAATACATCTGGCGCAACTGAAGTAGTGACTTCACTTCTTGCATATAAATATTCTGCAATCGCATTGAAGTTATCGTTCAGTTTAAAAGTAGCTCGGCCCATAGCTGAGATGTCTTCTGTTTTTGGAACAATTCCAATCACAGCTTGGCTGTTATATCGACAAGTTCCATCATCGTTACTATTAAGAGGGTTATTACCGCAACCAGTCGATGCGTAAGGGTTACCTAAACCTGGGACATTGGCAGGGAATGAACCACTACTGGTTCTATTTACACCTAATTCGGGTAATATTCCTCCGCGTCTACTAACCTTTCGGTCTTTGGCCATGACATCATCGCCTTTGCGATAGTCCACAACACCAAAAACGTTATAGCCATTTTCGTCTAAATCACCAAAACCGCCAAAAATGCTATAGTCTTGTTGTTCACCGCCTTTTTGTTCTGGTTTTTGATAGCCTGCGGTCAGATTAAGTCCTGTAAACTGCTTTTTGGTAATGAAGTTAATTACCCCGCCAATTGCATCTGTTCCATAAATGGAAGAAGCACCATCACGTAAAACCTCAATGCGGTCTAACATTGCGAGTGGAATAATATTTAAGTTTGTGACCCCACTGTCATATGCATTTGCAGCCAATCGACGACCATTCAGTAAAACAAGTGTCTTATTGGCACCTAAGGCTCTCAGGTTCGCTGCTGAACCAGCTGTTTTACTCGCACCCACGTTGCTGGCGGTAACAAAATTAGATTGGTTTGCACTGATCTTTGCTAAAGCCTCTTCAGTTGTAGTTACCCCTTGTTTTAAGATTTCATCAACTTTTACTACAGTAATCGGTGAAGCGCTTTGTGCTGCAACTCCTTTAATGGATGAACCTGTTACAGCAACTTTTATGACTTTTGCTGGTTTATCTTCATTGGTGGATTGTTCTGTTTCTGCCGCTTGTGCCAGGGTAAGGCACATCATGCTTAAACTAAGGGTACTTAATTTAAGTATTGTTTTGCCGACCATGGGGGTTACCTGAGATCGAACATTGTATTTTTTTTTCATCGTGGATTTGATCCCTTTTTGTTGTAGTTAGCGATATTGCTGAAAAGTGTTTAAGCAAAGCAAGTGCCAACTATATAATTTTCTCGTTTTAGTTTATGCAAAATATTGATATATATTGATTTTATTATGGTTGGTGGTGTAATTGTGGAGATATTGGAGAGTAAATTATTTTTCCATTTGGGAAAAATGAATGGAGTGGCTAAAAGTTTCAAATTTATTTGTATAAAAAATATACATTGTTTGATTGTTCACGTATCTGACAAGTAGTTTTGTATTTTTTTAGCACTTTTTTAAATGTTATTTTATACTGTAACATTTCTTGTATTTTTTGATTTTAATATATAAAACAAAGTTATATGTCAGTATTTTATGTAAAGGATCTAATTTTTTTCTGTACTATAATGAAACATGTGTGACTTTTAATTGTGCATTGTTGTCTAATGGTGAATAACATATATCAATATAATATTTGGCATAAACTTACTTTTATTTATATAGTCCCAGTAGTTTTAAGTGCCTAATAAAAATGTAAATTTTAAATACTTTTATATGGATCATTATTGATAATAAAAGATGGCATGAAATTCGCTTTATATTAAATAGTTACACAACTCTTGTTTTATTGAATTGTTTTCCATTTGGTTAAATAAAAGGCTAGGTAAAAAATTTAATAATTTATAGAGAGGAAAGCGATCCGCTGAAAAAGAACTTTTCTTATTCGGATTTAGATGTTACTCAAAAGGATAATATCTTTAAAAAATTAATTAAGTAGGTATGAACTTGAAATTAAAAGTTTTTAAGCTCGCCATTTTAAGTATGGCCATAACATCTGTTTCTTACGCCGTAGCAAAAACACCTGCACAACCAAACAAGATATTGCATGTTGCCTATGAGGCACCTGATGATGGTTTTGATATGGTCAAAACTACTAATTTTTATAGTGCGAGTATTGCAGAAGCTATTTTTGAGCCTTTACTCAAATATGATTATTTAGCTCGTCCCGTACAGTTAGTACCTTATACGACCGAAAGTCTACCTAAGGTTGAACAAGACGGTAAAGTTTATACATTTAAGATTAGGCCTGGTATCTATTTTACCAATGATCCCGCTTTTAAAGGTAGACGTCGTGAGCTTGTGGCAGAAGACTATGTATATGCAATTAAACGGATTTTAGATCCCAAAAATAGAGCACCATCTGTTTCATTTATTGATGGTAAGTTGTTAGGTGCCGATGCAGTTGTAACTCAAGCAAAGAAAACCGGAAAGTTTAATTATGCTACTCCAATTGCTGGAGTCAAAGCGCTTGATCGGTATACTCTACAATTTACTTTAACTCGGCAAGACTTCAACTTTCCTTATATTCTTGCCTATATTACTTTTAGCGGCGTGGCTAAAGAGGTTGTTGATTATTATGGTGACAGTATAGCCATGCATCCGGTAGGTACTGGACCATATATGCTCAGTAAATATGTACCGAGAAGCAAGGTAGAACTGATTGCAAATCCTGATTATCGGGGTTTTGTGTGGAACTTTAAATCAACTGGAACACCGTGGGATAACCAGCTTGTTAAAGAAATGAGCGGTAAAAATATGCCGCAAATTGGCAAGGTGGTAGTCAGTATTATTGAAGAGCAACAGTCACGGTGGTTAGCTTTTCAGTCTGGTCAATTAGATTTTGATAGACTTACAGCAGATGCTGTTCCGCAAGCTTTAGATGGCAATCAACTTAAGACTTCTTTTCAAAAAAGAGGAATTAAACACTATCCAAATAAAGATCCTGAAATTACCTATACGATGATGAACATGCGTGACCCAGCCATTGGTGGTTTTAGCCTAGAAAAGATAGCACTTCGCAGAGCGATTACACTGGCCTATGATCAAAAAGAAAGTATAAGACAGGCTTATAAGGGTCAAGCTGTTAGATCTGAAATGTTTATACCTGAAGGTGTAAGTGGCTATAACTCGAAGTACAGAAGTAGCGTAGGATACAACCCACTTCTGGCCAATAAGCTACTTGATCATTATGGTTATAAAAAAGGGGCTGATGGTTATAGAAATTTGCCAAATGGCCAACCTCTAATTTTAAAAATTAATACAGAAAATAGTTCAGCATCAGTTATTCATTCCGAGCTCTGGAAAAAGAATCTGGATGCCATTGGTATTCGTTCTGAGTTTAAAGTAAATAATTTTGCTGATAATTTAAAAGCTGCAACTCAGTGTAAATATATGATTTGGAGCGGGGCATGGATTGCTGACTATCCAGAGGGAGAAAACTTTGCACAATTGCTATATGGGCCAAATGCAGGACAGGGAAATCATGCCTGCTATCAGTCTAAAACGTACGATGCTCTTTATAATCAAGCCACTCATTTACCACCGCAACAACGTCTACCATATTATGAAAAGCTCAATCGCCAGATTGAAGCTGACAATCCTTGGATTATTCATGTAACTCGAATTCGTAACTGGTTGATACAGCCACAAGTTCAGGGTTTTAAAGCTCATCCGATGATGAATACAAACTGGCAATATCTTGATATTACCCCTGTTAAAAAATAATTTTAGATAAAGATCATCATGACTGAAAATTTAAAACAAAAGCTCAGACACTGTAGCGTCGGATTATTATTTGCCAGTATGGCATTAACTAGTTCTACGGCTATTTTTGCGAAAAGCCCCGCCGATCCGAATAAAGTTTTGCGTTATGCATTCCCAACAGCTGAAACAGGTTTTGATCCAGCTTATATCCATGATTTATATTCGGCTCATGTAACTACTTCGATATTTGAAACTTTATATACCTATGACTATTTAGCAAGGCCTGCAAAACTCATTCCTCATATTGCTACAGCTATGCCAGAAGTGAGTGCAGATGGTCTGACTTATACTATTCACATTAAAAAAGGCATTTATTTTACACCGGACCCTGTTTTTAAAGGCAAACTTAGAGAGTTAACAGCTTACGATTATGCTTATTCTTTTAAGCGTTTATTGGACCCCAATTTACGTTCGCCAAATAGCTGGTTGTTGGAGAACAAAATTGCAGGTATGGATGCGTTAATACAATCAGCCAATAAAACAGGAAAATTTAATTATGATCAAAGTGTGAGTGGTTTACAGACACCTGACAAATACACTTTGGTTATTCGGTTGGTGAAGCCTGATTATAACTTTCCTTTATTATTGGCACATGACCCTACAGGTGCCGTAGCCCGTGAAGTCATTGAAAAATATAAAGACAAAGCTGGTTATGTTATGGGGCATCCAGTAGGGACCGGACCTTATATGCTCAGTAAATGGGTGCCTGCTTCGCGTATTGTTTTAAAAGCGAATCCTGATTATCGCGGCTTTACTTGGAACTTTGTAGCCAGTAGCCCTGAGGACGAAGCAATTGTGAAGCGCCTCAAAGGTAAACAAATGCCCCAAATCGGTACAATTGATATTCAGGTGATGGAAGAAAATCAGTCACGATGGTTGGCATTTCAGCGTGGTGAAGTTGATATCATTCAGCTTGAAGGGCAATTGATTGATAAGGCAATTAAAGATGGAAAGTTAAGGCCTGAGCTTGCTAAAGAAGGTGTGCAATTATCTCGTATTGTTGATCCGGAAATTAGTTACATCTATTGGAACCTTAAAAATCCAGTCGTTGGTGGAATGAGTAAGGAAAAAATTGCTTTACGCCGAGCAATTGCAATGTCTCGCTCGCTAGATCAAGAAATTAAATTAGTACGTAACGGTGATGCAGAGCGTCTACATTTTCCAGTTCCACCAGGTGTGGTGGGGTATGATCCGCAGTATAGAACCAGCACGCCATATTCGATAAAAGCAGCAAATCTATTATTAGATAAATATAACTATAAAAAAGATGCAACTGGTTGGCGGACACAACCAAACGGTAAGCCTTTGGTTATTGAATATATGGCGCGCAATGACAGTATTGGCCAGCAAAGCGCCGAGCTTTGGAAAAAGAATTTTGATAGTTTGAACATTCGCATGGTCTATAAACCCATGCTTTTTGCAGATCTTATTCGAGCACAAAAACAGTGTGACGGAATGTTTGGTTCTTCTGCATGGATTGCTGATTATCCGGATGGGGATAATTTTATGCAGAATTTTTATGGTCCAAATACACATATGACGAACTGGTCTTGCGCTTCGATACCAGATTTCGATCAATTATATCGTCAGTCTCAGCAGATGAAAGCAGGCCCTGAAAGAGATGCGTTGTATCGAAAAATGACACGGTTACTCGAAGTTTATATGCCAGTTCAAGTGTCCTACGCACGTTATCGAAATATGTTGGCTCAACCGAGAATCATTGGATATAAGAAACATCCGATTTTACATGCTGAATGGATGTACTTCGATATTGATACAAATACTAAATCTAATCATTAAATAAATGAAAAATCTGGAGATATGATGAAAAATAAAACACTAAAAATGACAACGCTATGTATGTTAGCGATAGGTCTAAACCAGTATGCTTCAGCCGAAACAACGCGTGCTACGTTGCCACTACTGAATGCAAAACAGCTTCCAGCATGGTGTGATTCTAATTTAAAAAAAATTCAGCAAGAGATTTCAATTTTTGAAAAAACGCCTATTAAAACCGATGCAGAAGCGGCACCGATATTGGCAAAATGGGATAAAATTTTTGCTCACCTTGAAGATTTTTCAGGCCCAATAGGTCTATATAGTAATGTAGACCCAGATGCAAAATTGCGTAAAGCGGCCGAAGATTGTGAAATCAAAATCAATCAATTCCATACTGATATTTTTCAAAATTCAAAGCTATACAACATAATTAAGAATACAAAAGCTACCGATTCGATAGACCAAAAATACCGTCAGGATATTCTTGATCAGTTTGAAGATACAGGGGTTCAACTTGAACCAGTAAAACGTGCAAGAATGAAGGCCATTCTAGATGAGTTGACTAAACTCGAACAAGACTATGCCCGTAATGTTCGCGATAATCCTGAAAAACTTGAATTTACTCCAGCCGAAATGAAAGGGTTACCAGAAAGCTATATTTCTGGGTTAAAGAAAAATGCGAAAGGAAATTATCTGGTTGGCTTTGAATACCCTGAATATCGACCATTTATGGAGTTGGCGGATAATGATGATGCTCGGAAGCGCTATCAAATCGCATTTACTCGTCGCGGTACTGAGCAAAATTTAAAGCTACTTAAACAGGCCATTGATTTACGTTTTGAACTCGCTCAGCTATTTGGGAAATCGAGCTATGCTGATTGGACTTTAAAAGATCGTATGGCTAAAACACCTGAAGCTGTGAATCAGTTCTTGGCAGAAGTACAAAAGACGGTTGCACCGCTTGAACGTAAAGAAGTTGAAGAATTACGAGCTTTCAAAGCACAAACTTTAAAAACACCCTTAGATAAAACCGAAATTACACGTTGGAGTGAAGCTTACTGGAGTGAAAAACTTCGCAAGAATAAGTATCAGATTGATCAAGAGAAACTTCGCGACTACTTTCCGACTTTAGCTTCTCAAAAATGGCTATTTGCTATCTCATCTGATCTTTATGGTATTGATTTTAAACCTGTCAAAGTCAAAACATGGCAAAACGAAGTTGAATATTACGATGTCGTGGATAAAAAGACTGGAAAACTTCTGGGTGGCCTATATATGGATAAATTCCCTCGTGAAGGGAAATATGGTCATGCCGCAGTTTGGGGCGTGTATGGTGGCAGTAGTTTAACCAACAGGTTACCTGTTTCTGTGTTGGTCACGAACTTTAACCGTAAAGGTTTAAATAGTGATGAGCTGGAAACTTTTGTTCATGAGTTTGGGCATGCCTTGCACGGTATTTTGTCAAATACACGCTATGCAAATCAGTCTGGAACATCCGTAGAACGTGATTTTGTTGAAGCGCCATCTCAAATGTATGAAGAATGGGCACGCCGTAAAGAAACATTGTCGAAAGTTGCTGACTATTGTAGTCCGGCTTGTCCACGTGTTGATGATGAGCTCATTGGTCGTTTAAAAGCAGTTCATAACTATGGGCGCGGTTTGCGTTATGCACGCCAGACCCTCTATGCACAGTACGATATGGCGCTCCATACAGCAGATGCATTAAAAGTTCAGCCTTTGGAAACTTGGCAAAAAATGGAAGCTGCTACCGCATTAGGCTATGTACCAACGACTGAGTTTCCAGGGCAGTTTGGTCATCTAATGGGAGGATATCAAGCTGGCTATTACGGTTATATGTGGTCAGAAGTTTTAGCTTTAGACATGCTTTCGGCCTATGGCGATAACCTAAATAATCCGCAGGTAGGGCAACGTTACCGTCAAACAATTTTATCGCAAGGTAGCCAAAAACCAGCTGCTGATTTAGTTAAAGATTTTCTTGGCCGTGAACCTGACAATAAAGCGTTCTTTAATGAAATTACCGGACAACGGGTTAAATAAGGAATTATCACTATGCTGGCATATGTTATTCGGCGTTTATGGCAGATGATTCCCACCATGTTGGGCGTAGTTTTGCTTATTTTTATTTTATTTAACTGGGTTGGTGGAGACCCTGCTTATATTCTGGCAGGGAAAATGTCTAACCCTGAGCAGATTGAAAACATTCGTAAACAGTTGGGTGTCGATCAACCTTACTATGTTCAACTCTGGATTTTTATAAAGCAAATTCTTACTTTTGATTACGGTGCAAGTTGGAGTACAGGTGAATCTGTTTCTCAAATTATTTTAACCCGTTTGGGACCATCTTTAACACTTTTAATTCCACTGACGATTTTACAAACTGTTATTTCAATTATCTTGGCTTTAGCCGTAGCCGCGGTACGGGGTTCTTTAACAGATCGTATGGTAATGATGCTATGTACGATTGGCATGTCGATCAGCATTTTGGTCTATATCATTGTTTTTCAATATGTGTTGGCTTATCAGCTAAGCTGGTTTCCTGTGCAGGGATGGAGTGATAACTTTAGCGATAATTTATTTAAATTTGCCTTACTTCCAATTTTAATCATGTTGGTTGTGAGTATTGCACCGACCTTGCGTTTGTATCGTAGTTTTGTACTTGATGAAATTAATCAGGACTATGTACGAACAGCACGGGCTAAAGGTGTAGGTGAAAGTCGAATTCTAGGTGTACATGTACTACGTAACGCTTCAATTCCCATTATTACCGATGTGATGTCAACTTTGCCTGCTTTACTCATAGGCGCATTTTTAATTGAACGTTTTTTTGGTATTCCGGGTATTGGCCGTGAAGTCATCATTGCTGTTGAGCGAAGTGATTTTCCAGTCATCAAAGCCATTACCGTATACATTGCAGCGGCAACCATGATCTTTAACCTGATTGCCGACTTGGTCTACAAAGTGGTTGATCCACGTGTACAGTTGAAGTAGGTGGGCTATGCTGAGCGTTTTATCAAAAAGAAAAAAAGAAACCAATGCTGTACCTGCTTCTTCAGGTCTATGGAAACTTGCGATGCGGCGCCTTCGGGCGGATAAGATCGCAATGTCATCACTAGTGATCGTAGTGCTTTATTTTATTATATTGGTTCTATCAATGACTGGTGTAATTGCATCGGACTGGAATAAAGAAGTCGCTGTAAGTTATGCACCGCCTACATTTATAGGCGCAGATAAATCTACAGAGTCGGCACAAAACACAAATCTCGTAGAGCAGGAGTTACCGGAAAATTCGGTAGACCCTTTAAAAGATGTCATTAAAGAACTGAATGCACAGATTAAGCAAAGCAAAAGTTCAGAGGGTGCGATTGATTACTATGGCGTAGTTGATCCATTAGCTGATGATATGAAAGCCATTGATCAGCAACTTGGCGGGCATCTATTAGACCAGCAAGCACAACTTAAAAGTACACTTGTGTTTGGCGCCGATAAATGGGGACAAGACGTTTTAAAGAAAACAATTAAGGGGGCTGAAACTTCAATTATTGTTGGGGTCATCTCTGCTTTACTTGCGGTAGTTATTGGTACGTTATTAGGTGCAATTTCAGGATATTTTGGTGGTTGGGTGGATGATATTCTCAACTGGTTCTATAACATTTTCACCTCAATTCCATATTTATTATTAGTGCTTGCTATTGCTGCTGTACTTCAACAAAAAGGCATTTTATCTATTGTCCTGATTCTGGGTTTAACGGGTTGGACGGGGGTTTACCGACTCGTTCGTGCCGAATATATGAAGCATACTGCACGTGAGTATGTACTTGCTGCTAAGGCAATTGGCGTTGGACACTTGCGCCGTATGTTCATTCATATTTTTCCAAACGTTAGTCATATTGCTTTGGTACAAATGTCAATTTTGGTGGTTTCTTTTATTAAATCTGAAGTCATTTTAAGTTTCTTGGGTTTTGGTGTACCTGTAGGCGTGGTGTCTTGGGGTAGCATGTTAAATGAAGCACAAAGTGAACTTCTTTTAGGTAAATGGTGGCAGCTTGTTGCAGCCTCTGTTGCGATGGCTGTTTTGGTGACCGCATTTTCAATGTTTACTGATGCACTTCGTGATGCATTAGATCCAAAACTAAAATAAGAGGAAGACCAGATGAAAGAACAAGAACAGAATAATAGCCCTTTACTTCATGTAAAAAATTTGCGTGTAAGCTTTAAAGCTGAAAACAAGCAATACATTGAAACTGTAAAGGGAATTTCGTTTGATATTCCCGCTAATACAACTGTTGCTTTAGTAGGTGAGTCAGGTAGTGGTAAATCGGTAACATCATTGGCGACTATGGGATTGTTACCAGTCGGACAAAGTAAAATTGATGAGCAAAGTGAAATTATTTTTGAAGATAAAGATTTACTCAGTTTATCGCGTCAAGACATGCGAAAAATCTGTGGTAAAGATATTGCGATGATCTTTCAGGAACCAATGTCATCATTAAATCCTGTTTTTACCGTGGGTGATCAAATTGCCGAAGTGCTACGTCTACATATGGGCATGAAACGAAAACAGGCACGACAACGCGTTTTAGAATTACTTAAAGAGGTGGGTATTCCATCACCTGAAATGAAGATCGATGCATATCCGAATCAACTTTCAGGTGGACAGCAGCAACGTGTCATGATTGCGATGGCGATTGCTTGTGAGCCTAAGTTACTTATTGCTGATGAACCTACTACAGCACTCGATGTCACCATTCAGAAGCAGATTATTGATTTGCTAGAGTCGTTACGCCAGCGTCGCCAAATGTCGATGCTTTTTATTACGCACGATCTTGCTTTGGTTGGTGAGATTGCTGATAAGGTCATTGTCATGCGTCATGGTGAAATTAGAGAGCAGGGCGAGGCTGAGCAGGTTTTAGAGCAGCCTAAAGATGTCTATACCCGCGCTTTACTTTATTGTCGTCCGCAAATTTCACAGCGGCCTTATCGCTTGCCTGTTACCAGCGATTTTATGCGTCAAGAAGATCAGGTTCTGGTTGAAACAGTTTTTGATGCATCAAAAATTCCACAGCGTAAAAGGGGCTTGACTGGAAGTGAGCTAATTATTTTAGAAGTAAAAGATCTGAAAAAAAGCTTTTATAGTCGTAAGGGATTATTCGGTAAAGAAGAGTTTCAAGCGGTCAAAGGTGTTTCTTTTAAGCTCGCAAAAGGAAAAACGTTAGGCCTAGTCGGAGAGTCGGGTTCTGGTAAAACCACCGTAGGCTTATTACTTATGCGCTTACATCAAGCTTCAGGTGGGCAAGCTTTAATTGAAGGTAAAGACATTCTGACATTAAGCGAAAAAGAGTTTACTAAGTATCAACGGAAAATTCAGATTATTTTTCAAAATCCGTATGCCTCTCTTAATCCGCGCTTTACCATTGGACAGATTCTTTTGGAACCTATGCAAATCCATAATATAGGTAAAGATGATGTTGAGCGTAAGCAAATCGCACTTGAGCTTTTAGAGCGTGTAAATTTACCCGAACAAGCCTATTACCGTTATCCGCATGAGTTTTCAGGAGGGCAACGCCAACGTATTGCGATTGCACGTTGTTTAACGCTAAAGCCTGAAATTTTAATATGTGATGAATCAGTTTCTGCACTAGACGTTTCTGTTCAGGCTCAAGTACTTAATCTATTACAAGATTTACAAGATGAGTTCGGCTTAAGTTATATTTTTATCTCGCATGATTTATCTGTAGTGAAATATATTTCTGATCAGGTGATGGTGATGAATCACGGTGAAGTCGTTGAAATCGCAAATTCAGATGAGCTTTATGCCCATCCGCAACATGATTATACCAAACGTCTTTTACAAGCCATTCCACAGGGCATTCATCACGCATTGTAAACGTAAAGTTATGTCGTTGAGGGCACTGAAAGGTGCCTTTTTATTTGGTTTCTAAGTCAGATTCTTTTAAAATAAGATATATAAAATATTGTTTTAGTTCTTGCTATGTGTGCAAATTTTAAACCTCTTACTCTTGTTCAATTGCAGCAACTTCAGTTGCCTGCGGTCGGCTTTAGCTATGCAGAAGAGGTTTATCCTGCGGGAACAATGCCACTATTATTCAAATCACCACAAGGTCTTGAGTGGCGAGAAGTGATGTTCGGTTTAGTTCCTAAATGGGCTGAAGATACCAATATTGCTAAGCACACTTACAATGCTCGTCATGAAACGATTTTTCAGAAACCGAGTTTTCAAGAAGCAGCTCTTAAATGTAAGTTCGGTGTGATTCCGGTGACTGAGTTTTATGAAAGTAAATATATAAATGATAAACCTGAGCGATGGGGTGTACGCCGTAAAGATGGTCAGGCTTTTTTTATTGCGGCTATTTATGAAATCTGCAAAATGAATGAAGACATTGTTCGTTCTGCAAGTATGCTAACCATGGATGCAATAGATCACCCCATGATGAAAGATTTTCACGAACCAGGCGATGTGAAACGATCGGTTATTGTGATCCCGCATGATCGCTTAGAAGAATGGTTAAGTTTAGAAACTCCAGACATCTCAAGTTTTATTGAGGGTTTTCCTGTCGAAGAGTTTGAATGTTCTCATGTACCAAAAGAAAAAGTTATAAAACCTACCCCACAGCTAAGCATGTTTAACTGACATAAATAAAATCAAAATGAGGTTATTGATGTCAAATCTGCATCAATAACCTATATTGCTTATTCAATAGTTTTACTTAATGTTTGCACTTCTGAATCTTGAGCTAGATAGCTCAACTCAATTGGTGAAATCACAAAAGTGGTATTGTCTGATGTCTGTTTAAATACAAAGCCATATTCAAAAGACTGGCTATTTTTACTTGGTAACCAGAATAGATAAGGACATCCAGTGTAACTTCCATCCCATCCCATTTCTCTTGCCAGTGCTAGAGCCGTATCAGATTTAGCAATGATTTCTTTCAAAGACTCTTTATCTCTTGTGGAAACATCACCATCATCATCTGCAAATGTTTGTAGGAATTCATTTAAGGGAGTGAGTTCTTCCCAGTTATGTTCTATTGTCGAGAAATGATATCCATATAGCATCATGTGCGCTTTCTTCCATCTTGTTATTGTGTGATTGAACATAGCAAGAAATACATGAAAAAGAAATGCATAAATCTGATTTAAGTTGTTTATTTTTCATAACTTATAGATTGTTTTTTGTACGCAAAAATATTTTTTAAACATCATCATTATTCATATTCACTATATAGCGCGTATAGAAAGCAGCGGTCATCTCATGGTTAAGATAAATGACTATTTTAGTAAATCAAACTGTTGGCGAATACTGAATTGTTCATAATTCACCTATAATAGAAATGAAACTATGTAGAGCATATTTATGTTTATAACAACTACCCGCCCACAAGATGAATTGATTAATCAGCTGCTTCCAGTTTTGGAACAAGCGAGCCAAATTTTATTAGAAGAATATCAAAACTATTCTGCGGGTTATGAGTTTACTATTCACGAAAAACAAGATGATTCACCAGTAACTCAAGCAGATTTAAAAGTGAACCTTTTCTTATTAAAGCATTTAGCAGAGATTACTCCAGACCTGCCAGTTTTATCTGAAGAAAGTGATTATAGTGCTCGGCATGACTGGTCATCATGCTGGATGTTAGATCCCCTTGATGGAACAAAAGAGTTTATCCATGAGCGGGATGAGTTTACGATAAATCTAAGTTTGATTAAGGGTAAAGAGACGATCTTTTCAGTTATTGCTGTGCCATGCGAACAAGTCGTTTATTTGGGCTACCTAAACGATTTACCTTTTAAATATAGTTTTACTCAGAAGCAATGGTACCAATATCAAATTCCCTCAACTGTGCTGGATGAACCTATACAAATAGGGCTTAGTCACGGCAGTAAAAATCCGAAATACCAAAAATTTATTCAACCTATTGAAGAAAAACATAGCATTATTCGACGAGAAGCAGGAAGTGCTTATAAATTTTGCATGATGTTAGAAGGCGAAATAGATATTTACCCACGATTCCATCCAACTTCTGAATGGGATACAAGCTCGGGTCAAGGGTTGTTAGAAAGTATAGGTGGTGGGTTGCTTACTTTAGATGGTAAGCCTTTTGAATATAATCAGAGACACACGGTTTTAAATAAGGGCTTTATCGCATTTCGTGATCAGCAAAGCAAAAAAATAGCATTTGAAGCGCTAGCTCAATCTGGTGTTATGGATTGAGAGTTATGCCAGACATGCTATAGTGGCAAAATATTGAAAAAAGATGACAAGATAAAAATGGCACTCGATTTATTGCCTAAAAGTATGTTCGAAGCAATTGATTTATTGCCTAGTGCTTCAACCCCCGTAACGCTATTTACGCGCCATTCTCTAAGAGAGCTCGTAAATGGACAAGGCTTGGCTGGATATGACTTACAACTCACTCCTCAAGGGCGTGAGTTAGCTCAAGCATGGGGAAGCTATTTAATAAAAAATACGGATCGCGTGATTCAGCACTGTATTTCTAGTCCAATTCAACGATGTGTCGATACGGCTGCACTGATGATCGAAGGCGCTGATGATGTAAGCCCTGAGCCAAATACACATACGATTGAAATTATTGAGCAAGGTTTACTCGTTGAACCCGGAAGTTTTGTACTCGATATACAACAAGCGGCACCTTATTTTAGAGAGCAAGGAGCATTGGGTTTTATTAATAGTTTTGTAAATAATGCATTGCCTGGTATGAAACACCCAATTACAGGCGTTCTAGATGTATTGGAGCTTATTTACCAGACCCATCCTAAAACACAAGGTGGATTAAGTTTAGCTGTCAGTCATGACACGATTATTGCAGCCATTGTCGCCGTAATTTCGGGTAATAATCAAATACAAAAAGAAGATTGGCCAGAAATGATGGAAGGACTATTTGTCTGGTTTGAGGGGGCGGAGTTTCCAAATTGTAAATTAAAATGGATTTGGAGAGGAAAGGCCTACGAGCTAGATGTAGCCAAATTTCATAAAGTGCTATAAGCTCAAAAATGATAGATAATAAAAAAAGCCCAATAGGGCTTTTTTTACATGCTTCAATTAGTTAGCTAACGCTTTAACTTGAGCATTTAAACGGCTCTTATGACGAGCAGCTTTATTTTTGTGGATGATGCCTTTATCAGCCATACGGTCGATTACAGGAACAGCTTTGTTGTAAGCT
>Ga0308166_1002958_pt1 | contig 14885 bp, 12 predicted proteins | sample PhyCR2_2_FD_202137 | JGI IMG/M metagenome (GOLD analysis project Ga0308166, IMG submission 202137) | Phyllosphere microbial communities from UC Gill Tract Community Farm, Albany, California, United States - DLSLCC.R2 | ecosystem: Host-associated > Plants > Phyllosphere > Unclassified | place... | reverse complement strand
AACTGCGAGATCATCGCCGACGAACTGAATCTCGGCCGCGCCGAAGGCTGCGCGCTGGCGGCGCGCAACATCCGCATCGACGCCAGCGCACCCTGGCGCGACAGCGAAATGCTGGTGTACGCGATGGCGGCCGACTGCGGCCGCATCGACGAGGTACTGGGCCAGGTGCGCGCGCGCCTGGCGCAGATCGCGCAGATCGTGAACCACCACAAGACCGAGCTGGCGCACCTGTGCGCCCGCGCCGAGGTGCGCAAGTACCTGGAAATCGCTGGCAAGGTGCGCAGCGGCGAGATGGTGTTGAGCGCCGCGCAGACCGCGCAGTTCCGCCAGATGGGGCAGGTAGTGGCGCCGGACCTGCAGAAGATCGGCGAAGTCTCGAACGCGCGCAAGGCGGCCGAGGCCGAGCAGGCGGAAGGCCAGGCGCTGTTGACCCGCTTCGAGGCCCAGCGCGCCGAACGCGCCGCCTTTACCCGCGTGCACATCGGCCACCTGGCCGGCGACACCCAGGTACGCAGCCTGCCCTACGATCCGGACGGGGCCTGCTTCTACCACCTGGCGCCGCGCGAGATCAAGCTGCGCCTGCGCGGGGCCGAAGGCACCCGCCTGTACACGGGCGCGATCGGCAGTTACCAGTGGAGCAATGGCGAGGCGCCACAGGCAGGTTGATGTCATTAGGAAATGTTGACTGCTCTCAACAGGAGAGGAGCCGGCACGATCTAGCATGGTGGCTGTTCGACAGGGGACCATCATGCACAAGGACATCACGCTATCACGCCCAACCGGCAAGGACTTCCTCAGCTTCACCCTCGGCGGCCTGGAATACGGGCTCGATTTCGGCAAGGTGCAGGAACTGCGCGTGCTGAAGTCGCTCGAGCGCTTCGCCGAGGGCAACGAAATCGTCAAGGGCGTGGCCGTCTCGCGCGGCGTCATCATGCCGATCGTCGACATGCGCGCCGCCTTCTGCGGCCACCCGGTGGCGACCACGCCGACCACCGACGTCATCATACTGAAACTGTCGAGCTGCGTGATGGGGATGGTGGTCGACGGCGTGACCGACGTGGTGACGCTGGCGCCGGAGCAGATCTCGCCGATTCCCGGCGCGGACGGCGGCGCGATCGATTACCTGATCGGCCTGGGAGTGAGCAATGGGAGGCGCCTGATCCTCGTGGATATCGACAGGCTGATGTCGATCGATAACGGGGCGAAGGGGGCAAGGCAGGTGGCGTAGGCCGGCAGCTTGCGGCTCGTTCGAGCGGCGGGTACAAGTACCCACCCTACGTGAATTCCGCTTTTCGTAGGGTGGACACCCGTGTCCACGCGGTACGACGCACGATCATCCGAGCATCGACATCGTAGGGTGGGTACTCGTACCCACCATGGAACGGTGAGCCGATCGCAGCTCAACCGAAGATCACATCAAGCCGCCAAGCCCTCCAACTGCTCCTGCAATTCCAGCCACTCGTTCTCCAGCGTGCCCAGGTCGCGCACGCAGAACGCCTGGTCCGCCACCAGGTTCTTCAGCTCATCCTTCTTGTCCGCCTCGTAGATCGACGGCTCCAGCAGGCGCGCGTCGATCTCGGCCTTCTTCGTGTTCAGCTTGGCCATCTGCTCCTCGAGCCGCTTGATGCGGTTCTCGATCGGCTTCTTCAGGGCGGCCAGGCGCTGGCGTTCCTCGGCTTCGAGACGCTTCTGCTCCTTGCGGTCGGCGGGAGGAACAATGGAAGCTGCGGCCACGGCTGGCGCCGTTGCCTTCGCATCCCTGGACGCCGCCGGCAGCACCTCGGTACCTTTACCCAGCTTGGTCTGGAACAGCCATTCCTTATAGTCGTCCAGGTCGCCGTCGAAGGGCTGCAGCTTGCCGTCGGCAACGATGATGAACTGGTCGGTGGTGGCGCGCAGTAAATGCCTGTCGTGCGAAACCACCACCAGGGTGCCCTCGAACTGCGCCAGCGCCATGGTCAGCGCCTCGCGCGTTTCTAAGTCCAAGTGGTTGGTCGGTTCATCGAGCAGCAGCAGGTTCGGGCGCTGCCACACGATCAGGGCCAGCGCCAGGCGCGCCTTCTCGCCGCCCGAGAAGGGCGCGATCGGGCTGGTGACCATGGTGCCCGGGAAGTTGAAGCCGCCCAGGAAGTTGCGCAGTTCCTGCTCGCGCACCGTCGGCGCGATCTTCGCCAGGTGCCACAGCGGCGACTCGTCGTGGCGCAGCATTTCCACCTGGTGCTGGGCGAAGTAGCCGATCGACAGGCCCTTGCCGAGCGTGGCGGTGCCGGTCAGCGGCATCAGCTCGCCGGCGATGGTCTTGATCAGCGTGGATTTGCCGGCGCCGTTCACACCCAGCAGGCCGATGCGCTGGCCGATCTGCAGCGAGAAGTTCACGCGGTGCACGATGGTCTTGGCATCGACCTTGTCGCCGTGCTTGTCGAGGATGGGGTAGCCGGCGTCGACGTCTTCCATCACCAGCAGCGGGTTCGGCGCCGAGACGGGCTCGCGGAATTCGAACGAGAACTCGGCGGCCGCGCGCAGCGGCGCCAGTTCTTCCATCTTCGCCAGCGCCTTCATGCGGCTCTGGGCCTGGCGCGCCTTGGTGGCTTTCGCCTTGAAGCGGTTGATGAAGGATTCCAGGTGGGCCTTGGCGCGCTGCTGCTTTTCCAGGGCGCTGGCGGCCAGCACCATCGCGGCGGCGCGCTGGCGCTCGAAGGACGAGTAGTTGCCCGAGTAGCGCTTCAGTTTCAGGTCGTCGATGTGGACGACGACATTCACGATCTCGTCGAGGAAGTCGCGGTCGTGCGAGATGATGATCAGCGTGCCGGGATAGCGCTTGAGCCAGTCTTCCAGCCAGATGATCGCATCCAGGTCCAGGTGGTTGGTCGGTTCGTCGAGCAGCAGCAGGTCGGAAGGGCACATCAGCGCCTGCGCCAGGTTCAGGCGCATGCGCCAGCCGCCCGAGAAGCTGGCCACCGGCTGCTGCATCTGCTCCAGCGTGAAGCCCAGGCCCAGCAGCAGCTGCTCGGCGCGCGACTGCACGGTGTAGGCGTCGGCGTCGGCCAGCGCGCTGTGCACCTCGCCCATGGCGATGCCGTTATCAAGGGTGTGCTCGGCGTCTTCCAGGCGTTCGAGCTCGGCCTGCAGGCGGCGCAGGTGCACGTCGCCGTCGATCGCGTATTCCACCGCAGGGCGATCCAGCGCCGGCGTCTCCTGGGCCACGTAGGCCATGCGCCACTTGGCGGGGAAGTCGATCTCGCCCTGGTCGGGGTGCAGCTCGTTGCGCAGCATGGCGAACAGGCTGGATTTGCCGGCGCCGTTGGCGCCGATCAGGCCGATCTTGTCGCCGGGGTTCAGGGTCAGGTCGGCGCCTTCCAGCAGCGGCTTGGTGCCGCGCATCAGGCTGACGTTCAGGAAGCGGATCATGCGTCGTCTATCTTCAAGCGTTCTGGAGCTGCTCGGCGGTGAGCAGGAACACGGCGTCGTCGCCGGCGCTGGTGGTGAGCCAGGTCAGGCCGAGGTGGCCGAAGGCGGCTTCCGCGTACTCGGCTTCGTTGCCGATCTCGACCACCAGGATGCCTTCCGGCGTCAGGCGTTCGGCGGCGCCGGCCACGATCTTGCGCACCAGGTCCATGCCGTCCTCGCCGCCGTGCAGGGCGATCTGCGGCTCGCGCAGGTATTCCGGCGGCAGCTTGGCCATCGACGACGCGTTCACGTACGGCGGGTTGGTGACGATCAGGTCGTACTTCTTGAACGGCACGTTCTCGTACAAATCGGACTCGATCGGGTTCACGCGGCCTTCGAGCTTGTAGTCACGGATGTTACGCTCGGCCACGGCCAGCGCGTCCTTCGAGATGTCGACCGCATCGACCACGGCGTTCTGGTAGACGTCGGCCATCATGATCGCCAGGCAGCCGGAACCGGTGCACAGTTCGAGCACGTTCTCGACCTCGAACGGGTTCGTCACCCACGGGCTGAAGAAGTTCGGGATCAGCTCCGCGATGAAGGAACGCGGCACCAGCACGCGCTCGTCGACATAAAAGGCGTAGGTGCCGAGCCAGGCTTCGTTGGTGATGTAGGCGGCCGGCACGCGCTCGTTGGTGCGGCGCTCGATCACCTGCAGCACCTGCAGCACTTCTTCCGGCAGCAGCTTCGCATCCAGGAAAGGATCGAGGCGGTCCAGCGGCAATTTCAAAGTGTGCAGGATCAGGTAGGCCGCTTCGTCGAAGGCCTCGGCGCTGCCGTGGCCGAAGAACAGCTTGGCCGCATTGAAGCGGGTGACGGCGTAGCGCAGCAGGTCGCGCGGGGTGCTGAAAGGCGTGGTGGTCATGGTGTTCTCTCGCGTTAGCGTGGTTATGCGGCGGCCAGCAGGTGTTCCAGCGTACGGCGGTAGACGTTCTTCAAGGGATCGATGAAGCGCAGTTCGACGTGTTCGTCGATCTTGTGGATGCTGGCGTTGGGTGGGCCGAATTCTATCACCTGGGGGCAGATGCGGGCGATGAAGCGGCCGTCCGAGGTGCCGCCGGTGGTCGACAGTTCGGTGCCGACGCCGGTCTCGTCGAAGATCGCCTTGCACACCGCGTCCGACAGCGTGCCCTTCGGCGTCAGGAAAGGCTGGCCCGAGAGTGTCCAGTCGAGCCGGTAATCCAGGCCGTGGCGGTCGAGGATGGCATGCACGCGCGCTTCCAGGCCCTCGGCCGTGGAGGCGGTCGAGAAGCGGAAGTTGAAGTCGACCGTCATCTCGCCCGGGATCACGTTGGTGGCGCCGGTGCCCGAGTGGATGTTCGAGATCTGCCAGCTGGTCGGCGCGTAGTATTCGTTGCCTTCGTCCCAGACTTCGGCGGCCAGCTCCGCCAGCGCCGGTGCGGCCTGGTGGATCGGGTTGCGCGCCAGGTGCGGATAGGCGATGTGGCCCTGGATGCCCTTGATGACCAGGTGGCCCGAGAGCGAGCCGCGGCGGCCGTTCTTGATCATGTCGCCCAGGATGTGGCTGGAGGTCGGCTCGCCGACGATGCAGTAGTCCAGCGTCTCGCCGCGTTCTTCCAGCATGTCGCAGACGACCACGGTGCCGTCCACGGCCGGGCCTTCCTCGTCGCTGGTGATCAAGAAGGCGATTGAACCCAGGTGGTCGGGATTGGCGGCGATGAACTCTTCGCAGGCGATGACCATGGCCGCGATCGAGGTCTTCATGTCGGCGGCGCCGCGGCCGTACAGCTTGCCGTCACGGACGGTCGGCTCGAACGGGGCCGAGCTCCACTGATTCACCGGGCCGGTCGGCACCACGTCGGTGTGGCCGGCGAACACGAACACGGGGGATTCGGTGCCCTTGCGCGCCCACAAATTGGTGACGCCGTTCGATTCGATCGTTTCGCACACAAAGCCCAGCGGCGCGAGCAGCTCGGCCAGGCGTTGCTGGCAGCCCTTGTCGTGCGGCGTGATCGAGTCGAGCGCGATCAGTTCCTGGGCCAGGTCGAGGGTGCGCGAGGGCTTGGCGATCATGCGGCCTCCGCGAAGATGCGGGTGTACTGGTCGGCGGAGAAGCCTACCGACAGCGGACCGGCGCCTTCCAGCACCGGGCGCTTGATGACGGACGGGTTTTCCAGCATCAGTTCCAGGGCGGCGGCCTTGTCGGTAATCGACGCCTTGCGCTCGTCCGGCAGGTTACGCCAGGTCATGCCCTTGCGGTTGACGAGGACGTCCCAGTCCAGCTGTTCGAGCCAGCGCGCCGCGAGTTCGCGCGGCAGGCCCTGCTTCTTGAAGTCGTGGAAGCTGAAGTCGTGCTTGTTATCAGCGAGCCAGGTACGGGCTTTCTTGACGGTGTCGCAGTTGGGGATACCGTAGAGGGTGATGGTCATGGGCGTCATCGTGCGAGGCAAGGCGGGCTTGCCGGTAAAGCGGTGGTTCGGAAAGCGGCGAGAATAGCACAGGCAAGGGGCTGCCGTGGCCTTGCTGCCCCTTGGCAATTTTGAGTGGACGGAGACCCCGTCCACCTTACGTTCAACTGTTCAGGGTGAATTCGGTGAACGTCGGCGACTCCGGCTCATCCTTCTTGCCCGGCTCGTTCGCATCCTTGGCCGGCCCGTTGTTCATCAGCCAGAGCAGGTTGGTGGCCGAGTCGGCGTTCGCCAGCGCTTCTTCCTGCGTCACGAGATTCGCCTGCACCAGTGCCAGCAGCGCCGCCTCGAAGGATTGCGAACCCGGCGACAGGCTCTTGTCCATCGCTTCCTTGATGCCGCTGAGTTCACCCTTTTCGATCAGGTCGGCGATGTAGCGGGTATTGAGCATGATCTCGACCGCCGGCTGGCGCGTGCCGCCGGCCGCTGCGCGCACCAGGCGCTGCGAGACGATGGCTTTCGTGGCCGAGGCCAGGTCCTGCAGCAGGGCGGGGCGGTTCTCGATGGGGTAGAAGCTGATGATGCGGTTCAGCGCGTTGTAGCTGTTGTTCGCATGCAGGGTGGCGACCACCAGGTGGCCGGACTGGGCATAGGCCAGGGCCGCGGTCATGGTGGCGCGGTCGCGGATTTCGCCGATCAAAATCACGTCCGGCGCCTGGCGCAGCGAGTTGCGCAGGGCGACCTCGAAGTCGAGCGCGTCGCTGCCGATTTCGCGCTGGTTGACGATCGATTTCTTGTTCTTGAAGAGGTATTCGATCGGGTCTTCCAGCGTCAGGATGTGGCCGGTGCGGTGCTCGTTGCGGTAGTCGAGCATCGAGGCGATGGTGGTCGACTTGCCGGACCCGGTGGCGCCGACCACCAGCAGCAGGCCGCGCTTTTCCATGATCAGTTCCGACAGCACCGGCGGCAGGCCGAGTTCGCCCAGCGGCGGGATGGTGGCCGGCACGAAGCGGAACACGGCCGAGATGCTGCCGCGCTGGCGGAAGGCCGACAGGCGGAAGCGGCCCAGGTTGGGCACCGAGATGCCCATGTTGAGTTCGTTGTTGCGCTCGAGTTCTTCGCGCTGCTCAGGTGTGGTGACTTCCGACAGCAGGGACAGGATGTTGCTCGGGTCGAGCTTGTTCTGGTTGATCGGGATGAGGTTCCCGTTGATCTTGATGTGGACGGGGGAGTTCACCGCGAAGAACATGTCCGACGCGTTTTTTTCCTTCATGAGTTGGAACAGACGGTCCATGGCCATGGTGGTTTTCCCCGGTGGTGCAGTTTTTTTCGTTACAGCGTACGTTGCCTGGAGTCGTGGACGGGTTCTCCTTCCACGACTCCAGGCAGCGTCAATTCATCCGCGAAGCGAAATCAGATCCCGCGCAGCAGCTCGTTGATGCCGGTCTTCGAACGCGTCTGCGCATCCACGCGCTTGACGATCACGGCGCAGTACAGGCTGTACTTGCCATCGGCGGACGGCAGCGAACCCGACACCACCACCGAACCCGACGGCACGCGGCCGTAGGTCACTTCGCCGGTTTCGCGGTTGTAGATCTTGGTCGACTGGCCGATGTACACGCCCATCGAGATCACCGAGTTCTCTTCGACGATCACGCCTTCGACGATCTCCGAGCGGGCGCCGATGAAGCAGTTGTCTTCGATGATGGTCGGATTGGCCTGCATCGGTTCCAGCACGCCGCCGATGCCGACGCCGCCCGACAGGTGGACGTTCTTGCCGATCTGGGCGCAGGAACCGACGGTGGCCCAGGTGTCGACCATGGTGCCTTCGTCGACGTAGGCGCCGATGTTCACGTACGACGGCATCAGCACCACGTTCTTGCCGATGAAGGAACCGCGGCGTGCGACGGCCGGCGGCACCACGCGGAAGCCGCCCTTGGCGAAGTCTTCGGCGCTGTAGTCGGCGAACTTGGTCGGCACCTTGTCGTAGAACTGCATGCCGCCGCCAGCGGCGACCGGCACGTTGTTCTCGAGACGGAACGACAGCAGCACGGCCTTCTTGATCCACTGGTTGACGATCCACTCGCCGCCTTCCTTCTGCGCCACGCGCAGGGTGCCCGCGTCGAGGCCGGCCAGGACCTCGGCCACGGCGTTGCGCACGTCGGACGGGGCGGTCGATGGGCTGAAGTCCGCGCGCTGTTCCCACGCGGTGTCGATGATGTTCTGGAGTTGTTGGGTCATGATTGAATGATCTCTGTTTCAGGAATCCGAGGTACGGCTTTAATGCAAGCTCTGGCAGAACTGGACGATGCGCGTGGCTGCTTCCAGCCCTTCGTCCACGCCCGCGACCAGCGCCATGCGAATACGGTTGCGGCCCGGATTGGTCCCGTGCGCGTCGCGCGCGAGATAACTGCCGGGCAGAACCGTCACATTATATTCGGCGTAGAGACGGCGTGCGAACTCGGTGTCGGAAAGGCCGGTCCTGCGCACGTCGGCCCACAAATAAAAGCCGGCGTCGGGCAGCTCGACGTCCATCACCTGGCGCAGCATCGGCGTGATCAGGTTGAACTTTTCCTTGTACAGCGTGCGGTTGTCCTGCACGTGGGTCTCGTCGTTCCAGGCCGCGATCGAGGCCGCCTGCACCGGCGGCGACATGGCGCCGCCGCAGTAGGTGCGGTACAGCAGGAATTTCTTCACCACGGCCGGGTCGCCGGCGACGAAGCCCGAGCGCATGCCCGGCACGTTCGAACGCTTCGACAGGCTGGAGAACACGATCAGGTTCGGGTAGGGGCGCTCGCCCGTGCTGCGTCCCAGTGCATGCGCCGCTTCCAGCGCGCCCAGCGGCGGGGTCGAGCCGCAGTAGATTTCGGAATAGCATTCGTCGGCCGCGATCACGAAGCCGTGGCGGTCGGACAGCGCGAACAGTTCGCGCCAGTCGTCCTGCGAGAGCACGGCGCCGGTCGGGTTGCCCGGCGAGCAGATATACAGCAGTTGCACGCGCGCCCACACGTCGTCCGGCACGGTGCCGAAGTCGGGCGCGAAATTGCGGCCCGGGTCCGAGTTCACGAAGTACGGCGAGGCGCCGGCCAGGTAGGCCGCGCCTTCGTAGATCTGGTAGAACGGGTTCGGGCTGAGCACCAGCGGGTCGGGGCGGCTGGCGTCGACCACAGCGTGGGCGATGCCGAACAGCGCCTCGCGCGAACCGTTCACGGGCAGCACCATGGTGGCCGGGTCGAGCGCGGGAATCGCATAGCGGCGCTCCAGCCAATTGGCAATCGCCGCGCGCAGCGGCTCGCTGCCGACCGTGCTCGGGTAGTTGGCCAGGCCGGCAATCGCGTGGGTCAGGGCTTTTTCGATAAAGGCGGGCGTCGGGTGCTTGGGCTCGCCGATGCCGAGGCTGATCGGCGCATAGTCCGCACACGGGGTCACGCCGGCGAAGAGTTCGCGCAGCTTTTCGAAGGGGTAGGGGTGGAGTTTTTCGAGATGTGGATTCACGACGGTACCGTAGCGCGCTTGCGAGAAATGGATTTTTGATTATAGCGCTGGCCAGGGAATGCCGTCCCGGCCTTGCGAATACAGTAAGATTGTTCATCCAGGAAACCGAACCGGGACCACCGTGCCGATCAACACCATGCGCCGCCTGACCGGCCGCCAGCGCTCGGCGGCAGCCAACCGCCAGCTCGGCTGCGTGCTGGCCTTTGTCGCCGGTGCGATCAACGCCGGCGGCTTCCTGGCGATCGGCCACTACACCTCGCACATGACCGGCGTCCTCTCCTCGATGGCCGACAACCTGGTGCTCGGCCAGGGCGCGCTCGTACTGGCCGCGCTGGCCGCGGTGACGGCCTTCGTGGCCGGCGCCGCCACGACCGCGCTGCTGGTGAACTTCGCGCGGCGCCGGCGCCTGGCCAGCGAATATGCGCTGCCCCTGCTGTTCGAGGCAAGCCTGCTGCTGCTCTTCGGTGTGCTGGGCGCGCGCCTCGCCACCCCCGGCGGCGCCCTGGCCGCGACGGCTGCGCTGCTGTGTTACGTGATGGGCTTGCAGAACGCCGTGGTGACCAAGCTCTCGCGCGCCGAGATCCGCACCACCCACATGACCGGCATCGTCACCGACATCGGCATCGAGCTGGGCAAACTGTTGTACTGGAACGCCGACCCCGGCCAGCCGCGCGTGGGCGCGAACCGGGCCAGGCTGGCCTTGCTGGCGGCGCTGCTGGGCTGCTTCCTGGCCGGCGGCGTGGCCGGCGCGCTCGGCTTCAAATACGTCGGCTACCTGTCGACGGTGCCGCTGGCGGCCTTGCTGTGCGTGCTCGCGATCGTGCCCGCCGCCGACGACCTGGCGCGTTTGCTGTCGGCGCGGCGCGGCGCCTGAGGGCTTCAGGTACCGCCGCGCTCGCGCCAGGCGCCCGGATTCGTGCCCGACCATTCCTTGAAGGCGTGGGTAAAGGCGCTCTGTTCCTGGTAGCCGAGCAAAAAGGCGATGTCGGCCAGCGACAGGCCGGGCTGGCGCAAGTAGTCCCGGGCCAGCGCATAACGGGCGCCGTCGAGCACTCCCTGGAAGCTGGCGCCGGCCTCGCTGAGCTTGCGCTGCAGGGTGCGCGGCGACAGGTCGAGCTCCTGCGCAATCGATGCCAGGCGCACCCGGTCGTGCGCCAGGTTGCGGATGATGGCGGCGCGCACCTCGGCCACGATGCCGGGCGCCGCCTGCGCGCGCTGGCCCAGCAGGCGTTCGGCGTGCTGCTGCAGCACCGGATACAGCGTGATGTCGGCGTTCGGCACCGGCAGGCCCAGGAGGGCGGCATCGAATTCGGCGCTGTTGGCCGGCGCCCCGAAACGCGGACGGCTGCCGAACACTCGTTCGTATTCCCCGGTCCCGGCGTCGAGGGCGTGGCTGAAGGCGACCTGCGCCACCGGCAGCGCGCCGCCCGCCAGCCAGCGGCCGAAGGTCTGGATGCCGGCGAAGACGCTCTCCACCAGGTGGCGGTTGGCGCCCGGGTAATGGCTGATCCATTCGTAGCGCGCCGTCGCGCCTTCGACCGTCACGTGCGAGCGCCCGAGGTCGTGGGCCAGCGCCTCGTAGCGCATGGTCTGTTCCAGCGCCTGGCCGATGTCGCGGCAGGCCAGCAGCACCAGGCCGTACACGCTGTAGGTGCCGAGTTTCACGCATTCGCCCACGTGCAGGCCGAAGTGGGGATCGCCCGCCAGTTCGGCGCCGGCGTCGAGCAGGTGGATGTAGTCGGAGGCGGCGAGCGAGTCGGGCAGCGCATTCGATACCGGCGCCAGGCGCTCGGGCGCCAGGCCGGCGGCGCGCGCCAGGGCGTCGGGCGCGACGCCGCGCGCGCCGGCGGCATCGAGCAGCGGCTGCAGGTAGGACCCGGTCACCCGCTGCGCGGGCATTAGCGCGATCGAACAAGGCTTTGTCATAAAGGAGCAATACGGCGGCTGGCTTCTCGCTTACGCTGCGCGGATGTTGAAAGAGTATAAAGGGAAACCCGCATGAGGCGATGGAATGGCTGGGGCGACGACACGGTCGATGTGGCGCTGAACGGCGCGGCGCTGGCCTTTCTGGAAGCGCGCATCGGCATGGGCAGGGCGCCGGCCGATGCCGGCTTCGACGACGCCTGTGCCGGGATCGCGCCCGGACGCCTGGCGCCGCATCCGCTGGTCGACGCGGCGCCCGCCACGCGTGCCCTGCATGCGCTCGGCCAGAGCCTGCCCGACTGGCTGCGCCTGCGCCATGGCCGCCTGGGCGCCGTGCCGGACGGCGTCGCCTTTCCCGAAAGCGCGGCGCAGGTGCGCGAGCTGCTGGCGCATGCGCGGCGCTGCAACGCGGCCGTGATCCCGTACGGCGGCGGCACCAGCGTGGCCGGCCACGTCAATGTGCAGGATGCCGCGCGGCCCACGCTGTGCATAGACATGCGGCGCATGCGCGCCCTGGTGGCGCTCGACCGCGAGGCCCAGCTGGCCACCTTCGGAGCCGGCGTCACCGGCCCCGACCTGGAAGCCCAGCTGCGCGCGCACGGCTACACGCTCGGCCACTTCCCGCAATCCTTCGAGTATTCCACGCTGGGCGGCTGGGTCGTCACGCGCTCGTCCGGCCAGCAATCGCTGCGCTATGGCCGCATCGAAGGGCTGTTCGCCGGCGGGCGCGTGGAAACCCCGAGCGGCCCGCTGGAGATTCCGACCTTCCCGGCATCGGCCGCCGGCGTCGACCTGCGCGAGATGGTGCTCGGTTCGGAAGGGCGTCTCGGCATCCTGACCGAGGCCACGGTGCGCGTCTCGCGCCTGCCCCCATACGAGGCCTTCCACGCCGTCTTCTTCCCCGACTGGGAGCGCGCCGAACGGGCCGTGCGCGAACTGTCCCAGGCCCGGCTGCCGCTGTCGATGCTGCGCCTGTCGAACGCGCCCGAGACCACGACCATGCTGGCGCTGGCCGGCCATGCCAGGCAGGTCGGCCTGCTGGAGCGCTACCTGCGCTGGCGCGGCTGCGGCGCGCACAAGTGCATGCTGATGATCGGCGTGACCGGCGGACGACCGCAGGCAAAGGCGGCCCTGCGCGCGGCATTGAAGATCGTCGGCGGCGTGCATATCGGCCGCGCCCTGGGCGAGCGCTGGCGCCACGGGCGCTTCCGCAACGTTTACCTGCGCAACACGGCCTGGGCGCACGGCTACGCCATCGACACCGTGGAAACGGCGCTCGACTGGCCGGGCGTGACGCGCGCCATGCAGGCGGTGGAAGCGGCGGCCGCGCAGGCATGCGCCGCCCACGGCGAGCGCGTGCACGCCTATACCCACCTGTCGCACATCTACCCGCAAGGCGCCAGCGTGTACTCGACCTTCGTCTACCGCCTGGCGGGCGACTTCGAGACCGACCTGGCGCGCTGGCGCGACCTGAAGCGCGCGGTGTCGAACGCGATCGTCGCCAGCGGCGGCACCATCAGCCACCAGCACGGGGTCGGCGCCGACCATGCGCCCTGGCTGGCGGCGGAGAAGGGCGAACTGGGCCTGGCGGCGATGCGCGCGCTGTTCCGCGCATGCGACCCGGAAGGGCGCATGAACCCCGGCAAGCTGGTGCTGCCATGAAGGCGCGCGACCCTGCGTACTGGCAGGCAGGCTGGCGCGACGCCTTGCCCGAACTGCTGCAGGGCGAGTGGGACGTGCTGGTGATCGGCGGCGGCATCACCGGCGCCGGCATCCTGCTCGAGGCGGCGCGGCGCGGCCTGCGTGCGCTACTGGTCGAAGGGCGCGACTTCGCCTGGGGCACGTCGAGCCGCTCGTCGAAACTGGTGCACGGCGGCCTGCGCTACCTGGCGCAAGGCCACGTGAACCTGACGCGCGAAGCGGTGCGCGAACGCGAAGCCCTGCTGCGCGACGCGCCGGGCCTGGTCGAGCCGCAGCCCTTCGCCTTTCCCGACTATGGCAAGAACCCGCGCAAGCGCCGCACCATGCTGGCCGGGCTGGCGCTCTACGATTTGTTCGCCGGCCGGCGCGAGCGCCACTGGCAGGATGCCGCCGCTTTTGCCCTGCTGGCGCCGAACGTGGCGCCGACGATGGCACAGTCGCGGCTGGCCGGCGGCATGGTGTACACCGACGCCAAGACCGACGATGCGCGCCTGGTGCTGCGCACCCTGGTCGAGGCGCGCCGCCATGGCGCCGTGGCCGTCAACTACCTGACGGTGCGTTCCCTGCTGAAGGAGGGCGAGCGGGTGGCGGGCGCCGTGCTGCGCGACGACGCGGCGGGCGATTGCCTGTACGAGGTGCGCGCACGCCTGGTCATCGATGCCGGCGGCGCCTGGGCTGGCCGGCTTGCGGGCGGCGGCCCGCGCCTGCGCCCGCTGCGCGGCAGCCACCTGCTGCTGCCGGGCTGGCGCCTGCCGCTGGCGCAGGCGATCAGCCTGATGCACCCGGCCGACGGGCGCCCGGTGTTCGCCTTCCCGTGGGAGGGCGCGACCCTGGTCGGCACCACCGACGTCGACCACCGCGACGGCCTGGCCACGGAGGCGGCCATCACGCGCGCGGAACTCGACTACCTGCTGCAAGCCCTGCAGGCCCAGTTCCCCGGGCTGGGCCTGGGCGAGGACGACGTGATCGCCACCTATGCCGGCGTGCGTCCGGTGCTCGACAGCGGCACGCGGGACGCGCCCTCGACGCTGGGCCGCGAGCATGCCATCTGGTGCGCCCAAGGCCTGGTCGGCGTCACCGGCGGCAAGCTGACCACCTTCCGCGCGATCGCGCTCGACGTGCTGCGCCAGGCGCGGCGCCAGCTGCCGGGCTGGAACGACGCCTTGGCGCCATGCCCGATCTTCGCGCCGGTGGCGCCGCCGAGCGCGTCGCGGCGCATGCCGGCGCCGCTGTTGCGCCGCCTGGCCGGACGCCACGGCCCGCACGCCCAGGCCCTGGTCGATGCCGCGCAGGACGACGAGCTCGAACCGATTCCCGGCACCGATACCCTGTGGGCCGAGCTGCGCTGGGCGGCGCGCGCCGAGGCCGTCGAACACCTGGACGACCTGCTGCTGCGCCGCACCCGCCTCGGCCTGCTGCTGCGCGGCGGCGCGGCCGGCCACATGGAGCGCATCCGCGCCATCTGCCAGGCCGAGCTGGCGTGGAACGACGCCCGCTGGGAGCGCGAACAAGCGGCTTACGCCGCGCTCTGGGCACGCCACTACAGCCTGCCCGTCACCAACGGGGCACCCGACGCATGACGCCTGAACCGCTGATCCTCGCCATCGACAACGGCACCCAGAGCGTGCGCGCCTTGCTGTTCGACCTGCGCGGCGACATCGTCGCCAAGTGCCAGGTGCCCCTGGTGGCCTATTTCTCGGCGCAGCCCGGCTGGGCCGAGCACGAGCCCGAAGACTACTGGCAGGCCGTGTGCCGCGCCTGCCAGGGCCTCTGGACCCAGCCCGGCGCCGAGCGCGCGGCCGTGCGCGCGGTGGCGGTGACGACCCAGCGCGGCACCGTGGTCAACCTCGGCCGCGACGGCAAGCCGCTGCGGCCGGCCATCACCTGGCTCGACCAGCGCCGCACCGAGCAGGTGCCGCCGATCGGCCCGTTCTGGCGCGGCGCGTTCCG
>Ga0308166_1002957_pt1 | contig 14894 bp, 12 predicted proteins | sample PhyCR2_2_FD_202137 | JGI IMG/M metagenome (GOLD analysis project Ga0308166, IMG submission 202137) | Phyllosphere microbial communities from UC Gill Tract Community Farm, Albany, California, United States - DLSLCC.R2 | ecosystem: Host-associated > Plants > Phyllosphere > Unclassified | place... | reverse complement strand
TGGACAACCACACCACTTCTTCCGCAACCGGCATCGTGCAGGAATTCGGCGCGCTCGCGCCGGTGCGCATCGGCCTCGATGCCCAGGTGCGCTCGCAGAGCGTGCGCGCGCTGAACCGCCTGCTGGCCCACACGATGGCGCTACGCGACGCCTACAAGAAGGCGCACTGGCAGACGTCCGGCGCCATGTTCTACGAACTGCACCTGCTGTTCGACAAGCATTACGAGGAACAGGTCACGATCATGGACGCGCTGGCCGAGCGCATCCAGACCCTCGGCGGCGTGACGTTCGCGCTGCCGGGCGACGTCGCCAGTGAATCCGCCATCGCGCGCGCGCCGCGCGGACGCGAATCGGCGCATGCCCAGCTGGAACGCCTGGCAGCGGCCCACGAAACCATCCTGCTCGACGCCCGTCCCTTGGCACGCGCCGCGGCGGATGCCGGCGACGACGGCAGCAACGACCTGATCGTCAGCCAGGTCGTGCGCGCCAACGAACTGCAAAGCTGGTTCGTCGTCCAGCACCTCGGACACCAGGGCGCGCGCGGCTGACCTCCTCCTTTCGTACGAGCGGTATCCGTTCGTATAGCTGGACCGGGTCCGGCTTCGTCCCGACAATGCGAACAGCGCCGCGGCATCCCGACCGCGCCGCCGCTTTCACGCACGAGGACCCGACCATGACCACCCACCCGACCCCGCCGGCCGCCGCCGACCCCGACCGGCAGGCGAGCCTGGCCGCCATCGGCCAGCTGGCCGCATCGATCGCCCACGAAGTCGACCAGCCGCTGGCCGCCATCGCCCTGCACGCGGCGGCGGCGCTGCGCTGCATCGAACGCGCCCAGGCTCCCGCACAGGCGCAGGCCGCGCTGTGCGCCGTGCTGGCGGCGTCGCGCGAGGCGAGCGCCATCGTGCGCAGCGTGCGCGCGCTGGCGGCGCAGGCCAGTGCCGTCCCCGCCACGTGCCGCCTCGACCGCGCGGTCGACGACGTGCTGGCCGAGCGCGCCGGCGACCTGCGGGCCCTCGCCATCGCCTGCCGCGTGACGCTGCCGGCGGCCGCGCGCACCGTGCACGCCCATCCCGTCCAGCTGCGCCAGCTGCTGCGCAACCTCGTCGGCAATGCGATCGACGCGCTGCGCGCCGTGACGGACCGGCCGCGCCGGTTGTCGATCCGGGCCCGCGTCGATGCGGCCGGCACGCTCGCCGTGAGCGTGCGCGACAACGGCTGCGGCATCGATCCGGCTGACGCGGCGCAGGCCCAGGAGCCGCTCGTATCGACGAAGGTGCATGGCCTCGGCCTCGGTCTCGCGATCTGCCGCGCCATCGCCGCGGCCCACGGCGGCACCTTGACGCTGGCCCCCAACCCCGACCACGGCTGCACGGCCGGCGCGACGTTCCCCCGCGCCGCCGTCTGCGCCGCCCCTGCCCCCAGCGAGGCCGCCCTTGGATGATCCGCGCCCCATCACCCTGCTGATCGCGGACGACCATCCGCTGATCCTCGCCGGCCTCGCCGCGCTCATCCTCGGCGAGCCGGACCTGCAGCTCCTCGGCCAGGCGCGCGACGCGACGGGCGCCGTCGAACAGTACGTGCGCCTGCGGCCGGACGTGCTGCTGATCGACCTGAACATGCCGGGCGGCGGCGGGATCGAGGCGATCCGCGCCATCCGCGCCCTCGTGCCGGACGCGCGCATCGTCATCCTGACCACGTACGACGGCGACGAGGACGTCCACCGCGGCATGCTGGCCGGCGCCAGCGGCTACCTGCTGAAACAGTCCGGCCTCGACGACGTGCTGCACTGCGTGCGCCAGGTCGCCGGCAACCGCCGCTACCTGGCGCCGGGGCTGGCGGAAAAGCTCGCGGACCGGGTCGACGCCAACCGCCTGTCGCGGCGCGAACTGGAGATCCTGGAGCGCTTGGCCGCGGGCATGAGCAACAAGATGATCGCGCGTACCGAGAACATCGGCGTCGGCACGGTCAAGTACCACGTCAACAACATCCTGTCCAAGCTGAACGTATCGTGCCGCACCGAAGCGGCATGCGTGGCGGCGCGGCGCGGATTGATCCACACGTACTGAGGCCGCCATGATCCCGCTCCGCTTCCTTCCGCCGCTCCTTCTCGCCGTTCTGCTGGCAAGTACAGCCGCGGTTCTCCCGGCGGCGCGCGCCGCCGCGCCGCAGGTGCGCACGCAGGCGCCCGGCTGGTACCGCATGATGCTGGGCCGCTTCGAGGTCACGGCGCTGTCCGACGGGTCGCACACGTTCCCGGTCGATACCGTCATGACGGGCATCGACGCGTCCGCCGTCGAGCGGGCACTGGCGCGCAGCGACCTGCGCCCGCCGGTGCAGGGGTCGATCAACGCGTTCCTCGTCAACACCGGCCGGCAGCTGGTCCTGATCGACACCGGCGCGGGCAGCCTGTACGGCCCGTGCTGCGGCAAGCTGCTGGCCAACCTGCGCGCGGCCGGCTACGCGCCGGAGCAGGTCGACCTCGTGCTGCTGACGCACCTGCACAAGGACCACGTGGGCGGCGTGCTCGCCGGCGGCCGGCGCGCATTCCCGAACGCCGTCGTGCGCGCGGCCGGCGCCGACGCCGACTACTGGCTCGCACCCGCCGGCCGCGCGCAAGCGCCCGACTTCCTGGCCAGCTTCTTCGACAGTGCCCGCGACGCCGTCGCGCCCTACGCGCGGGCCGGCCGCTTCCGCCCGTTCGACGCCGCCGCCGGCGCTGAACTGGTGCCTGGCATCCGTCCCGTCGCGGCGCCCGGTCACACGCCGGGCCACAGCGGCTATCTCGTCAAGGACGGCGGCCAGGCGCTGCTGGTCTGGGGCGACGTCGTGCACGTGGCCGCGATCCAGCTCGACGCGCCCGGCGTCACGCTGAAATACGACACCGATCCCGCGCGCGCGGCGGCCACGCGCACGGCCCTGCTCGAACGCGCCGCGCGCGAGCACCTGCTCGTGGCCGCGGCCCACGTCGCGTTTCCCGGCCTGGGCCATGTGCGCCAGGACGGCGACGGCTATACCTGGCTGCCGCTGAACTACGAGGCCGATCCGGCCGATCCCCATTGAACCGGACGCCATGCACTCAGCCATCGACCAGGTAGGCGGACGGCCCGCCGCTGCGTTCCTTGAACAGGCGGCGCACGACGCGGCTGAGCGACGCGTGCGCTTTTCCCTTGCGCACCAGCGCATGGCGGCCGGCCAGGCGCAGGCCGTCGAAGAACGTCACCTCGTAATCGACCGGGCACTCGCCGCTCGCCTGCGCCGCCCAGGCGGCGAGGATGCGGTTGGCCAGGCGGAACTCGCTCACGATCGCCGTGGCGCCCGCCTCCCGCGACAGGCGGATGCGGACGACGTCGATGGGTTCGCACGAGGGGTCGGTTGGAATCGAAGCGGTCATGCCACCGATGCTAGCCCGATCGGCGCGTGGCCGCCCCTCCCCTTTGACGGGGGCGGACCTGTCGCATTAACAGGAAATATTGTAGAATCGATAGCGATAACATGCCCAGACGATGTACCGCATGAACCCACCCAGCGCAGCGCCGATCCGCGTGCTCATCGCGGACGACCATCCGATGATGCGTGAAGGCATAGCCGCATCCCTGACCGCGCACGGCGGCATCGAGGTCGTGGCGCAGGCCAGCGACGGCGACGAAGCCATCCATTTCTTCACGCGGCACCGCCCGGACGTCGCGCTCGTCGACCTGCAGATGCCCGGCAAGGACGGCCTCGAAGCCATCCGCGCCATCCGCAGCCTGCACCCGGATGCGCGTCTCGTCGTGCTCACCACGTACGCCGGCGACGCCCGCATCGCGGCCGCGCTGAAGGCCGGCGCGTCGGCCTACCTGCTGAAGAACGTGCCCGGCCGCGAACTGGCCGCCACCGTGCGCGAAGTGCACGGCGGCTCGCACGTCCTGTCGCAGGCGCTGCGGCGCGAGGTCGCGATCCACTACGCCGGCGACGCGCTGTCGCCGCGCGAGCTCGACGTGTTGCGCCTCGCCGCCGACGGCCAGTCCAATCGCGAGATCGGCCAGCAGCTGCACATCGGCGAGACCACCGTCAAGACGCACATGAGCACGATCCTGGTGAAGCTGGGCGCCAACGACCGCGCGCACGCCGTCACGCTGGCCGTGCAGCGCGGCTTCCTCGACCTGCGCCCGGCGCCGCGATGACGCCGCGCGCCATCGCACCCGCGCTTGCCTGTGCGGTGCTGCTGTCGTGCCGCGCCGCGCAGGCGGACGGCCTGGCCGACTACCACCACGCGCAATGGACGGCCGCCGACGGCGCGCCGCTGGGCGCGCGCGCGCTGGCGCAGACGCGCGACGGCTGGCTGTGGATCGGGACGCCGGACGGCCTGTACCGCTTCGACGGCGTGCGCTTCGAACGCCGCCCGCTGCCGTACGTGCCGGGGCGCAGCAGCGACCGCATCGACGACCTGCACGCGGCGCCGAACGGCGACCTGATCGTCGGCCATCTCGGCGAAGGCGTCTCGCTGCTGCACCCCGACGGCAGTGTGACGCCGCTGCCGCCGCAGCCGGCGCCCTACGACGCCACCAGCGGCTTTGCCGTCGACACGGACGGCTCGATCTGGGCCGTCGGCACGCAGATCCTGCATCTGGTGGGCGGTCGCTGGCACGCCGTGCCGGCCGGGCCGGCGGCGGAAAAGAATGCGATGCGCAGCCTCCTGCTGGATACGGCCGGCCGCCTGTGGTCGTTCCAGACGGACGGCGTGTGGCGCCTGGACCGTGCCGCCGGCCGCTTCGACAAGGTATTCGACGTGGGCGGCCTGCCGCTGCTCGCGCCGGACGGGCGCCTGTGGCTGCGCACGCGCGCGGGTACGCTGCATCTGGTGGACGCCGGACCCGGCGGACGCGACGCCCGCGACGCCGGCCACACGGCCGCCGAGACACGCTTGGGTGGGCTGTTCGATGCCGACGGCACCCTGTGGCTGCCGAACTGCCCGCAGACCGTATGCCGCATGCCGGCCGGCGCATTGGGCGGCCGGACGCGGCTGTCGCTCGGCACGGCGCCTGCCGAACGTCTTGCCGGCGCGCCGTCCCTGTCGGGCGTGGACGCCCGCGCCATTCTCGAAGACCGCGAAGGCGATATCTGGGTCTCGACCGAGGGCGGCATCGATCGCTTGCGCCGCAACCGCCTGCTCGCCAGCGGCTTGCCCGGCTCGGGCATCCGCTATAGTCTCGCGGCCGATGGCGCGGGGCGCGTGTGGGCGGCCGACGAGGCCACGGGAACGCTGTGGCGCCTCGCGCCCGACGCGCCGCCGGTCCGCGTGCCCGGCCCCTGGACGGCCGTCGTGGCCGCCGGCGCCGACGGCGCGCTGCTGGTCGGTACCCGCCGCAGCATCCAGCGCCGCCACGGCGACGCGGTGGAAGAGATCCCGCTGCCGCCGGGGCCGGACGGCAAGCCGCGCGACCATACGGTGCTCGGCATCCTCGACGACGGCAAGGTGCTGTGGACGGCGACCAACGAAACCGGTCTGATCGGCTGGCGCGACGGCAAGTGGCGGCCGCGCGCCGCGTTCAACCTGCCGCCGGCGATCTACCAGTCCGGGCCCGCCGGACCGGGCGCGTTCTGGGCCGCGACGCGCGCAGGTACGCTGGAGCGCTGCGGCGACGGCCCTGCCGCGTCTTACCCGCTCGGCCCGGTCGGCATCGTGAGCGCCATCCTGCCGGGCGACCCGCTGCTGGTCAGCGGGACCGGCGGCACCGCGCTGCTGGACGGCGCCGCGCTGCGCCTCCTGCACACGCAGGAACCGGGCCGGCTGCGCAACCTGTCCGGCGGCGTCGTCAGCGCGGACGGCGACCGCTGGCTGAACGGCGCGGCCGGCCTCGTGCACGTGCGCGCGGACGACTGGCGCCGCGCGCTGGCCGACCCGGCCCAGCCGCTGCGCCACGAACTGTTCGACCTGGCGGACGGCTACCCCGGCCAGGCCGCGTTCGCGAACCGCTGGCGCGGCATCGTCAGCGGCGATGGGCGCACGCTCTGGCTCAGCGCCACCGGCGGCGTGGTCCACCTCGACAGCGCCGGACTGCGCCGCAACCGCGTGCCGCCGACCGCCGTGATCCTCGGCGTGACGGCCGACGGCGGCGGCTGGCCCGCGCAGGGCCCGGTCACGCTGCCGCCCGGCACGCGCCATTTCCGCGTCACCTACACCGCGCCCGCGCTGCGCATGCCGGAGCGGGTGCGCTTCGAATACCGCCTCGACGGGGTCGATACGGCGTGGCTGGACGGCGGCACGCGCCGCGCCACCACGTTCAGCAATCTCGGTCCCGGCGACTACGTATTCCGCGTGCGGGCGATCAACGAGGACGGCGTGGCGGGACCGACCGTGGCCGCACTGCCGCTGCACATCGAACCGACGCTCGTGCAGACCGTGTGGTTCAAGCTGGGCTGCGCCGGTGCCGTCGTGTTGCTGGGTATCGCGCTGTACCGCGCCCGCATGCGCTACGTCACGCGCCGCGTCACCGAGCGCCTGCAGGTGAAGACGGCCGAGCGCGAACGCATCGCGCGCACCCTGCACGACACGTTCCTGCAGACGGTGCAGGGCCTGGTGCTGCGTGTGGACGCCGTCGCCGCCACCTTGCCGCCCGAGACCCGCGCGCGGCACCAGCTGGAGACCGTGCTCGACGACGCCAGCCACGTTATCGGCGAAGGCCGCGAGCAGCTGCAGGAGCTGCGCGCGGGCGACGCCCACGTGCTGGAAGACGTGCTGGGCGACGCGATCGCCCGCCTCAAGATCGCGCACGGCGCCGGCATCGTCGACCTGCACGTGGAAGACGAGCGGCGCGCGCTGCTCGCCCCGGTCGCCGACGAAATCGCCGAGATCGCGCGCGAGGCGCTGCGCAACGCGTTCGCGCACGCGCAGGCGACGCGCATCCGCGTGACCCTCACCTACGGCCGGCGCGCGCTGACCCTGTGCGTGGCGGACGACGGCCGCGGCCTGCCGGAACCGGTGCGGCGCGACGGCGCCCGCAGCGGCCACTGGGGCCTCGTCGGCATGCGCGAGCGCGCGGCACGCATCGGCGGCCGGATCGACATCGCCGGCGGGCCGCGCCAGGGCACGACCGTGCTGCTCACGGTGCCGGCGGCGCGGGCGTATGCCGGGCCGTAGTCCGCACCCGCCGCGCTACGGCAGCGCGTACGCCATCACGTAATCGCCCAGCTTCGTGCCGAACGAGCCGTGGCCGCCGGCCGCGATCACGACGTACTGCTTGCCGCCCGCCGAATAGGTCATCGGCGTGGCCTGGGCGCCGGCAGGCAGCCGGGCCTGCCACAGCTGCCGACCGGTGTTGACGTCGAACGCGCGCAGGTAGTAGTCGGCCGTCGCGGCGATAAACGCGACGCCGCCGGCCGTCACGATCGGGCCGCCCAGCATCGGCATGCCGACCTTGAACGGCAGCGGGATGGGCGCGCTGTCGCGCACCGTGCCGATCCGCTTCTTCCAGACGACCTGGTTCGTCCTCAGGTCGACCGCGGCGATGTAGCCCCATGCGGGCTGCTTGCACGGCAAGCCCAGCGGCGACAGGAAAGGATGCAGCTTCACGCCGAACGGCGCGCCGTACTGCGCCTGCAGGCCGGACTCCGAGCCGCTGCCGCCGCTCCCCGGCTTGGGGTGCGCCGGGTTGTCGGGACCGCGCGGCACCAGCTGCGAGACGAACGGCAGCGCGATCGGATTCGCGATGGCGATCTGGCGGTCGGTGTCGACCGCGAGGCCGCCCCACTCGAACATGCCCAGGTTCCCCGGGAACACGAGCGTGCCCTGCACCGACGGCGGCGTAAAGATGCCCTCGTAGCGCAGGCGGTGGAACATCACGCGGCAGATCAGCTGGTCGTACAGGGTCGCGCCCCACATGTCGGCCCCGGTCAGCGGCGCCTGCGGCCGGAACGTCAGGTCGGAGAACGGCTGAGTGGGCGCGACGCGGTCGCCGGGCGCCGCGCCCTGCGGCACCGGCTTTTCCGGCGCGGGCACGACCAGGGCGCCGGTGCGGCGGTCGAGCACGAACAGGTTGCCCGTCTTGGCGGGCGCGTACACGACCGGCACGCGGTTGCCGTCCTTGTCGGTGATGTCGGCCAGCGTCGGCTGGGCCGGCAAGTCCATGTCCCAGAGGTCGTGGTGCACCGTCTGGTAGAACCACGCCAGCTTGCCCGTGGACGCGTGCAGCGCCAGCAGGCCCGATGCGTAACGCTCCATGTCCGGCGTGCGCTTGCCGCCCCAGATGTCCGGCGTCGACACGCCCATCGGCAGGTACACGAGATCGAGGTCCTTGTCGTAGGCGGCCGGCGCCCACGAGTTGGGCGAGTTCCACGTGTAATGCCCACCCGGCCCCGGTATCCTGTTGGGGTCCGGCGCGCCGGGGTCGAACACCCACAGCAGCCGGCCCGTGCGCACGTCGAAGCCGCGGATCACCCCGGCGGGCTCGCGCGACGAGTAATTGTCCTCGACCGCCCCGGCCACGATGATGACCCGGTCCGTGACGACGGGCGGCGACGTCGGTTCGTACATGCCCGGGGTCGTGACCGGCTGGTCGTGCTGCAGGTCGAGGTCGCCCCGGTTGGCGAAATCGGCACAGCGCTCGCCGGTGCGCGCGTCGAGCGCGTACAGATGGCCGTCGTTGACCGGCAGGAACACGCGGCGCGCGCAGGCCGCGTCGGGACCGCCCGGCGCGAGGTCGACGTACGAGACGCCGCGGCAGGTCAGATGCTGGAACGACGGATTGTCGCGCAGGCGCGGATCGAACTTCCACTTGAGCGCCCCCGTCCTCGCATCCAGCGCGAACAGCCGCTGGTGGGGCGAACAGAGATACAGCATGTCGCCGATCTTGATCGGCGTGACCTCGTCGGTCGTCTCGGCCGGGTCGTTCGGCCCCTTCAAGTCGCCCGTGCGGAACGTCCAGGCCAGTTGCAGCTGGCGGACGTTGTCGGGCGTGATCTGCTGCAGCGGCGAATAGCGCGTGCCCTCCTGCGTGCGGCCGTACGCCGGCCACTCCGAGGCGGGGACGCTGTCGTTGCTCGCATCGCGCGCCACCGTCGTCGCGGCGAACGTGCCGTCGACGGTCTGCGGGTCGTTCAGGGCGGCGTAGACGAGGACGCCCGCCCACACTGCCAGCGCGGCAAACAGCGCAGGGGCGTCCAGCGTGCGCGTCGCGTCGAAGCGCCGGCGCACGAGCAGCAGCCACACGCCGAAGATGACGAGGACGCCCGAACGCGGCGCGAGTGCCCAGAAATCGGGACCGGACTCCCACACCGACCAGGCGGCCGTACCGACGAGCAGGAGCGCGTACAGCGCCAGCCCGCCGGCGCGCCGCCGGTAGAGCAGCCACGCGACGCCGCCGAGCGCGACCCCGGCCAGGACGTAATACACCGATCCGCCCAGGGCGATCAGCCAGATGCCGCCGGCCAGCAGATAGAGCGCCGTCAGGGCGGCAAAGGCCAGGCTCGCCAGCGCGATGAATCCGGTGGGTCTTGTGTGTGTCGTCATGATGATGTCAACCTTGCAGCGATGCGGACCACGGCCGCGAGATGTTGAACAACATACTACGGGAGGCGCAAAACGGTGCGCACGGCACCCGCGGCGAGGCTGCCGCCGTGACAAAGCACGCATTTTCGCGCGCCGCGATTTGCTATCCTCGCGCCCTTCACCGACACCGGTCCGCCGCCCCGAATCGCATGACTTCCATTCCAACGTCCGCGCCCGCCCCGGCGACGCCCGATGCCTGACGTGCTCCTGCTGGGCGGGCGCGCGCCCGTCGCCGCCGACCACGCGCGCCGCTTCGCGCACCAGGGCTGGAACGTGCACGTTGCCGACAGCGTCTCCTGCCGCGTCACGGGCTGGTCGCGGGCGGTGCGGTCGAGCACTCCGCTCGCTTCGCCGCGCTACGATCCGGCCGGGTTCGTCACGGGACTGGCGGAAGCGGTCCGCCGCCACCGGATCGACCTCGTGGTCCCCAATTGCGAGGAAGTCTTCTACCTGTCGCGTTACCGGCACCTGCTGCCGGCGGGCTGCCGCGTCCTCGCGGACGACTTCGACAAGCTGCGCGCGCTGCACAGCAAGTGGGACTTCCTGCAACTCGCCGACACCTGCGGCGGCCATCCGCCGCCCAGCGCGCGGGTGCGCAGCATCGGCGCGGCGCGCGAGTGGGCGGCCGGCGCGCCGGCCGTCCTCAAGCCGGAGTTTTCTCGCTTCGGCGTGCACGTGCGGCTGTACCCGGACGGCATCCCGCCCGATGCGCCGGAACTGGCCGAGCAGGGCCACTGGGTCGTGCAGCATTACCGCCGCGGGCAGGAATTGTGCTCGTACAGCGTCGCGGACCGGGGGCGCCTCGTGGCGCACGTCGTGTACCTGGCGAAGTACCGCCTGAACCGCAGTTCGAGTTATTACTTCGTGCATCACGCCTCGGCGCGGATCGCCGAGTTCGTGACCCGCTTCGTCGCGCGGCAGCGCTTTACCGGCCAGATCGCGTTCGACTGGATCGACGCCGGCGGCGACACCCCGTCCGTCATCGAATGCAATCCGCGTGCGATCAGCGGCGTGCATCTGTTCGGCCGCGACGACGCGCTGCCGGCCGCCCTCGACGGCAGCGCCGCGGTGCCGGTCCTGCCGTCCGCCGGGCGCCCGCGCATGCTCGCGCCCGTGATGGCGAGCGTCGGCATGGCGCAAGCGCTGGCACAGGGCCGCCTGGGCGCATGGCGCAGCGACTTCCTGGCCGCGGACGACGTGCTCGGCGTCCCCGGCGACCGCGGGCCGCTGGCCGGCGCCATCGCCGACCTGGGCGCGTATGCGCTGCTGTCCCTGCGCCAGCGCTGCACGCTGCGCGAAGCGTCGTGCCGCGATATCGAGTGGGATGGGGAGGCGCTGGCGCTGCCATGACGTCCGGCGCTTTCCCGTCGTACACTGGTCCGGCCTCGACTACCGATCACGCCATGAAACGCTACGCACGCATCGCTCTCCTCGCGGCCGCCGCCGCGCTGGCGGCCCCGGCCGCCTCATCCGGTCCGGCCGCCGTCCCCGTCCAGTCGGCCGCAAGCTTCGCGGCCGCCGTCGGCAACCGGTCGTCGTCGCCGTCCTACGTGATGATCGCCGTCGCCGCCGACTTCGCGGCCGAGCCGCAGCGGATCTGCACGCTCGCGCCGTTCCTGCTCGGCGCCATCGTGCGGGAACATGATCTGCCCAGCGATGCCGCCGGCTTGGCCAGGGCAGCGGAGATCGCGCTGGACAGTCCGAACCATATGTATCGCTTGCGCGATCCGGCCGCGCGCGCCAACGTCGGGCCGCTGTATTCCGAGACCGAACTGGCGGCAGCGCGTACGCTGCTCGCGCCGCTGTCCACGGATGAACTCAAGCGTCGGTTCGGCTCGCTGAGCGCGGCCGGCCGCCTGCCGCTGAACGGGTACTCGCGCGACGCCGTCGCATGCGTGCTGCTCGAACGCGGCCTGTCGCCGAGCTCGGACGACCGATCCGGCCAGGTCTTCGTCAGGGACTGAGCGGGACCGCAGCGGCGCCGGCGCTGACATTGGCACCGGCGCCATGCCCGGCCGTGCCGACGTAGTCCGCCAACCCCGCCACCAGCGCATCGAACACGACCCGGCAGCGCGGACTGGCGCGCAGGTCCTCGTGCATCGTCACCCAGGTCTCCAGCGGCAATGTGAACGCGTCCGGCAGCACGCGCACGAGCGCGGGCGCGCGGGCCGCGAGCGGCGCCTGGCATACGCCGATGCCCGCGCCGGCGCGGATCAGCGCCAGCTGGGCGACGTCGCTGTCCGTGCGCAGATCGAAGCGTGCGTCGGCGAAACCGGGCAGTGTCTGCGCGGCGGCGCGCACGAACGGTGACGGGCGGTCGTAGCCGATCAGCGTGTGCGTCGCCAGCGCCGCGAGCGTGGCCGGCGTACCGCGCCGGGCGAGGTAGTCCGGCGCCGCGTGCAGGCCCAGCTCGATGGTGCCGATCTTGCGCGCGACGAGCTGCTCCTGGCGCGGTGCCGTCATGCGCACCGCGATGTCCGCTTCGCGCTGCAGCAGGTCCTGCACGCGGTTCGACAGCACCAGTTCCACGACCAGCGCCGGATGGCGCGCGGCGAGGCCGGCCACGATGGACGGCATGATCTCGACGCCGACGACGTCGCTGACGCTCACGCGCACCGTGCCCGCCACGTCGTCCGCTCCGCCGCGCAACCCCGACGCCGTGCGCGCCAGCGCGGCCGCGACGCTCTCCATCGCTTCGGCGTCGGCGCGCAGCGCGCGGGCGGCATCCGTCGGCAGCAACCCGGTCTGCGAGCGCGTGAACAGCACGAGGCCGAGCGCCTTTTCCAGTGCCGCCACGTGGCGCCCGACCGTGGGCTGCGCGACGCCGAGCGCGCGCGCCGCGCCGGACAGCGAGCCTTCGCGCAGCACGCCGAGCAAGGCGCGGTACCACTCCCACTCGATGTCGGGCCTCATGAGTTAAACATTTTCGTATAGCCGTTAGGAAGTGTCATGCAATTTCATTGAGCCAGACGGACAGGTACGCTGTCAACGGTTTCAGCACTTTCACCACTTTCACACTTTCAACGTAGCGAACGGAGGACGGCATGACCAACACGAACACGACGAACGACAGGATGGCCCTGGTACTGGGGGCGAGCGGCGGCATCGGCGGTGAGGTGGCGCGCGGGCTCGCGTGCGCCGGGTGGCGCGTGCGCGGCCTGAAACGCGGGCTGGCTGCGGACACGATCGATGCGGACGGCATCGCCTGGACGGCGGGCGACGCGCTGCACCGCGCGGACGTGATGCGCGCCGCGCAGGGGTGCGCCGTGATCGTGCATGCGGTGAATCCGCCCGGCTACCGCGACTGGGACCGGCTGGTGCTGCCGATGCTGGACAACACGATCGCGGCAGCGAGCGCGAACGGCGCGCTCGTCGTCCTGCCCGGCACGCTGTACAACTACGGTCCGGACGCGTTCCCCGTGATCGCCGAGGACGCGCCGCAGCGCCCGGCCACCCGCAAGGGCGCCCTGCGGGTGCGCATGGAAGCGGCGCTGCAGGATCATGCGGCGCGCGGCGGGCGCGCGCTGATCGTGCGCGCCGGCGACTACTTCGGCCCGCGCACGGGCAACAGCTGGTTCGCGCAGGGTCTCGTGAAGCCGGGCCGCCCCGTGCGCCGCATCGCCAACCCGACCGCGCCCGGCGTCGGCCACCACTGGTCCTACCTGCCCGACGTGGCGGCGACGATGGTCGCGCTGATCGAGCGGCGCACGGAACTGGCGCCGTTCGCGCGCTTCCACATGGCGGGCCACTGGGACCCGGACGGCACGGCCATGTGCGACGCGATCCGGCGCGCGGTGGCGCGGCGCGGCGGCGCGGCGACGGTGGCGGCATTTCCCTGGTGGCTGATCCGCCTGCTCACGCCCTTCAACGAGACGCTGCGCGAGATGTTCGACATGCGCTACCTGTGGCGCCAGCCGGTGCGGATGGACAACCGGCGCCTCGTGGCATTCCTCGGCGCCGAGCCGCACACGCCGCTGGACGTGGCCGTCGAGCGCACGCTGGAAGGACTCGGGTGCCTGCCGGTCGCGGCGCAGCCAGGCGGCGTCGGGGTCGCGGCGCGTTGAACACATGCGCTCGCGTCGCTGCAAGTCGATTCAGGCGCCCGGCATGCCCAGCCGCTGGCCCTTGCCATACAACCGGCATTCCGCCGCCAGCGCCAGCAAATTCGGATCCCGTTCGCGGCTTTTCGACAGGATCAGCGAAATGGTCTGGTGCGACGCGTAGCGCGCCGCGAGCGGGATCAGCTCGATGCGCGTACTGAACTCCGCCACGCGGCCCGGCAGCAGGCTGTAGCCCATCCCGCCGCTGACCAGGTTGATCAGCGAGAAAATGTCGCTCACGCGCAGGATCGTCTCGGGCGTGTAGCCGGCCTGGCGGAATGCGCGGTCGAAGCTGTCCGACGTGACGAACCCGCCGCCCAGCGTGATGAATTTCTCGCCCTGCAGGTCGCGCAGGTCGACGGGGCCGTGCCCCGCGTACGGCGAGCCGAGCGGCGCCGCCAGGTGCACCTCGTCCTCGAACAGCGGCACCGCGAGCCGCTGCGGATCGTCCAGCGGCGCCTGCAAGCCGATGACGGCGGCGTCCAGGCGGTCCTCGTCCAGCGCGCGCAGCAATTCCTGGTTCGAGCCGAGCGTCAGGTCGATCTGCAGTTCCGGGCGCCGCAACTTGACACCCATCAGCAGCTGCGGGATGCAGCGCAAGGTGAGCGAATACAGCGACCCGATCTTCAGGCGCCCGCCCGCGAACCCGGCCAGCTCGCGCACCTTGCGCACGCCCTCTTCCGTTTCGCTGACGGCGCGCTGCGCATGCTTGGCGAACGCATAGGCGGCCGGCAGCGGCACCAGACTGCGGCCCTCGCGCCGGAACAGCGGGCAGCGCAGGCCCTCCTCCAGCGAGTGCAGCGCGCGGTGGATGCTGACCGTGCTCTGACCCACTTCCTCCGACACCCGGGCCAGGCTATGCAGGCGCATGAAAGCGAGAAAGACTTCCAGTTTCTTCAGCGTAATTTCTTCATCAATCATCGCGCATTCTCCCCGCGCCAGCATACCGGAATCGTTAACCTCAGAGTAAACAAATGGCTGCCGCGTTGATTGAATGCCGGGCACACCGCGCCTATGCTGGGGTCACGATCCATACCAAGGAGACAACATGGCAAGCACCACCCCGCGCCAGTGGGACATGCGGCGCCGCGAGAAGGCGCGCCGCATGGCCGCGGCGAGCCACCTGGCCGACGGGCCCGTCCTGGACGGCGCGCGCATCGTGGAGGCGCTGCAGCTGCTGCTCGCGAGCGGCGACCGCGTCGTCCTCGAAGGGAACAACCAGAAGCAGGCCGACTTCCTGGCCCGGGCGCTGGTGCAGGTCGACC
>Ga0308166_1002955_pt1 | contig 14899 bp, 12 predicted proteins | sample PhyCR2_2_FD_202137 | JGI IMG/M metagenome (GOLD analysis project Ga0308166, IMG submission 202137) | Phyllosphere microbial communities from UC Gill Tract Community Farm, Albany, California, United States - DLSLCC.R2 | ecosystem: Host-associated > Plants > Phyllosphere > Unclassified | place... | reverse complement strand
GGCCTGCACTGCGTCGATCGAGGACGCGGACTCCGCCTGCACGTACACGGTCGAGATCACGTCGCCGGCACCGGAGAGTTCCTGCGCGGTGTCGAGTGGCAGATACACGTTCGCCGCGGTGTCGGCGGAGTCGGAGGTGGAGGCCACGACCCCGACGACCTCGACGTCGGAGCCTGCGACATCGATGGTGTCGCCGACGGCGATCTCGTTCGTGGTCGCGTAGGTGGCGTCGACGAGGGCGACGAGACGCCCGGCATCATCGGTGTCGAGAGCGCGACCGTCACTGATCTCGACGGAGGCGAGCGGCCCCACGGACGTCACGGCGGGGTCGATTCCGAGAACGGTGAACGAGTCGACGCCGAACGATCCGCCGCCCGTGCCGCCCGTGCCGCTCTGTGGCGGAGCTTGACCCTCGGTCGGTGCGGTTCCGTCGGTCGTGCCGTCCTGCGCGCCGAAGCCACCGCTCGGAAGCTCGCCCGAGAAGGTCGAGTTTGTGAGGCTGAGTGCGGCGGATGCTGCGGTCACGCCTTCGGTGGAGGTGACCGTGTCGAGCACGGACGACTCGAGCGTCCCGCGCATGACGTCCGTCATCAACGTAGACCGGCTGAGAGTGGTCGTGTCTCCGTCCGTGGTTCCGTCCTCGGATCCGAAGTCGAAGCGCTGCCCTCCGCCCTCCCCCGGTTCCGCCGCGGCCCCGGTGACCGTGAGGTCGGTGCCGACTCCGTACACCGACTCCAGGGCCTGCGCCTGCGCATCGCGGACTCCCGCTGTGAGCGCGTTGACCATGATCACCAGAGCGATCGCGATCGCCAGTCCGATCGCGACGATCCACGTCTGCTTCTTGCGGCCCGCCAACTCTCGCCGCAGATATGTCCCGTACATGTGTCTCCTTTCGCCGCGCCGTTCGCGGGCCGATCACGACGCTAAGGAACGCAGTTCTGCGGGATCGAGGGAGCAGTGATGAGAAACCTATGCGGCAGGCATCTCACAGGAGACGCATAGCGGTCTCCATAGAAACCCCATAGCCGATTCCGCAGAATGTACTCATGAGCACCGATCTCCCCGAACTGCGCCGCCCCGACGGCTCGCCCCTGCGCATCCTCGCCGTCGACGACGAGCAGATGCTCACCGACCTGCTGGCGATGGCCCTGCGCATGGAGGGCTGGGAGGTGCGCACCGCGTCGTCCGGTCTCGAAGCCCTTCAGGTCGCACGCGAGTTCGAGCCGGATGCCTTGGTGCTCGACATCATGATGCCCGACCTCGACGGCATGGCCGTGCTGCGTCGCCTGCGCGAGTCCGGCAGCCTCGTGCCCGTGCTCTTCCTCACCGCGAAGGATGCCGTCGGAGACCGCGTCGCCGGACTCACCGCCGGAGGAGACGACTACGTCACGAAGCCGTTCAGCCTCGAAGAGGTGATCGCGCGCCTGCGTGCGATCATCCGCCGCACCGGGCACGCGACCGCCGACGACGGCCAGTCGATCCTGCGCGTCGCCGACCTCACGCTCAACGAGGACAGCCACGAGGTCGTGCGCGACGGCACCGAGATCGAACTGACGGCGACCGAGTTCGAGCTGCTCCGCTACCTCATGCGCAACGAGCGTCGCGTGCTGTCGAAGGCCCAGATCCTCGACCGGGTCTGGAGCTATGACTTCGGCGGCAAGTCATCGGTCGTCGAGCTGTACATCTCGTACCTCCGCAAGAAGATCGACGCAGGACGCACTCCGCTGCTCCACACCGTGCGAGGCGTCGGCTACATGATCAAGGCTCCTCAGTGAGCCAGACGAGGATGCCGCACCGGCCGATGAGTCTGCAGACCCGGCTGATGACGGCCGTGATCGGGTTCGTCTCGCTCATCCTCGTCATCGTCGCCGTGATCACCAGCGCCCTTGTCGGCGGGACTCTCGAAAGACAACTCGAGGCGCGTCTGAGCAATTACTCGCTTCAGGTGACGAAGTGGGTCAGCCAGGTGCCGGCGCAGTTCGCGGACATCGACACGATCCTCGCCGAGAGGAATCCGGGGGTACCCGGAATCCTGCTCGCCGTGTCGAGCACGGAGGGAGGCACGAGCGGCGTCGTGTTCCCCGACACCAAAGGCGAACTGAGCGGGGTCTCTCAGACGCTGACCAGCGCCGATCTCGAGCGCATCAACACGGCGCTCGATGGGCGCCCGAACGGCACGGTCACTCTGGAGGACTTCGGTTCGTACCTGGTGGTCGTGCAGCAGGCTCCCAACGGGGTCAACGTCGTGACCGGTCTCCCTCGCACCGAGATCCAGAATCAGCTGACGACGCTGCTCACCGTGATCGCCCTCGCGACGATCGGCGGCCTGATCCTCCTCGCCCTGACGACGGCCATCACCATCCGCGTCGGCCTGAGACCACTCCGCGCGGTGGCGGCGACCGCCACGCGCGTCGCGAACCAACCACTCGATCGCGGCGAGGTGCAGATCACCGAGCGCGTCCCCGCGTCAGAAGCAGATCCGCGCACCGAGACCGGCCTCGTCGGTGCCTCCTTGAACACACTGCTCGACCACGTCAACGACTCCCTCGCCTCACGGCAGAAGAACGAGGAGAGGATGCGCCGCTTCGTCGCCGACGCGAGTCACGAGCTGCGGACTCCGCTCTCGTCGATCCGCGGATACTCGGAGCTGTCACTGCGCGCTCTGAAGCAGCAGGGCGGCCAGGCCGCGATCGAGGGCACGACGACATCGCTCGAGCGCATCCAGGCCCAGTCGCTGCGGATGACGAGCCTGGTCGAGGATCTGCTGCTCCTCGCCCGCCTCGACGAGGGGCGAGAGCTGGTGCACGGCACGGTCGACCTCACCCAGCTCGCCCTGGAGGGGCTGTCGGATGCGCGTCCCACCGCGGCAGACCATCACTGGAACATCGAGGTACCCGAGGAGCCGATCGTCATCATCGGCGACGCCGGACGGATGCACCAGGTCGTCGCGAACCTCCTCGCCAACGCGAGGACGCACACTCCGGCCGGAACCTCGATCACTCTCAGCGTGAGCCGAGAGGGAGACGAGGCCGTGCTTCGCGTGCACGATGACGGCCCCGGCATCGACCCCGGTGTGCGCGACGAGCTCTTCGCCCGCTTCGCGCGCGGCGACAGCTCCCGAGCCCGACAGACCGGCGGCACGGGCCTCGGCCTCGCCATCGCCAAGGCGATCGTCGAAGGGCATGGCGGACACATCGCCGTGGCGAGCGAGCCCGGAGACACGACGTTCACCGTCCGCATCCCGATCAACCCGGCTCAAGCCACGATCGACTGACGCCGCGGGCTGATCGCGCGGCCCTCCCGCCCCAGCAGGGCCGATAGCGCGCCGGGACCAGGCCGTTGCCGTGCGCAAGTGACCCGGCGTGGGAGTTCCGGTGCGATAGTGACCCCGCACCGCCCGCACCCGCAGGCGGGCTGCAGTTTCGACCCCGCATCGCCGCACCCGTAGGCGGGGTCAAAAGGGCATCGGAAACCCACGATTACGGTGCGAAAGTGACCCGGCACGGGAGTTCCGGTGCGAAAGCGACCCCGCATCGGAGGTCCCGCATGGAGTCGCGATTCGGGGTGCCGTCGTCGCACACAGAACCGGTCCGGATTCGAGCTCGACTCAATAGCCCGCGAACGCGTCGGTCGTGAGCGACCGCGCCTTCTGCAGGGCCGGGGCGAGGTCCGCGATCAGACGCGGCGGCCCGGAGATGAACGAGTGTCGCGCTCCGAGATCGGGAACATACCGCTCCAACCCCGCGGCATCGAGCCGGGCGCCCTGCGCCCACGTCCAGTGCGCGGGAAGATCGGCCGGCTCGTCACGGGTGAAGACGACGACTCGAGCGCCGGTGGCGGCGAGTTCGTCGCGGAATGCGAGCTCCGCGCTGTCGGATGCGACGTAGACGAGCACGACGTCACGCCGCTGCCCCGTGAGCTGCAGCTGACGCAGCTGCGACACGAACGGCGTCACACCGATCCCGGCCGCCACCATCAGCACCGGGGTCTCGGCGCGGGGCAGCAGGAAGTCACCCCAGGTTCCCGTCACCGCGAGCGCGGATCCGGGTTCTGCGGCGGCCAGCGCGCGCTTGTAGCTCGACGGATGCTTCTGATCGCCGTCCTTGTACGCGATGCGCAGCGTCGGGAGGTCGGCGGGTGCCGAGACGATGCTGAACTCACGGCGGGTGCCTCGGGCGTCCGGTCGGTGGTGCGGCACGTCCAGCTCCAGGTACTGGCCGGGGAGGAAGCGGACCTTGCCCTTCGCGCGGAAGATGAGCTCCTGCGCCGTGGGGGTGATGAACTGACGCTTCTCGAGCACGAGGCGCACCGACCCCCGCAGCGCGGACGCGAAGGCGAGCAGGTTGCCGATGAGCAGCGCGCGTTCCTGCCCGAGGGTGAAGAGCCCGGCGACCTCGATCGGCCAGCCGGCGAGCACACCGACGAGCGCAGCCACGGAGAACTGCTGCCAGCGACGAGGCGGCAGGGTCAACGGCTCCGACAGCATGAACGCCCCGAGGAACAGGAAAGGCGATTGCAGCACGGCGAACGAGACAGCGGAGCCCAGGTCGAAGGCGATCTCGAACTCCTGCGCCTGCACCGCCTGCCGCAGCACCGCGACGGCGACCGCGACGAGGAGGAAGATCACGACGATCCGCACCTTCTCGGTGCGCCACAGGACGGCGAGACCGAGGACCGCGACGGGGATGAAGAGCGACGGGGTGCCGACCCACCAGGACGACGACGTGCCGAGCCACTCGAAAGCACCGAAGGAACCGAGGATCGACACCACGGCGGCGCCGAAGGCCGCCGGGTTGAGGATGTGCCGGCCGCGCCAAGCGATCAGATACTTCGACAGGCTCGCCACGGCGCCCGCGATCGCCAGCCCCAGCAGCGCCGTGGGCTCGATCCCCGGGCGCAGCACGAAGAGGAGGATCAGCGCGGTGACGAGCGAGGACTCGACGCGCCAGGGCAGCCGCAGGATGCGTTGCGCCGCCGCATCCACGAGCGAGATCACGACTGCGAGCACGACGAACGAGGCGATGATCTCGAGCGGGGCGGGCGACACGATCACGCCGAGCGTCGACAGCGCAAGGGCGATGAGCGCGAGCGTCAGCAGCGCGAACAGCACCAGGCGGTACATCGACATGCCGCCGAGGATCGCCAAGACGCGTTGACGCAGGGCGGTGATGGAGGTGATCACGGGTCTACTCTTCCCTACTTCTCAGGCTCGAGGGCGTGTGGTGAACAGCTGCGCGGGGCATGTGGGCGAGCGCTCGGCTCGTCCGTCCGTCGACATCCGCACCCATTCGACACCCCACGTCGCCGCGAGCTCGGGGCCGCCGTCGAAGAAGAGCGCGGTGGCGACGGCATCCGCCTTCATCGCCTCAGGCGCGATCGCCCAGGTCGCAGCCCACGTGCGCACAGGGACGCCGGTACGTGCGTCGAGCACGTGGTGCAGACCGTCGCCCCACGCGCGGCGGTTGATCGCCGAGGCGCACAGCGCCGCATCCTGCAGCTCGAGGACGCCGATCGCGGTGCTCGCATCGTACGGATGCTCGAGGCCGATGCGCACCGCGCTGCCGCGCACCCTCATGTCGCCGCCCGCATCGATGACGAGATCGCCGGGCAGGTCGGCGAGGACGTCGGCCACGAGGTCGACGAGACGTCCTTTTCCGAGTGCTCCCACGTCGAGGAGAGCCGGAGAGGATGCCGTGGCCTCCCCCGCCGTCCATCGCAGAACATCGGTCCATCCCGCGGGTGCGGAGATCGGATCACCCGCGACGAGCGAATACGACGCGTCGTATCCGAGGGCGGCAAGGCTGTCGGCGATGAGCGGATTGACCGCTCCCGCAGTCGTGCGCGACAGGTCGAGGTAGGCGTCGAGCATCGCCCCGGCGTCCGACGACGAGATCGATCCCCCGTCGCGTCCGACGCGGGTGACCCCGGAGTCGCTCCTGAACCGAGACCACTCCCGGTCGAACCGGTCGATCTCGGCACCCACGAGCTGTCTCTCATCGGCGCCGAGCTCGTTCGTCGTCTCGATCTCCCAGGTCGTGCCGATCGCGTCGAAGCGCCAGATCGTCATGGCCGTGTCCGGCGCCTCAGGCGGCGGCCTGCTCCTTGATCGAATCGACGGCCTCGTTGAATCCGCCGCTGGTGAGCGATGAGCCGGCGACGCGGCTGACGTTGAGCTCGTCGAGCGGCTTGCCCACGACCTCGTCCGAGATGCCGTCGATGAACTGCCCCTGGTACTGCTCGGTCTCACGGGCCTTCGGATCGCCCGTCACCTCGACCTCCGTCACGACGCCGTCGGCGATCGTGAGGGTCACGCTGATCGACTCGACCGTCTCGGGAGTCTGGTACGAGCCGTCGGCCGTGTACGTGCCGTCGGCGTAATCTCCGGCCGCCGCACCGGAATCGGTCGATTCGGTGCTCGTGTCGGTTCCGGTGTCGGTGGACTGGTCCTCGGCGTCAGCGGTGCCGGAGCACCCCGCGAGGACGAGGAGCCCCGCGACGCCGGCGAGAGCTGCGCCCTTGCGAACAGAAGTCGGTACAGTCGTGCGGATCATGATGGTCCTCCCGGCCTTGATCGATATGTTGATTCGACCGTAGGGACATGATCTATGCGCGGGCTGTGCCCGATATATGCGTCGCTTACGCGTCGCCGCCGAACATGCTCGTGACGGATCCGTCCTCGAAGACCTCGTGGATGGCGCGGGCGAGCATCGGAGCGATCGGGAGGATCGTGAGCTTGTCCCAGCGTCGCGATTCGGTCAGCGGGATCGTATCGGTGATGACGACCTCGTCGATCGACGCATCCTGCAGGCGCTCGGAGGCCGGGTCGCTGAAGATCGCGTGGGTCGCGGCGACGATCACGCGATGCGCGCCGTTCGCCTTGAGCGCCTGCGCCGCCTTCACGATGGTGCCACCGGTGTCGATCATGTCATCGACCAGGAGGCAGGTGCGCCCCTCGACCGCGCCGACGATCTCGTGGACCGAGACCTGATTGGCGACCTTCGGGTCGCGACGCTTGTGAATGATCGCCAGCGGGGCCCCGAGGCTGTCCGACCAGGTGTCGGCGACGCGGACTCGCCCCATGTCGGGCGAGACCACGGTGAGGATCTTGCGGTCCTCCGGGCTCAGCGTGCGCTGGAAGTAGTCCAGCAGCACGGGCTTGGCGAACAGGTGGTCGACGGGGCCGTCGAAGAAGCCCTGGATCTGCGCGGCGTGCAGGTCGACGCTCATCACGCGGTCTGCCCCCGCCGTCTTGAGCAGGTCGGCGACCAGTCGGGCGCTGATCGGCTCGCGACCACGGCCCTTCTTGTCCTGGCGCGAATACGGATAGTACGGCGCGACCACGGTGATGCGCTTGGCGGATGCGCGCTTCGCGGCATCGATCATGATGAGCGTCTCCATGAGCCACTCGTTGACCGGCTCGCCGAAGGTCTGGATCAGGAACAGGTCGCAGCCTCGGATCGACACCTCGAACCGGGCGTAGATCTCCCCCGACGCGAACGTGCGGTGCTCGGTGGGAACGACCTCCGTGCCCAGGGACGCTGCCACGGCTGCGGTGAGTTCGGGATGAGAACGACCACCTGCGACCACGAGCCGCTTCTTGGTCTTGGCGACGAGACCCGGAGCGATGCCGTTGTCCCGGTCCAGATCGACCGTCTTCTTCTTGCGCGCCATCGTTTTCGCCTATTCCGCCACTCGGGATCGGGCTGCGGCGTCTGCCGCGCCCGTGCCTGCCCTGTTCTTCTCGACCCAACCCTCGATGTTGCGCTGAGGGGCGACGCTCATGGCAAGGGAACCGGCGGGGACGTCCTTGCGAACTGTGGCGCCGGCACCTGTCTTGGCGCCAGCTCCCAGCCTAACGGGCGCGACGAGGGTCGTGTGCGACCCGGTATGCACCTCGTCCTCGACCACGGTGCGGTGCTTGTTCACATCGTCGTAGTTCGCCGTGATGGTGCTCGCGCCGAGATTGACGCCGCGTCCGATGGTCGCGTCGCCGACGTACGACAGATGCGGGACCTTGCTGCCCTCGCCGATCTCGGCGTTCTTCGTCTCGACGTAGGCGCCGATCTTGCCTCGGGCGCCGAGAACGGTGCCGGGCCGGAGGAACGAGAAGGGTCCGACCGTGGCTTCCGCACCGATCACGGCGAGTGTGGCGTCGGTGCGTCGCACGATCGCATCCTCGCCCACTTCGCAGTCGACGAGCGTCGTGTCGGGGCCGATGATGGCTCCCTCCGCGATGGTCGTAGCGCGCAGGATGTGCGTGTTCGGGAGGATCGTGACGTCGGGTGCGAGCGTCGCGTCGTCATCGATCCAGGTCGTCGCCGGATCGATGACGGTGACGCCCTCGAGCTGCCAGCGGCGGACGATGCGGCGGTTGAGGAGGCGACCGACCTCGGCGAGCTGCGCGCGGTCGTTCACTCCGTAGGTCACCGTGACGTCGGACACCACAGACGCAGCGACACGACTGCCGTCGCGGCGGAGCAGCCCGGGGACGTCGGTCAGGTACATCTCGCCCTGCGCGTTGTCGACCCCCACCGTGGGGAGGTACTTGCGCAGCGTGCCGACGCGGAACACGTACATGCCGGCATTGATCTCGCGAACGGCGGCCTCGTCGGCACTGGCATCCTTCTGCTCGACGATGCGGTCGACGCCTCCGTCGGCATCGCGGATGACACGGCCGTATCCGTTCGGGTCGTCGACGACCGCGGTCATCAGGGTCGCCTCGGCATCCGCTTCCCGGTGCGCGTCGAGGAACGAACGCAGCGTGTCGGCGTCCGCCAGCGGGCAGTCGCCCGAGAGCACGAGGACGTCGCCCTCGAAGGATGCGGGAAGAGCGTCGACCGCGACCTGCACGGCGCGTCCGGTTCCGGGAACCTCGTCCTGATCGATGAAGATGGCATCCGGGTAGTCGGCTTCGAGAGCGGCGACGACCTGGTCGCGCTCGTGCCGCACGACGACCTCGACGTGGGAGGCCCCGAGCCGGCCGGCGGTCGTGAGGACGTGGCCGACGAGCGGCCGTCCGCCGATCGGGTGCAGCACCTTGGGCAGGCGCGAGCGCATGCGGGTTCCCTGGCCTGCGGCGAGGATGATGATCGCGAGATTGTTCCCAGTCATGCTCCGCCGCCAGGACTCGAACCTAGACCTAACAGCTCCAAAGGCTGTCGTGCTGCCATTACACCACGGCGGACCGCGGCCCCCGAGAGAGCCGCGGGTCAAGTCTGCCACGTCCGCCTGCGTGCTACCGGCGATAATGGACGGATGACAGAGGCTGATGAGGTTGATCGGATCGTCGGCGCCTGGAACACCCAGCGCCCCGACCTCGACTTCTCGCCCCTCGAGGTCCTCTCGCGGATGGATCGGCTGACCCGCCTCCTCGACCGTGCTCGGCGCGACGTGTTCCGCCGCAGCGATCTCGAAGCCTGGGAGTGGGATGTGCTCTCGGCGCTGCGCCGTGCAGGAGCACCGTTCCAGCTCTCCCCCAAGCAGCTGCTGCAGCAGACGCTGGTCTCCAGCGGCACCATGACCAATCGCATCGACCGACTGGTCGGCCGTCGATTCGTGCGTCGCGAGAGCGACCCTGCCGACGGCCGCAGCGTGCTCGTCACACTCACGGATGACGGGCGGATCAGGGTGGATGCCGCGATCACGCGTCTCGTCGACGTCGAGGACGACTTGCTGCGGGCTCTCTCCAAGGGCGATCGTGACCGCCTCGCCGCGCTGCTGCGCAAGCTGAGCCTCAGCTTCGACGCGTGAGGAGCTGACGACATGGCGATGCTCTCTCCTCTTCCGGTGCGCGACGGCGTCGGCGCCACGCGTCTGCACGTCCCGATGAGCGGCGAATGGCCGACCGTCGGCGCCTACATGATCGAGCGCTTCTTCCACCTCGATCCCGAAGGCCTGCTCAGCCGTTTCGACCGCGGCGAGATCGTGGCGCGCGACGGCAGCCCTCTCACGCGGGACACTCCCCTGGGTGTCGAGGAGTTCATCTGGTACTACCGAGATCCTCCCGTCGAGACCCGACTCCCGGTCGAGATCGAGGTCATCCACCAGGACGACGACCTGGTGGTCATCGACAAGCCGCACTTCCTGCCGACGATCCCCGGCGGGAAGTTCCTGCAGAACTCGGCGCTGATCCGCCTCCGCAACCTGCTCGGCAACGACGAGCTCGCACCGATCCACCGGCTGGATCGGGCGACCGCCGGTGTGCTGATGTTCTCGGCGCGTCCGGCCACCAGAGCGCCCTACCAGCTGCTGTTCGAGACCAGGCAGGTGCAGAAGGTGTATGAGGCCGTGTCGGCTCGTCCGGCGGACTGGGACGCCTCGCTGTTCCCCCTCGTGTACCGCAACCACATCGTGAAGCTCCGCAACGAGCTGAAGGTCCAGGTCGATGACGAGCGGGAGCCGAACGCCGAGACGCAGATCGACGTGATCGATGCCGACGAGCGCGTCGTGCACACGCTGCTGCGACCGCACAGCGGCAAGATGCATCAGCTGCGTGTGCACCTCGCGGCGTTGGGCCTCGGCATCCTGAACGACCCGTTCTACCCCGAGCTGCGCGGCGAGATGCCCGACGATTTCGACAACCCCATGCAGCTGCTCGCCCGGGAGCTGCACTTCGTGGATCCGCTCAGCGGCGCCCCGAAGGTGTTCTCCACGACGCGCACGCTGCAGGAAGCACCCGTCAGCGGCGCATGATCCTGCGGGCAAGCCGCGTGCCGAGCATCTGCACCAGGTGCACGAACACCACGATCAGCACGATCGCCGCCCACATCACGAGCGGTTCGAACTGACGGAATCCGTAGATCTGCGCGAACGCTCCGAGACCGCCGCCGCCGATGAGACCGGCCATCGCCGTCATGTCGATGAGCGCCACCACGATGAACGTGTAACCGAGGATCAGCGGCCCGAGGGATTCGGGGATGGCCACGGTGAAGAGGATGCGCCAGGGGCCGGCGCCCATCGCACGGGCGGCCTCGATGACTCCGGGCGAGACCGACACGAGGTGCTGCTCGACGATGCGGCCGATCGCGAAGGCTGCCGCGAGACCGATGATGAACGCGCCGGCGGTGGTGCCGATCCCCGTGCCGACGACCACGCGGGCGAACGGCTGCGCGACGGCCATGAAGATCACGAACGGGATCGGACGGAAGAAGTTCACCGCGAGGTTCGCGAGGACCGAGACGGGTCTGTTCTGCGCGAGTCCGCCGGGGCGGGTGACATAGAGGATGACGCCGATCGCGAGACCGAGGATGCCGCCGAGCACGAGCGCGAACGACGTCATGTAGAGGGTCTCGAGCGCAGCCTTCCAGAATTCGGGCCACAGTTCGTTCAGACGATCCATCAGAGCGCCTCCTCTCCGGCGATCTCGCTGACTTCGACGCGGTGCGAGATGTCCGCGAGCGTGCGGTCGATCACGTCTCTCTCGCCGCGGATCGCCAGCGTGAGGTGGCCGAAGGCCCGCCCGCGGATGTCGTTGATCCCGCCGTACACGAGCTCGAAGTCGAGACCTGCGCCTGCGAGATCGAGGAAGACCTGCGCCTGCGACGAGTCGCCGTCCCGGAACGAGAACGTGACGAGGCGGCCTCGATGGCGCTCGCGCAGCACGCTCAGCTCGGACGGCGAGGGGATGCCCTTCACGACCGTGCCGACGAAGCGCTGCGATGCGGGGTTCTGCGGGGCGGAGAAGACGTCGAAGACATCGCCCTGCTCGATCACGCGACCGTTCTCCATCACCGCGACCTTGGTGGCGATCGTCTGGATGACGTCCATCTCGTGGGTGATCACGACGATCGTGACGCCCTGCTCCCGGTTGACCCGCTTGAGCAGATCCAGCACCTCGTGCGTGGTCTGCGGGTCGAGGGCGCTGGTCGCCTCGTCGGCGAGCAGGATGGCGGGGCCGGTGGCCAAGGCGCGGGCGATGCCGACGCGCTGCTTCTGACCGCCGGAGAGCTGCTCGGGGTAGGCCTTCGCCTTGTCGGCGAGGCCCACGAAGGTGAGGAGCTCGGCGACCCGTGTCTCGATGTCGGCCTTCGACCAGCCGGCGAGCTTGAGCGGGTACGCGATGTTCGCCTTGACGCTGCGCGAGGCGAACAGGTTGAACTGCTGGAAGATCATGCCGATCCCGCCGCGGACCTTGCGCAACTCGCTCTCCCGCAGGGAGGTGATGTCGACGTCGTCGACCGTGATGGTGCCGCTCGTCGCGGGTTCGAGGGCGTTGATCAGGCGCACGAGGGTCGACTTGCCCGCTCCGGAGTACCCGATGATGCCGAAGACATCTCCCTTCTCGATCGAGAGGGTGACATCGTCGACGGCCACGACCTCGGCGTCTTCACGGGTGCGGGAGGGGTAGGTCTTCGAGACGTTCGTCAGGGTGACGATCGGCATGTGGTGCTCCGGTCTGCTTCGGGAACGAAGAATCGGGTGACGCACGAAGCGCCACCCGATTCTCCCTCATCGGACGGGGGTGACTTGCACCCGGTCGTCCTACTTCTTGGCCTCGGTGTCCTCCTGGACCTTCTTCAGCGAGGCGACGAGGTCCTCGACCGGAGTCTGCAGCGGAACCGCGGTGTCACCCGAGGACTCGATCAGACCGGCCTGCACGTCTTCGTTCGTCTGGAAGATCTCGACGAGCTTGAGGTACGTCTCGTTGTCGGCGTCCTCGGCGCGCGACGCGAAGATGTTCACGTACGGCAGCGCGTTCGGGTCCTCCGGGTCGTCCTGCGCGATCGCGTCGTCGAAGGTCAGACCCGCGTCCTCCACGAAGTCGTTGTTGATGATCGCCGCGGCGACGTCGGGCAGCGAGGTCGGGATCAGTGCGGCCTCGAGAGCGGTGACCTTCACCTTCGACTTGTCGGTGTCGACATCGGCGAGGTCGGAGAAGATCGTTCCGCCGCTCTTGAGCTCGATGAGACCGGCCGACTGCAGCACGAGGAGTGCACGCGCCTGATTCGACGCGTCATCCGGAACGGCGACCGTCTCGCCCTCAGGGATGCTGTTGACGTCGTCGTACTTCTTCGAGTACAGGCCCAGCGGGTAGATCGCCGTCGAGCCGATCGGCGTCAGGTCGGAGCCCGAGGCGCTGTTGTACTCGGCCAGGTACACGATGTGCTGGAACTGGTTGAGGTCGATCTCCCCCTCGGTGAGTGCGGGGTTCGGCTGCTCGTACGAGCCGAAGTCGACGAGTTCGACCGTGATGCCCTCGTCAGCGGCTGCCTCGACGAAAGGAGCCCACTGTGCGTCTCCCTTGCCGACGACGCCGATCTTGACGGTCTCGTTCTCGGAGTCACCGCCGCCGGAGCCGGCGTCGGACGATGCCGTCGCGCAGCCTGCGAGCGCGACGAAGAGCGGGACCGCGGCGAGCGCGGCGATGACGGAAGTGGTCCGACGGGATGCGGTGATGGACATGAGTGTTCGGGTTCCTCTCTTGGGGGACTCGAATACGTTAGGCAGCCCGACGCCGCGCGCGACAATCGAGTGTCACAGAGCGTCACAGCTCTCAGTCGTACTCCTCGATGCCCTGCAGCCGGACCTGCTCGAGATCGAGTCGTGCCGAGATGCGGCGTACGACGAGGTCGTCGACCGTGCCCTCCCTTCGGAGCCCCAGGAGCACTTCGCGTTTGCGGTCGATGAGCGCGAGCTTCAGGCGCGTGTGCTCCTCGTGCCGCAGCAGCGGCGAGCGCTGCATGACGTCGACGTCGACCGACGTGGCGAGCATCTGCAGAGTCCTGACCTCTCCGTCGGCGCTCTCCCCGTCCGCGCTCTCGCCGTCAGCGCCAATGCGAGTGGCATCGGGCAGCCGCAGTACCGTCTGCGCCGCATCCGATCCGCCGTCTCGACGCCCGCCGTCGCCCGCCGCCTCCGACATCGTGCCGGCGCTTCCGAGCGGATCCGGTTCGTCGAGCAGCACGTCGAGCGCCTGGGCCTCGGCATCGACGATCGCCTGTTCACGGGCCAGCGCGCGAGCGTTCGAGAACTCGAGCATCTGGTACCCCTCGGCACGCACCTTGTCGCGGATCTCCTGCCCGACGCCATGCTCGACGGCGAGGTCGTCGAGTGCGGCCAACGCCGCGCCCGAGATCGTGCGCTCTGCCAGCTCGTACTCCTCGGCCTCCATGTGATCGACGGGGAACCTCGCCCAGCGAACGATCGCCGGCAGCAGCGGACCCTGCACGAGCAGGCTGAGCAGGATGACTCCCGCCGTGACGAAGACGATCTCGTCCCGTCCGGCGATCTCGCCGCCGGTCGCGCTCGCGGCGGGAACAGACAGAGCGATCGCGAGCGAGACGGCACCCCTCATGCCCGCGACGGTCGACACCGCCATCGACCGCGCCTTCGCACCACGAGACGGCAGCGCAGGGTTGCGCCGCTGGAAGGGCGCGTTCAACAGCTGGAAGAGGTATCGGACGACCAGCAGAGTCACCCATACCCCGAGGGTGATGAGCACGAGGCGTCCGATCGCCGCGGCGGAGATCTCGTGAGCGACGAACTGCACCTCGAGGCCGATCAGCACGAAGAGCGCTCCATTGAGCAGGAAGACTCCGAACGGCCACGCGGCGTCGGCCTGTCTGCGCGACGACGCCGTGGTCACCCGCGGCGAGACGTAGGCGACGATGAGACCCGCCACGACGACGGCGAGGACTCCCGAGGCATGCACGATCTCCGCGAGGAGGAACGCCGAGAACGGGATGAGCAGCAGCGTCACGTTGATGACGATCGTCGACGAGGTGCGGCGCAGCAGCAGGTAGCCGAGGGCCGCGATCACGACGCCGGCAGCGATGCCACCGACATACGAGGTGAGCACCGACATCGTCACCGACAGCGGAGTGATGTTGCCGCCGAGCGCGAGCGACACGGCGATCGCGTAGAGCACGAGGGCGGTGCCGTCGTTGGTCAGGCTCTCGGC
>Ga0308166_1002953_pt1 | contig 14911 bp, 10 predicted proteins | sample PhyCR2_2_FD_202137 | JGI IMG/M metagenome (GOLD analysis project Ga0308166, IMG submission 202137) | Phyllosphere microbial communities from UC Gill Tract Community Farm, Albany, California, United States - DLSLCC.R2 | ecosystem: Host-associated > Plants > Phyllosphere > Unclassified | place... | reverse complement strand
ATCCGCCAGTGATTTGGGGGGCCGCCGCCACGCGCCATCCATGGCGCGGGGCGGCTAAACCGGCATCCCTGCCGGTTTACCCCCCAAATCCCTGTCGAATTCCGGCCAGCGTGGTTTGACGGGGCGCTTAAGATCAAGATCAAAAGCAGATCAAGATCAAGAGCGGCTCGCTTCGCATCGTGGTTACGGGGGCAAGCCCTCCTACATGTGCTCTCCGGATCTGCCGTTAACCTTACGTTACAAAACTTCCCTTCGAATTGAGCTATACAGACAGAGCGCCAAATAGTGGCTATCTGCCGCCGCCCTGCGCCTCAATAACAATAAAAGAAGGGGAGATCACCTGTGATGAGCTTGCTCTATCCTGCCGTTGCGCTGATGAACCGCCTGAGCTTCGGCATGAAGTTCACCCTGATCAGCGTGCTGTTCCTGCTGCCGATGCTGGCGACCAACTATTACCTGGTGCGTGACTCGTGGCGCGAATTCCAGGGCACCCGTGTCGAACTGCAAAGTCTCGACCTGCTTGGCAGCAGCCTGGCATTGCGTCGTGAGTTGGAAACGCTCAACAACCAGGTGCAGATCAACGTCATCCTCGGGCAGTCCGGCAAGTCGGCTGATCTTGAAGCGCAGATCACTGCCCTGGAGCAACGTGTGCTGGAGCGGCTGCAGGGGTTGCACGCCATGGCGACGCAGCCCGAGCAAGTCGAGGTTTTTGAAAACAAGCGCGACGAGCTGATCGCCGCGTTCAAGGCGCAGCAACAGGAAACCTCGTTGCTCAATAAAGCGGCGTTGATCGGCAAGTTACTCAACCAGGCCCAGATGCTCAGCCAAATCATCGCCAGCCAAGCCGGCTTGAGCCGTGATGCGCAGAGTGACCTGCGCCAACTCAGCGATCTGGTCACTGCGGTCACCCCACAGGTCACCCAAATACTCGGTGAGGGCCGCGCGATGGGCGCGTATTCCCTGGGCCAGGGCTTTATCAATTCCTCCTCCAGCACGCGCTTTGACGAGTTACTGCAGCAGGTGGAAAAGCTTCAGGGCGAATACGGCTTGAAGCTGCAGGACGCGCTGGGCGCCAGCAACGCCGCGCACGCAGCACTCGATAGCTCGGCGCAAGCCAGCCAGGCCAGCCTCAAGCAAGGCAGTGAGTTGTTCGAAGAACAGGTGGTGATGGCCGAGACCCTGGATACGCCGTGGCAAGGTTTTTACGACGGCGTCAGCCAACTGATGGCCAAGACCTATCAACTCGATGACGCCACCTTAGCGTTCATCGGCCAGCAACTGGAGCAACGTCTGGCGCAAAACCGCCTGCACATGGTGTTGCTGGTCGCGGCCCTGGTGGCGGTATTTGCGCTGATCTTCTACTTGTATGCAGGTTTCTTTGTCTCCACCCGCACTACCTTGCGCAGCCTGGGGGCGATGATGGACAAAGTCGCGGCCGGTGACATGACGGTCACTTTCGTCGCCCACAGCCGCGACGAGCTGGGAGACCTGGGCCAGGTATTCAATGGCACCGTGGCCAAGATCCACGACCTGATTGAGCGCGTCGGGCATACGGTCAGCCAGGTCGAGTTGCAGGCCGGCCAGGTGCAGACGGTTTCGGCGCAGAGTAACCAGGCGGTATCCGGCCAGCGCAGCCAGATCGAACAAGTGGCAACGGCGATGAACCAGATGTCTGCCACCGCGCAGGAGGTGGCGCGCAGCGCGGCGGCGGCGGTCAACAGTGCACAGAGCGTCAATGATGAAACCGTCAGCGGGCGGGCGCTGGTGCAATCTCAACAAAGCGGCATCGCACGCCTGGCTTTGGAGATCGATGAGGCGGTGCGGGTGATCAATCAGTTGGCGGCCGATAGCCAGTCCATCAGCAGCGTCTTGGAGGTGATCAAGAGCATCGCCGAGCAAACCAATTTGCTGGCGCTCAACGCGGCCATCGAAGCTGCGCGTGCCGGTGAGCAAGGACGCGGTTTTGCCGTAGTGGCCGATGAGGTGCGCACCCTGGCCCGGCGTACCCAGCATTCCACCGGAGAAATCGAACAAATGATCAGCCGCTTGCACAGCGGCGTCGGCGCAGCGGTGAAGGCGATGGGCAGTAGTCATGAAATGGCGAGTGGCACGGTAGGGCAGTCGGAAAAGGTCCAGCACGCCCTGGAAAATATCCTCGGTGCCGTAGGCATGATTGTTGACCAGAACCAGCAGATCGCCGCTGCCGTGGAGCAGCAAACGGCGGTCGCTCACGACATCGACCAGAATATTGTCCAAATCAACCGCGCCGGTGAACATGCAGCACAAGGCGCCCAACAGACCGAAGCGGCCAGCCGGCAGTTGTCGGCGCAGGTCATTGAGTTGAAGCAATTGATTGGCGCGTTTCGGGTGTAAGAACTTTCTGTGGGACTGGGCCATGAATCACGTGGCATTTGTCCTGATTTGCCGGGCTGTGTTTTATCGCGACGTGAATGGGTGAGAATTTATTTCATCAGTCACGGTCACGAGGGGATACGACGATGGCCGCTGCAATCGGCATCAAAGGGCATTGTGCCCAGTGCAACATGACGTTTGAACTCAAGCCTTGGCAACTGAACGCCATCGCCATGGAAGTACCGTTTGACTGTGCGTACTGCCACTCGGGCCTGCAGTTGTGCTGCCACAAACAGTTGCGTCAGTTTCGCGCCCTGGACCAATGGGCGCTGGTGCGGCCCGGCATGATCATGCTGACATGCGCGACCTTGCTGATCGCGTTGTTCGCAGAGTGGTTGGGGCTGCTCGGCGTGATCGGGCAGTTGAACGTTTCACTGGTCGCGGTGTTGGTTCATCTGCTGGTCGTGCGCTATGCCCGTTATCGGCAAAGGATGACCTTGAACTTGCAGGTCATCAGTCCGCTACCAGTTGAACAGCTCGCACGCATTGCGTGTGCTCGTCTCACCCAGCAATAAAGGGCTGATGCCCATACGCTCAGCCAGGGCGGTGCAGATGGCCGGCAGGTGTTGCGGGCTATTGCGCTGGTTGGGGTACATGGCCGGGGCCATGTCCGGCGAATCGGTTTCCAGTACCACGGCTTCAAGGGGCAATTGTGCCAGTACCTTGTGCATGCGCAGGGCCTGGGGCCAGGTGGCGGCGCCGCCGAGGCCGAGTTTGAAACCCAGTTTGATGTACTCGCGGGCCTCTTCAACGCTGCCGGCGAACGCATGGATGATTCCGCCTCGTGGCACGCGGATGCGCTTGAGCGTGGCAATCACGACGGCGTGGCTGCGGCGTACATGCAGCAAGGCGGGGAGTTGGAAGTCCACCGCGAGTTTCAGCTGGGCTTCGAACAGGCTTTGCTGGCGCTCGCGATCCAGGTGCTCAAGGAAGTAATCCAGACCGATTTCGCCCACGGCGCAGAGTTGCCGATGGCCGTGCAAGCGCGTCAACCAGTCACCCAGCTCCAGCAGGTCGGCAGGGCGATGCTCATTGAGATACACCGGGTGCAAACCGAAGGCCGCGAACAAACCGTCGTCCTGCTGCACCAGATCCCACAGCCGCTGCCAATTCTTCTGATACACCCCCAGTACCACCAGACGCCGCACCCCGAGTTCACGGCTATGGGCGAGGACTTGCGGGCGGTCGTGATCGAAGTCCGCAAAGTCCAGGTGGGTGTGGGTGTCGATCAACTCCACGTTCAGGCCTCGTGAATACGCTGCTTGAACGTGCGGCCAATCGCATGCACACCCGGTTGGTACTGCTCTTCTTCGATGGCCGCCAGGGCCAGGCGCAGGGCGGTCTCGGCGATCAGTTGATGTTGCTGGGCCATGGCGTTGACCGGCAGCGGCAGGAAGTCCAATAGTTGGGTGTCGCCAAAGGTGCCCAGGCGTAGCGGCCGCGAGCGGAGCGGGAAGTCATGCAGCGCATCGAACACACCTTGCAGCAGCACGTAGGAGGTAGTCACCAGTGCGTCAGGCAAATGCCCCAGGCGCTGCAGCAGTTGCTCCATCAGCTGTCGGCCACAGTCACGGCTGAAGGCTTCGCCCTGCTCGATGATCACTTCGCCGGTGAAGTCTTGCAGCGCTTCACGAAAACCCGCAGTACGTTCCTGGCTGATGCTCAGCTCGGGACGTGCGCCGATCAGCGCGATTTGCTTGGGCAGCGGTTGCAGCAGGCTGCTGGTGAGTTGCTGACAGGCCTGGTGATCATCGCTGACCACTGAGCAGAACTGGTCAGGCTCCATCACCCGGTCGATGGCAATCACCGGCAACCCCTTGGCTTGCAAGTCTCGATAGCTGTCATCGCTGGCCGGCAGGCAACTGGCGACGAACAACGCATCGCAACGCCGCGCACGGAACAGTTGCAGCAGTTGGCGTTCGCTGTCGGCTTCGTCATCGGAGCTGGCAATCAGCAACTGATAGCCCCGTGCCCGTGCGCCTTGCTCCAACAGCTTGGCAATGCGTGCGTAGCTGGGGTTTTCCAGGTCTGGCAGGATGAACCCCAGGGTGCGCGTATGCCGGCTGCGCAGCCCGGCGGCTTGAGGGTTGGGGGTAAAACCATGGGCCTGGACCACGGCACGCACCCGCTCAACGGTTGCGTTGCTGATGCGCTGCTGTTCGGCCTTGCCATTGATGACATAGCTGGCGGTGGTCACGGACACACCGGCCAGACGTGCAATATCACTGAGTTTCAAACCGGGATTTCCTTGTTTTTTAGAGCGTGCCCCGACATTTTGTCCAATCGTAACCGATTCCAGCATACGACCAATGTCCCGCGACAGGTGCCGAGTGGTGCTTCAAGCTTGCGCAATTAACGCGTAATCTGCCATAAATTCTAGATTAAACGTTTCAGCAAGCGTATTTTTACGATGTTCGCCGCTGAGTGGCTACTGCCAATTGACTACTCGGTCAGTTATTTTTGAACGTCGCGCTGATTTATTCAAAACAATACCTAGTGCGCACATCGCACTAACTAGGAGAACGGCATGCTTGAGCTCACTGTAGAGCAGATATCCATGGGCCAGGTGGCTGTGGATAAATCTGCTGCCTTGCACCTGCTCGCTGACAAACTGGTGGCCGATGGCCTGGTTGCCGAGGGGTATCTGAGCGGCTTGCAAGCCCGTGAGGCCCAGGGTTCGACCTTTCTCGGCCAGGGCATCGCCATTCCCCACGGTACGCCAGAGACCCGCGACCAGGTGTTCACCACGGGTGTGCGCCTGCTGCAGTTCCCCGAAGGGGTGGACTGGGGCGATGGCCAGATCGTCTACCTGGCGATTGGCATCGCCGCCAAATCCGACGAACACTTGCGCTTGTTGCAGCTGCTGACCCGTGCCCTCGGTGAAACCGATCTCGGCCAGGCGTTGCGCCGTGCCGGCAGTGCCGAAGCGTTGTTGAAGCTGTTGCAAGGTGCGCCCCAGGAACTGGCGCTGGATGCGCAGATGATCAGCCTGGGCGTGTCTGCCGATGATTTTGAAGAGCTGGTATGGCGCGGTGCGCGCCTGCTGCGCCAGGCCGACTGCGTGAGCAATGGTTTTGCCGCGGTGTTGCAACAGGTCGACGCGTTGCCCCTGGGCGATGGCCTGTGGTGGTTGCACAGTGAACAGACAGTCAAGCGTCCGGGCCTGGCGTTTGTCACGCCGGACAAACCCATGCGCTACCTCGGCCAGCCGCTGCACGGCCTGTTCTGCCTGGCGAGCCTGGGCGAAGCCCACCAAACCTTGCTTGAACGCTTGTGTGCCCTGTTGATTGAAGGGCGCGGCCAGGAATTGGGGCGTGCCACCAGCAGCCGTGCGGTGCTGGAAGTGCTGGGCGGAGAATTGCCGCCAGACTGGCCCAGCGCCCGCATCAGCCTGGCCAACGCCCACGGCCTGCACGCACGCCCGGCCAAGATCCTTGCGCAACTGGCGAAAAGTTTTGACGGCGATATCCGCGTGCGCATCGTTGATGGGCCGGTGGGCGCGGTATCGGTCAAAAGTTTGAGCAAGTTGCTCAGCCTCGGTGCGCGTCGCGGCCAGGTGCTGGAGTTTGTCGCCGAGCCGACGATTGCCGGCGATGCACTGCCTGCATTGTTGGCCGCGGTCGAAGAGGGCCTTGGCGAAGAGGTCGAACCATTGCCGACCCTGAGCGCCCAGTCTGCTCCGGTGGCTATCGAGCCGGTGCTCAGCGCGCCATCGAGCGGCAGTCAGATCCAGGCCATCGCCGCCGCGCCGGGCATCGCCATCGGTCCGGCGCATATCCAGATTCCACAGCTGTTCGATTACCCCCTGCGCGGTGAGTCTGCCGCCACTGAACGCCAGCGCCTGCACGCCGCCTTGGGCGATGTGCGTAAGGATATCCAGGGCCTGATCGAGCGCAGCCAGGCCAAGGCCATCCGCGAGATTTTCATTACCCATCAGGAGATGCTCGACGACCCGGAGCTGACCGACGAAGTCGACACCCGCCTCAAACAAGGCGAAAGCGCCGAAGCGGCGTGGATGAGCGTGATCGAAGCCGCCGCCAAGCAGCAGGAAGCCCTGCAGGACGCCTTGCTGGCCGAGCGTGCCGCTGACCTGCGTGACATCGGCCGTCGCGTGCTGGCGCAGTTGTGCGGCGTCGAAACCGCCCAGGAGCCCAGCGAGCCCTACATTCTGGTGATGGATGAAGTCGGCCCTTCGGACGTTGCGCGCTTGGACCCGACCCGCGTAGCCGGCATTCTGACTGCTCGCGGTGGTGCCACCGCTCACAGCGCCATCGTCGCGCGCGCCCTGGGGATTCCCGCCTTGGTCGGTGCTGGTGCTGCGGTGCTGCTGCTGAGCGCCGGTACGCCACTGCTGCTCGACGGCCAGCGCGGTCGCCTGCATGTCGACCCGGACGCCGCTACCCTGCAACGCGCCACCGTGGAGCGCGACACCCGCGAACAACGCTTGCAAGCTGCCTCGGCTCAACGCCACGAGCCGGCGCTGACCCGTGACGGTCACGCCGTGGAAGTGTTCGCCAATATCGGTGAAAGCGCCGGTGTGGCAAGTGCGGTGGAGCAGGGCGCCGAAGGCATTGGCCTGCTGCGCACTGAACTGATTTTCATGGCCCACCCTCAGGCGCCGGACGAGGCTACCCAGGAAGCCGAGTACCGCCGCGTTCTTGATGGGCTCGGCGGTCGCCCGCTGGTGGTGCGCACCCTTGATGTGGGCGGCGACAAGCCCTTGCCCTATTGGCCCATCGCCCAGGAAGAAAACCCCTTCCTTGGCGTGCGCGGCATTCGCCTGACCTTGCAACGCCCGCAGATCATGGAAGCGCAACTGCGCGCCCTGCTGCGTTCGGCGGATAACCGGCCGCTGCGCATCATGTTCCCCATGGTCGGCAGCGTGGATGAATGGCGCGCCGCCCGCGACATGACCGAGCGCCTGCGCCTGGAAATCCCGGTCGCCGATTTGCAACTGGGCATCATGATCGAAGTGCCGTCAGCCGCCTTGCTGGCGCCGGTACTGGCCAAGGAAGTGGACTTCTTCAGCGTCGGCACCAACGACCTGACCCAGTACACCCTGGCCATCGACCGCGGCCACCCGACCCTGTCGGCCCAGGCCGATGGCTTGCACCCAGCGGTCTTGCAACTGATCGACATCACCGTGCGCGCCGCCCATGCCCATGGCAAATGGGTCGGCGTGTGCGGCGAGTTGGCGGCGGACCCGCTGGCGGTGCCGGTGCTGGTCGGCCTGGGTGTGGATGAGTTGAGCGTGTCGGCCTGGCGCAACAAGCACTGGCGGTGGGTTCGCCCGCGCAAGTGCGTGCCCTAGTGGAGGCCGTGTAGATGGCGAATATTCTGACTCTGACGCTGAACCCGGCGTTGGACCTGACGGTACGCCTGGCGCACCTGCAACCTGGTGAGGTCAATCGCAGTGAAGCGATGCTCACCCACGCGGCGGGCAAGGGCGTGAATGTGGCGCAGGTGCTGGCCGACCTGGGCCATTACGTCAGCGTGGGCGGGTTCCTCGGCAGTGCCAACCCACAGGCTTTCAATGCGCTGATCAAGCGCCGCGGGTTTGGCGATGCCTTCATCCGTGTCCCCGGCGAAACCCGGAGCAACATCAAGATTGCCGAACAGGATGGGCGGGTTACCGACATCAATGCACCGGGGCCGCTGGTGACTGAAGAGGCGCAAAAAGCGCTGCTCAGGATGGTCGCGATGATTGGCCCGGAGTTCGATGCGGTGGTGGTGGCCGGTAGCTTGCCGCGCGGCGTCAGCCCGCAGTGGTTTAAAGGTTTGCTGGAGGCGTTGAAAAACCTCGGGTTGAAAGTCGCCCTGGACACCAGTGGTGAAGCGCTGCGCCTGGGGTTGGAGACGGGCCCGTGGTTGGTCAAACCCAATACTGAAGAGTTGGCCGAAGCCTTGGGTCACGCCACCGATGCCATCAGCCAATTGCATCAGCAAGGCGTCGAGCATGTGGTGGTCTCCGACGGCGCCGCAGGCGTGACCTGGTATCGCCCAGGCGCGGCGCTGCACGCCACGCCGCCCAAGGTGACGGTGGCCAGTACCGTGGGCGCTGGCGACTCGTTGCTGGCCGGGATGCTTCACGGTTTGCTCAGTGGCGATACCCCCGAGCACACCTTGCGCCGCGCCACGGCGATTGCCGCGATGGCCGTCACGCAGATCGGTTTTGGCATCAGCGATGACGCGCAGTTGGCGCGCCTGGAAAGCGGCGTCGATGTACGCGCGCTGACAGAACAATAAGAGGGTTTGTGATGAAGTTAGCCATTGTTACCGCCTGCCCCAACGGCATGGTCACCAGTGTGCTGTGCGCCCGCTTGTTGGACGCCGCAGCCCAGCGCATGGGCTTGCACACCAGTGTCGAGGTCGTTGATGTGCAGCGCCCGGAACGTCAGTTGTCCCAAGCCACGATCGATGATGCCGAGTGGGTACTGCTGGTCAGCAGTACCCCGGTGGATATGCAGCGTTTTGTCGGCAAACGCGTGTTCCAGACCACACCGGCCCAGGCGTTGGCGGATGTCGAAGGCGTATTGCGCCGGGGCGCTGAAGAGGCCCAGGTGTATGTCGCCAGTGACGCCCCGGTATCGGCGAAGAATGCGCCGCGTATCGTCGCGATTACTGCGTGCCCGACCGGGGTGGCCCACACCTTCATGGCCGCCGAGGCTTTGCAGCAGACCGCCAAGCGCTTGGGCTACGACTTGCAGGTCGAGACCCAAGGCTCGGTCGGCGCCCGCACACCGCTGAGCCCGCAAGCCATCGCCGAGGCCGACGTGGTGTTGCTGGCGGCGGATATTGAAGTCGCCACCGAGCGTTTTGCCGGCAAGAAGATTTACCGCTGTGGCACCGGCATCGCCCTGAAGCAATCCGAAGCCATCCTTAACAAAGCCCTGGCTGAAGGCGCGGTGGAAAACGCCGCCAGCGGCGCGCCGGCCAAGTCGGAGAAAACCGGGGTCTACAAGCACCTGCTCACTGGCGTGTCGTACATGTTGCCGATGGTGGTGGCGGGGGGCTTGTTGATCGCCTTGTCATTTGTGTTCGGCATCCATGCTTTCGAACAGCCAGGCACCTTGGCAGCGGCGCTGAAAAGCGTCGGTGATCAGGCATTCTTGCTGATGGTGCCGCTGCTGGCGGGCTACATCGCCTACTCGATCGCCGACCGTCCTGGCCTGGCGCCGGGCATGATCGGCGGCTTGCTGGCGGGGACGCTGGGGGCTGGGTTTATCGGCGGCATCCTGGCCGGTTTCGTCGCGGGTTACTGCGTCAAGCTGATCAGCCGTGCGGTGCAATTGCCCCAGAGCCTGGAGGCGCTCAAGCCGATCCTGATCATCCCGTTGCTGGCCAGCCTGTTCACCGGCCTGGTGATGATCTACCTGGTGGGCCCGCCGGTCGCACGTTTGCTGACGGGTCTCACCGATTTTCTCAGCACCATGGGCACCACCAACGCGGTGCTGCTGGGTATTTTGCTCGGCGGCATGATGTGCGTGGATTTGGGCGGGCCGATCAACAAGGCGGCGTATGCGTTTTCCGTCGGCCTGCTGGCGGCGTCGAGCGGCGCACCGATGGCCGCGACCATGGCTGCCGGCATGGTGCCGCCGATTGGCATGGGCATCGCCACATTGCTGGCTCGGCGCAAGTTCGCCCAGACTGAACGCGAAGCCGGCAAGGCCGCTATGATCCTGGGCCTGTGCTTTATCTCCGAAGGCGCGATTCCGTTCGCGGCCAAAGACCCGCTGCGCGTGATCCCGGCCAGCATCGCCGGTGGCGCGCTGACCGGTGCGCTGTCGATGTACTTCGGCTGCAAGTTGGCCGCGCCCCATGGCGGGTTGTTTGTGCTGGTGATTCCGAATGCGATGAACCACGCGTTGTTGTACTTGCTGGCGATTGTGGCGGGCAGTGTGTTGACGGGGTTGGTGTATGCGCTGCTTAAGCGACCGGAACGAGTGGAGCTGGCAGTCACTGCCTGACACAGTAAAAAATGTGGGAGGGGGGCTTGCCCTGGTTCCTGTAGGAGCGAGCTTGCTCGCGAAAAAACTATAGGCGCCGCGTTTACTCAGGAAACACGCGTTATCGTTGACGTTTTCGCGAGCAAGCTCGCTCCTGCAGAGGGCTTAGGGCTTGCCCCCTCCCACATTTGGATCTCCATTGTTTGTAAGGCCGGTGTCATCTTCGCTTCATCCCATCATGCTTTAGTGGCCCTTTTGATACTCAAGAGGGCACCTGCATGAGCCACTTCGATCTCGGCCGCCGCCGCGTGATGCAAGCCGTGGGCGCCGGCCTGTTGTTGCCGGGCCTGGCCCCGGCGGTGATCGCTTCGGTGAAGGACCGGCCGCAACTCACGGATGGCGTGCAATCGGGCGACCTGCTCGGCGACCGTGCGATGATCTGGAGCCGCAGCGACCGCCCCGCGAAGATGGTGGTGGAGTGGGATACGCGCAGTGTGTTCAGCAACCCCCGCCGATTGGTTTCCCCGCTGGCCGACAGCCGCAGCGACTTTACTGCCCGTGTCGAGCTCACCGGTTTGCCGGTCGATCAGTCGATCTTCTACCGTGTTCACTTCGAAGACGCCCAGACCGGCGTCGCCAGCGAGCCCTGGTTCGGTCACTTGCGCAGCGAGCCGCAACAGCGTCGCGATATCCGCTTTGTATGGAGCGGCGACACCGTTGGCCAAGGCTTCGGCATCAACCCGGAGATTGGCGGTATGCGTATCTACGAAGCCATGCGCCTGCGCCTGCCAGACTTTTTTATCCACAGCGGCGACACCATCTACGCCGACGGCCCGGTGCCCGCGCAGTTGACCACCGAAGGCGGACGTATCTGGCGCAACATCACCACCGAGGCCAAGAGCAAAGTCGCGGAAACCCTCGATGAGTATCGCGGCAATTACCGCTACAACCTGCTGGATGATAACGTGCGCCGCTTCAATGCCCAGGTGCCGCAGATCTGGCAGTGGGACGATCATGAGGTGATCAATAACTGGTCCTCCAGCAAGCAACTGGATGAGCGTTACCAGACCCGCGACATCAATACCCTGGTCGGCCGTGCGCGGCAGGCCTGGCTGGAATATTCACCGATGCGCCGCCAGAGTGCCGGCGGCGGCGGGCGTATTTATCGCAAGCTCAGTTACGGGCCGCTGCTGGACGTGTTTGTGCTGGATATGCGCAGCTATCGCGGGCCGAATGACGACAACCTGGGCGGCGAAAAACCCTTCCTCGGTCGCCAGCAACTGGACTGGCTCAAGCGCGAACTCAAGGCGTCGCAGGCGCAGTGGAAGGTGATCGCCGCCGACATGCCGATCGGCCTGGGCGTGCCCGACGGTGAGGTCAGCCCCGGCGTGGCGCGTTGGGAAGCCATCGCCAATGGCGACCCCGGCCCGGCGCAAGGGCGTGAACTGGAGATTGCCGAACTGCTTGGCTTTCTGCGTGCGCAGAAGGTGCGCAACCATGTGTGGCTGACGGCCGATGTGCACTACTGCGCGGCGCACCACTACCACCCGGACCGGGCGGCGTTCCAGGATTTCGAGCCGTTTTGGGAGTTTGTGGCAGGGCCGCTGAATGCCGGCAGCTTCGGGCCGAATCCGTTGGATAAAACCTTTGGCCCGCAAGTGGTGTTCGAGAAAGCGCCGCCTGCCCAAAACACCTCGCCGTTTGCTGGCTTTCAGTTTTGTGGTGAAGTGCAGATTGATGGGCAGACAGGGGAGTTGACCGTCATTTTGCGCGATCTCGATGGCGTTTCGGTGTTTGAGCAAAAACTGCAACCTGCCTGACCTGCAATGCAGTTAAAACTGTGGGGGGCTCGCCCATATGTCTGTAGGAGCGAGCTTGCTCGCGAAAAACTCACAGGCGCCGCGTTCATTCAGGAAGCACCCGTTATCGTTGACGTTTTTCGCGAGCAAGCTCGCTCCTACAGGCATTAGGGCACGCTCCCACATTGGTTCTACAGTGTCTGAAAATCTCAATACACATCCCGACGATAGCGGCCCTGTTCAATCAAGCGCTCCACCGCCTCATTGCCCAGGATATCCACCAACGCCTGATCCACCCCCGTCGCCATCCCCTGCAAACTGCCGCACACATAAATCGCCGCGCCGTCCGCCAGCCATTTGCGCAGCACATCTGCCGATTCGCGCAGGCGATCCTGTACGTAGATCTTCTCTTCCTGGTCCCGCGAAAACGCCAGGTCCAGCAGCGCCAGGTCGCCACTGGCGAGCCAGCCTTGCAGTTCGTCCTGGCACAGATAATCGTGGGCGATATTACGCTCGCCAAACAGCAACCAGTTACGCTGCTGGCCATCGGCAATACGCGCCTTGAGCAGGCTGCGCAGGCCCGCAAGGCCGGTGCCGTTGCCCAGCAGGATCAACGGCACGGGAGCGTCCGGCAGGTGGAAGGCACTGTTGCGGCGCAGGCGCAGGCTGATACCCGAGCCGATGGCGGCGTGTTCGGTCAGCCAGCCGGAGCCCAGGCCCAGGCTGCCGTCGGGGTGGCGCTCCTGGCGCACGATTAGTTCCAGCACGCCGTCGCCGGCAATCGAGGCGATGGAATATTCGCGCATACCCAAGGGCACCAGCGCGTCCACCAGGGCTTGGGCATGCAAGCCGACCAGGTGTGCACGGTTGTCCGGCAGTTGACGGTTGGCCAGGGCTTGATCGAGCGTTTGTGCCAAGCCGTCGATCAACACGCCGTCACTGCCGGCCAGGCCGAGGCCGTCGAGGAAATGCTCCACGGCCCACGGACAATTGCGCGGCAAGACCTCCACCAAGTCACCGGCGAGCCAGCTCTGAGGCGAGGGTGGAGTGAGACCCAGCAGGTAGACGTCGGCCCCTACGCTGCCGGGGTTGAGCAGCCGGCGTTGGCTCAACGTCCAGTTTTCGTATGGGTCTGCCTGCCAGGCTGCCGCGGATGCGTGACCGGTGAGCTGGCCCAGTTGCTGTTGCCAGGTGTGCAGGGCCACTGCGTCGCCGCTGTCGACTTCCACCGGGGCAAACAACGGGTTGCCGCCCTGGTTGGTCAGCCAGAAATGCAGGCGCCGGGCAAAGCCGCAGAAGTGTTCATACTGCCGATCACCCAGGGCCAGTACCGAGTAGTTCAAGCCTTTGAGGGGCAGGTCCTGGCCGAGCACGCTGCGCTCGAAACCACGGGCGCTGTCGGGGGCTTCGCCATCGCCGAAGGTGCTGACCACAAACAGCGCATGTTGCGATTGGCTGAGGTCGTCGCGGCTGACGCTGCCCAGGGGCTGCACCTTGACCGCAACGCCGGCGGCCTGCAATTGCCCGGCAGTCTGCCAGGCCAACTGTTCGGCAAAGCCGCTTTGGCTGGCAAACCCGATCAGCCAGGCCGGCGCATCGCTGTGATGGGCACTCAAACCTTGGCGGGCTTCGCGTACCTGGCGTTTCTTGCGACGACGGTCGAGGTACAACAGCCAGCCAGTGATGAAAAACAGGGGCATGAGCAGCGAGCTGACGGTGAGCACGATGCGCCCGATCAGGCCGAAATAACTGCCGGTGTGCAACGCATAGACGCTGGTCAGCAGTTGAGCCTTGAGGCTCTTGCTGGCATAGCGATCATGGGATTTGACCTCACCGGTGGCCGGGTCCAGGTTGATCTGGTTCAGCGCACGGTCATGGGGTGAATCTTTAAGCAGGTAGTACACGGTGGCCGGTTGCCCGGCGACGGCCGGCATACGAATATTGTAGGCACTCAGGTCGGGGCCGGCGTTGCTGTAGATGCTGCTCCAGATCGCCTCGTAGTTGGCCACCGGGGCAGGGCCTGTGGGCGGCGGGCCGCGCTTGCGCATCCGCTCGTTCTGCGGCGCATCGGAGAGCAGTTTGGTCACGCCCTGGTTGTACCAGTCGTAGGACCAGTACAACCCGGTCAATGCCGCCAGCAGATAGAACAGCAGGCACCAGGTGCCGAACACCGAGTGCAGGTCCCAGTTGAAGCTGCGGCCCTTTTTGCGCCAGTCCAGGGTCAGCCACACGCGCCAGCTTTTTACCTGGCGCGGCCAGCGCAGGTACAAACCGGAGAGGCAGAAAAACACCAGGATCAGGGTGCAGGCGCCCGTGATATTGCGCCCAGTGTCGCCGATGGCGAGGAAGCGGTGCAGTTGCAGGATAAAGCCGAATACATCCTGGCCGACGGCGTCGCCCAGGTAGTCGCCGGTGTACGGGTCGAAGTAGCGCATCTGGCCACGACGCTCCCCCGGGGGCGGGGTAAAGGCGACCCGCCCGGCATTGCCGCTGTCGCTTTCTACCCACAGCATCGCGACGCTCTTGCCTTCGGTGGCCTCCAGCTTGCGCACCAGCTCAGCAGGCGGCAGTACGCCGGCTTCGCGTTTCTGTACGTTCAATACCGTGGGGTTGAGGGCCCGCAGGATTTCATCCTGGAACGAGTACGCAGCCCCGGTGATCCCCATCAAGGCCAGCACCAGCCCGGCGGTAATGCCGAAGAACCAGTGCAACTGGAACAGGGTTTTCTTCAACACGTCTGACCGCCTCGTCTAT
>Ga0308166_1002951_pt1 | contig 14914 bp, 9 predicted proteins | sample PhyCR2_2_FD_202137 | JGI IMG/M metagenome (GOLD analysis project Ga0308166, IMG submission 202137) | Phyllosphere microbial communities from UC Gill Tract Community Farm, Albany, California, United States - DLSLCC.R2 | ecosystem: Host-associated > Plants > Phyllosphere > Unclassified | place... | reverse complement strand
CGAGAAGCAGCGCGGCATCTCGGTCGCGTCCTCGGTGATGCAGTTCGAGTTCCGCGACCACGTGATCAACCTGCTCGACACCCCGGGCCACCAGGACTTCTCGGAAGACACCTACCGCGTGCTGACGGCCGTCGACTCGGCCCTGATGGTGATCGACGCCGCCAAGGGCGTGGAAGAGCAGACCATCAAGCTGCTCGACGTGTGCCGCATGCGCGACACCCCGATCGTCACCTTCATGAACAAGCTCGACCGCGAGACGCGCGACCCGCTCGAGCTGCTCGACGAAGTCGAGTCGGTGCTGAAGATCGAGTGCGCGCCGGTGACCTGGCCGATCGGCATGGGCAAGAACTTCCGCGGCGTCTACCACCTGCTGAACGACGAAGTCATGCTGTTCAAGGCCGGCGAGGAAAAGGCCGACGGCGCCTACGAGATCATCAAGGGCATCGACAACCCGAAGCTGACCGAGATGTTCCCGCTCGAGATGGACCAGCTCAAGATGGAAGTCGAGCTGGTGCACGGCGCTTCGCATCCCTTCGACCTGGAACGCTTCCTGGCCGGCGTGCAGACCCCGGTCTTCTTCGGCTCGGCGATCAACAACTTCGGCGTGCGCGAGATCCTGTCGGCCCTGGTCGAATGGGCGCCGGCCCCGCGCGAACGCGACGCCACCGTGCGCGCCGTGGCGCCGACCGAGGCCAAGTTCTCGGGCTTCGTCTTCAAGATCCAGGCCAACATGGACCCGGCCCACCGCGACCGCATCGCCTTCCTGCGCGTGTGCTCGGGCCGCTTCGAGAAGGGCATGAAGGTCAGGCACCTGCGGCTGGGCAGAGAGGTCAAGCTGTCCTCGGTGGTGACCTTCATGGCCTCCTCGCGCGAACAGGTCGAGGAAGCCTACGCCGGCGACATCATCGGCCTGCCGAACCACGGCAACATGCAGATCGGCGACAGCTTCTCGGAAGGCGAGCTGCTGACCTTTACCGGCATCCCTTACTTCGCACCCGACCTGTTCCGCACCGTGCGCATCCGCAATCCGCTGAAGGTGAAGCAGCTGCACAAGGGCTTGCAGCAGCTCGGCGAGGAGGGCGCAGTGCAGGTCTTCAAGCCGGTGCTGGGCTCGGACCTGATCCTGGGCGCGGTCGGCGTGCTGCAGTTCGAGGTGGTGGCGAGCCGCCTGTTGAATGAATACGGCGTCGACGCCGTGTTCGAATCGTCCAGCATCAGCAGCGCGCGCTGGGTCTCGTCGGACGACAAGAAATCGCTGTCCGACTTCGAAAACCAGCTCGGCCACCAGGTCGCGTACGACGCGGCCGGCAATTTGGCCTTCCTGGCGACGTCCGGCGTCAACCTGCGCCTGACGCAGGAGCGCTGGCCCAAGCTGACCTTCCACGCCACGCGCGAACACGCGGCCAAGCTGGCGTAAGGTCCTGCCCGTCGGGGCGACCCGAAGCGGATGCACGTCGAATCGTGCATCCGCTTTTTTCGTTAACGACCCTATCCACCCGATCGAATCGAAAATTGCTATTGAATAGCAATTAAAAGTTCCATATCTAGTTTACATGTTGCCATTCTCTGGCATATAGTTGTTCCAATAATACGAACAACCGGAGAATTGCCCATGCCCCTGCCGCGCCCCCGCTACCTGTTCCTCGTCGCCGCCGGCTTGTCGGCCCCGGCCTTCGCCCAGCAATCCGCCCCCGAGCCGCCTGTCTCCACCGTGGAAGTGAAAGGCACGGCAGCCAGCTACGACCCGCGCCGCGACGACACGGCCAGCCGCATCGTGGTCCGGCGCGAGGAGATCGAACGCTACGGCGACACGGGCGTGCACGACGTGCTCAGGCGCATACCCGGCGTCAGCGTGACGGTCGGCGCCAACGGCAACCAGGAGGTGCGGATGCGCGGCCTGGGCGGCGGCTATACCCAGATCCTGCTCGACGGCGAGCGCGCCCCGGCCGGCTTCAACCTGGCCGGCCTGTCGCCCGACACGATCGAACGCATCGAGGTGCTGAGCTCGGCCAGCGCCGAGTTCTCGACCGAGTCGGTGGCCGGCACCATCAACATCGTCACCCGCAAGAAGGTGCGCCGCGCCGAGCGCGAGGCCAAGCTGGGCGCCATGCATTCGCACGAGTTCCGCGGGCCGACCTTCAGCGCCGACCTCGCCGATCGCGGCGAGCGCTCGTCCTGGTCGCTCTCGGCCAGCGGCAACCACGACGCGCTCGCGCGCGAATCGCACAGCTACCAGACCAATACCCGGCCCGACGGCGCGCTCGACATGCGCCGCGATACCGCGATCGCCGAGCGCGGCCGCATGAACCGCCTGAACCTCGGGCCGCGCGTGAGCTGGACGGGGGAAGACGGCGACACGCTCGAATGGGAGACCCTGGCCAACGGCAGCAGCTTCCGCAACCACGGGCACGCGCTGACGCGCACCGCCATCGGCGCGCCGCCGCCGACGCCGGACCTGCATACCCTGGGCGCCTTTGATGACCGCATGCTCTCGTCCAGCCTGCGCTGGAGCGGCGCGCTGGCGTCCGGCGCGAAACTGGAAACCAAGCTGGGTGTCGAGCGCAGCTGGCAGGATACGCTGGTGCGGCGCAGCGGCCTGGATGGCCGCGGACGCCCGGAGACCGACGGCAGCGTACGCACCGAAACCGATGCGCACGGCGCCAGCAGCACCGGCAAATACACGCGCACTGTCGAAGGCGGCCACATGCTGGCGATCGGCTGGGACGCGCGGCTCAACGCCAGCGACGACCTGCGCGCCGAGCGCGACGCGATCCGCGTGCTGCCGCCCGGCCAGCCGCCGGTCGAGACCTTCGATACGCGCGTGGCGCGCGTCGCCGTCTACGCCCAGGACGAGTGGACCGTCAATCCGCAACTCTCGGTCTACCTCGGCGCACGCTGGGAAGGGGTGCGCACGCGGGTCGGCGGGAACACCTTCGAGACCACGCGGGTGCGCTCGAACGTCCTGAGCCCGGTGCTGCAGACGCTGTGGAAGCTGGCCGCAGAAAAGGATGGCAACGGCGGCCACCAGCTGCGCCTGGCGCTGAGCCGCACCTACAAGGCGCCGGACCTCTACAGCCTGGTGCCGCGCCGCTATGCATGGGAAAACAACAGCGCCACCGAGGCCGATTACCAGGGCAATCCGCAGCTGAAACCGGAACTGGCCTGGGGCCTCGACGCCGCCTGGGAGCGCCACTGGGCCGAAGGAGCGATGCTGTCGGCCAGCGCCTCGCTGCGCCGCATCGACAACTACACGGGCAACCGCATCTATTTCGACGGCAGCCGCTGGATCTTCACCCCGACCAACGAAGACCGTGCCGAGCTGCGCTCGCTGCAGCTGGAAGCGAAGTTCCCGCTGTCGGCGCTGATGCAGGATGCGCCGGCAGTGGAGCTGCGCGCCAGCGTCAGCCGCAACTGGTCGCGCGTCGACTCGGTGCCCGGCCCCTACAACCGCATGGAGCAGCAGACGCCGCTCACCGCCAACCTGGGCCTGGACTACAAGCGCGGCGCGTTCTCCGGCGGCGCCAGCCTGGCGCACCGGCGCGGCGGACGGGTCGATCCGTCCGTGGAGCGCAGTTTCTATACGCGGGCGCGCACCGACCTGGAAGCGTATGCGGCCTGGCGCTTCCACCCGAAGCTCCAGCTGCGCCTGGCCGGTTCGAACCTGCTGGGCGAAGACAACTTCTTCGAGCCCGCGTACATCGACCCGGCGCGCGGCACCGAGCGGCGTGGCTGGACCTATCCGGAAAGCCCGACGCTGCGGGCGACGCTGGAGATGCGCTTCTGAATGCTACATCTCGGCCGCGCCGGCGCCTGGGGCGGTCTCGATGCTGGTGACGACCTGGTTCGCCACGCTGCCATCGGGCTCGGTCACGCGCAGCTGCACCGGCATCCAGTTGCGTTCCGGGGCGAGCCAGAGCTCGAAGCGGCGCCGGCCCGCTTGCGTGACCTCGGCCAGGCGCACCGTGGCCAGGCTGCCGGCGCCGGTGGCCAGGCGTTCGCGGCCCAGCACTTCGAAGCGTGCCGCGTGCGCGCCGTCGGGGCCGCCGACCATCACCTCGATCACGCCCTGCATCTGCTCGGGTGCGGCCAGGCCCATGCCGGCCAGCTGCATCAGCAGCGAGGCGCGGTCCTGGCTGCCGAGGTGGAGCGGAGCGTCCGCGCCGCTCGACGCGATGCGGCCGGCCGCACGGTCGAAGCGGGTGATGCGGTCGCTGCCTTCGTCCTGGTGCTCGCTGGCCTGGACCGGGGCGATGCCGGCATCGTCGCCGCCGCCTTCGCTCTCCAGCAGGCCGAGCACGCCCTCGAGGCGCAACCGGTAGCGGCCGGCGCCGGCTTCCCAGACCAGCTGGGCGTGGTCTTGCGCCTGCGCGTCGGCCTGCGTGGCGCCGCCGGGACGGGTGCGGGTCACGGCGTAGGTCAGGCGCGCCGTGGGCGGCATGCGCACCTGGTAGCGGCCGGGCATTTGCTGGACGGCGGCGCCGCGCGGGTCGCCGAGGGCGGGCGGGGGCGGGGCGGGCGAGGCGCCCGGCTGCGCTGCCCGTGGCGCGTTGGTGGCGGCCGGCACCAGCGGCCGCATGGGGGGCAGGGTGGCGTTGTCCGCGATGGCGACGCGGTCGCTGGCGGGAGCCGGCGGCGTGGCTTCGGAAGCGGACCCGAGAGCGGGCCCGGAAGCCGACCCGGAGGGAGACTCGGAAGGAGACTCGGAAGGAGACCCGGAAGCGGGCGCCGCCGTCGGCGCGGACACGCCGCCGTCCGCCGCTGTCGCGGACGCCGCCGTGCGCTCCAGGCGCAGCGCGATCGCCACGCCCGGCGCCTGGCGCGCCGCGAGGTCGAGCCGTCCGCCGATCCAGGCCAGGGCCAGCAGGTGCAGCAGCAGCGACAGCCCGCCCAGCGCCAGCAGGCGCCGGTGCCGGGCCAGGTGGACGGCAATCTTCATCATGGCGCTAGTTTAACTGCGCTACTGCAATTGTCCATGGCGCCACACCCGGCGCGCATGGCCGGGAGGGTCTTGATTTGGCGCAAGAGCGCGCCGCGAGGGATGACTTAGATTGGTCAAATGCGCTGAAGAAATTTTGCGTGTCGATCACATCGAGGGCCCCATGACGATTCTTCCCTTCTCTTTCGCCGCGGCCTGGCCGGCCGTGTCTTTCCCTCTCGCTTGCGCCGCCTTCCCATGCTAGCCCGCCTGAAGATCGGTCCCAAGCTGCTGCTCGCGCCGGCCGTCGTGCTGGTCCTGCTGGTGCTGCTGTCGACGGGCGGCTATTACGCGATGGTGCGCCAGAACGCATCGCTGGAAGTCATCGTCAACCAGCGCGCGGCCCACATGCGCGCCGCCAGCGACCTGGTGGCGGGCGCCCAGCGCGGGCACGCCCAGGTCTACCAGTTGCAGACCTGGATCGCCGGCAGCTTCCCGAAGAGCCGGATCGCGCCGCTGCTGCAGGACATCGACCGCCAGCACGCCCAGACCAGCAGCGGCCTGGCGCGCCTGGCGAAGATCACCCGGCTCGGCGGCGCCGAACGGCGCTACGTCGACCAGGCGCTGGAGGCCTACCGCGTCTACATGGCGGCGGTGGGCGACGTGCTCGAGATCGTGCGCGACGACCAGTCGATCGGCGCCAACGCGATGAGCAAGGCCGACAGCGCCTTTGCCGTGGTGGCCCAGCGCCTGACCGAGCTGTCCGAGCACGAGCAGGCGCTGTCGCGGCAAGCCTCGGACAGCGCGGCCAGCGACTTTCGCGCCATGGCCCTGGCCACGCCCTGCGTGATCCTGCTGGCGGTACTGGTTTCGCTGCGCATCACGATGGCGGTGCGGCGCGCGCTGCTGCTGGAAATCCGCGGCATCGGCGCGGCGGCGGTCGACCTCGCGAGCGGCGACCTGACCGTCAAGGACAGGGTGTACGGCAACGACGAGATCGCGGATACCTCGCGCGCGCTGGACGCCAGCATCCGCAACCTGAACCACACGCTGCGCACCATCCTCGAGTCGGCGCGCTCGATCGGCAGCGCCTCGCGCGAGATCGCCCTGCGCGACCTGAACCTCACCACGCGCGCCGTGTTCCGCGCCAGCTCGCTCGAGCACACGGCGTCCTCGATGCAGGAGCTGGCCGCCACCGTGCACCAGACCGCCGACAGCGCCCAGGCCGCGAACCGCCTGGCCGAGTCGGCGTCGAGCGTGGCGCAGCAGGGCGAAAGCGTGGTCGACCGGCTGGTGACGACCATGGAAACGGTGAAGGGCAGTGCGCGCCGGGTCGACGAGATCGTCGGCACCATCGATGCGATCGCGGTGGAGACCGGGACGCTGGCGCTGAACGCGGCGCTCGAAGCGGCGCGCGCCGGCGAGGGCGGGCGCGAGTTCGCGCTGGTGGCCGGCGAGGTGCGTTCGCTGGCGCTGCGTACCGGCGCGGCGGCGCGCGAGATCCGCGAACTGGTGGCGCAATCGGTCGCCGAGATCGAGGGCGGCACCGCCTGCGCCGCGCAGGCCGGCAGCAACATGGCGACGCTGGCGATGTCGGTGCAGCAGGTCGGCGACATCGTCAGCCGGATCAGCTCGGCCAGCCTGGAGCAGGCCAGCGGGCTGGACGAAGTGAACCAGGCCATCGTGCAGATGGACCAGGTCACGCAGCGCAACTCGACCCTGGTGGAAGAGGCGGCCGACGCCGCGCGCACGCTGCAGATGCAGGCCCTGACCCTGTCGCGCGCGGTGGCCACGTTCAGGCTGGACGAGGTGGCGGCCGAGGCGACCGCCGCCGCACCGCAGCAGCCGGACGCGGCGAAGCAGGGGGCGGTCAAGACCTGGTCGCGGCTGGTGACGCAGGGCGGGGCGCTGGAAGTGGGCGCCGAGCGCAGGCGGCATCCGCGACCGCACCTGCACCTGGCCTCGCGGCGCGATTGAGGCCGGCGACGGCAACCGTAGGGTGGCGTTCCAGGCCGAATCAAATCTCGCCGCAAAGCATATTGCCCGCCGCGCGGTAACCATCCCGGCTCCGGAAATGAAAAAGCCCCGCACTAGGCGGGGCTTCGCTTACCGGCGACGAATCACATCACTCGTAATCGCTGATCGGCGCGCAGCCGCAGAACAGGTTGCGGTCGCCGTACACGTTGTCGGCACGGCCCACCGGCGGCCAGTACTTCTTCTTGCGCAGCGAAGCCACCGGGAAGGCGGCCACTTCGCGGGTGTAGGTGTGCTGCCAGTCGTCGGCGGTCACCACCTCCGCGGTGTGCGGGGCGCCCTTCAGCGGGTTGTCCATCTTGTCGTACTCGCCGCGCTCGACCTTCACGATCTCGGCGTGGATGGTTATCATCGCCTCGATGAAGCGGTCGAGTTCCGCCTTCGATTCCGACTCGGTCGGCTCGATCATCAGCGTGCCCGGCACCGGGAAGCTCATGGTCGGGGCGTGGAAGCCGAAGTCCATCAGGCGCTTGGCCACGTCTTCGTTGGAAATGCCCGTCTTGTCCTGCAGCGGACGCAGGTCGATGATGCACTCGTGCGCCACCAGGCCGTCGTGGCCGGTGTACAGCACCGGGTAGTGCGGCGCCAGGCGGCGCGCGATGTAATTGGCGTTCAGGATCGCCACTTCGGTCGCGGCGGTCAGGCCTTCGGCGCCCATCATCGCGATGTACATCCACGAGATCGGCAGGATCGAGGCCGAGCCGTAGGCCGCCGCGCTGACCGCGCCGATGCCCGCTTCGTCGCGCACGTAGCCGGTCGACAGCTGGTTCGGCAGGAACGGCGCCAGGTGGGCGCCGACGCCGATCGGGCCGACGCCGGGACCGCCGCCGCCGTGCGGGATGCAGAAGGTCTTGTGCAGGTTCAGGTGGCTGACGTCGCCGCCAAAGGCGCCCGGCGCGGCCACGCCGACCAGGGCGTTCATGTTGGCGCCGTCGATGTAGACCTGGCCGCCGTGGGCGTGCACGATGTCGCACAGTTCGCGGATGCCTTCCTCGAACACGCCGTGGGTCGACGGATAGGTGACCATCACGCAGGCCAGGTCCTTGCTGTACTGCTCGGCCTTGGCCTTCAGATCAAGCAGGTCGACGTTGCCGTTCTCGTCGCAGGCGGTGACCACGACCTTCATGCCGACCATGCTGGCCGATGCCGGGTTGGTGCCGTGCGCCGACGACGGGATCAGGCAGACGTTGCGGTGGCCTTCGCCGCGCGCCTGGTGGTACTTCTGGATCACCAGCAGGCCCGCGTACTCGCCCTGCGAGCCGGCGTTCGGCTGCAGCGAGATCGCGGCGTAGCCGGTGGCGGCGCACAGCATGGCTTCCAGCTGGCCGATCATCTCGCGGTAGCCGACGGTCTGGTCGCTAGGGGCCAGCGGGTGGATGTTCGAGAACTCGGGCCAGGTGACCGGAATCATTTCCGAGGTCGCGTTCAGCTTCATGGTGCACGAGCCGAGCGGGATCATGGTGCGGTCCAGCGCCAGGTCCTTGTCGGCCAGCGAGCGCAGGTAGCGCAGCATCTCGTGCTCGGCATGGTAGCGGTTGAAGGTCGGGTGGGTCAGGTAGGCCGAGGTACGGGCCAGGGCGGCCGGGAAGGCTTCCTGGGCGTCCGTGTCGAGCGAGTCGATGTTGACCGAGGTGCCGTTGCCGAACACCGAGAACAGCGTGGCCAGGTCGTCGCGGGTGGTGGTTTCGTCGAGCGAGATGCCGACGTGCTTGCCGTCGACGCGGCGCAGGTTGATGCCCTGGGCGGCGGCGGCATTCACCAGCGCCTCGGCGTCGGCGGTGCGCACGGTCAGGGTATCGAAGAAGGTGGCGTTGGCCAGTTCGAAGCCGAGCGACTTCAGGCCGGCGGCCAGGATGCCGGCCTGGCGGTGCACGCGCTGGGCGATGCGCTTCAGGCCCTGCGGGCCGTGGTAGACCGCGTACATGCCGGCCATCACGGCCAGCAGCACCTGGGCGGTGCAGATGTTCGAGGTCGCCTTTTCGCGGCGGATGTGCTGTTCGCGCGTCTGCAGGGCCAGGCGGTAGGCCTGGTTGCCTTGCGCGTCGACGGTCACGCCCACCAGGCGGCCGGCCATCGAGCGCTTGTATTCGTCGCGGGTGGCCAGGTAGCCGGCGTGCGGGCCGCCGAAACCGAGCGGCACGCCGAAGCGCTGGCTGTTGCCGACGACCACGTCGGCGCCCCATTCGCCAGGCGCGGCCAGGACGGTCAGCGCCAGCAGGTCGGCGGCGACGACGACCATCGCGCCCATCGCGTGCAGGTGCTCGCAGGCGGCGCGGTAGTCGCGCACTTCGCCGTTCACGCCCGGGTATTGCAGCAGCACGCCGAAGCAGGTGTCTTCCAGCTTCTCGATGTCGGCGGGGGCGATGCTGCGCACTTCGACGCCGATCGGCAGGGCGCGCGTCTTGACCACTTCCAGGGTCTGCGGCAGCACGTCCTCGGCCACGTAGAAGACCTTGGAGGCCGACTTGCCGACGCGCTGGATCAGGGTCATGGCTTCGGCGGCGGCGGTGCCTTCGTCCAGCATCGACGAGTTGGCGATGCCCATGCCGGTGAGGTCGGTGATCATCTGCTGGAAGTTCAGGATCGCTTCCAGGCGGCCCTGCGAGATCTCGGGCTGGTAAGGCGTATAGGCGGTGTACCAGGCCGGGTTCTCGAAGATGTTGCGCAGGATGACCTTCGGGGTGTGGGTGCCGTAGTAGCCCTGGCCGATCATCGACTTCATGACCTTGTTCTTCGAGGCCAGCGCTTTCAGGGTCGCCAGTGCTTCTTCCTCGCTGCGCGGCTGGACGAACTGGCCCAGGTCGAGCGTATCCTTGCGGCGGATGTTGGCGGGAACGACGGCGTCGATCAGCGCTTCGCGCGTGTCGTAGCCGAGGGTCGACAGCATGGCTGCCTGTTCGGATTCCGATGGGCCGATGTGGCGCGGAATGAAGGAATCGCGTGCTTCGAGGTCAAGGAGGCTGGTGCGGGTCATGGTAGAGGCCAAGAGAGGTGCTGGCGCGGTGGCGCCGGGGAAGTGGAGATGGGTGCGGCGGCTTGCAAATGCAAGCGGTCATGCAAAAGGGACGGCCATGCCGTCCCCGTGTGCCCGATCAGTTGTCGGTGGTCTTGCCGTAGGCGTCGGCGTCCAGCAGGCCGTTGATCGCGTTGGCGTCCTGCGGCTGCAGCTTGAACAGCCAGGCGCCGTAGGCATCGCTGTTGATCGAATCCGGCGCGTCGGCGACCGGCTGGTTGACGGCGGTGACGGTGCCCGAGACCGGCGCGTAGATGTCGCTGGCGGCTTTCACCGACTCCACCACGGCGGCGTCGTCGCCGGCGGTAAAGGTCTTGCCGACCTGCGGCAGTTCGACGAACACGATGTCGCCCAGTGCGTCCTGCGCGTACTCGGTGATGCCGACGGTCAGGGTACCGTCGGCTTCGAGGCGGACCCACTCATGGGACTCGGTGTATTTCAGGTCGGCTGGGATGTTCATGTAAAAGACTCCTGGTTTGGGATGGTGCGAAATTATAGGGCGATAAATGCGTGAATGGACGCGGCTTCTCAGGCTGCCAGCACCTTGCCGTTGCGTACGAACGGCAGCTTGACGACGGAGGCGGCCAGCTTCTTGTCGCGGATCTCGACGTGGACGGTGTCGCCGACCTGCACGTCCATCGGCACGCGCGCCAGGGCGATCGCCTGCTGCATGCTCGGGCTGAAGGTGCCGCTGGTGATTTCCCCCTCGGCGCCGGAAGCGGCGACGACCTTCTGGTGGGCGCGCAGGATGCCGCCTTTTTCGCGCAGGATCAGGCCGACGAACTGCGCGTTCTGGCCCTTGGCCTGCAGCGCCGCCTTGCCGACGAAGTCGCGCTCCGCGACCAGGTCGACCGTCCAGCCCAGGCCGGCGTCGAGCGGATTCACGCTGTCGTCCATGTCCTGGCCATACAGGTTCATGCCGGCTTCCAGGCGCAGGGTGTCGCGCGCGCCCAGGCCGGCCGGCTTCACGCCTGCCGCGATCAAGGCGTTCCACAGCGCTTCGACCTGGGTGGCCGGCACGCCGATCTCGAAGCCGTCCTCGCCGGTGTAGCCGGTGCGCGCGACCATGGCTTCGCCGAAGGCGGTGTCGGGCACGATCACGACGTTGAAGGGCTTCATGGCTTCCGAGGCCGCCTTCGTTTGCGGCAGCACTTCCCAGACCTTGGCGCGGGCGTTCGGGCCCTGCACGGCGACCAGGGCGATGGCGTCGGCGGTATCGGCCAGGCCGGCGCGGCGCGGGGTGATGGCCAGGCCGCTATTGGTGGCGTCGTTCTGGTGGCGCATCCAGGCGATGTCCTTCTCGGCGGTGCCGGCGTTCACGACCAGGCGGAACCAGTCTTCGCGCAGGAAGTAGACGATCAGGTCGTCGATCACGCCGCCCTCGGGATTGAGCATGGCCGAGTACAGGGCCTTGCCCGGCACCTGCAGCTTGTCGACGTTGTTGGCCAGCAGGCCGCGCAGGAAGGAGCGGGCGTTGGCGCCTTCGAGGTCGACCACGCACATGTGCGAGACGTCGAACATGCCGGCGTCGCTGCGCACGGCGTGGTGCTCTTCGATTTGCGAACCGTAGTTGACCGGCATGTCCCAGCCGCCGAAGTCGACCATCTTGGCGCCGGCGGCGCGGTGTGCGGAATTGAGCGGGGTCGCTTGGAGCGTCATGAAATCCTCTGGGCAGTATGGACAATGTGAATACAGGGAGCGGCCACGCCGGCCTGGTGGCCTTGCGTCGGCTGCGCGCCCCTCTGTCCTTGGTACCTGAGAGATAGCGGATGTCCGCCTGCCCCTTCGGTGGGCCAGGGGATGCCTGGCCGCTCTCCAGAGTTGGTCCGGTGCGCCGTGCGCGCCGTCCCCTGACCGGTCCTTTTGCCTGAGAGTTTTTGGGTGATGCCCCTTCGGCGGCAGGATGCAATCTGCCCTCTCCCGATCAAGACTGTGGAGAATATGCGAGGCTTACGTTCATGTCAATCGATCGAGGGGGCGCGCACCGTTGCCGGAGCATGCGCGCAGGCTTTTTCCTCCATTTGTTAAACTGGAGTCCACACTTTGCAGGTAGAACAAGACTATGAGCGAAGATCAAACCAAACACGACAAGGAAGCCTGGTTCACGCTGTCGGGCGACGTCAACAGCGACATGGTGCACCGCGTATTCGAGGCGGTCGGCCACATGACCGAGGACGGGATCGAAACGGCGCACGTGCTGGTACAGTCGAACGGCGGCTACGTCAGCGACGGCCTGTGCCTGTACAACTTCATGTCGAAGTCGCCGATCGAGTTCGTGATGTACAATGGCGGGGCGGTCGCCTCGATCGCCGTCATCATGTACCTGGCCGGCACGCGGCGCTACGCCAGCGATACGGCGCGCTTCATGGTGCACAAGTCGCACGCCACGGCCTCGCCGGGTTCGCGTCCGGATGCGCTGAACATCATCGTCGAGGGCCTGCGCGCCGACGATGCGCGTACCGAATCGATCCTGCGCAAGCATATCGAGCTGACGCCGGACCAGTGGGCCATCCACCAGTATTCGGACCTGCACCTGAATTCGCGCGATGCCAAGACGGCCCGCATGATCGACGACGTTGCCGATTTCGCGCCGCCGAAAGGCGCGATCCTGCGCAATATCTGACCAATTCTTATAAATAGCCGGCAATGACAGGCATGTGCGATGCCTGTCATTGCCGGTTTTGTTTTTAATATCCTGTCCGCCGTATTGTATTCATCGATGGGTTTTCCGATGCAAATAGTATTTGCGGTCGGGTTAACCCGGCAATAAGATATTTGCATCAAGTCTTATTCGTGCAAACAGGCGATATGTCCGGTCGGTCGCTTCATCGGGACCGATAATAAAAAAGCCTGGACCGCTGAATGGGGCCAGGCTTTTATTCATTGCCCGTCACAGGGCATGCATCGGGCGGATCAGCGTGAATTCTTGCGGCTTTGACGGCCGGCTTCGGCGTGCTGTTCCGGCGAGCCGCCACGCATGCTGTTGCCCGAGCTGGAACCCGAACGCGAACCGGAACCCGAGCCCGACTGCTTGTTGCCGTCGTTCTTGTGGCTCTGGCGGCCTGCTTCGGCATGCTGTTCAGGCGTGCCGCCGCGGGTACCGGAGCCCGAACCCGAGCGCGAACCCGAGCCCGAACCGGACTGTTTGTTCGCATCGTTCTTGTGGCTTTGACGGCCGGCCGCCGCGTGTTGCTCAGGGGTGCCGCCTTGCGTACCTTTGTTTTGATTCGAGGCCATGATTATTTCCTTTCAATGTTGAGAAATACGTCACTCGCCAAACTACTGCGTTGCGTGAGCAGTTAATTCGGTAGCGCCATCATGCGACCCATGTTGAGGAAGAGGTATCGGATGACCGCCTGAGCCCGTGTAGGGGGAACTCCTACATATTAAAAATAACCGATGCCTCGAATACGTCAATCCAGATTTTCGCGAAATTAAAACTCTTCCCAGTCGGCCTCTGGTTTTACCGGTGCGCGATTTGCGGCCGCTGCCGATTTGACGGCTTTGGTTCCGGCAGCGGCGGGTTTGGCGGCCTGGCGCGCAGGCAGGAGGGCCGCAGACTTGCCCGACAGCCTGTCGGCTTTGCCGCTAGCCGCCCTGGGCGCCGGCTGGGCGCCGGCCTGGGTGGCTTCCGGGGCGGCCAGCACGAAGCCGCCCGTGGCGCGGGCCAGCGCCGCCGCCCGTTCGCGCACCGCCGTGGCCGCCGCCGCCGCTTCCTCGACCAGGGCGGCGTTCTGCTGGGTGGCCTGGTCCATCGCCGCGATCGCCCCGTTCACCTGCTCGATGCCGGCGGTCTGTTCGAGGCTGGCGTCGGCGATCTCGGCGATGATGTCGGTTACCCGCCTGACGCTGGTTACCACTTCTTCCATGGTCTTGCCGGCCTTGTCGACCAGCTGGGTGCCGGCATCGACCTTGGCCACCGAATCGTCGATCAGGGTCTTGATTTCCTTGGCCGCCGCGGCCGAGCGCTGCGCCAGGCTGCGCACTTCCGAGGCCACCACGGCAAAGCCGCGCCCCTGTTCGCCGGCGCGCGCCGCTTCCACCGCCGCGTTCAACGCCAGGATATTCGTCTGGAAGGCGATGCCGTCGATTACCCCGATGATTTCGCTGATCTGCTTCGACGAATCGTTGATCGAGGCCATGGTCCCGACCACGTCCGCCACCACCTGGCCGCCCTTGACCGCCACCTCCGAGGCCGAGACCGCCAGCCGGCTCGCTTCGTGCGCATGGTCGGCATTCTGGCGCACGGTGGCCGTCAATTCCTCCATCGACGAGGCGGTTTCCTCGAGCGAGGCCGCCTGCTGCTCGGTGCGCGCCGACAGGTCCATGTTGCCGCTGGCGATTTCTCCGGTGCCGGTGGCGATCCCCTCGGCACCAGTGCGGACCTCGCTTACCACGGCCGCCAGCTTCGCGGCCAGTGCCGCCAGTGCGGCCATCAGCTTGCCGGCCTCGCCCGCTTGCGCCGTCTCCACGCGCACGCGCAGGTCGCCGTCGGCCAGGCGCTGCGCCAGCTTGCCGGCATCGGCCAGGGCGCGCCGGGTCTCGCTTGATATCCAGCACGACAGTGCAAGGCTGAGGCCGAAGCCGGCCGCCAGCGGCAGCAGCACGCCGCCGCGCAGGAGCGGGCCGCCGGACTGGGCCGCCATCCACAGGAACCCGGTCGAGGAGAAGGCAAGCAGCAGGGCGAAGGCCGCGTGGATCTTGAGCCTGCTGTCGAGTTGGCGGATGGTCTTCATGGGCGCTCCTGGCGAAAAGGGGGAGGGATGACCGTCTAATGTTATGGAAAGGAAATGTCGTGAATTTGTTCAAGCGCAAGGGAAAACATGCCGTTAAGATATTCGGAGAGTCGCTGTTGCCGCACTAGCGCAACGTGACATGTCAAACGCCGTGAAATCGCCGCGATTTTGGAGAATCGGCTATTGCCAGGTAGCAATAATGTGCAACAATGGCAG
>Ga0308166_1002950_pt1 | contig 14917 bp, 10 predicted proteins | sample PhyCR2_2_FD_202137 | JGI IMG/M metagenome (GOLD analysis project Ga0308166, IMG submission 202137) | Phyllosphere microbial communities from UC Gill Tract Community Farm, Albany, California, United States - DLSLCC.R2 | ecosystem: Host-associated > Plants > Phyllosphere > Unclassified | place... | reverse complement strand
CTTCTGAAATACAATCGGTGCAAAATAACAAATCAATTTCACCTTTTTGATCGGGAAAAATACTGTCACGAGTTTTGGAAACTGGCGAGAAGTTAATCAGGATGTTCTGTAGATTTGTTTTGCACCCTTCTAAATTGGTTTTGTTAGTATCACTACCGGAAACCAAGGCTGATTTTAATCCATATTGAGTCTCAAATTCTTCTGCACAGTTTTCGTAAAGGTATTTCACCGTGTCGGCAAATGCAGAAAAGACGATTACCTTTTTATTGTTAGGATTGATTGGGTTTTGAAGTTTCTTAGAAATTATATCTTTTAGATCTTTAAGTTTTTGGTCTCTTCTAACCGTTATAACTCTGCACTTAAAGTACAAATCTTGTAATATTTCAAAATCTGATTCAAGAAACTCTCTGAACTTTACCAAATCCATATCCTGTAACAGAACTTTTACTTTACCACCGATAAAAAGATCATTGAGCTGTTCATCATCAAAATCGAAATCTCGAATGTCCATTTCCTCAACAAACTCTCTATGATTTGCAATCTTTTCGAGAAGTTTTTCAATATGTTTCAAAAGTTTTTCAACTGTCAAACAGAATGAAAAGATTGATGACTCCAATCTCTTTAAAAGATTAACCCTCATTAGGGTAATAATACTTTCCTCACGGTCTAATTGACTGAAAACTGCACCGGTTTTTGTTTTCGTATCGTATTTTTCAGCATAAGCTTCTTGCAAATGTTCGAAAACGAAATACATCGGTGAGTAAAACTTTAAATTTAATGATTGTAGATAATCATTAATATCTGTAATAGAAAATTCTTTGTTATCTGTATCGAAGTCGCTGAATTGGGAAATTGGTTTTAGTCTTGTTGGAAACTTGCCAATATCCGCAACATCATAATATTTCTCAATATGTTTTCTTGATCTTGATATGGTAAAAATATCTAAAAGTTTAAAGTAGTCACCATCCAACCTGTTGATAAGGTCTTCTCTTGTAGGATTTGCTTGTTTCATCCAAGTATTAAACTTTCTTTGTGCTTGTGTCAAAGTAAGATCAATACTTGAAATTCCTTCATTTATTAATGCTTGGTCATTCGTTTCTGTGATGAAAGCCAATTGGTTTCTAAGGTCATTTAATCTCGTGTTTACCGGTGTTGCAGAAAGTAATAATACCTTGGTTCTAACACCGGATTTTATTACATCTCTCATCAATTTTTCATAACGAGAAACCGTTCCTTTTGAAGGATTGTTATTTCTAAAGTTGTGTGATTCATCTATTACGATAAGATCATAATTTCCCCAATGAACCGTTTCAAGATTTACATCTCCAGACATTCCTTTTTCACGACTTAAATCGGTGTGGTTCAGAACATCAAAGTTGAGTCGGTCTTGTACTAAAATATTTCTTCGGTCATTAAGACGGTAAGTAACCCAGTTATCCCTTAATTTTTTGGGTGCAAGAACAAGAACCCTATCGTTTCTAAGTTCGTAGTATTTGATGATTGCTAAAGCTTCAAAAGTTTTACCTAAACCGACAGAATCAGCAATAATACATCCGTTAAATTTTTCAATTTTATCTATCGCCCCTAAGACTGCATCTTTTTGAAAATTAAAAAGTTTATTCCAAACAACAGAATTTTTGAATCCGGTTTTTATTAATCTTTCCTCATTGATATCCTCCGTAGTCTTTCCTGCAAATATTTTTGAGATAGAATATTTATAATTTATTTCCGCAGATTTTAAGACATCCGCTTGTTGGTACAAATTAATCAATTCTTGTTTACAGTCTATACCTCCACTCCATAAATTCTCAAATGCTTTACCGAAAGAATTTGAAGAATCTTCAAGACCGAAAATCATATAAGGTTTCCCATCCTTAATAAGTCCAAGTGTGGTTTCATTAAAGTTATTTGGTGCAAATTGGAATGATTTATTATCAACGATAATGAAACTGTTACCTCCGGTAATACCTTTCCGTATTGAAACTGACTTTTCAATGAAATCTAAAACTTGACGAAGTCGGTAATAAGTTTGAAGTTTCGAATTGGTTTCGTTTTCAGACAAGTCTTTTACAAATGATGATTTACGTAAATCAAAATCTGTCTTTTGTACCATAATTTCAATCGTTTTGCAGTCATGAAACTGGTCTAACAAATCATAAATCGCATTTAAACTAAAATTATTTACACAAATTTTGACCGTAGAATTCGGTTGGATATTTTTTATTAATTCGTTGTAGAAAATTACATCTTGGTTATTGATCACTTTGGTTTACAGTTTTTAATATATAAAAAAGTTGTTGAATTAGATTTATAATTGCTATAGGATATAAAGCTTTGTAGCATATTGAAACAGTCTAGATTGTAACACAAATGTTTCAATTTTATAACAAAATTCAATTGTAATAATTGAGAAAAATTTAGTAACTATGGATTAAACTTTTTGAATTGCTTTGCGTATCCTGTATTTTCAGCAATCGTAATTCTTTGTTTATCCAGCTTTATAAAAAATCTTCTATTCCTGTTGTCAACGAAATACTGAGTGTAAGTTTGTAAAACATCATCACGATATTTTTTAATTGTTTCGTTATCCCATTTTAAGTCAAAATGCTTTGATAATCTTTCTAAAACTTTTGTAGCTTTTTCTTCTGAATTAAGTAGCGAATCATAATTTGCCAAAGTTTCAAGCACGTCCTTTATAAAAGCTTCTCTTGTTTTCTTATCTTCAAAGGCTTCTTTTATCTCTTTACTCAGTCCGTTTGGGATTTCACCTTTTTTATTTTTATTTTTAACCTTAATAGGATTATCAGAATTAACAGGAACTCTAATTTTTATTTTTTGACGTTTGCCATCGATTTTATAATTAGTTTCCTTATCAATGTGAACGTCGTTTTCAAGATTATCAAAATCCTTAATTTCACCAGCTCCACGCTTATGATCATCAATAATTATTATTTGATTTTCAATTAAGTTTTTTAATGCCATTATTGTTGTTATTACAGCTAACTTCAAATATACAACTGTTAATGGTTTGAATATTTAATTTTTGAAAAAAAACTCCACTTTACAATATAGTTTGCTAGGCAATACAAATATTCTGCTGTATCTTAGCCTAAATCAGCACATTATGAGTATAACATTATTATTAAGAAAGAAGTTTGGCGAGGCTAGTGTTTATGTAAGATACAAACCTAGTAGAGACTTTGATTTCTTTTGGGCAAGTCCATTCACAATTGAAGTAGACAAGTGGGATTCCAAAAATGGAACATATAATACATCATTAAAAAAGAAGAAACCGACGCAGGCACTGGACAAAATACAAAATAAAAGTATTGATGAGTTTAATATTAAACTCAATGAGTTAAAGAATTCTTTGACAAGTTTTCTGATCTCCAACAACTATAACGTTACAAAACCACAGATTAAAAAGTTTTTGGATCACAAGTATGGTAAAAACCAAAAAAAATCTGAGATAAAAACTCTTAGGCATTCAATAACAATGGCACAATTGATTGAGGATTACATTAAAGAAAAAAGTGTTTTCGCACTGGGAAAACATAAGGAATTAACTACTGCTTCAATAAAAAAAATTCGAGTAATTAAAAATAAATTAGAAAAGATTAATTCAAAACTTTTAGTCGCAGACGTTAATGATAGTTTTAGAAATAAGTTTACAGATTGGTGTACAAAAAATAGATATGCACCTACCACAGTCGTTAAAGAACTTAAATTCATTAAAACCTTTATTAAGTTTGCAAAGTCGAAAAAACATAAAACGAGTGATGACGTACCTTCATGGACTTTTTATGTTGAGTCTAAAAATTACAAAGATCCAATACTCTCCTTCAAAGAGATTCAAAAAATCAGATTGTTAAATCTTGAACTTGATTATCTTGACAATGCAAGGGATTGGCTGATAATTGGTTGTTATATGGGGCTTAGAGTTTCAGATTTACTCAACTTGAAAAAGTCTGATATCACTGAAGATCATTTTATTTCGTTGGTACAAAAGAAAACTAACGATCCAGTAACGGCAATACTGTTAGATCCTGTCAAAGAAATATTGAATAAGAGAGACGGAGAATTTCCGAGAAAAATTTCAGACCAACGTTTCAATGACTATATTAAAGTGGTATGTAAAAAAGCTAAATTAGATGAAAAGATATTTGGTGGTAAAATGATTGATAAAAGAAAAGTGTTTGATTATTATGAAAAATGGGAACTAATAACTTCACATATCTGTAGAAGATCTTACGTAACAAATTTCAGACCTTTTCTTGGGGATGAAGGAATCATGGTTAACACAGGTCACAAGACATCAACAATGGTCGAACATTATGATCAGAATACTATGTTAGAAAGGGCAAGAAAAATAAGATTAAGTTTTGCAGATAGATTGGAATCAATTTTAACATAAAAAAAACCTCAATGAGGTTCTTTTTTTATACAGGAAGTTCGCTTTCTTTAAAGTACACCTTACCACGTACATAATGTGGTATAAGATCTCCTGATTTCACCCACCTACTAACACTAGAGATATGTATTTTGAGGCGTTTAGCAGTTTCTTTTCTTGTCAGAAGTTCATCACCAGGTGGTTTTATATTTTGATCTAAAATTACTTTGATCTCACTTAAAATGGAATTTCTAATATCATCAATGAGTTCGTCTTTGGTAAAGTTTTGTAAATATATTTGGTTCATAATTTTATATTTAGTTATTAATTTGATTGTATTCTAAATGATGTTTAAAAGTATAATGAGGCTGATTTAAAGTATTCTAATTATATTAAGCATTGTTTTTACGATCCGATAAATTTCTCCATAAGAAATTCTATTTGTCAGATTTTGACAAAGTTTTTTTTGTAGGACAATAAATTTTTTTTGAGTAATATTACCGGATCGGTAATTATAATTTAATTTAATAGAATGGTTATTCTATGCAACATTTTGAAGATCGTCTTCATTGGAGAAAAAATCATTTTTCAAAGTAAGATATTCATTCTCATCAAACTCAGAAATACCTTTTTCAAGGACTTCTGAAATTTTAGGAATATTTTTATCGTAAAGTTCACTGATAATAACCTTACGGTTTAGCATTAATGCCGCTCTTCCTGTCGTTCCGGTACCACCAAACGGATCCCAAACAGTACCACTCTCAGGAAAGAAAGATAAAATAAATGGAATTGGCAGGAGTGTTGGAAAAGATCCAAAAAAACCATTTTGCAGACCGTCCTGCTGAGATCTTTCTTTCGAAATATTTAACTTCAAAATCTGTTCAATATCATTATCACATAGAAAGTTTCTAATGGTACGGTATTGATTTGAAATATGATAAGAGTGTTTAAGATCGGCACCTTTGTTTCCCTGCTCTGAACACCCTTTTTTTACGGTAGCGGATTTTGTAGGATCATAGATTTTCAATTGATCATAATAATAATCCTTCGACTTAGAAAAGATTAGAATTGATTCATAACCATTCACAAATCTTTTTGTCTTATTTCCTTGTGGTTTATTATTTGACTTTTGCCAAATTACTTGATCAATAAAGAAGAATCCTGCCTTTTGCATCTCTGTAATCAACAATGCAACAACTCCAACGCAAATTCCATCCTGATATGAGTCGTGTAAATTAATAATTATAACACCATCATTATTCATATTGTCAGAACCAATTTTCATAACCTCAACGATATTTTTCACAAAGGATTCAGGTTTTTTCTCCCTTCCGATTTCAAACTCATTATCTTTTGAGTTTTTCTCTGAATATTCAATCTGGTTAAAGTATGGTATTGATGTTAAAATCCCATTGATAACAGTTCCTTGTGGGAATTTTGTATCTAAGGAGTTGCCCGGCAAGATCATAAATCTTTCGCCAGAAGTATTTATAATTGGTTTGATTTCCGTAACACCGATTTCTTTTTTATTATTGTACTGACGGATTAAAGACTCTGCTTTTCTGAAGTCATATTTATTGCTCAAAAAACCATCAAGAATTTTCGCCTCACTCTCTTTTCTAAGGTCATAATCATATTTGGAATCTGAAAGTATCTTCAAAACCTGATTTACTTTTTCAAAAGATACTTTATTATTTAGAAGTTTTGTTGAAAGTTCAAGTGTATTGTTTGGATTTTCTTTTTCAAAAATTAAAGACTTTTTAAATGTGATTACATTATTTCGTCCCCAACCTCTCCCATATTGTTCCGAAATAAACTTGTATTTATCATTATAGGTACTTTCATCTAACTTTGATTCTGTATCGACAATTCTAAGATAATGTGATAAAAGTCTCTTTCTTTCTTCAATGGTGGGTACCGAATTGATGTTAAATTCGATAATCCAATCCTTTAAAACTTCAGAAGATTCCGGGGATTTATCTATTATAATACAGTCAACCTCATTTAAATTTAAATCTTTCAGTGCTAGAAATCTTAAAACACCGTCTACGATGATGTATTTTTCGTCAGATTTTACAACAACAATTGGGGAGCAGTAACCAGTCTTTTTAATTGTTTTTGCTAAATTATCAATAAACTGTTTTTTCTCTTTTCTTTCAAAAAGTTCATCCCACTCATTAGATATTTCTAGTTGAGATAATTTTAGTCTTATTACAACTTTTAATAGTGGTAAAATAACTCCGGATTTTGAAACGTTCTTGTTCATAAGTATTAATTTATTTGTTAATTTTAATACTTCAAAGGTCTAATAATCCGTTTTTTTTATTTAAAAAGTGTAGCGCTACACTTTTAATTGATCCGGTATTGCAACAAAGAACCTTCAAGTCTAATTTTGTTTGGATCAATATCTAGCCAGTAGTGGTGACCATTCTTATTTTTTTTACTTTTGAAAAAAAGACTTGTAGCTAAACTTTCAGTAATAATAGAATTTTCTATATATTTTTTGGATTTTGCGTGGTAAGCACTCATGTTTTGAAGGTAGGTATTCATTTGAAACGGTTTTGCAAACTCTCCCGTAAGTTTAGATAAGTCTACAAATTTTTTCTGAATCTCCGCATTTTCCCAAAAATCATTTTCCCCTATTGGTTTATTATGATTTATTAGATAAAACAGATAGATGTGTGGTAATGTTTTCGCTCTACCAAAATCTAATTTACTTTCACCGTATTTGATATCACCATATTTGTTAACGGTTATAATTTCGGATGTATTTACGTCGTAATTATCTGTTAATCTTTTATTAATCGTTGAAAGAATCTTTTTTATTTGGGATAGTATGGATTCGTTATTTTTCTTCTCTATAAATCTTTCCTGACAATTTTTACAGATAAAACCGGAAAGGATCTTAGCATAAATTTCAGATCTATTTCTGCAATAATCATTAATACATCCTCTAGAGTTCACATGAATTTCTTCCAATAGTTGCGTAGACCCTAAATTCATCTGTGAAAGAGATTGAAAAAGATTTTCTACGATTTGGTGAGCGATTGCTAAATAAGATCTGTCTTCCGTAATTTCGTCCCAATCGTTGGAATTAATTGCAATGTTTTTATATTCAAATGCACTATACCAAGATTCCTTACCTTCCAAAGTGATTGCTTTCGGTTTTTCAATGTTTTTTGACGTAACTAAAACACCGTAATCTTCAAAAACATTATTTTCACCTTTTAACTTATTACAAATTTCTGAGATAGATTCAAGTGTCAGGGATTTACTCTTATGGTATAGGCTATAATATTCGGTTGATGACTTGTAAGATAAAATCTTGAATTTTAATGAGCCTTTATTTTTGTTGAACATGTCAACAATTACGGAGATATCTTCTGCAAGGTGGTCGTCTAATGTAAACAGGTAAACGGTCATTTACTTTTTTCGGAAAAATAGCCAGAATATTAATATTATGCAAGCATAATATAGTGCTAAATAATGCTAAATTTTGATAATATTTTTGGTTTTTCAATTTTTTGCGGTTATCTTTTTACTGAGGACGGTTATCCGAAATCATAAACTTTCCTAATAAAAAAAATATGATGGAAAAAAAAAGATTTAAATATTCAATAAGTAAAAGAATATTCAACCATAAGTTGGAAGATGGTTTCTTTGGATGTGTCTATAATTCGATGACCCCAACTGAAACAACCATAAAAGATTTCGCAAAATCAATTTCAAGACCTCAAGCACATTCATGGTGCGGAGGAGTATTTTCGGGACTGATAAATAACAACAATTGGATTCACTCATCGATTGTCGGATTGGATTTTGATAACGGTGAAGTTTCACTTACTGAGGTATATCAAAAATTTGAAGAATTTGGAATTGTACCTAATCTTCACTACAATACATTTAGTAGTTCACCGAAACTTCATAAGTTTAGGATCATTTTCTTTTTTGATATTCCCATTGTTGAACAACGGATATTTGATAGAATTATGTCACTATTGGAAAAAATTTTTTACATAGATCCCAATTGTAAAAACACTTCCAGAATATTCTACGGTGGTACTGAAGTTAAAATCACCAATGAAGCCCCAGTTTCATTAGAACAGTTTATCCAATTTATTGATATAAATGGTTCTGCTAGAGATAATAACTTAACTAGAAGTTATATAAAACTTGATTCAGTAAGTGCCGAAAAATGCAATTCCTTATATAATGATAATAAGAACAAACACTTTTTAGCATCATTTAATAAATTTAATTATACTTCTTTACCGGGGGGACAGAATATTAATTGGGATATGGCAAGAAAGAGAATAAAATTGCTAGACGGATTTTTTAACGGGAATTGGTTACACCACCGGGAACTGTTCGGTTTGGCAACTCACATGATCTACATTAGAGGAGGAGAGAAAAAAATGAAAAAGATGATGGAAGAATTTAACGAAAAAAATGGAGACTTTTACACACCAAATAATTTTGCCATACTTCCATACGTAAAGAAGAAAAGTTATAATCCTATACCTTTTTTTAAATTTTCACCCTATAAAGAAGATAATGATGTTCGGGATATTGTTTCCGAAGTAAGAAATATTAGAGGTCATATTAAGGTTTTGAAACCAATTGAAAAAATTAATCTCAAAGAAGCTGAAGAAAAAATGGTGAAAGAGTTTAAAGAAGTTTTATCAAACAATGAAACTAATAAAACTTACATATTCAGTCTTCCAACTGCGATAGGTAAAACAAGATTGTTAGAGAATGTTGAAAAAAGTATCATAGCATTACCAACAAATAACCTAAAGAATGAAGTGAGTGAAAGGATGAAAACTAAACACCTTTCATCACCGGATCAGATTATATTTAAAGATTCATTTCTTAATAAAAGAATTGATTATTATTATAAGATTGGATTACCAACGAAGGCGATGGGAGTTATTAGAAAGGTCTCAAAATTTGGGTCTGCAAAATATATTGATGACACGCAACTTGCGGTAGATTACATTTCCAAACTGGAGGAATGTAATGACTTACAGAAAAGTATATTGACAACACATAAAAGAATACTAAATTCGGAATTAACCGGTCACGATACTATAATTTTCGATGAAGATCCTTTAAACTCTCTTGTAGAAATTAAATGTTCGCAATTAAATGATTTCTATACATTGAAACATTTTTACGATCCGATAAATCATGTAGTAGATTACTTAACTTCTTTAGAAGACGGAATTTATTCTACACCAAAATTTGATTTGGATTTTGAGGATTTATTTGATTTCATAAAGGACAAAGGTATTATCGAAACAAATATTTTTGATTTCTTCAATAGTAGTTTTTTCATTAAGCAAGATAAGTTTTTGTACTACGTAATAAAAAAGGATCTGCCCAAAGAAACAAAAAATATAATCATGTCTGCTACTATCCCAATCGATTTTTATCAAAAACTTTATCCAGATGTGGAATTTGAATGTATTGATATTCAAGATGTGGAACAAAAAGGTAGGATTATTCAGTATACAGGACGTTCGTGTTCACGAAGTGGGTTGGAACGTTACGGTGAGGAAATTAGCAAAGAAGTTGGTGCGAAAACTGTGATAACATTTGTTGACTATAAAGCAAAATTTCAGAACTCACCGAATGAAATACATTTTGGTAACTGTTCCGGATACGACAGTCTTAATGGTAAAGATCTCGTTATTGTAGGAACACCACACAGAAATAATATTGAATGTTTCCTTTTGGGGAAGCTAATGAATATTAAATTTGATTTTCACAAATCAGCATTTAGATATCAAAAAGTTCAGTATAATGGTTTTGAATTCATGATGAATACATTTGATAATATTGAACTTCGTGAAATTCAATTCTCACTTATTGAATCCGAACTTACACAGGCAGTAGGGAGAGCAAGGACTTTGAGAAACGATTGTTTGGTTGAACTCTACTCGGGCTTTCCTCTACGAATTACCGATGACTTCATTATTAGAAAATCAGCGTGACTATAGACAATACCCCTCAGAATTCTGAGGGATTATTTTATAGGCTTGGTTTTTCGTTTTGTTGTATCTCCCAACATTTCTTTAACAAGGTCATGGTATTAAAATTAACTAAGAAATCACGATTGTATTTTTTGAGCAATTCAACGAGATTGAATGCTAAACTAAATGGTAATTTACGATGATTACTAATCCACAGCATTACTTTTTTATTATTACTATCCAATGCATCAATATTGAGAAGTAAATCATCAAACTGCCGGTATTTTGTTGCACCACTTTTGCTATCGTCGAAAAGAATACTAAAAAGAATTTTTCGGTCATAAGCTTGGTAAAAGTATTCTTGAAAGATATTATCATTAAGCAAATCAGTTCCTGTGAACTCATTGACAATATCTCTATACTCTCTCGAAGTAAATTTCCGATTGTCTTTAAATGAAAAATCAAAATAATCCATCCACTCAATTAGAGTATCACTATCGATTCCAAATTCTTCACATAAAGTTCTTCTATAAATTAATTTTGGTCTATGAATTTTATGAGAAATTGATAGAATAAAGAAAATGAATGTTAAGATTTTAAATAAATTTTTGATCTTAGGAAACCTTTTTTCATTATTGAAAACCTCAATTTTCATTTCCTTAGGAGTACAGTATGGTTTATCTTTGAAAAAAGGTTTTATCAACATAAGAATATCATCACATAATTCTTTATCATGATAAAATAATTCTAACTTTTTGATTTCATTTTCAGTCAACACTTGCATTACTTCAGATACATGCTTGTCCATGTTAACTTTTGAAAAAGAGGAATTCAATTTGGACAGATCCCAATATGTAATTTTTTCTTTCATAAAAAAATGCTACCACTAAGGTAGCAATTCAAATTTAACTTCCAGCGTATTCCTCATTGTTGGGATTTAGCTGATTTGAGTGATTGTCCATAGCGTGTTGATACGCATCACTGGTAGGGTTGCAGATTTCTGCTTCATGGTTTCTTGGCATAATTTCCAAATTATTTAAGGGTTAATAAAATCATTAATAATATCAGATTCCGGTTCGATGTAGAAGGGATCCATAAAATCTTCTCTGGTGTCTTTATTCATCTTTTTTTTACAAATTTATATGAATGAATAATCTTACAATAAGAAGTAATCCGATTTAAAAAATTAGGTGAAAAAATCCACAAATTTTTTTTCAGAATTAACGTTTGTTATATTATCAAAGTTTTTTTCAGGTTTAATTTTAAACATAGAAGTTCAATTTTTGATTATTTTTTTGAAAAATTTTTAATTCGAATTTTGTATAGATGATCATCCCCCTAATTTCAATCCTTTACCAGGCAGGCAGGAGGAGTCAGGATTTGCCCCCCCTCCCCGGGCGGAAGATAAAGGTGTCAACTATAAAAGAAGGTGTCTCTTGACACCTTTCTTTATTATATAGGATAAATGATATAAGCAGACTCTTCAAAAATTTTTTTGCACCGTTACAGTGCTTTATTGTGGAGGTCATTTCCAACTACAGAATAGCAGAATTATTATTTTGCATTGATCACGCTTTCCTTTAAATTAATATAAAAAGGAAATCCTTTAAAAACGCTAAATAGTGCTAAAAGCTTAGGCAAAACGACACTTTCGCAGTAAATTTAATCTGTGATTTAAAATACAACAATATGAGAGTAAAATACAACAGAGTTTCGACAATGCTCCAAACCGGTAAAAGATTTGAGTTGGATAAGGATAAATATGATCTGATACTTTTAGATAAAATTTCAGGAACAGTATGTTTCAAAGACCGTCCCAGATCTAAGGAGCTAATACACTTGGTCGAAGAAGGTAAAGTTACAGAAATTGTCGTGGAAGAACTTTCAAGACTGGGAAGAAATACGGGAGACGTAATCCGGACTTTGGAATGGTTGGAAGAAAAAGAGATTAATGTCGTGGTAAGAAACATGGGACTGCAATCCTTTCCCAATGGACAAAAAAATCCAATATGGAAAATTATCTCCACCATTATGTCATCACTCTACGAACAGGAGTTATGCAATTTAAGAGAAAGGGTTCGTGCCGGACGAATGGTCGCCATTCAAAATGGGAACGTAATCTTTGGGAGACCTACCGGATCTAGTGAAAATGATGTAACCTTCATTAACAAACCAAAAAATAAAAAGGCATTGGAATACTTGAAGAAAGGGAGAACTTTGAGAGAAATTGGAAAAATTCTTGAAATGTCAACAAAAACCGTTATGAAAGTGAAGAAGGTGGCGACCAAACTTCAGATGATGTAAAGTCAGAAAACTGGAATACAGACATGAGTCTGTATTTTAATTTTTGGGTGCAAAACAATTGTTTCTATAGATTTTGAAAAAAAAAGATCAGAATTAGTCGTTAGCATCGATGTTTTTTCAGAGCAAAATAATCCAACTAAAATCTATTGTACCGTAAATTCCATCTGTCAGATACATACAGGAGTGTTTATGAAAAATGAACTCTATAATCTTTTAATTATAATTTACGACAAAAAAGTACTTTTTATAAACAAAAAAGTACCGTTATTTACTTAAAAAGTACTATTTTTCACTACATTTTGGTTCTTCATTCCTGAAGTGATGCGCTTGACCGAAATTTCAAGTAGTGACAATATCGAAGATTCTATTCCACTATGATTATCCTGATGAATGATTTTTAGTTTCAAAATCTGCAGGTGTTTAGATATTTCTTTCTTTCCTCAAAGAATCCTATAGTTTAAATTTAAACCAATATTGTACGATTTGTCAAAAGTTCTTATTGTGGCAATTTTTTTCGGGGTTCTGGTAAAGGTATCGTGTGACACCTTTGTTATGATTAGAATTCGAGCTTTATATCATCTATTATCTCGTCAAAGTAAGTGTTTATACCCTTTCTCCACAAATAATTTGGATGGTATGTTCTGTAAACATTAGTGAAATTCTTATATTTTAATTTTGCAATAGCTCTTTCATTAAAACTGTTACTCAATGCGCAAAATGAGACCCCAGGTAATGAATTGCGAATTTCAGTATCATAATCTGGCCCTGAAAGGAAAAGAATAATATCAGGCTGCAGTATTGCAATCTCATTATTTACAACATTAAAATATACCCTCTCAATATCGTAAATATATTGAGGTGGATGGTTTTTATTTCGTCCTGAATTACCTACTTTTATTACATTATTCCAGACACTTGCAACTGTTTTTTTTGGAAATTTTTGGTTTAACAGAATTAAAAACCTATTGAAACCATTCCAAAAATGTCCAGCGTAACCATAACAGGCATTGCTATTGAAGAAGTCATTATATGTATTTAATGCATCGTTAGGATTACCTGTAAAGTTACCTCCCCAATCATTTGTCTCCTGACCAAAGATCATTATTTTAATATCTGATGATTTGTACTTCACTTCATCAAGATAAATTAGAAGAGGATTTGTAGGTTTATCTTTTTTCTTACCATCATCTAAAATTTTGTACAATTCATCTGAAAATGTTTCCCACTTTTCAGAATATATCCTTTGTAATGTTAAATTCATTTGTCATTGTGGTTATAAAACTATGTATGAAAATAATAATTTCATTACAATAAGTATCAGATCTCAATTAGTTCGTACTATAAATATAATTTAAATAATTGAAGGTAAACATTTTAAATCAAACATTAAGAAAATTTTAATATAAAATATATAGGTCTGAATACTTAATTGAAATAGATTTAAATATCCCCGGCCTAATTTGTAAATATATTTTTTAAATTATTTTTAAAATGTTCCGTTAAAAAATGAGATTAAATTTCTGCCTTTGAAAAAGAGTCTTTATATTTGTTAATATTCTGAATATCTAATATTCTAAAACGAATTTAACGTACACATAGAAAGCTTGTCTAACGACATCCTCGGATAAATCTGGTAAATTTAATTTGGAGGGAATTTGTTAGCAACTCTCATGTCATATACCTATGGCGTGGGGGTGCTACTTATTTTACTCCAGCGGTTTACCAGAACCTATCCGATAGAATAAGTTAGTTGCCCTCACGCTTTCTTATTTATTACTAATTCTTTTTTTAGGGCTGAAAAGAAACAAAAACTTTTAACAATGAAAAAAGTTTCTCTATCATTCTTAACCATCTTATTATTAACATCATGTTCAAATGGTGACGCTGAAACCACAGAAGAGAACAAAAATCAATCACAACAGGTTATTGGTAAATGGCACCGGTACAAAACAATAATTCTAAACGGAAAAACAGATGTTCCTTTAAGCTCTTATAGTCATGCAAAATGTGAAATTGAAGGAATTCATGAGTTTACTACAAATAGTAAATATCTGTTAACAAACTATATCCTAAACTCATCTACTCAACAGTGTCAACAAATAGGCAGCGTAGAAACATATCCTTACTCTTACACTGCTTCAACAAATATTTTAGATATTGATGGAGAACGCTATTATATTAAACATGCTGATTCAAAAGAACTGATTCTTCAGGACTATGAGTATTATGATCAGAATGGTGACGGAAC
>Ga0308166_1002949_pt1 | contig 14921 bp, 14 predicted proteins | sample PhyCR2_2_FD_202137 | JGI IMG/M metagenome (GOLD analysis project Ga0308166, IMG submission 202137) | Phyllosphere microbial communities from UC Gill Tract Community Farm, Albany, California, United States - DLSLCC.R2 | ecosystem: Host-associated > Plants > Phyllosphere > Unclassified | place... | reverse complement strand
GAGAGCGACCTGATTTCCGGACGCCTTGACGTGGTGTTCACCGATGCCGCACAGGCCGCAAACGGCTTCCTGAAACATCCGCAGGGCAAAGATTTCGAGCTGGCTGGCCCGATTGTGCAGGATCCGATTATCGGCCCTGGCACCGCCATCGGCCTGCGCAAAGGCGACACCGAATTAAAAACCGCGCTGGACAACGCCTTCGCGGAGATCAAAAAGAACGGTACCTTTGATACCTTGCAGAAGAAGTATTTTGCGACGGATATCTCTATTAAGCCGTGATCGATGGGGCGGCGCATTTGCCGCCCTTTTTCCAGCAGAACTATAATTCCCTTCATCAATTTCATGCGGCGCGGCCACGAGCGTGCCCCAGACACAGGACATCGACTGCGTTATGCAACAACAACATCATCCTTTGTTAAGCGCGACGCTTGGCACCCAGCGGGAAATTGTCAGCTTCCACTTCGGCACCGACTCACAGCAGCGGGTGTATATTCAGGCGGCGCTGCATGGCGATGAACTGCCGGGCATGGCAGTGGCGTGGTATCTCAAGCAGAAGCTGCTGGCGCTGGAGTCGGCGGGCAAGCTGAAAGCCAAAGTCACCTTGGTGCCGGTCGCGAATCCGCTCGCGCTGGGTCAGCACTGGCACGGCACTCACCTCGGACGTTTTCATACTCTTTCTGGTCAGGATTTTAACCGTCGCTTCCCGGCGCTGGGCGATACGCTGGCGGCAGAACTGGCGGGCTCGCTGACACAGAGTGAATATGAAAACAAACGACTGATTCGCGACGCCATCGATCGTCACTACCGCGACCGCATCGCCAAAACCGAACTGGAGGCCCAGCGATTCACCCTGATGCGCATGGCCAGCCAGGCAGACCTGATGATTGACCTGCACTGCGACTGGGATGCCTTGCCGCATCTTTACACCACACCGCACGCCTGGCCGGAGATTGAGCCGCTGGCGCGCTGGCTTGGCAGTGAAGTGCAGCTACTGGCGCAGATCTCCGGCGGAGAGCCGTTTGATGAGGCCTGCTGCGAACCCTGGCTGACACTGGCTGAGCGTTTTGGCAAGGACTACCCGATGCCGCGCGGGCTGCTGCCGGTGACGCTGGAACTGCGCGGCGTAGCCGATGTATCGCCGGAACAGGCGGAGAAGGATGCGAATGCGATTATCAATGCGCTGATTGAAGGGGGATATATTGCCGGAGAAACCGGAGACTCCCCTGCCCTGATCCACGCGCCAACGCAACTGGCGGGCTGTGAGTACATCCACGCGCCACACTCCGGACTACTGCTGAACCGCAGAAAATTAGGCGAGTGGATTAAAGCGGGCGAAGTAGTGGCGGAGGTTGTCGACCCGATCAATGACTACGTAACACCGCTGGTCGCTGAGTTTGGCGGCGTGCTATATGCACGAAACCTGACCAAGTTTGTCACGGCTGGGATGCTGGTGGTGAGGCTGGCGGGGGAAAATGCGGGACGTAAGGGGGAGTTGCTGGTGGTATAAGAAAAAAGGCTTCCCGAAGGAAGCCTTTTTACAATTAGTCCAGCCACTCAGTATGGAACACACCATCTTTGTCAATGCGCTTATAAGTATGCGCACCAAAGTAGTCGCGCTGCGCCTGAATCAGGTTGGCAGGCAGCACTTCTGAGCGATAGCTATCGTAGTATGCAATTGCCGCTGAGAAGGTTGGCGTTGGAATACCGTTCTGGATGGCATAAGAGACAACATCACGCAGCGCCTGCTGATATTCATCTGCGATGTTTTTGAAGTAGGGATCCAGCAACAGGTTAGCGATGCTAGCATTGGTCGCATAAGCATCAGTAATTTTCTGCAGGAACTGTGCACGGATGATGCAACCAGCACGGAAGATCTTCGCGATTTCACCGTAATGCAGATCCCAGTTGTTCTCTTCTGAAGCCGCACGCAGCTGTGAGAAGCCCTGAGCATAAGAAACGATCTTACCCAGATACAGTGCACGGCGTACTTTCTCAATGAACTCAGCTTTGTCACCGGTGAAGGCTTGCGCCTGAGGGCCGCTCAGCACTTTAGAAGCTGCAACACGCTGTGACTTGAGTGAAGAAAGGTAACGAGCAAAGACTGACTCAGTGATCAGAGAAAGTGGCTCGCCAAGATCCAGGGAGCTCTGGCTGGTCCATTTACCGGTACCTTTGTTGGCTGCCTCATCCAGAATCACATCAACCAGGTATTTACCGTCTTCATCTTTCTTGGTGAAGATATCTTTGGTGATGTCGATCAGGTAGCTGCTCAGCTCACCGTTGTTCCAGTCAGTGAAGGTTTTAGCCAGCTCTTCATTGTTCAGACCGAGTGCGCCTTTCAGTAAAGCGTATGCTTCTGCAATCAGCTGCATATCGCCATACTCGATACCGTTGTGCACCATCTTCACATAGTGACCAGCACCGTCCGGACCGATGTAAGTAACGCAGGCTTCACCGTCTTCTGCACGCGCAGCAATTTTATCCAGAATTGGCGCTACCAGTTCATACGCTTCTTTCTGACCGCCAGGCATGATCGATGGGCCTTTCAGTGCGCCCTCTTCGCCGCCGGAGACACCGGTACCGATGAAGTTGAAGCCCTGATCAGACAGTTCTTTATTACGACGGATAGTGTCTTTATAGAAGGTGTTACCACCATCAATCAGGATGTCGCCTTTATCAAGGTGTGGCGTCAGTGAAGCGATGGTTTTGTCTGTCGCTTCACCTGCCTGTACCATCAGCAGGATACGGCGCGGTTTCTCTAAAGATTCTACGAATTCTTCAACGGTGTAATAAGGAGCGAGCTTTTTATCTTGGTTTTCAGCGATGACTTCATCAGTCTTTTCGCGAGAACGGTTGAAGATAGACACTGTGTAACCGCGGCTCTCAATGTTAAGAGCCAAGTTACGGCCCATGACTGCCATACCTACAACACCGATTTGTTGCTTGGACATTTTTCTACTCCTGTCTATAGATCACGTCTAATGTGCATAAATGATGAATATTTAGAAAAGATCATTTTAACTTAAAAAGAGCAATTTCATTTGGAAAATAATGCGATGAAAAAAAATAAACAAGGGGGTGAAATCCTTGAATCAACTTAAATGATATAATAGCCATGTGCGGTAATTTCTACAACACAAGAGATTATTTATGCCATCTCATTACATCCCTCAAAGCGAATCACAAGTAATACTGATGATACAATACCCAAAAAACTATTGACTAGAAACATCCTCTTTTTCATCTTTACGAGGCAGATTAGCAAGACACTTACAATTTAATTCGAATCTAACCTTATCATTTATCCATCCCCACTTGTTAAAGTATCGATATGCTGACTTAAGATGATAGACCAAGAACTTAAAATCCTTATATGACCGTCTTTGCGATTCATGCACAACTGTTGAATAAGGGCAGTATTTAATTTTAAAACCTGCAGATGCGATTCGACGTGATAAATCAACATCTTCTAGGTACATAAAATAACGCGTATCAAATTCACCTACGATGTCAAGCACATTACTGCTTAAAAGCATAAAGCAACCGGATATTGATGGAGCGTAAAAAACCTTAGAATAGTCTGCGTCTTTTAATTCATATTTCTTGTTTCGATTAGCAGAAAACTGCGGGAGAAACCTCCTCATAAACAATTGTGCAGGAGAAGGCAATAGTTTACAGCAATGTTGAATCGCGCCGTCAGGATATATTATCTTTGGAGTCGAAAGATCAACAAAATCATTTACAGCGAATTCATATAACTTATCAAATTCACCTTGCTCAAAATATATATCAGGATTGCAAACAAGAATATGATTAAAACGGGATTTAAACATTTTAATAGCATGATTATGTCCTGCTCCAAAACCAGCATTAACATCACACCTTAAAACCTCTATTTTTTCATGCGAAAACTTCGATAACCAGTTACAATGCGAACCATTATCTAGGATAACAATTTTGGATATTGTTTTTTCGCTAATCAAACAATTTATGGTTTTTTCCACATCTTTAAGAGCATGCTTGTATAACACTAGAGAAGCTACAACACTCATAATTGAGCCCTAAAGTTTGTTAAGCATAACGTAAAGGATGTTTGTCATGCTTCCTAATAAAGTTTGATGGTATAACCCAGAAGAACAATACAGTTTTAGGCGTTTAAAAAAATTAGACCTACGCATTTCTTCAAAGTTATCAATAATATTTATTGACTCTGATGTCAAAGATGAAGATATGAATGATAAATTTTTAATATTTGTATTATTCCAGCGTTTTTTTTTCTCATTCCGCAATGCTTTATAAAATCTTTTTGCTCGTGTTGAAAAGCGCATTTCATTACCAATTAGATTATTAGCATGCTGTCGATATAATAATGTAGGTCGCTTGTCAAAAAAAACCTCACCACCGCTAGCAGTAACAATCTGATACAAGGTCCAGTCATGGGCAACTAATTGTTGATCAGCAAGTTTCCTTAATAAATCCCTTGCTAAACTATTAAATACCATTGTGTTGCCACTGGCAATGTTTTGTAGAATCGAGTTTTTAAAGCTTGGTGCTTTAGAAAAAAGAGGTGAATAACCAATCGGCATATTTTTATCATTGATCAATGCTGTTCTTGAGCAAAAAAGCGCTGGCTTATTATCACCAATTGAATCGAGGAAACGTATTGCTCTTTCTAATTTATCATTTATCCAGATGTCATCCTGATCAGAAAATGCAAAGTATTTGGCATTTATTTGGTCATTCTGGATCAAGGACATAAAATTCTTAGCAAATCCCTGACGGGGTCCATCATAAATTTCACACCTGCTATTTTTTTCTCTGAATTTTTTTAAGATATCTAGCGTATCATCAGTAGAACCGTCATCGGAAGCATATAACGACCAATCTTTGTACGTCTGGTTATTATAGGAATCAAGTTGCTGCGATAAAAAATCCGCACCATTATATGTTGCCATCAATATCGCGACAGTGTATGACTTACTCTCCATGATAATTCCAGTTATATATATAGAAATATAGAATAGCGATGCACCATTTCGCGGATTTTTAAAGCATCAGTTGGCATATCCGTTGGGGTTTTTCCTTTGCCATCTCCAAGCATCTTCAAGCATTTCTTTTAAATCTCTTCTGGCTTTCCATTGAAGTTCTTTATTAGCCGCAGTGGGATCTGACCAGCATTCAGCAATATCACCATCCCTGCGAGAAACAATTTCATAAGGGACTTTAACTCCTGAAACCGCCTCGAAATTCTTGATAAGGTCCAAAACTGAGTAACCTAATCCAGTGCCTAAGTTATAAACCTGAAAGTTTTTAGCACTCTTATTTCTCTTCAAAGCAGCAATATGACCTTCTGCTAAATCCATAACATGAATATAATCTCTGACCCCCGTTCCATCTTTGGTTGGATAATCGCTCCCAAAAACTTTCAACGATGAGAGTTTTCCAACTGCAACCTGCGTTATATAAGGTAATATATTGTTTGGAATACCTTTGGGAGACTCACCAATCATTCCTGATTTATGCGCACCAACAGGGTTAAAGTATCTAAGAATTGCCACATTAAAATTTTTATTAATATTGCATATATTATTCAGCGCTTTTTCAGCAAAATATTTCGAGGTACCATATGGGTTTGTTGTACCTCCTATACAAGAATCTTCTGTTAGAGGAATTTGAGAGGGATTACCATAGACGGTCGCGGATGAGCTGAAAACAAAATCATGGATATGATTTTTTTGCATAGCCTCAATCAATTTTAATGTACCACAAAAATTAACATCGTAATATTCAAGTGGATTAGCGACGGACTCACCTACAGACTTCAAACCAGCGAAATGTATTACACTTTTAATTTCAGGATGCTTTTTAAAAACTTCGTTTAGAAGAACAGAGTCTCTGACATCCCCTTCATAAAAAGTAATTTTTCGGCCAGTTAAATGTTTAACGCACTCTAAGGCACTCATAGATGAGTTGGCAAAATTATCAATTACGATTACGTTCTCACCAGCTTCTAATAATGATAGAACCGTATGCGAGCCAATATATCCTGCACCTCCAGTTACAAAAACGCTCATACCCCCCCCCTATTAATATCTTTAAGAATAAACGAATTAGAAGATAGCTCTGATGTATTTACTATATGGTTTATACTTAAATCATCGAACTCAGAAAATTTATTATAAGCATTAAGTATGCTAGTGGCGCTTGGTTCGGCGATTTTTACCAATTGATTATATTTTGGTTTTTCCTTGAGAAACATATTTAAACCGACAGAGTTTTCAGTTATAACTCTCGCTCCTCCAGCCAAACCTAGTAAAATACGAGGCTCAAAATTATCACAGTCATCCGCAGCAAAATTTAAGACAACTTTCGAACGTGAAATATAATCCGATAGCTCGGACCAACTTAAACCATTTTCAATCCAAATAAACCTCAGGTTTGTTTCTTTGAGTTTCGTAAAAATATTTATGCGGCGGTGAGAGGCCCTACCAAAAAAAAGCAGATCAATGTCTTTTTCCCCATGCCGTGTAAACAGTGAAGTGTTAACAGGAAGAATGTGAAAATTAAATCTCAGCCCCATGGCTTCAAGAAAGTTTCTTCTAGATTTATCATAATGATAAATATTTGAATAAGGGAATACATCTCTAAGACAATGCATAAACTTTTTAACACCTAACCACTGTGAGTAGTTGTTACTAAAAAGATTCGATGGATATATTTCACTTGAGAACTCTATTTGGTAAATGCTCCTAAGCTTATACAATTGATTCCTTACCAAATCCCCTCTAAAAATATATAAAATATCGGGATTAATTTTTTCACAATATTCAATTAAGGTACAATCATCTTTCCAGGGATCATAATGGAATGAATCAATTTTGTTATCAGTGTACGCAAAGTGCGGTGAAAACCACTCAATTGGTCCGACATTGACCACTTTTAATTTAGTCATTATATGTAAACCATTCAAACCGTTCAGAATAGAATTCGTTAAAGTTGTACTTTATAAGCTCATCTTTTCCGTAAATGACCTTTTCCTTTAATTTGACTTCTACGTGGGTGTGCCAACCTAAGGCTTCTCTTTCATTTGCTGAACGTTCTAATCTTTTAGGCGAATATTTGCTTTTGGCATGAGCAACTGAACGTATACTATAATGAAAACGAGGAAAACGAATAGGAAATACCTTTTTTCCTGAAAATTTCACATCATGTCCGCCCATACTGCTTAAATCGACCTCTTCATCTCCTTGAAGCCAAATTTTATTCTGTAAACCATAAGAAATAATAGGAGACAAACGGTAATATTCGAAGTGTGAAACAGGATCACCGATAGTGAAAGAGTCGTCAACTGGTGTGAAATCAATCATTCTTAGTGGTACAACATTATAACCCATGTTCGCTACTGCTTTTAATACTGATGCAATATCAGCATTGTTAAATGGTGTACGAGTAATCTCATCGCTGTCCTGATGTAAAATCCACCGGCCTTTAAAATCTAACGCAATCTTACTTTTTAAATCAAGCATCGCTTTCCATTGATAATTCTCAGTTGGTCCTTCAAACGGAAACTGGTGAATTTCAATAATCGAAACTAATTCTTTTTTTAGCTTTTCAATAATGCTCCATGTACCATCACTAGACCAGTTATCAATTATTATTTGTTCAAATCCAAGCTCAGCATTTCTTTTAATAATTGACTCGATTATATCATGATCGTTATAGGTCGTCATAATTAAAACAGGCTTACTCAAACACCCACCTTGTTCTTTGACCGTAAGCACTTCACGAGATAATTGGTTAAATATATTATAGTGAAACTCAAAATCACTAATAGATTTTTTATAACTTTCCATCCAATTTGAGTAGCGATAGAGAGAAAGCATGTTTTCAATAAAAGGTATCTTTTTTACAGCCTTATTATATACTTTCCTAACCAACTTACTCTTCTTAACAAAGCCCAAAGCTTTCCGTTTCATTATACTCTCCCACCGAATGCTAACTCAACAATAAATTCTTTTCGTGTTTTATTTTCATGCCAATTACCCATTGTTACGAATTTAGTATTACCTTCCATTTCGACGCATAGGTTTTTTAAATAATCTAATGTAAGAATATTGAATGGATAAACTTTAAGGACGGGGGAATCCCCAGCTAAAAACTGATTAAGAGTCCGCCCTTTGATCGCACCGACAGGTTCCTCGTCCATATTTAAATGTAAGTAGGCCTTACCTGCTAAAACATTATCTTGATTAATTGACTCAATATGTAAGTTAGTTTGAATTATTATATTAAATCCATGATAATCGGCCAAAGATATATGCTCATCGATCGAAACCCTTAACATTAGTGGCATTAATTTTACATTTTTTTTGCTTAGTAAATACCATGTGTCATCATCAAAGTTTTTATCAGGAATTCTTTTTGCATACTCATTCAAGTTAGATACGAAAACTAACTCCTCACATTCAATCGATTCATTATGAATAACTTTATTAGGCTCATATTCAAAATACTTACTAATAATACAAAAAAGAGTGGCTTTAACATTATTTGTATCATTCGATATTGTCAGCCCGGCAAGCATCCGGTTAGTGAAACCATAATCCATCAACATTCTTGTAAATTCATCAAGTGTCCACTCTCTAACATGATAAGGATTTGCAGGAGGACCGTAATCAAATGCCCCCCTTTCTTCTAGGCGATCAGGGGTTGATATTACAATAGCTTTAACCCAACCTTTACACCTTACCAAAAATTCAATCAAAATTTCGGGCTTGAGTAAGTGTTCAATAACATCACTACAGATTATAACCGAATCTTTTAATTTATCTTCATTAATAAAAGGAATTTCAACATCAAAGTCTGCAGTTATATATTCCGCAAAATCATAATTCTTTGTAACATTCTTGATAATAAATTCATGATCAATCATGATCACTTTACAATCAGGACTATAATCTCTAACTTTTGCTACTTTGGTACCGTCACCACAACCAATATCGATTAAATACTTCGCTCCTGTTTTCTTAACTATTTCAAAAGCTGACTTATAGACTAAGGGTTGATAGATTGTTGCATTTAAAGAATCGTGCCCATCAACATATTTTTGATAATCATTTCTCGAGTTGTAATCGAGTGGGAGTCGATAGTTATTTTTCATCTATAATCTCTGCGACACAATTTGTTAATTGAACATAACCGGCTTGAGGAGACTCAACTGCGTTGGAAACTCTCAATTTAAAAGCATCGTATACATGTATTAAAACTTCACTATTTCCTGGCACACCATCGTCTAACCCAATAGCAATAAGGTACTCTCCAGGCCTGACACTTGGAACCTGGACTTTAAATCTAATAACACCTTCAAGCCTTATATCGTCAGCATTACGATATTCAACTCCGCTATTATCCGTATTATAATGAAAAATAGGTTGATTAACTTCATTGAACATGCCAATCGCCCATAATGCTTTATTAATTTCGTAAGGTAATTTGTACTTCGCCTCTAGAATTAAATAAAAATCTTTAGATATAATCAAATGAGGATTAACTTGATCATCAATTATTACTTTTACCTCTGAGATTTGAAAACCTGCTTTAGATTCAATATGATTATTACTGCCAAGTTTAACGAAACCAGACGTGGTAAATACTGAATCCTCATCATTTTTGTTTTCAATTTCTTTGAATGTATGGTCATCATTGACTTTATCCAGCCCCCCAACCATGAAGTTCTCATAAGCGCGAACTACTTTTTTGGGTTCACCATCAAGTTTTACCTTACCATCCTGTAACCAAATTGCTCTGTCACAAAATAATTCCACCATCCTAGGGCTATGTGATACAAAGACAAAGGTACAACCTTGTTCTCTGAGTTTTTGAATAAGGCGCAAACATTTTGTCTGAAATTGAAGATCGCCAACCGACAGAGCCTCATCAACGATTAATATATCTGGCTCCATCTGTGAAGCAATTGCAAAAGCCAATCTGATAAACATCCCACTTGAATACACCTTGACTGGCTGTTCAATAAAATTACCTATATCTGCAAATTCAATAATACTTTGTAGCTTGCTTTCGGTTAATTTCACCCCATATATACTGGCGCTTATATCTATATTCTCTCTTCCAGAAAACTCAGGATTAAATCCGGCGCCCAATTCGAGTAATGCAGATACATTACCATTGACTATAACTTTTCCACTAGATGGCGGAATAATACCCGCTAAGATTTGTAATAATGTTGATTTACCTGCTCCATTTTTACCCAAAATACCTATGGACTCGCCTTTTTTGACTTTTAAATTAAACTCTTTAAGTGCATAGAAAGTTGTATTTTTTCCGAATTTACCGCCTGTGAAGATATCAATAAATCGATGTTTGGGGCTAGCATACATCTTGTACTGCTTAGATATATTCTCGATTTCAAGACTATATTCAGAGGACATCGGCGAATCCTTTTTTTGATTTCATAAAGAAAAAATAACCAAAAATAGCAATTATCGATGAAAATGCCAAAGGAACTATAAAATTGCTAAATGTAGGGATTGTACCAAATATAGATACCTGACGAGCCATTTCGATAGTTGTAGCAATCGGGTTAATATGAAAGAAAATTCTAAAATCTTCTGGCACTGCAGAAACTGAATAAAATACTGGCGAGCAAAACATTAGTAACATAATTAGCACACCAATGAATTGTCCAACATCTCTAAAATACACCCCCAGTGCAGATATTAGCCAACTACCTCCAAGCCCAATTAATACTACAGGCATTATAATAACTGGTAATAGTAAAATAGTTAAAGGTGGTAACCCATGGTAATAAAAGTTAATAAATAGCCATGGTATCAGTCCCATGCAAAAATTGAAGATGGCTGTAATAACATTTATGACCGGTAATATTGCAACAGGGAATATTACTTTTTTGACAAAATTTGCATTACCAGTAATTAGCCATGGAGATCTTGAAACGCTGTCAGCGAAAATATTATAAGTCAACATTCCAATAAATAATACTATTGAAAAATCTCCTGACGTAGAGTCGAACCCATTCCATCTTGATTTGAAGACGCTTCCAAAAACAAATGTATATACCAGCAAAAGCAATAGCGGTGTTATTATTGCCCATAAATATCCGAATAATGATCCCTTATATCGTGACGCAATTTCTCTTTTAGCTAAATCAATAGTTAATTTAATCACCGGCTTAAAGTTGGCCATAACCTTGCTCATGTTTCATATTAATTAGAACCAATATTCAATAATTGAAATTGATGATATACATTTAAAAATGTATAGCTTCTTTGAACGATTTGCCACATTTATCTTTTTCAGATAGAAGTGGATATGAGTATTCATCAATAGGCCACTTAATATCTAAATCTTGGTCGTTCCAAATTATCGATTGCTCACATTGTGGATTGTAATAATCTGTGCATTTATAAACAAACTCGGCAGACTCACTTGTAACATAGAAACCATGAGCAAAACCTTCTGGTATCCATAACTGTTTTTTGTTTTCTGCAGAGAGATAAACTCCGACCCAACACCCAAAAGAGCTAGATGATTGACGTAGGTCTACCGCGACATCGTAGACCTCTCCATGAATCACACGAACTAATTTTCCTTGCGTGTTAACAGTTTGATAATGGAGTCCTCGCAAAATACCCTTTGATGACTTTGAATGATTGTCTTGTACAAACTTACGTGAACATATTAATTTATCAAATTTTTCTTGAGACCAAGTCTCCATAAAATAACCACGTTCGTCACCGAAAACAGTCGGCTCAATGATTTTCACATCTGCAATATTCGTGTCAGTAACTTTCATTATAACTTTCCATTATATAGGGCCATCAAATATTTACCGTAATCATTCTTCAATAAGGGCTGCGCTAATCCTTTGAGAGCTTCTCTATTAATAAATCCCATGCGGTAGGCTATTTCTTCTGGACAGGCTACTTTCAATCCTTGGCGAGTTTCAATTGTCTGTATAAAATTATTAGCTTCGTTGAGACTTTGATGCGTGCCAGTATCTAACCAAGCGTGCCCCCGTCCCATGATAGATACTGATAACAAACCTTTTTCAAGAAAAAGGTTATTAATGTCTGTAATTTCAAGCTCACCACGCGGTGATGGCTTAAGGTTTTTTGCTATCTCCACAACACTATTGTCATAAAAATAAAGACCAGTGACAGCATAATTACTTTTTGGCTCGGCAGGCTTTTCAACTAAAGAAATCGCCTTACCTGTGCTATCAAATTCAACTACGCCGTAACGCTCAGGATCGTTGACATGGTATGCAAATACCGTTGCCCCACTTTCTTTATTTGAAGCCTCTTCAAGCTGTTTATGTAAATCATGGCCGTAAAAAATATTGTCGCCCAAGATTAATGCACAATTATCTTCACCAATGAATTCTTCGCCCAGAATAAACGCCTGCGCCAAACCATCCGGGCTTTCCTGGACCATGTATTGAAGGTTCAGGCCCCATTGAGATCCATCACCCAAAAGGCTTTCAAAACGCGGCGTATCTTGCGGAGTACTGATAATTAGAATATCGCGAATTCCCGCTAACATCAGTGTGCTCAGTGGGTAGTAGATCATTGGCTTATCATAGATTGGCAGAAGTTGCTTACTTACTGCCATAGTGACAGGATAAAGGCGCGTTCCTGATCCGCCTGCCAGAATTATTCCTTTTTTACTTTTCACAACGTTACCCTTTGAATTTTGCAAGACCGAACATGACTCAGCTATACAGCTCATCCAACATACGAATAACACCTTGTTGCCATTCCGGCAGTGTTAATCCAAATGCGGTGGTCAGTTTTTCAGTATTGAGTCTGGAGTTAGATGGACGCTTAGCGGGGGTTGGAAACGCAGCGGTATCCACAGTATTGATTGCAGCGACCTTAAGTGGCAGGCCCTTCTCACGGACATACCCAATAACCAATTCTGCATAAGCATGCCAGGTCGTAACGCCTGAGGCAATCAGGTTATAGATGCCTGCTTTTTCTGGCTGTGCCAACGTTGCTTTTATGGCATGCACCGTGCAGTCAGCGATCAACTCGGCACCGGTGGGTGCGCCAAATTGATCGTTAATCACGGATAGCGCATCTCGTTCCTGTGCCAGACGGATCATGGTTTTGGCAAAATTGTTGCCTTTTGCTGCGTAAACCCAACTGGTACGAAAGATAAGATAGTCAGGCGCATGAGCAATAATCGCCTCTTCACCCTGACGCTTAGTTCTACCGTAGGCGTTGAGAGGCGAAGTAACATCGTCTTCATTCCATGGGCGCTCACCGCTGCCGTCGAATACATAATCAGTGGAGTAATGAACCAGCAAAGCGTTTACATCGCGCGCAGCACATGCCAGCGCCTCTACACTGACGGCATTAATTAACTCCGCGTTGTACAAGTCACTCTCCGCCTTATCTACGGCGGTGTAGGCTGCAGCATTCACGATGACGTCAGGTTTGACATCCCGCACCGTTTTTGCAATGCCTTCCGGATTTGTCAGATCACCACAGTAATGAGTCGAATGGCGATCCAGCGCAACGACTTCACCCAGCGGAGCCAGAGCGCGCTGTAGTTCCCAGCCTACCTGACCATTCTTACCTAATAGCAAAATCTTCATTAGCTACGTTTCTCGTAGTTTTGTTCAATCCAGTTTTGATATGCGCCGCTTTTTACGTGCTCAACCCATTCCTGATTGTCCAGATACCACTGAACGGTTCTACGTAGGCCCGTTTCAAAACTCTCTTGTGGCTTCCAGCCCAAATCACGTTCGATCTTAGACGCATCGATAGCGTAACGGCGATCGTGGCCGGGGCGATCAGCGACATAAGTAATCTGCTGGGCATAAGGCGTGTTTTTCGGGCGCAATTCATCCAGCAACTCGCAGACCTTATGTACCACTTCAAGATTCTGTTTTTCGTTGTGTCCGCCAATGTTGTACGTGGTACCGGCCTTCGCCTTACTAACTACGGTATACAGCGCTCGTGCATGATCTTCTACGTACAACCAATCACGGATTTGGTCACCTTTACCGTAAATCGGCAGAGGCTTACCTTCCAACGCGTTACTAATAATTAACGGAATGAGTTTTTCCGGGAAATGGTATGGGCCGTAGTTATTGGAGCAGTTGGTGACGACAACAGGCAAGCCGTAAGTACGGCCCCAGGCGCGAACCAGATGGTCGCTGGCGGCTTTGGTCGAAGAATACGGGCTGCTAGGCGCATAAGGTGTGGTTTCAGTGAATAGCGGTAACTCACCGGAAGCTTCATCAGGATGTGGCAGATCGCCATAGACCTCATCCGTTGAAATGTGATGGAAACGAAATGCATTTTTGCGAGCATCTGGCAGGTTCATCCAGTACTGACGGCTCGCTTCCAGTAAGGTGTATGTCCCTATTACATTGGTCTGTACAAATTCTGCCGGCCCGGTGATTGAACGATCAACATGGCTTTCGGCAGCCAGATGCATCACAGCATCTGGCTGATGTTCGGTTAGCACTTTTGCAAGCGCGCTCCCGTCACAGATATCAACATGGCAGAAGGTGTATCGTGAATCATTGCTAATCATTTTCAATGATTCGAGATTGCCCGCATAGGTGAGCTTATCAACATTAACGACTTCATCCTGCGTTGCCTCAATGATGTGACGCACCACAGCTGATCCGATAAAACCTGCACCACCCGTAATTAAAATCTTCATGACGTTGAGCTATTCCTGACATTGCGACCGAAGAGCCCCGGCCAGCGTAGAAATTTAATGATGCACCAGAAACGGACCACGCTACCGCCCTTGGCTTGCAGCAACCAATATGCTGTGTAACAAGTCAATCCTGTGCTTTCCGTCTCGGCTAATTATGGTCAATATTGCAGCATCAACCGCTTTGTCTGAGACCATCGCAAATA
>Ga0308166_1002947_pt1 | contig 14936 bp, 13 predicted proteins | sample PhyCR2_2_FD_202137 | JGI IMG/M metagenome (GOLD analysis project Ga0308166, IMG submission 202137) | Phyllosphere microbial communities from UC Gill Tract Community Farm, Albany, California, United States - DLSLCC.R2 | ecosystem: Host-associated > Plants > Phyllosphere > Unclassified | place... | reverse complement strand
CGCGCGTTCGCCGTGTCGCCCAGCGGCGCCTGGTGCTGGGCCGAGGAAGGCGAGGATCCGGAAGCCCGCGCCCTGGCCACCTGCTCGGCCAAGAGCGACAAGCCATGCCGCCTGTATTCGGTGGACGAGCACGTCGTCTGGAATCCGGACCTGGCCGAGAAGGCGGCCGTCACGGCATCCAATACGCCGGCCCCGTCCACGCCGGGCGATGGCGCGGTGGGCAATGCGGCGGGCATGACGGCAGCGAACTGACCTCGCGTTGCACAATGTGCGGCGGTATAGTGTGCACAAGCCACACCGACGCCATTTTGTTGCATTGCAGCAGCCGTTTCGTCGTCCCGGTCGAGGCAGCGCAAACTCCGTGTCGCATATCAAACCGACAATGGGCTCGCCACGTCCAATGGAGAGTCACATGTTGCGACTGACGAAGTCCTGCGCCTACGCGCTGCTGGCGCTTGCCGCCTTGCTGGGCACGCCCGCGCGCGCCACCAACAACGATCCCGTCGTGCTCGTGCACGGCGTCCTCGGCTTCGGGCCGGAATCGCATCCGCTCGGCAGCTTCCTGTACTGGGGCGGCTACGGCAACATCGCCGCGCACCTGACCGTCTACCACGGCCCGCATACCGTCTTCACCGCGCAGGTGGGCGCGATCGCATCGAACTGGGACCGCGCCGCCGAGCTGTACGCCCAGGTCAAGGGCGGCTGCGTCGACTACGGCGCCCACCACGTGGCGCGCTACGGCTATCCCGGCCAGGCACAGAAGCCGGCCGGCAAATGCTGGGCCGCGGATCCGGACAACAATCCGGACAACTACCCGCTCGCGTTCTACCCGCAATGGGATGCCGCGCACCCGGTCCACATGATCGGCCACAGCCAGGGCGGCACGACGATCCGCGCCCTGGTCCAGTTGCTGGAACACGGCTCGCCCGACGGCGACGAGGGCGGCGGCGAGCTGTACAAAGGCGGCAAGGTGGGCTGGATCAGGAGCGTCGTGACGATCTCCGCGCCGCACGACGGCACCACCCTGCGCGATGCCGTGCTGGACGTGCTGCCGAACCTGCGCAGCCCCTTGCGCGACATCCTCGACAACGAACTGGCCCACTGGGAACTGGCGCCGGACGGCGCGCGCGAATTCAACCGCTGGGCGCTGACGTCACCATCGGCCTATTATTTTTCGGTGGGGACGCAGGCGACGGAAGCCGGCGCCTGGTGCTGCAACGGCACGGACCGCGTGCTCGCGCCCGTGCAGAACGTCGAGTTCCAGTATCCGCGCGCGGACATGATCCCGTACTTCAAGCTGTTCGCCGGCGAATGGATCGTCGGCTCGCTGGCCCAGCCGGGCATGGGCTCGTACACACAGAACGCGCCCGGCCGCGTGCGCATCGACAGCGCATGGTTTCCGAACGATGGCGTGGTCAACACGGTCAGCATGCGCGCGCCGAGCGGCCATCCGGTGCGCGACTACGACGGCAAGGCCGTCAAGGGGACGTGGAATTTCCTCGGCAATTACCGCGGCTACGACCATTTCGATATCTTGAACTGGCCGAACAACGGGCCGTCGGCCGACCCGATCTACGAGCGGATCAGCGACATCATCTTCGGCTTGTAATCACATCGCAGACCGCAAGGTCCGCGCCAGGTCCGACAGCCGATACGGCTTGTTGACGAACGCGAACTCGTTGAGGTCGACGCCATGCCGCTGCCTGAGGGCCGGCAGCGGATAGCCGGACGCGAGCATGATCTTGATAGTCGGAAAATGCTCGCGCGTATAAGTGGCCAGCTCGATGCCGTTCATTCCGTTGGGCATCACGACGTCGGTGAACAGGATGTCGATGTCGCGCTGTTCCATCAAGTCGATCGCTTCCTGCCCGCTGGCGGCCGTGACGACCTCGTAGCCCATGCTCGTGAACAGCGACGCGGCCACGTCCATCAGGTCCGGCTCGTCCTCGACGATGAGGACGCGCTCCGTGTGCTCGGCCTGCGCCTCCTCGGCGGGATTGACGACGGCCGGCAGGTAGATCGCGATCGTCGTGCCTTCGCCCGGCTTGCTGTCGATGGCAACCTCGCCGCCCGACTGCTTGATGAAGCCGTAGACCTGCGACAGGCCCAGGCCCGTGCCCTTGCCCACTTCCTTCGTCGTGAAGAAGGGTTCGAAGGCGCGCGCCACGACGTCCGGCGGCATGCCGGTGCCCGTGTCGCTGACGGTCACGCGCACGTAGTCGCCCGGCGCGAGGCCTGCCGGATGCTGGCCGTCCGCCACGACATTGCCCGTCGCGATGACGAGGCGGCCGCCCTCCGGCATCGCGTCGCGCGCGTTGACGACGAGATTCAGCAGCGCCGACTCGAAGCGGGCGCTGTCGATCAGGGCATTGTGGGCCTTGCGGTCGAGGTCGATCACGAAATCGATGGACGGATTGCCGGCGCGGCGCAGCACGGTCTCGAAGCCGCGGATGACGGCATTGAGGTTGCGCGTTTCCGCCTGCAGCGGCTGCTGGCGCGCGAACGCGAGCAGTTGCTGCGTCAGGCGCGCGCCGCGGTCGATCGCGCGCCGCATCGATTCCAGCGTGCGCGCATCGCCCTCGCCCCGCTGCAGGTTCAGCACCTCGAGGCCGCTGGACAGCACCGACAACAGGTTGTTGAAATCATGCGCGACGCCGCCCGTGAGCTGGCCGATGGATTCCATCTTCTGCGCCTGGTACAACGCGATGCTGGCCTTTTCCAGCGCCTCGTCGGCCTTCTTCTTTTCCGTCAGGTCGCGCGTGATCTTGGCGAAGCCGAGCAGTTCGCCGTCGTCGCCGCGGATGGCGTCGAGCACGGCATGGGCCCAGAACCGCGAACCGTCCTTGCGCACGCGCCAGCCCTCGGACTCGTAGCGGCCCGCCGCGGCGGCCGTGGCCAGCGCGCGCTTCGGGATGCCCGCGACCTGGTCTTCCGGCGTATAGAAGCGCGAGAAATGGCTGCCGACGATCTCTTCCTGGCTATAGCCCTTGATGCGCTCGGCGCCCGGGTTCCAGTTGGTGACGGTGCCTTCCGGCGACAGCATGAACAGCGCATAGTCGGTGACGCCGTTCACGAGCAGGCGGAAGCGCTGCTCGCTTTCGCGCAGCGCATCCTCGGCGCGCTTGCGCTCGGTGACGTCGCGCGTCACCTTCGCGAAGCCGAGCAGGACGCCCTCCTCGTTGTAGATCGGATCGATCACCACGTGCGCCCAGAACCGCGAGCCATCCTTGCGCACGCGCCAGCCCTCGGCCTCGTACTTGCCCTCCGCGAGCGCGATCGACAGCGCCCGTGCCGGCTTCCCCGCTTCGCGGTCCTCGGGCGTGTAGAAGCGCGAGAAGTGCTCGCCCAGGATCTCCTGCGCAACATAGCCCTTGAACCGGTTCGCGCCGGCATTCCAGCTGCTGACGTAGCCGTTCGGATCGAGCATATAGATGGCATAGTCGCTGATCCCGGAGATCAGGTACTGGTAGCGCCGCTCGTCTGGCCAGGATTGCGTAGGTGACAGGTCGTTCATTTACTGCGGCTGAATGCGCTCGAATAGGGTCAAAACCGGGTCATCATACACCGCAGCAAAAAGCCTTGCGCGCGTTGCGATTAACGAATTTCACATTGTCAATTTCAGTATTTTACTGGGCCGAAAAACTTGCATTGACGATGCATCTTCACCAAAAATCACCGGAATTGATGAGTATTATTGCACCGCAAAATTTTCGCGAAACCATGCCGCCGTCGGATCGTCGGCCGGGAAAAACGATTCCAGCCGCAACTCGTGCACGGTGACGTCGTGCGGCGTGCCGAGCGTCGTGATCGTCGTGAACAGATTCAGTTCCACACCCTCGTGGGCGATCGTCAGCGGCAGGAACGGCAGCGCGCGCCGGTCGAGGTTCGGCACGTGGCCATCGGACAGTGCCGCCATCCCGGGCAACGCGGACAGTTCGGCCAGCAGCGCCGTCGCCTCGCTGCCCGGCCCGTCCGCCATCGCTTCCCGCTGGATCCACGACAGGCTGTCCGCGCACACGGCCTCCCAGTTGACGAGGCGCGGCCGCAGCCCGTCCGGGTCGAGCATCAGGCGCAGCACGTTGATGGAGCCGTCGCGCGGGATGGCCGCGTCCGGCGGCAGGCCCAGCAGCCACTTCATGAAGCCGGCGGCGGGCTCGTTGAACATCACGAGGTTCCACAGCCGGTCCACGACGAGGGCGGGAAACGGCGCCTGCTGGCGCAGCATGAAGTCGAGCGCCTGCATCACGGACGACAGTTCCGGGTCGGACAGGTTGCGCTCCTGGTAGGCGGGCGCGAAGCCGGCGGCGAGCAGCATCGCGTTTCTCTGGCGCAACGGCACGTCGAGGACGATGCCGAGTTTCAGGACCAGGTCGCGGCTCGGCTGCGCCCGTCCGCTCTCCAGGAAACTCAGGTGCCGCTGCGAGACGCCGCCGTCCACGGCAAGACGCAGCTGGCTGTAGCCGCGCCGCGTGCGCCAGTAGCGCAGCGCCGAGCCGAAGTCGCTGAAGTAGCCGTCGCTGCGCGCGTCCGCGTGTCCATCCTGCATCGCGATCCCCTGTTGATGTAAAGGCATCAATTTAGACCTCCGCACGGATGAACTCAAGCAACTCGCCGTTGACCTGCTCCACGTGCGTGAGGAACATGCCGTGCGCGGCGTCTTCAAGCACGACGATGCGGCAGTCCGGCACGAGGGCGCTTGTCCTGCGCGCGGTCAGCTCCAGCGGCGCGGAGACGTCGCGGGCGCCGGCGATCAGGAGCACCGGCACGTCGACGGCTTCCAGCTCCGCCGCCATGCTTGACGCCTCCACGCAGAGGTGGCAATCGTGCAGCGCCTGCAGCGAGCATTGCAGGGCCATCTGCGCGAGCCAGTCGCGCATGCGCGGGCCGGCGCCGGGCACGAACGGCTCGACGCTCTCCTCGATCCAGCGCGGGAAGTCGTGCAGCAGTTGCGTGCTGCGGAACTGTTGCAGCAGCGCGGGATCGACCCCATGCGGATTCGATGCGGACAGCGTGATGCCCGGCGTCATCGGCCCGAGCAGCGCGACCTGCGTCACCCGCGCGCTGCCGTGGCGCGTGAGGTAGCGGACGATCTCGTTGCAGCCCATCGAATGCCCGACCAGCACGACGTCGCGCAGGTCGAGGGCTTCGATGACGGCCGCGATGTCGTCGGCCAGCGTGTCGAGGTCATAGCCGCCGCCCGGGTCGGACGAGCGGCCGTGGCCGCGCCGGTCGAAGGCGATGCAGCGCAGGCCCTGCCGGCACAACGCCATCATCTGGTAGCCCCAGGAATCGGAGCACATCGACCAGCCGGCCACGAACAGCACGGGCCGGCCGCGGCCCCAGTCGCGGTAGTACAGGTTGACGTCGCCGGCGATGATGGTGTTCGGCGCGGCGGTGTAGGCGCGGGTGTGTCGCTGCAGGGTCATGATGGTCTCCTTCGGTGGTTGACGTTGGAGCCAGTGTGCCGGGCGGCGTGCGGCGCGGCGATTACCTCCCAGGTAATGACGGCTGTCGTCGAATTTCCCATTTCTACAGCGACAAGCCCATCAATACACCGCGCAATTCGCCGGATTCGCGCGGATCGCCGAGATTGCATGGTAGGAATGCCGAATCGGCGTTCAGCTTTTCATTGTAAAATGCTGCACTTGCAACCCGACGTTTCCCACGCCGTTCACCACCCATGACCCAGGCCGCCACCGTACCCGTCCTCGACCTGTCGACCTGCGACAAGGAGCCGATCCGCACGCCCGGCAGCATCCAGCCGCACGGTTTCCTGCTGACGCTCGCGCCCGACCTGGCCGTGCTGCAGGCCAGTGGCAACGTGGGCGACTGGACCGGCGTCGCGGCGAGGGACGCCGTCGGGCAGCCGCTGGCGGCCGTGATCGGCGCCGCGGCGGCGCAGCGTATCGCGCCCGAGCTCGCGGCCGACCTGGGTCCGCGCCCGTACTACGCCGGCACGATCACGACGGCCAACGGCCACCACTTCGACGTGCTGGCCCACGAATGGGATGGCGTGATCATCGCCGAATTCGAAGCCGTCGACCGCGCGGAAGCGGCGGATTTCCGCCACTTGTACCCGCTGATCGGCGACTTCCTGCTGAAGGTGAACGACGCGACCGGCATCGAAGCGCTGGCGAGCCTGGCGTGCCAGCACATCCGCTCCGTGACGGGTTTCGGGCGTGTGCTCGTCTACCAGTTCGACGCGGACGGCCACGGCCACGTGACGGCGGAAGCGCGCGACGAGCGCTATCACTCGTACATGGGGCAGCACTTCCCCGCGTCCGACATCCCGGCGCAGGCGCGCGAGCTGTACAAGCTGTCGCGCATCCGCCTGATCCAGGACGCGACCTACGTGCCCGCCCCGCTCGTGCCGGCGCTGAACCCCGTCACGGGCCGGCCGAACGATTTGTCGTTCGCGGCGCTGCGCAGCGTCTCGCCCGTGCACCTGCAGTACATGCTCAACATGAACACGCTCGCGTCGATGTCCGTGTCGCTGATGGTCAAGGGCAAGCTGTGGGGCCTGATCTCGTGCCACAACGAGGAACCGATCCCGATCGCCTTCGAAAAGCGCACGGCGTGCGAGCAGCTGGGCCAGATCCTCGCGCTGTGCATCGAATCGCGCGAGGACGCGGCCGACCTGCAGTTCCGCCTCGAAGTGCGGCGCACGATGGTGTCGATGCTCGCCGGCCTCACGCAGGGCAGCGACTTCGTCGAGAACCTGATCAATGTGTTCCCGGACCTGCTGCGCTTCGCGCGCGCGTCGGGCGCGGCGATCATGGTCGACGGCCGCGTCCTCACGTACGGCGACACGCCGGAGGAAGACGACATCCGCGTCCTCGTCGACTGGCTCACGCTGCACGACCACGGCGACGTGTTCCACACCGATAAACTGTCCGCTCAATATCCGCCGGCGGAACGCCTCACGCGCAACGCCAGCGGCCTGCTCGCGATGCCGATCTCGCGTATCCACAAGCACTACCTGCTGTGGTTCCGTCCCGAGTGGGTGCACACGATCGAATGGGCGGGCAATCCGCACGCGAAGGCGGCCGCACCGGGCGCCGTGTCCGGCGCCCCGCCGACGCAGCTGTCGCCGCGCACTAGCTTCGACGCGTGGCGCGAGACGATCCACGGCACGAGCCAGCCGTGGCACCAGGGCGAGGTCGAGATGGCGCTGGAATTCCGCACCGCCCTCCTCGGCATCGCGCTCGAACGCGCGGAGCAGATGGCCGAACTGGCCGAGGAACTGGGCCGCGCGAACAAGGAACTGGAAGCGTTCTCGTACTCCGTGTCGCACGACCTGCGCGCGCCGCTGCGCCACATCGTCGGCTTTGCCGACCTGCTGCTCGAATCGGCCGGCAGCGAGGACGCCCAGCAGCGCCAGCGCTTCCTCAAGAACATCAAGGAGGCCGCGCGCCTGGCCGGCAAGCTCGTCGACGACCTGCTGTCGTTCTCGCAGATGGGCCGCGCCTCGCTGCGCCCGACCACGGTCGACATGAACGACCTCGTCGCGTCCTGCCTCGACAAGCTGGCGCTGGAAACGCGCGGCCGCAACATCGAGTGGAACATCGGCACGCTGCCGGAAGCCTGGGCCGACCCGACTTTCCTGCACCTGGCCTTGTTCAACCTGCTGGCCAATGCCGTCAAGTTCACGGGCCAGCGCGATCCGGCCGTGATCCGCGTGTCTGCCGAAGACCATCCACACGAGACGGTCTTCCACGTGGCGGACAACGGCGCCGGCTTCAACATGGAGTACGTGCACAAACTGTTCGGCGTGTTCCAGCGCCTGCACCGGATGGAGGATTTCCAGGGGACGGGCATCGGCCTGGCGAACGTGCGCCGCATCGTCGAGCGCCACAACGGCCGCGTCTGGGCCGACTCCGTGCAGGGCGAAGGCGCGACGTTCTCGTTCGCGCTGCCCAAACCAGACTCATCTCACTGAAAGCTTACGAAGACATCCATGCTCAAACCCATCCTGCTGGTCGAAGACAACCCGAACGATCTCGAACTCACGCTGATCGCGCTGTCCAAGAGCCAGCTCGCCAACCAGGTCATCATCGTGCGCGACGGCGCCGAGGCGCTGGACTACCTGCACCGCCGCGGCGAATACGCGTCGCGCCCGGCCGGCAATCCGGCCGTCGTCCTGCTCGACCTGAAGTTGCCGAAAGTGGATGGATTGGAAGTCCTGCGCGAAGTTCGCAGCACGGACGGGCTCAAGCCCCTGCCGGTGGTGATGCTGACGTCGTCGAAGGAAGAACAGGACCTCGTGCGCAGCTACGAGTTGGGCGTGAATGCCTACGTCGTCAAGCCGGTGGATTTCACGGAATTCGTGCGCGCGATCGCGGACCTGGGCATTTTCTGGGCCGTGCTGAACGAACCGCCGCCGGGGTCGCAGCGCTACGTCAAGCCCAACAAGTAATCACATCATCGCGACCTGGCGCCGCCGCAGCAGGTGCCGGATGCGCGCGCTGAGCGCGTCCGGGTGGTAAGGCTTCTGCAACAGGTTGACGGACGCCTCCAGTTTCCCTTCGTGCGCCAGCACGCCCTCCGCATAGCCCGACGTGTACAGGATCTGCGCCTGCGGCAGGCGCGCACGCACCACCTCGCCCAGTTGCAGGCTGCTCACCGGGCCCGGCATGATCACGTCCGTGAACACGAGGTCGATGTGCTGGCCGCTCTCGACGATCTCCACGGCCTTCGCCGCATCCGGCGCCTCCAGCACCTTGTAGCCGAGCGCGGACAGGATGCCGCAGGTCGTGCTGCGCACGTCTTCCTCGTCCTCGACGACGAGGATGGTCTCGATGCCACCCAGCAGCGGCGCCGTCGGCGCCTGTTCCGCGTGCTGCGGCTCGGCCTCGCTGCGCGGCAGGTAGATGCGCACGCTGGTGCCCTTGCCCGGCTCGCTCCTCAGCACGATCTCGCCGCCGGACTGCTTGACGAACCCGTACGCCATCGACAGGCCCAGGCCCGTCCCCTGCCCCGTCGGCTTGGTCGTGAAGAACGGCTCGAACGCGCGCTCCAGTACTTCGGGTGCCATGCCCTTGCCCGTGTCCGCCACTTCGATCAGCACATAATGGCCGCGCGGCACTTCCGTCGGCAACGTGCCGTCGGGCCCGGCATTGGCCGCGCGGATCGTCAGCGTGCCGCCGCCCGCCATCGCATCGCGCGCATTGATCGCGAGGTTCAGCAGCACGTTGTTGAGCTGGTTCGGATCGACGAGCGTGCTGCCCAGGCTGGCCGCGATCTCCGTCACGACGCGCGCCCGCGGACCGAGCACGCGCCGCATCATATCGTCCATTTCGCGCAGCAAATGGCCGGGATTGATCACGACGGCCTGCAGCGGCTGGCGGCGGGCAAAGGCGAGCAGGTGCGACGACAGCTTGGCCCCGCGCTCCACGCCGGCCAGCGCCATGTCGACGCGCGCCTTGCCGGCATCGTTCAGGTTGCCCACCAGTTTCAGCAATTGCAAATTGCCGCCGATGATCTGCAGCACGTTGTTGAAATCGTGCGCGACGCCGCCCGTCAACTGGCCGATCGCCTCCATCTTCTGCGCCTGGTGCAGCGCCGACTGGCTGGCGGCCAGTTGTTCCTGGCTGTGCCGCAGCGACACGAACGCGGCATCGCGCTGGCGCCGCGCGATGCAGGCATCGCTGTGGTAACGCACGCGTGCGACGAGTTCGCGCGGATCGGGCCACTTGACGAGGTAATCGTTGGCGCCGAGGGCGAACGCTTTCGCCTTGATCTCAGGATCTTCTTCGGACGACAACAGGACGACGGGAATGTGTTCGGTGTCCTTGTCCGCGCGCAGGCGGCGGGTGACTTCGAAGCCATCGATTTCGGGCATGCGCAGGTCGACGAGCACGACCGTCGCGCCGACTTCCTTGGCCAACTCGACCGCCATGCCAGGATCGCGGGCATAGCGCAACGCATAGGCGGCGCATCCCTTCATGCCGTGGGAGATGATGTCCTCGGCAAAGGGTTCGTCGTCGATCAGGAGAACCGAGCAGGCGTTCGAGTCTTCTTGGTTCATTGCAACTGCGGAAGTAGCGGCATTAAAAAAGGAACCAGAATTGCAAAAAAGTAATATCCGATTTTAACACCAAGCACGACAGGGGGGACGTTCGATTCAATCGTGCGACATAGGCGATGCCATCCTGATAATACCGGGAAGCACACCGGCTATCCGCGATAGTTCAACGACTTCATAACACTATGGCCAGTTCAGCCGCGCGGGGCTGTTGGCATGACTTCCTCGATACCAGACTCGAACTCGTCCAGCCTTCGCATCACAGACGGGTTATTGGCGTACTTCTTCTTCAGCCGCGCAAGTTCTTTATCCGTTCCCTTGCACAGCCTTTGAATCTCATGCTCCACGTCCCGCATGCGTTGTTTTTCCCTTGGATCAGGGATCTCTCCACGCATGTGGTCGCAACCCTCGCGTTTGTCCACGTAACGCTGTACCTCACGGGGCAGTGATTCGTTGGCCAACGACAAGAACGACGGCATCAGCAAGGAGAAGCAAAGAATCCACTTTTTCATCACTCACGCTCCATTATCTGACCAGTGAGGATCGTCCCGTCCCGCACGGTTATATTTGACGACACCGTAACTTTCTCCCACGCGACGCAACTGCAGGTTCAGGCCAGAACGCGGTGACGTCTTGATTTGTACGATGTTGCCATCCGCGTCAGGGATCGTGAGGATACCGTTCCAGCTGATATTCATGTCAATGCCATACCCAAGCGTGTGACGTGATTGAAGCGATGGCGCGATGCCTAAATGTTCGATGTCGAAGCCAACGACCATCGCCCGCGCTGCAGCCACTGATAACTGCCGCGAATAGTTTCCGTCCGAGTCCTCGTGCATCCAGACGATGTCGACGCCATCCATCGGCGGGACTATTGCAGGATCCAGGTTCCGTTTGACGATCAACCAGGCCCAATGCATCAGATATGCTCGTCGAGGCGGACGATAAGTCGCAGCGATCGTTACCGTAGCACCAGATGTCCGCAAAGCATCAACAAACGCTTCTACCCGATCCCGAAATGTGCCCCTCAAGTCCCCAAGAGACGAACTGCCGCGATATCGGTTGACCCAACCAATGCCGCTCAATTCGCCAGTCGACGCTTTTGGACGCCTGCGAGAATAACCTTCCAGCGATGTCACTTGCATGCGCTTTCTCCTTTCACCTCCAACACGAAAGTGCAATTGAAATATGAAATGCGGTCGTAGTCGTTGAGGTCGCACAACACAGGAAAATCCTGAGTCGAAGCAGACGCACGTTAAAAAGCAGGCGTCCCACCATCATGTCTTGTTGATTCACCTTAAGCGAACTGTGCCGAGTTATCTCAACATAGGCAGCTCATTCAAGCCACAACCAGGAGGTCGGCATGGCGATCGATGTTTATTTGCAAATCGACGGCATCAAAGGCGAGTCACAGGATGAAAAGCACAGAGACTGGATCGAATGCACTTCGGTAAATTGGGGAATCGTTCAGCCAAGAAGCGCAACCGCCTCGACAGGGGGAGGACATACCGCAGAGCGCGTGGAACTGCGAGAGATCAGCTTCAACAAGATCGCAGACCTCGCTTCACCGGTTCTGATGCAGACCTGCGCGATGGGGAAAACGATACCGAAAGCCAGATTCGAATTCATGCGCGCGGACGGGCAGGGCGTACCCATCAAATATTTCGAAATCGACCTGGAAAACGTGCTCATTGGCGAGATCCATCCAGCCATCGAATCCGGCTCGTTTTTGGCCGAGAACGTAAGCCTGAAATTTTCGAAAGTGAAATGGAAATATACGCAGCAAAAAATTGCGGGCGGAGTTGGCGGCAGCACGGTTGGCGGTTGGGATTTGGCAGCCAACAAGGTTACCTAAGCCATTGCGAGGACTGACATCGGGGCGCCCGACCATCTCGCGGTCCTGGTCAGTCACGCCCTTTCTTCTTATTCGACGTGAACGTCCGCGCATAAGACTCCGGAGGCTTTTTCACCACCCAGTCGACGAACGCCCGGATATCGTTATCGCCCTTGAGCGCCTCCCACGTGTGATAAGCCCGCAGCAATTCGCGCTCGGAAAACGTCGCATGAATCTTGCGATGGCAGATCTTGTGGATAGGAAACTGTTCCCTGCCCTTCAGCGACTTCGGGATCAGGTGATGCCGGTCGATGTTGACCGTGCCGAGCGGCCGGCCGCACAGCGGACACGGGCTGTCCGCCGCGGCAGGCTGGGCAGGAGAATCGAAGTCGGGAATACGGGAACGGCGCGCCATGTTCCTGATATCGGGGCGGCCGTGCCCGTTTAAAGCATCGTCAGCCGCGCACGCGCGCCGCGATGGCGTCGCCTACCTCGACCGTCGTCGCCGTGCCGCCCAGGTCGCCCGTGCGCGGTCCTTCGCGCAACACGTCCTCGATCGCGGCCACGATCGCATCGTGCGCCTCGCCGCAGCGCGGATCGGCGTCGGCGCCGGCGGCGAGGAACGACAGCATCATCGCACCCGACCAGATCATCGCGATGGGGTTGGCGATGCCCTTGCCGGCGATGTCCGGCGCGGAGCCGTGCACGGGTTCGAACAGCGACGGGAACCTGCGGTCCGGGTTCAGGTTGCCGGACGGCGCCAGGCCGATCGTGCCCGTGCACGCCGGGCCGAGGTCGGACAGGATGTCGCCGAACAGATTCGACGCCACGACGACGTCGAAGCGGTCCGGCTGCAGCACGAAGCGGGCCGTCAGGATGTCGATGTGCTGCTTGTCGACGGTGACGTCCGGGTAGTCGGCGTGGATCGCGTCCGCGCGGCCGTCCCACCACGGCATGCTGATGGCGATGCCGTTCGACTTGGTCGCCACCGTCACATGCCTGCGCTGGCGCGCGTTCGCGAGCTCGAACGCATACTGCAGCACGCGGTCGGTGCCGTAACGCGTGAACACGGATTCCTGGATCACCATCTCGCGCTCGGTGTCCGGGAACATCACGCCGCCCAGGTTCGTGTACTCGCCTTCCGTGTTTTCGCGCACGACGAAAAAGTCGATGTCGCCCGGCTTGCGGCCGGCCAACGGGCACGGCACGCCTTCGAACAGGCGTACCGGGCGCAGGTTGATGTACTGGTCGAATTCGCGGCGGAACTTGAGCAGCGAGCCCCACAACGAGATGTGGTCGGGCACCAGCGCGGGCCAGCCGACGGCGCCGAAATAGATGGCGTCCATGCCGGACAATTGCGCTTTCCAGTCGGGAGGCATCATCTCGCCGTGCTGGATATACCAGTCGCAGCTGGCCCACGGGAAATGCGTGAACTCGAGCTGCAGGCCGAAGCGCTCGGCCGCGGCCGCCAATACCTTCAGGCCTTCCGGCAGGACTTCCTTGCCGATGCCGTCGCCGGCGATGGCGGCGATCCTGAAACGTCGTGTCATTTGGTTCTTTCTTGAATGGTAAAACTCACACCGCGGGCGCCGCAACGACGAGGCGCGAGAAACTGGCCACGCTGGCCGCGAACGAGAACGCGGCGGCGATGCCGAGCGCGATCCACGGACCGCGTACATGAGAGATGGTAAGGCAGAATGCGACGAGCGCGGCGCCCGTCGCCTGGCCCGTCAGGCGCGCGGTGGCGACCATGCCGCTGGCGCTGCCGGCACGCGAGCCGGGCGCACTGCCCATGATCGCCTTCACGTTCGGCGCCTGGAAAAAGCCGAAGCCGATGCCGCACACGGCCATGCGCCAGCCGATGTCGAGGGCGGACGGCGCTGCCGGCAGGCTCATCATCGTGACCAGGCCGGCCGCGAGGATCAACAGGCCGATGCCGCCCAGCAGGCCCGGCGAATACCGGTCGCTCAATCGTCCGGCGACGGGCGCCATGATCCCGACCATCACGGGCCACGGCGTCATCAGGAAGCCCGTCTCGACGGGCGAACGGCCGAGCGTCGTCTCGAAAAAGAACGGCAGCGCGACGAATGCGAGCGCCTGCGCGGCGAACGTGCAGATGGCGGTGATGGTCGACAGCGCGAACAGGGGACGGCGGAACAGGTCCACCGGCAACAGCGGTGCCGGATGGCCGCGCTCGCGGCGCAGCAGCAGGCCGAAAAATACCAGCGCGATCAACGCCTCCGGCAGCAACGTCTTCATGTCCACGCGGTGCGCGGCATCGCCCAGCGCCAGCACGGCCATCGAAAACGCGACGACGTTGTAGACGCCGGCGAGCCGGTCGACGCGGTGGGTCGCGCGGCGCGTTTCCGGCAGCACCTTGCGCGCCATGAAGAACGCGACGATGCCCGGCACCACGTTGATGCCAAACAGCCATTGCCACGACGATGCAGCAAGGATGATCGACGCGAGGCTCGGCCCGAGCGCGAAGCCGACCGCGACGACGAGGGCATTGGTGCCGAAGCCGCGTCCCAGCAGTTTCGCCGGATACGTGGCGCGCAGCAGCGCCGTGTTGACGCCCATGATGGCGCTGGCCCCGAGGCCCTGGAACAGACGCGCGGCGATCAGCACGGGCAGCGACCACGCGAGCGCGCAGGCGAGCGAGGCCGCCGTGAACAGGGCCATGCCGGCCACGTAGACGCGGCGGTAGCCGATGGTTTCGCCCAGCGCCGCGATCGGCAGCAAGGTGGCGACCATGGCCAGCTGATAGGCATTCACGATCCACACGGAGTCGGCCGGCGTGGCGTGCAATTGCTGCGCCATCGCGGGCAACGCGGTGTTGGCGATGGCGGTATCGAGGGATGACATGCCCACGCCGAGCGCGAGGGCGAGAATGGCCCAGGCGCGCGGGCCCGCGGGTAATCCGTCCTGTTCGAGAGGTGTTGTATTGACTGCAGCTTGCATGCTCGATCCCGACGGCAAAGGATCGATTGTAGGCCTGTCCGGCGAAGCGTGCAGCGGACCGGCCTCAGCAGCCGCTCGGCTTCACCCGCTCGACCTCGAGCCCGAACAGCGGACGCA
>Ga0308166_1002945_pt1 | contig 14941 bp, 13 predicted proteins | sample PhyCR2_2_FD_202137 | JGI IMG/M metagenome (GOLD analysis project Ga0308166, IMG submission 202137) | Phyllosphere microbial communities from UC Gill Tract Community Farm, Albany, California, United States - DLSLCC.R2 | ecosystem: Host-associated > Plants > Phyllosphere > Unclassified | place... | reverse complement strand
TGAGCCCGCCGGGCTCGACCACGCGGTCGATCGTGACGGTCGCACGATCGACGCCCGTGAGGCGGGACGAGGCGAGGAAGACCGTCGGCGCGCCGTCGAGGCACAGCGCGAGACCCCGATCGGTGACCGCGACCTCGCCACGAGCCCGGTAGGCGAGAGGCGACAGCGTCAGTCGTTCGAGGGGCTGGTCGTGCTTCGTGGTCGACACGTACAGCACCTCGTGACGATCGAGGACCTCGGCGTGCTCGGGAACCCCGAGCGGAGCGGTGAGGCCGGAGTCGCGTCGGAGTCGTCGTCGCCATGCGGTGAACATCGCGAGCAGCACGAGGGCAGCCACAGCGATCGTGATCGCGATGGCGATGTCCCGTGCGCTCATGCGTTCAACTCCTCGACCACGGCGCCGCCGGCGACCGTCACGACCCCGCCGTGGACGGTGTATTCCACCCGACCTGGCAGGTCCCGCCCGAGGTAGGGCGAGTTCACGCTGCGGCCGTGCAGGTCGGACTCCGTGAACACTCCGGCGACGGACGCGTCGTAGAGCGAGATCTGCGCCGGTGCGCCGACCTCGAGAGGCGTGCCGTGTCCCGCGAGTCGGCCGATCCGTGCAGGTGCCGCGCTCATCACGCGTGCCACGTCCTCCCAGCCGATGAGTCCGGTCTGCACCATCGACTGGTGCACGACCCGCAGCGCGCTCTCGAGGCCCACCATGCCGTTCGCGGCGGCCTGCCATTCGCATGCCTTGTTCTCGCTGGGGTGCGGTGCGTGGTCGGTGGCGACGATGTCGATCGTGCCGTCGGCGAGCCCTGCGCGCACCGCGAGCACGTCCTCTTCGCGGCGCAGCGGCGGATTGACCTTGTACCGGGCGTCGTAGCCCCGCACGAGCTCGTCGGTCAGCAGCAGATGATGAGGGGTGACCTCGGCGGTCACATTGATGCCGCGCTTCTTGGCCCAGCGGATGATGTCGACCGAACCCGCGGTGGAGAGATGGCAGACGTGCAGACGCGAACCCACGTGCTCGGCGAGGAGCACGTCACGGGCGATGATCGACTCCTCCGCCACGGCGGGCCAGCCGGCCAGCCCGAGGTCGGCCGAGACGGTGCCCTCGTTCATCTGGGCGCCCTCGGTGAGGCGGGGGTCCTGCGCGTGCTGCGCGATGACTCCGTCGAACGACTTCACATATTCGAGCGCGCGGCGCATGATCAGCGGATCGAAGACGCAGAAGCCGTCGTCGCTGAAGACCCGCACCTGGGCGCGCGACGTCGCCATCGCGCCCAGCTCGGCGAGCCGCTCGCCCTTCTGCCCGACGGTGACGGCCCCGATCGGCTGGACCGTGGCGTAGCCCGCGGCCTCGCCGAGGGCCAGCTCCTGCTCGACCACACCCGCGGTGTCGGCCACGGGCGAGGTGTTGGGCATGGCGAACACCGCGGTGAACCCGCCAGCCGCCGCCGCGCGGGTTCCGGTGAGGATCGTCTCGGAGGCCTCGTATCCCGGCTCGCGCAGATGCGTGTGCAGATCGACCAGCCCGGGGAGGGCGACCAGTCCTGCCGCGTCGATGACGCGGGCACCCGAGCGGCTGAGTCCTGCGCCGATCTCGGAGATCACCCCGTTCTCGACGATGATGTCGGCGCTCTCCGCGCCGAGAAGCTGTGCGCCGGTGATGACGAGGGTCTCGCTCACTGGTCTCCCCCTCGTTCGTCGTCTCGTTCTCCTGCAAGAAGCAGGTACAGCACTGCCATCCGGATGGACACTCCGTTCGTCACCTGTTCCAGCACGGTGGAGCGCGGGGAATCGGCGGCTTCGGAGGAGATCTCCAACCCCCGGTTCATGGGTCCGGGGTGCATCACAATGCTACCGTCCGGAAGGCCGGCGACTCGCAGTGCGTCAAGACCCCATCGCCTGGAATACTCCCGCTCAGTGGGGAAATACGCGGCGTTCATCCGCTCGAGCTGGATGCGCAGCATCATCACGGCGTCCGGGCCCTGCGCCAGCGCCTGATCGAGGTCGTAGACGACCTTCGCGGGCCAGAGCGAGACGTTCTGCGGCACGAGGGTCGGCGGCGACACGAGAGTCACCTCGGCACCGAGCGTCGCGAGAAGCCAGACGTTCGAACGCGCAACCCTCGAGTGCAGCACGTCGCCGACGATGACGACGGTGATGCCGGCGAGGTCGCGACCGCGACTCTCGGCGCCGAAGCGCCGTTTGCGGATCGTGAACGCATCGAGCAGCGCCTGCGTCGGATGCTCGTGCGTGCCGTCGCCCGCGTTCACCACGCCGGCGGAGATCCAGCCGCTCGTGGCGAGCGTCTGCGGCGCCCCGGAGGCCGGATGGCGGATGACGACCGCATCCGCTCCCATCGCCTGCAGCGTCTGAGCGGTGTCCTTGAGGCTCTCGCCCTTCGAGACGCTGGAGCCCTTCGCCGCGAAGTTGATGACATCGGCCGACAGCCGCTTGGCCGCTGCCTCGAACGAGATGCGGGTGCGGGTCGAGTCCTCGAAGAAGAGGTTGACGACGGTCTTGCCTCGGAGCGTCGGGAGCTTCTTGATCTCGCGCGACTGCGTGTCGGACATGTCCTCGGCGACGTCGAGGATGCGCACTGCCGTCGCTCGGTCGAGGGTGCGGGTGTCGAGGAGATGTCTCATGCTTCGATCGTCACCTCTTCGGCGCCGTCGTCTTCGATGAGGCGCACGTTGACGCGCTCCTGCCGGGACGAGGGGATGTTCTTGCCCACGAAGTCGGGGCGGATCGGCAGCTCGCGGTGGCCGCGATCGACGAGGATCGCCAGGCGCACGACAGCCGGGCGGCCGATCGACTGCAGCGCATCGAGAGCGGCACGGATGCTGCGCCCCGAGAAGAGCACATCGTCGACGAGGACGACGGTGCATCCGTCGATACCACCGGACGGGATGTCCGTCGGACGTGGCGACCTGGTCGGGTGCTGGGCGAGATCGTCACGGAACATCGTGACGTCGAGCGCTCCCACCGGCACAGAAGTCTGCGCGATCTCGCCGATGACGGTGGCGAGGCGACGGGCGAGGGTGACGCCGCGGGTCGGGATGCCCAGCAGGACGAGGTTCTCAGCCCCTCGGTTGGATTCGAGGATCTCGTGTGCGATGCGGGTCAGAGCCCGCGAGATATCGGCTTCATGCAGAACGGTGCGTGCACTCATCAGCCGCTCCCTTCTCCGCCTCACAGGACGGTGTTAAAGGTTGCTTGATGCGTCCAGTCTAGCGCGCGCTCAGCGCCAGCCGAGAACGTCGCGGACGACCGCCTGGGATGCCGGCGATCCGTCGTTCGCGATGCCGCGCAGGGACTCGTGCGAGAGCATCGCGCCTTCCGCGCCGGCTGCCGCCGTGATCTGCTCGAGTGCTGCGGCTATCCGCGGCGCCGCCGCTCGCGCGTGAGTCGCGTCGCCGCGCCCGGACGTGTGGGGGAAGACCACGAGCTCGGCGACGCCCGCGGCCACGGGGCGCGCAGCCGCGACGACCAGCGTGGGCCGAATCACATGCTGGAGTGCGTGCGGCATCGGGAACGGGAGCTCTTCCGTCAGGAGGCCACGCCACCAGCTGCGTTGCGAACGCTTCTCGTCACCGATCTCGAGAGCCGTCGCCGTCCATTCCGAGCCGCGCTCCCGCAGACTGTCGGCGAAACCGTCGTCTCGCGCCTCGAACCCCTCCTCGGTGAGGAAGTCGGCGGCGATGCGCACGAGGCGCTCCGGGTCGGAGCGTACGATCCACCGAGCACCCCGCCACGGTCCCTTGTACTCGAACCGCGACGTGCGTGCGTCACGACCGGAACCCTGCGGGTGCGGGGAACGCGGCACGTCAGCTTGCCTCGCTGAGCACGGCGTCGGTGACATCGTCGATCTTCGCCGAACGGATCGGGTGCCCGCTGGTCGACAGGCAACGACCGGTCTTGAGATCCCACTTCCAGTCGTGCATGCTGCACGTCAGGATGCCGTCGTCGTCGACCTTCCCCGTCTTCGTGAGGTCGGCCCTCAGATGCGGGCAGCGACGCTGCACGACCCAATCCCCGATCTCGGCGTCCTCGGTCTGGTCCGTCTGCTCCTGGTACCAGTTCTCGACGTACTCGATGCGGTCGATCGAGAGGCACTTGAGGAACGTGGTGAGGAACTCGTTGAACTTGCCGCTGCGTCCCACCTGGAACTGCATCGACAGGAAGATCGAGTTGGACCAGTCGATCTCGTGGTCGCGGATGTTCGTGGAGACGAGATCGGCGGGGATCGTGTACCAGTAGATGCACTCCTCGCCCGCGTATTCACGGACCTTCGCCCGCGGGAAGTCCACGACCATGTCGAGGTCGCCGATCTTGAACCGGACGCACCCTCCGACGCCCAGGCGGATGGTGCGCGACTTCTTCAGCAGCGGCTCCCACCAGGTCTTCAGCTCCTCGAGCATCTCCGACGCGGGCAGGACCGCTGCGCGGGAGGCCTCTTCGTCGCGGATCTCCTGCTGCCTCGACGACCGCTGCTCCTCGAGGTAGTCCCACTTCTCGTCGAAGATGTGGGCGAGCTCAGCCTCTGTGTAGAGCGACTGCTCGGTGGTCACGTCTCCCCCATCGACCGTGACGACGGTGCCGGGGACGAACAGATGACCGTCGTACTGCGGGGACAGCTCGTTCATGTGCGCGAGGAACTGCTTCTGATCCGTGAAGATCGACTCGCCGTTCCGGCCGATGCCGTTGAAGTCGAAGAGGTCGTCGCGCAGGAACATCGGCGGCCCTGCCATCGGGAAGACGTGCGGAGCGTCCACCTTGTCGATGTAGTACATCGCCCGCTTGTTCTGGGCGTCGCGCTTGAGCTTCGCGAAGTTCTGCTTCGCATCCATCGGCAGGTCGTAGACCATGGGCCACCAGATGGCCCCTGACACCTGTGTGAAGTACGCGTCGGGCTTTCCGAAGTGCAGGAGCGTGTCGAGATCGAGCGGGTGCGAATCGTTCTGGTTGAGGATCGACGCGGTACCGTCGTCGACGCTCAGCGACGAGTCGCCGATCGGGCCGTCGCTCGGAGCGCGCAGCGGCGTGATCATGATCTTCAGCTCACCGCGTTCGATGATCTCCCCGGCGGGCGCGTAGGTGATGTTCGTGTAACCGAGTGCCCTGATGTCCCGCTCGAGGTCATCGATCGGGTATTCCGGCAGCAGCACCTCGATGTCCTTGCGGATGTACCGCTCGAGCAGCTTCGGGTCGAAGTGGTCGCGGTGGCGGTGAGAGATGTAGAGGAAGTCCGCCTCACGGCCGAATCGCTCCCAGTCGAGATCCCGGTTGTCGGGGAATGGGAACCAGGAGCCGAAGAAGGACGGGCCCAGAACAGGGTCGCAGATGATGTTCCCGCCGACCGTCTCGATGAACATCCCGGCGTGGCCGAGTCCCGTGATCCGCATGCATTCCTCCTGAAGTCAACCGTTCGATTCTACCGACGGGCCCTGAACGGACCCGGTGACCGGGCCGGAACAAATCATCGGTCCTCGAAGAGGCCCTTGATGTCGTCGGCCGTGATCGACTGCGCGAACAGCTCGTCGTCGTCCATGACTGCGGTGAACAGTCGCGCCTTGCGCTGCTGCAGCTGAAGGACCTTCTCCTCGATCGTCCCGGTCGAGATCATGCGGTAGACGAACACCTGACTGGTCTGGCCGATGCGGTGCGTGCGATCGATCGCCTGCTCCTCCGCCGCCGGGTTCCACCACGGGTCGAGCAGGAAGACGTAGTCCGCTTCGGTGAGCGTCAGACCGAAGCCTCCGGCCTTCAGACTTATCAGGAAGACCGGCTGCTCACCCGCCTTGAACCCATCGATGACCTGCTCCCGATGACGCGTCGACCCGTCGAGATGCGCGTACGGGATGCCTGCCGCCTCGAGTCGTGCAGCCGCGAGGTCGAGGAAGGAGGTGAACTGGCTGAAGACGAGCGCCCTGTGGCCCTCGGCCTGCAGCTCGATCACCCTCTCGAGCAGCGTGTCGAGCTTGCTCGATCCGATCTCCGCATCGGCCTCGTCCACCAGACCGGGCGCGAGGCTCAGCATCCTCAGGAGCGTCAGCGACCGGAAGACGATGAACCTGTTGCGGTCGAGATCGTCGAGCAGCCCCAGGACCTTCTGACGTTCACGCTGCAGCACCACGTCATAGAGCGCGCGATGCTCGGGGCTCAGCTCGACTTCGAGCAGCTGCTCCTGCTTCGCGGGCAGATCCGAGGCGACGAGCTCCTTCGTGCGCCGCAGCATGAGGGGCCGGACGCGACGACGGAGCTGCGCGAGGCGTCGAGCGCGGTAGTCGCCGCCCTCCTCGTTCTCAGGGACCTTGCCCTTCTCGATCGGCTGGATGTAGCGGTCCCGGAACTTCCGCGCGGACGGGAAGAGGCCGGGAGCCGCCAGCGACAGCAGCGACCAGAGCTCCGACAGGCTGTTCTCCATCGGCGTGCCGGTCACCGCGTAGGTCACATCGGATCGGAACGTCGCGATCGCCCGGTGCAGACGCGTCTTCGGGTTCTTGACGAACTGGGCCTCATCGAGGATCAGCGCTGCCCACTCGATGGTGCGGAACTCCTCCTCATCGAGCCGGGCGACGGTGTAGGAGCTCACGACGAGGTCGGCCGACTCCGCCGCCGTGCGGAGAGCGTCGGCGCGCCTGCCGCTGGTGCTGTCGACGATCGACACCCGAAGTCCCGGTGTGAACCGGGTCGCCTCCGACCGCCATGTGCTCAGCACAGATGTGGGAGCGAGCACGAGGAAGGGACGCGTCTCGCCGTGGTCCTTCGCGTGCTGGATGAATGCCAGCAGCTGCAGGGTCTTGCCGAGGCCCATGTCGTCGGCGAGGATGCCGCCCATCCTGTGCCGCCACAGGAAGGCCAGCCAGTCGAAGCCGGTCTTCTGATACGGCCGCAGCTCGGCCTGCACGCCCGCGGGCACCGGCGTCTCGGGCACGCCGGTGGCCTGACGCAGGCCCTCGGCCGTGGCTCGCCAGTTGACCGCCGGCTCCGCCTCGTCTGCGAGGTCTTCGAACTCCTCCCAGAGATCGGTCTGGTACCGGCTTATCCGTGGACCGGTCTCCCACTCCTGCAGCTCACCGGCCTCTTCGATCAGGTCGCGGAGGCGATCCAGAGCCGGGTGGCTGAGCGAGAAGTACCCGCCGTCGGCGAGCAGCAGCTTCTTGCGGCCCTTGCTCAACGCGGTGAACAGCGGACCGAACGGGATCCGTCTGCCGTCGATCGTCACGAGGATGCCGAGATCGAACCAGTCCGAGTCCGTCGTCTCGACCGTCGTGACCTTCACCTGCGGATCACCGGTCAGCTCGCGGTACTCCTTGGGGGCACCGACCGACTCGACGGTCACGCCCACAGCTTCGAGGGCGGGGACACCCTCGGCGACGAAGGCCGCGGCATCGATGTCGTGGAACGAGCCGCCCGGCCGGAAGTTCGTCGACCGGAACTCCTGCCAGGCCTCCTCGATCCGTGCCCGAGCGGTGGACTCCGCTGTGGCGTCGCGCACGGCGGCGTCGGTCCACGCGAACGGCACCCGTCCGAATCGACCGTACGACCACTCGAACGAGTAGCTGACGACGTCACCGCGTTCGTAGGTGATGGTCAGCGCGGGTTTCGGATCGGGCACCTCCGGCAGCGAGACGGTGCCGACCGTGTGCACGACACCGCGCCGCGCGAGCAGCGGATAGGCGTCGGAGATGAACGCCTGCTCCTCGGAGGCCGGCACCACGATCGCATCGGGGGCGGCGAGCAGTGCGCGGATCTGCTCGCTCAGCGGCGCCTCCGCGAGCACGATCTCGATGCGGGTGCCGTGAAGACCCGCCCAGTACACCCCGGTGCGGCCGATCGGGTGCACCGCGGATGCCGGGGCAGGGGCGCCGTCGATCTGCACCTCTGCTGCGACGGACAGCGAGCCGTCGTCGACGCGTGCGATGCGCGCCGACACCTCGGCCGACGTGGCCAGACGAACCGACGCGCTCTTCTGACTCGCGACGAGCGGTATGCCGAGCTCGGCTCCCGAGCGGAGCTGGCCCCACAGCAGCGGCGACTCGACCTGATCGAGCACCAGCCAGTCGCCGGCGTTGCCGGAGAGCAGGGAATCACGCGAAATGCTCAGCAGGTCCCCGAACCAGCGATTCTGCAGACGCCCGAACTGCGCCGCATCGCGACGCACGGCGTCCCATCCCGCACCGCCCTGGATCCAGGCTCCGGTCTGGGCGCTGCGCATCAGAGGACGGATCGCGAGCAGCAGCTCTCCGCTCGGTCGGGCGAGATCCCGTGCGGTGGCTGCACGCACCGCTCGGGGCCCCCAGTGGTTCTCGGACCGGGACTCCCGGTGTCGCAGCTCGACGCCGAGCGCCAGCGGCTGCGGATGACGCGAGACCGCCGGGTCGAGCAGGCTGCGCCACGAGGGCATCGCCGCGGCCGGTGCCGGCGCGGGCGCATCGACCGGCTCGGCCGGCCTCTTCAGCGCTGCGGCCTGCTCGCTGTACTCGTGGACGTTCGATGCGAGCAGCGTCGCGACGACGTGCTTGCATCCACTGCGCACCGGACATGTGCAGCGTGTCGTGCGCACCCGCCGCGTGCCGTTCGACGACACGAACACGATGTCGGTCTGATACTGGGCATCGCCGCTGCCGCTGACGTGGCCTTCGAGCTCGAGGAGATCCTCGTGCCAGACGACGTCCAGCACGTTGCCCTCACGGAAGTAGGCCAGACCGCGCTGATAGCCGCCCACATCCGTGATCTGCATGAGGTCGCGGAGATCGACGTGCGGCGCAGGCATGTCCCCATCCTTCCTGCCGCCCCGGACATCGAGGTCGCCGCGGCGTGAAGACTCGCTCAGGCTGCGCGAGAGACGCGTGCGAGCACACCGTGCACGAACGCCCCCGAGTCGTCGGTCGAGAACTCCTTGGCGAGTTCGACCGCCTCGTCGATGGCGACCGCGGTGGGCACGGCGTCGTTGAAGAGGATCTCCCAGACACCGATGCGCAGAAGAGCGCGATCGACGGCCGGCATGCGCTCGATCTTCCAGTCGCGGCTGTGCGTGGTGATCTGCTCGTCGATCTCGTCTCGATGATCGATGATGCCGTCGACGACCTCACGGGCGTACAGCCAGGAGGCCTCTCGGGCAGGCTCGCTGGCCGCGCGCTGCGCTTCGGCGGCCAGCGTGACCGCGACCTCGTCACCACGCACGTCGGCCGAGAACAGGATGTCGAGTGCGCGCTTGCGCGCCTTCGTCCGGGCGCTCACGCCTTACTTCTCGCGACCGAGGTAGTCGCCCGTGCGCGTGTCGACCTTGACCTTGGTATTGGTCTCGACGAACAGCGGAACCTGGATCTCGTACCCGGTCTCGAGGGTCGCCGGCTTCGTGCCCGCCGACGAGCGGTCGCCCTGCAGACCCGGCTCGGTGTACGTGATCTCGAGGATCACCGATGCGGGAAGGTCGATGTAGAGCGGGTTGCCGTTGTTGAGTGCGATCGTGACCTGCTGGTTCTCGAGCAGGAAGTTCTTCGCGTCTCCGACGGTCGCCGCGCTCACGGTGATCTGGTCGTAGTCGGTCTGGTCCATGAACACGTAGGCGTCGCCGTCCGTGTACAGGTAGGTGTAGTCACGGCGGTCGACGTTCTCGATCTCGACCTTCGCACCGGCGTTGAAGGTCTTGTCGACGACCTTGCCGGTCATGACGTTCTTCAGCTTGGTGCGGACGAATGCGCCGCCCTTGCCGGGCTTCACGTGCTGGAACTCGACGACGCTCCAGAGCTGCCGCTCGATGCTGAGGACGACGCCGTTCTTGATGTCTGCGGTAGATGCCATGCGCTGGACTTTCCGTTTCTAGAGTCTGGGGGCCGTTCTCGTCCCGGTGGACTGGGTGGGCCGACAGTCGATTCTACGGGATCAGCGCTGCGAGCTGCCGCACGGCGCTCGCATACCCGTCGACGCCCTCGCCGATCACGCGGACGGCGGCGACGCCGTCGAGATACGAATGGTGCCGGAACTCCTCGCGGGCGTGCACGTCGGAGATGTGCACTTCGGCGAACGGAATCGCGACGCCGGTGAGCGCGTCGCGCAACGCCACCGAGGTGTGGGTGAGTCCGCCCGGGTTGATGATGATCGCCACGCAGTCCTGGCGAGCGGCGTGGATCGCATCGATCAGAACCCCTTCGTGATTGCTCTGGATCGCACGCACCTCGAAGCCCTCGGCGGCGGCGGCCGCGGTGGTGAGACGCTCCACGTCCGCGAGCGTCGCCGTGCCGTAGACCTCCGGCTCACGGCTGCCGAGCAGGTTGAGGTTCGGCCCGTTGACGAGCAGGATGCGGCGTGTCATTCGCCGATCTCCTGGTATGCGGCGAACAGCAGGGACTCATCAGGTGCCTGCAGCACGGTCGGCTTCGCGATGTCGTCGAGCAGGATGAATCGCAGCATGCCGCCGCGGCTCTTCTTGTCGCGCTGCATCGTGGCCAGCAGCTGCGGCCACGCCCCGGCGCGGTAGCCGGTCGGGAGTCCCAGGGACTCGAGGATCGCGCGGTGGCGCTCGGCGGCATGGTCTGAGAGGCGTCCGGCGAGTCGTGACAGCTCCGCCGCATACAGCATCCCGATCGAGACAGCCGCGCCGTGCCGCCACCGGTAGCGCTCGGCGTGCTCGATGGCGTGTCCGAGGGTGTGTCCGTAGTTGAGGATCTCGCGCTGTCCGGCCTCGCGGAAGTCGTCGGAGACGACCTTCGCCTTCATGTCTATCGCGAGTTCGACCGCGCGCCGGAACTCCGGGGTCGTGGTGTCGACGGCGCGTGCGGGGTCGGCCTCGATGATGTCGAGGATCTCAGGCGCCCAGATGAAACCGGCCTTCGCGACCTCGGCGAATCCGGCGGTCGCCTCGTTCGGGCTGAGGCTCGAGAGCTCGTCGAGGTCTCCGATCACCGCGCGCGGAGCCCAGAAGGCGCCGACGAGGTTCTTGCCCTCCGCGGTGTTGATCCCTGTCTTCCCGCCGACCGACGCATCGACCAGCCCGAGCACCGTCGTCGGCACGTGGACGACCTGCACGCCGCGCAGCCAGGTCGCCGCCACGAAGCCGGCGAGGTCGGTGACCGCACCGCCGCCGTAGCCGACGACCGCATCGGTGCGGGTGAAGTCGGCCTGGCCCATGACCTGCCAGCAGAACGCCGCGACCTCGATGCGCTTGCCCTGCTCGGCATCCGGAACCTCGGCCAGCAGCACTTCGCGCGGTCCGTTCTCGACGTCCGCCAGCAGCCGGTCCCGAAGCTCCGCAGCACGTGCCGCGAGCGTCGGCGGATGCACGACGAGGATCTTGCGCACGCCCGGGTCGAGCGCGGCGGAGACCTGGTCGAGGATCCCGCGTCCGATGGTGATGTCGTAGGGGGTCTCCCCCGTCACACTGATGGTGGTGGTGCTCATGCTCGTTCTCTCCTCCATGCCACGATGTCGTCGGCGATGCGCTGCATGGGGCGGCGCGACGTGTCGAACGTCACAGATGCCACCTCGTCGTACCAGCCTCGACGTTCTTCGAAGATCTGCGTCCAGCGCCCGACCGGATCATCGCCCGCGAGCAGCGGGCGGCCACCCGCGCCGATGCGGTGCACGACGGCCTCCGGCGAGACGGTCAGGAAGACCACGGGATGCTCGCGAAGCAGCTCCCGCGTACCGGCATCCGTCACCGCACCGCCTCCGAGCGAGATCACCCCGCCCGCGGTCAGCGCGTCCGCGACCTCTGCCCGCTCGAGGGCGCGGAAGTGCGCCTCACCGTGGTCGGAGAAGATCACGGGGATCGGGCCGTGGGCGGCGATGACGCGCTTGTCGGTGTCGATGAAGGGCACGCCGAGCTTCTTGGCGACGCGGCGACCGACGCTGGTCTTGCCGGCCGCCATCGGGCCGACGAGAACCAGCGTCAGCTGCTCAGCCTCGCTCGTCATGCGCGATGAGCGCCGCCTCGGACGCGGGGGTCGTCCGCAGCTCGGCAGGGATGCCGGCCAGGTACCCGTCGAGGTTGCGACGCGTCTCGCGGATGCTGTCGCCACCGAACTTCTCGAGCACTGCGTTGGCCAGCTCGACGGCGACCATGGCCTCGGCGACGACGCCTGCCGCGGGCACCGCGCACACGTCGGAGCGCTGGTGGTGGGCCGTGGCATCCTCGCCGGAGGCGATGTCGATAGTGCGCAGAGCATGCGGGACCGTCGCGATCGGCTTCATGCCTGCGCGAACCCGCAGCACGGTGCCGGTCGACATGCCGCCCTCGGTGCCCCCCGCACGGTCTGAGCCGCGCGAGATGCCGTCGGCCGTCGCGAAGAGCTCGTCGTGAGCTGCGGAACCACGTCGACGGGTCGTCTCGAAACCGTCGCCGACCTCGACGCCCTTGATCGCCTGGATGCTCATGAGCGCCTGGGCGAGACGCCCGTCGAGGCGGCGGTCCCAATGCACGTGCGATCCGAGTCCGGGCGGCAGACCGTATGCGAGCACCTCGACGATGCCGCCGAGGGTGTCTCCGTCCTTCTTGGCGTCGTCGACCTCGGCGACCATGAGGGCGGATGTGGCCGGATCGAAGCAGCGCAGCGGATCGGCGTCGAGCGTCTCGACATCATCGGGCGTCGGGAGTGCGGAACCTGCCGGCACCTGCACGGGCCCGATCGACAGAGTGTGGCTCACAAGACGGATGCCGAGCTCACCCAGGAACGACCGGGCGATCGCACCGAGTGCGACACGGGCGGCCGTCTCGCGCGCGCTGGCCCGCTCGAGGATCGGTCGAGCCTCGTCGAAGTCGTACTTCTGCATGCCGACGAGGTCGGCGTGACCGGGGCGCGGGCGGGTGAGCGGTGCGCTGCGCCCCCTCGACTTGTCGGTGAGCTCGACGGGTTCGGGGTTCATGACCTCGATCCACTTCGGCCACTCGGTGTTGCCGATGCGCAGGGCGATCGGGCTGCCGAGGCTCTTGCCGTGGCGGACGCCTCCCGAGATCGTCAGCTCGTCCTGCTCGAACTTCATGCGCGAGCCGCGGCCGTAGCCGAGCTTGCGACGCGCGAGGTCGGCCTGGATCGCCTCTGAGGACACGGGGACGCCCGAGGGCAGACCCTCCATGACGGCAATGAGTTCTGGGCCGTGCGATTCGCCGGCCGTGAGCACGCGGAGCATTGGTCTAGTCTCCCACGCGTTTCGACCCCACTCGCGCCGCGTGTCGTCGGCAGTTACAGAACCGCTCTCATCGCGGCGACCACAGCGTCCTCGCCGGGCAGCTCGACGCGAGGATCACCGTGTCGGAAGATCCGGATCTGGCGCACGGCCTGCCACAGCAGCATCCCCTCGCCGGAGATCACCGGACCGCCGGTCCAGGCGGTGGCGAGTGCGGAGGGCCACGGCGCGTAGGCGACGTCGAACAGCGCTCCCCCGCGCGCACCGAGACGCACCGCCGTCTCACCATCGAGGGCCGATCCGCTCGGCAGGGTCGCCACGGTGAGATCGACGCGATCGGCATCGATGTCGAAGGCATCGGCGGTCACGCTGACACCGAGTCGCTCGCCGAGTGCGATGAGCATCGCGGCGCGCTCAGGGCGACGCGCACGTACGTCGATCCGCCGGGCGCCGAGTTCGGCGCACGCGACGACTGCGGATGCCGCGGTCGCACCGGCACCGAGCACGCGGACCCGCTCCACGCCGCGGAGGTCCTGCTCTCCGAGGGCATCGACGATGCCACCGACGTCGGTGTTGAAGCCCTGCACGACATCCGTCAGGAGCAGCGTGTTGACAGCGCCGGTGAGCTCGGCGTGCCTGTCTCTCGTCGCTGCCGCTCGATGGGCGTGCTCTTTCAGCGGCATCGTGAGCGAAAGACCGAGCCAGGACCCGTCGAGCGACGCGAGGGCATCGCCGAAGCCGCTCTCGTCGACCTGCCGCCGCGTGTACTCCCAGTCGAGGCCGAGCACCCCATACGCGGCCGTGTGCAGCCTCGGGGACTTCGAGTGCGCGATCGGGTCGCCCCATACTGCGAGATGCCGAGGCGTCATCCGGCCGAGCATCCCCCGTCGGGGTTCTCCTGGCACCACTTCTCCCACTTCTCGACGCCCTGGAGGTGCTCCTCGTAGGTCACCGAGAACTGGGTCTCGCCCGTGGCGAGGTTGACGGTGACGAAGTAGAGCCACGGGCCGTCGGGCGGGTGCATGGCCGCATCGATCGCGGCGTCGCTCGGGCTGGCGATCGGAGTGATCGGCAACCCCGTGTGCACGTAGGTGTTCCAGTCGTTGGGATCCTCGAGGGCCTCTGCCGAACTCGAGACGACGCCCTCGTGCAGCGATCCGTAGCCGTACTGCGCGGTCGAGTCCATCTGCAGCTTCATGTCGATGTCCAGGCGGTTCTGAATCACGCGCGACACCTTCGGGAAGTCCGCCGTGAGCCCCTCGCGCTGGATGATCGACGCGATCGTCAGTACACGCTGCGCGTCTTCGGCGGGCACGCCGGCAGCATCCAGGGACTCCTTGGTCCGATCGACCATGCGCTGGATCACCTGGGTGGCGGTGACACCCGGATCGAACGTGTAGACGGCCGGGAAGAGCCACCCCTCGAGGCTCTGCGCGGTCACGCCGTACGTCGCCGGATCGGCGTCGACGGCGGCCTGAAGGTCCTCGATCGGCATCCCGAGCGACTCCGCCATGCCGGGGAGGGACGATTCGATCGTGGCCCCTTCTCCGACGCTCGCCGAGTTCTCGAGTTTGTTCGCGGGATCCTGAAGAGCCTCGAGCGCGGCCTCGGCGGTCATCTTCTCCTGAAGCCGATAGATGCCCGGGTAGAACGTGACGGCGATGTTCTCCTTGACGAGGTAGTCGTAGAAGACGTCGTCGGTGCGGGTCACGCCCGCTTCGTGCAGCGCGGTCGATACGGGCGAACCGGTGTCGCCCTCCTGAATGGTGACGAGCACCTCGCCGGAGGCGATGCCCGGCTCCCAGTCGGCCGGCTC
>Ga0308166_1002941_pt1 | contig 14948 bp, 13 predicted proteins | sample PhyCR2_2_FD_202137 | JGI IMG/M metagenome (GOLD analysis project Ga0308166, IMG submission 202137) | Phyllosphere microbial communities from UC Gill Tract Community Farm, Albany, California, United States - DLSLCC.R2 | ecosystem: Host-associated > Plants > Phyllosphere > Unclassified | place... | reverse complement strand
TGCGCGTGACGCCCTCCTTCGTGTCACGGGCACTTACCGTCTGCTCCATGACAGCCAGCGTCTCTTTTACCGCTTCATGGTGCGCCTCCAGCAGGCGTTTGTCGCCGCCGGCAAGAATAAGCATCGAGACGCTTTTAGGTGCTGAAAAAGTAAAGTCGTGACCCGGGCGGTGCACGTGCGCGCCCTGCATCTCCTTACCCAGCGTCACGCCATTGGGCAGATTGCCATGCAGAATGCCCGTGAACGTATCAAGGTCAACCGGCCCCTCAAGGCCCAGTTCCCGCGCACCTTCCCCCATCCACTGCGTGGGCATGTCGTCCAGAAAGTAGTAGTTATCCTTGCTGCTGTAGTAGCCGGCAGCGTCGGCGGCTGAAGCCACCGGAGCAACGGTCATCATCGTTCATACCCTCCCGGGTCCAGGCTGTCACTCATCTCCTGATACGCGTCGTAATCGTCGCGGTGTCTCAGGATGTTCTTTTCGTCGTCGGCCATGCGCGCGTTGGCGTCACCGTACTGGCGGGCGTCGGCCTCCTCGCGCTTTTCCTGGTCCGTTTTTCGCGGGCTGATGTGCCGGACGATGAGGCGGCCGCCGTCGTCTTTTTCCATCTGCATGTTCAGCACGGGTGCCTCGCCCCCCGGCGCAACATCGTCGTTTTCGGTAGTGCCAGCCGTAGTGCCGGTCTGCAGTCTCCGGATTCGCTCCAGCGGAGAGAGGCGCGGGCCGGTATAAAGCTGTGCAGCTGCGGGTGCCTGTGGGACGGGCGCAGTCTCTGCTTTTTCCTCCGGGGGCTGCCTGTCTGACAGCGGCGTATCGGTGTGCCCGACCGGAGCTGTACTGGCGGGAACAACCTCGATTCGACGCGGAAACGGACGGACGTTAGATGCGTGTAGTGCATCGCCGGCTGATATGGGGGCCGGTTCTGTCGCCAGCACAGCAGGGGAGGCAATCACGGAAGGCTCAGCTTTGCGATCAGCAGGTACTGCTGATTTTGCCTCCGGGATGCCTGGCTTCACCGGAACTTCAGCCGGTGAGGCAGATGCAGGTTCAGGCATGGCGGTGGAGCGGCCACCGTTTTCCAGAATTTCTTCTCCGGTCGGGAAGGCGATATCTGCCGCGCGGGCACTCCGTTCATTGCTCTCGATGATGCGTTCGAGCTCCGGACTCAGCCGGTCGCGGAAGTCGCGCTCTATCAGCGCAGGGTGGTATTTTTTCTGTTGGCGGTACTTCAGATTCAGCTTCACCACCGGGTATTCGCCCGGCAGGCGGACATAAAACTGCAGGTTTGGCATCTTCATAATCTGGTCGTAGTCCACGATGGGCTCGTTGACCTTGTCCTTACTGATGGAGATGCCGTCGCGCACCGTATCAAGGCCGTAACTGTTCTGTTCGCGCGCCTCGCGCCGGCGCTGATGCCCCAGCTCTTCCTCCACGATTTTTGCCACCTCAGCGCTCGGCGATCGGCCATAGGCGCGGGTGTTAAGCAGGTCAAAGATGGCTTTGGCCATCTCGCGGCCGTAAATGTGGATCAGCTGCGGCATGTTCTGAATGCCAATCACGAAGCAGGCCCCGAACTTTCGCCCCTCGGCCAGCGTTTCGTTGAGCTCCGGTATCTTCTGCAGGCCGGCAATCTCATCGCCGACGACCCATACGCGGCGCTCACTGTCCTCTCCCATGCTCTGCAGCAGCAGCGTGGCCATCGACAGCCACATGGTGATCAGCGGGCGCACTGCCTTGCGGTGGCGGGCCGTGGTGGAGATAAACAGCCAGCTGCTGTCGTACTGCGCGTCTGTCATCCACTCGCGGATGCTGAACTCTGGCTTTCCCTCCTTATCCAGTCCCTGCAGGTAGCGAAGCGACTTGGCATAGTTGGTCAGCACCGAGCGGATGGAGATGGCAGTCTTCTCGATTTTCTCCTCGACCAGGTTGGCCGACGGGGTATTTTTCAGAAACTCGCGGAGGCTTTTCAGATCGATGGACAGGCAGGTCTTCAGGAACGCCTCAATACTGCGGTCCGGGCGGGACGCGAACTGCATGGCCGTGTCGCTGAAGATGGTGCGCGATGAAGATACCCAGAACGGGTCGGAGTCACCTTCAACCGGCATCAGCGCGGCCGTCATGTTCTCGTAGTCCACCACGTCCTGCGCTTCGCGCCATAACACCCAGTTCTCACAGCGCTTATCATGCGCGCAGAGGATTTTGTCGATGCGCTCGTCGTAGTGGGTCTCAATAAAGGTACCGCCGGAGTCATAAATGATCGCCCGGTCGCCGCGCCGGCGGATGTAGTCCAGCAGCCAGCGGATGAGCGTGGACTTACCCACTTTAACGGTGCCGTGAATGAGAAAGTTCATGGTCTCGGCGTTCTTCACCATGTTCAGGCCGCCAATCTGTAGATCGGACTTCTCACCGGCCTTTTTCAGCAGCCGGTTAACCTTTTCAGGCTGGTCGGTAAGGGTCATACCGGAGATAAACTCGTCCTCACTCTCCTTTTTGCCGATGCGGCCCACGTACCAGGCGATGAGGCACCAGAGCAGGCTGGCGGTGATACCGCAGGCGCTGGCGATAAAGCGCAGGTTTGTCAGGAACTGACGGCCCATGTCCTGCATCCACGGGTTGGCCAGCAGCTGCGCCGGCGTCAGCTTTATGGTGCACAGCTGCGCACCTTCGCCGCAGTGCCAGATAACGTCCCACGTGGCTTCAGCCGCGCGCGATGAGAGGCCCAGCAGTGAGTGGCTTGGCCACGCTGCCCAGTACCAGAAGCCGTTGCGGAGCACGTCGTCGGGCGTCGTCAGCCAGAACAGCACCCCAGTGGCCACAACGAACAGCAGCAGCATCCAGTGGAAAATCCAGTTGCTGACCTGAATAAACATACGCAGGCGGTAGGCCGTCATCTGGCCGCCCTGCGTCAGGTATTTGGGTATGAAACTCATGGAGAACTCCGGAAAGCACGCAGGCGCAGCCCGCCCGGATAAAGCGGGCAGGCTGACAACAGGGGAAGATTAAGCGGTCGGTAGGTTCAGAATTACTTCTGCAGCTGCGGGGTTCTGCGCAGGCGATCAGGGCGCACGGCAAGTTCCGGCACGGCGTGCCAGATAAACAGAGAAGCCGTGGCCAGCAGGCTGCCGGCAGCCAGAACGCTCAGCACCAGCAGCGCCGTGATAACGCCGGCAGGCATCATGTCACCCTGCGTCGTGCGCATGGCAAGGTCCCAGGCGTAGAAGCTGCTCTGCGTCATCAGGAGTTTCACCAGCGGCGTGCCGTAATGCAGCAGCACGCTGGCGCTGTAAACCAAAAACAGGGTAAACCAGGCAATGAGGGTGCGTGCCGCACCGTTGGAAGTGAGCATACGTGCTTCCTTTAGAAAGTTAAGAACGGAGGGGCAGTACAGTTAAAGCGTAATCCCGGACGCACGCTCCCCGAGCAGCATGCGGGAGAGGTATCCGGAGAATCTGAGCCACGCTTCCGCTACCCCGTACATCAGGGAGAAACGTGAAAATATGAGGTCCCGTAAGGGAGGAGGGCAGCACCCGTGGTGTTGATGCTGCCCCGGTGTCGGCTGCCCGGGGGGCGCAGACGGGGGTCGGCAGGCGCCCCGTTGTCAGGAGAGATGTTCTTATTTCTCCTTAAGGCGCAAGCCGCCGGTTCTGAAACCGGTTATTCAGTAATACCCGGGATTTCAGCGGTCTGCAAGTCTCCAGATAAGCCGTAAGATATTCCAGAGCACCAGTGCAATGGTTATTCCGCAGGATGCTATCGACAAAACATAAAGAAGCACAGCTGCGACGACAAACCGGAAGAAACCATCAGAATTAACCGCAACTGATGTGCCGCTGTATTGATGCATCGCGCTGATAAACTGTCCCGGGAGCCAGTTATCTGTGACGTCCGCTAACACCAGAGTGCAGATGCCACCGAGCAGTGTGATTATTACAGGTGCAGGCAGCCACACTGCAATATCCTCTATTTGTCTTCGCACTGTTAGCTCCCGTGATCAGTGACTTTATCCGTTACATGATGCCTGCAACGGATTTCGCCAGCTGAGCCTCAAGAACTGGCTTAGCCTCTTCGAACTTCAGGTTTACCTTGTTGGCATTTGAGACGACGCGGGTCTGGTACTTCAAACGATTGCCCTCTTCGCTGCTGGTCTGCAGCTTGATGCCCGAGGAGCCCTGGCGCAGCGCAGCCACATTGTCTGTGGTCACGGCGGCTTTGCTCCGCTCAGATATCTGCAGATCGGTCACCATTGTATAGTTTGTGTCTTCAACCAGAGCATCCGCCGCCATTCCGGCAAGGCCCGCAGCCAGACCTACCCCCAGAACAGCTCCGCCGGATGAGCTGTTGTAGGCGGTAATGCCTGCACCCAGCGCGGCGCCGGTAGCGGCACCTTCATATCCGGTCGACAGGAATCCCTGTGCCTGACGTAAGTCCATCTTTTCTGCCTTCAGGACATTGGCCTGAATCCAGTAGTAGGCCGAGTCAGGATTTAAAGTCACGGTGTAGCCTTTGGCCCGCAGGTCCTGTGCCAGCATTGGCTCCAGATCGCTCATGTCCTTGTCAGAGGTGTTACGCACCTGCAGGTACACTGTTTTCTGGCTGGAAGGCTCCAGCCACACTGTCTGGCTCATCTGCGTTTTGACGTCGAGATTGCGTTTTTTGATGGCAGTGCTCATGGCACTACAGCCGGAAAGCATCAGAGAGGCAGCAGTAATAGCTGCCACGAAGGCATTGCGGTTTTTCATTGACGTATCCTTGTTAAACGTAAAAAACGGGAATGGCGCGCCCCGGGGCACGCTGTATTAAAAAGGGGATTAGTTAAGAAAGCCCCTTCCGTCAGAGTGCCGGAAGGGGTATCGGCAGACGCCGTGAGAACTTAAATCTTTTTGATTAGATTGCTAATCTTATCTAAAGCAATTCCAGAACCTAGGCGATTAACTTCAGAACTAATTATGATACCTACGGCAAACATCATGAATAATAGAAGTGCAGGAATAGCAAAAGTAAACCAAGGTGATATAGCTGCAAGGGCCGCAGAGCACATCATTAGAAATACAAAGAGATTGACCGTTCTGCTGGCAACCTTATTTAGGTGCTGCAATATAGTTGATTTATTTCTTACATCTTCAGGAAGGGTAAAATACATCAACACTTTATTATATGTTAACAGCATGAAAAACAAACCAATAATGGCTGTTGCAAGTATCACAACCCAGCCTTCAGTGGCTAGAAAGTGTAGAAACCCAGCAGCGGTTTTCTCAGTCCAGTCAGCACTAAAATAAAATACAACCGTACTGATAAAACTCAAGACTACCGATAACAGAGGAATCGATGAAGTTGTCCTTAGCAGTACAGATGGAGAAGGAATCAGACGTTTATTAGAACCTAAGCTGTCCATTAAATAATCCACATCTGCTTCAACTTGTTCTACTGTCAAGTTACCCATATATGCCGTCCTTTAATTAAACTATGATGCCTTCTTCTGTTCAGCTCTAAGTTTTTCCAACTTCTTTTCGAATGCATGTGTTTCTGAATTATCTAAGACAGGTTTAGTCTGCTTCAAGTCTTCTTCAGTACGGCCTATCTGCTGACTTCTGACCGCACCCTGATGCTCATTTCTGAGTATATCACTGGACGTCTGAACAGTAGTTTTATTTTCGGCGATTTTACCGTCATTTTCCCTGAGAGTTTCCATAAGGCCAGATCTTTGTGCTGCGACCTGATTAGCAACGTTACTCTGGATGCCGGCCCCTGCAGCCTGCTCGCTCACACGTTTTGACCCGCTGCGGAAATCATCTCTCATTTCCTGTGAAGGTCCACCGGCCTGAGCGCTGAGGTTTCGTTCTCCCTGATGCGCGCTGACTTCAGCTGCGCGGCCATTTGTGACGACAGATTCCGGCGACGCTCCGCGGACTCGTTCATGGCCATGAGCCGAAGGTGAACCCGACAGAGTCTCTCCGGACGACTGTGTCCCGGCCTGAAGCGGTGCTCCCCCGCCCGGCGATGTCCCAGCAGCATCCAGCGAACGGGCGGGCTGCAGCGGCTCGCTGTTAACCTGGTCAGTCCTTGCGTCGTAGTTACGCATGATTTCCGGCTCAAGCCGCTCGTGCATAAATTCGGTGGCCGCGCCCTGCGCGCTTCTGACGTTGGTCAGGATGTTCTGCGCATCACTGCCATACTTCGCAGTAGTCCAGTCCACGAACTCCTGGTTGTAGTTGGCATCCAGGCTGGCGCTCTGCGTCTGTGACAGCGTGGCCATGCGGCTGAATTCCTGACTGCGCGTGCTGCTCTCCGTGAACTGATGGTACTGACTCTTCGCATCGTTTATGGTCGCCGCGAACTGCTGCGCCTGTGAGTTCGACTGGTTATCCGTATGACTACCTGAATCACTCAGGCGGGTTGATGTCACCATATCCATGCCCTCGCGGAAGTCACGCGCCTCCTGACTGCTCTGATCGTGGCGACTGTCGCGACCCTCAGCGTGGCTGTCCTGCGTGCCGTGCGAACTGCCGGAAGTATGACGCCAGCCAGTGTTAACACTTCCTTCAGCACCAACGCTGACGCCCGTAGCCCACTTGCCAAGTTTACCCGCCAGCTGATCGCCGGAGTCGGCTTTAAGGTAGGCCTTAGCATCAGCCCCGGCACTGCCCTGATTGGTGATATCCATAAGCTGGTTATACGCCTGCTGTTCAGAAACATTATGCGACTTCGCATAGTTCTCGACGGCCGACTGCATTTTGCTCACGCCTCTGGAGACGTTCGTTGCCACGCTGCTATCGCTGCCCTGCGTCATGCTGTCGCTGTTGCCGCTCTGCTGCGTCACCTGGTTCATCTGCTGGAAGCCACTGGTCACGCTGTGGTTATAGCCATCAAGCGAGCTCTGCGCCTGCTGCTGTGCCTGCCGCGCCTGCTCGGAGAACCCGCTGCTGGCAAGGGAACTGAGCCGCATGCTGACCGGAAGGTTTGATATCGCCTGGCTGGTATCCACCACGGTGTGGCCGTCAGCCGTCTGCGTCATCATCGCGTTATTACCGGTCTGGAAGCCCTGAGATCCCGAGCGGCGGAGCATGTTGGTGTCAAACTTGTTCGCGCTGACGTTGTCCATCGACATGTTGTTAAACGACCAGTTACCGTCAGCCGTCGTGGAGGCCTGTCCGCCAGTCGCCAACGCCGCCGAGCTCATCACACCGCCGACGGCCTGAGAAGCCACCGACGCTCCCTTGGTCAGGAAGAAGGCCAGCACAGGTATCGACATGCTCAGGTAGCCCGCGATGTTGGCCGCGTCTGAATGCTGCAGGGCGACCTGATCCTGATTGGCCAGCACCAGCGCCGTGGCACCGGTCTTCGTCTGCAGGTAAAAGTTGGCCAGCGAGTTGAGGATGGCGAACATCACCGGCCACATCGTGAAGTAAACGAAACCGCCGGCGTAAAGCTTCAGCGTTTTAAGCCCGAAGATTTCGTGATTCACCAGCGCCAGTGCGATCACCAGCGGGAACAGCGCTATCAGGACCAGCATCATCAGCGACTGAAACATCGGCAGCGTTCGGGAGGCTATCACCCCGCCCGCGCCCCAGCTGATGCGCTGTTTGGTCATGCTGGACTCGGTGGCCAGATTCAGCAGGTTGGCCGTGTCCGAAGAGCGCGCCGCAAACCCCTTCCAGCCGTCGCGGATGGCCGCATTCGTGATGTTGTTGCGCATGATCTGCGAAGCACTCAGACCGCCTGCATAGAAGAAGTTGTAGCTCTCATCCATCGCGTTGCCGAGCAGCGTATCTCCGCTGACGCGGCTGCCGAACACGCGTGTGGCCAGCGCGTGCCAGGTCGTGCCGCCAATGCGCACGTCCGCACCAATCAGGTTTTTAATGACCGCCGCCGCCTGCTGGCAGGTGATGAACTGCCGGCCGCTTCCGGTATCCTGATACAGACCACGCAGCGGGCTCGGATTGTTCGTAATCAGCGTCAGCGGATCGGTGCTGTTCAGCAGCTGTGACACGGTGTACTTGTTGTTCAGCAGAATGTCGCCCACCACGCAGTTTTCCACGTAGTCGGTCAGCATCCCGGCCAGCTGCGGATTCTGTGACCGGAAGTCCGTGGTCTGCGCCACAATCTGTGAACCGAACAGCATGCCGGTTTTCGTATAGGTCAGCGAGTCAGGGCGCGAGAAAGTGTACTCATAAAGCCGCGCCACGCCGAACTGCACCGACGTGGTCAGCCCGGCGATGAAGGCAAGACCGGCCGGCACGTTATCGACCTGATAAATGGCCGCCGGATCTGTCACATCAAGGATCTGCACGCTGCGCTTCGGGACGAGCAGCACGGAGGTGATGATAAAGAAGATGGCCAGCCAGCTGGCAAACACCATCGGATTGCGCGATTTGATAAAGCTGAAGATCACGCCCAGCACGCCAAACAGCCCGGCGATACGTTTTAACGTGTCATACGTATCGCTGCCGATGACGGTGACGACGCCGTTGAACACCTGGCGCCACATGTCACCGCCGTAAATGGTCCAGACTTCAGTCATTGCCCGTTCCCCACTGATAATTGCTCTGATAGGACGTTGAGATAATGGTCGACACCTGCTGCTGCAGGTACTGCATGTTGCGGTCAATGCCGTCCAGCGCGTTCTGGTCGGCGGTGGACTGCAGCTTCATCTGCGCCAGCAGCGAGGTTGCAGCCTGCACGTTGTTGCGAAGCTCGCCGGCCGCCTGTTCGGGGAAGTTTTTACCGGCCAGTGACTGGCTCGCCTGCTTTACCAGCTCCTGCAGGTACTGGATCATCATGTCCTGTGCGATAAAGTCCGCGACCTGAATCAGGTAGGTCGGACTCATGCCCATGCTGCGGGAGTTGGTCAGGTATTTCAGCACCGGCACAGAGGTGGTGTTGATAAAGCCTTTTTCTCTGTCCGACAGGCCGGTATCGGCGCTGAGTTTGCTGTCGATGGAAATCATCAGGTTGCGCACCTGGGTGACCAGCGCCACGTCGCTGCTGACCGTCACATTGGCGGGCATGGGCCCTAGGCACAGGTCCGGCTCGTCGCAGCCGTATATTTTCGCGGTGCCGCCGCGCATCAGCACGTTGATGATGTCGCGGTTATCGACCAGCGGCGTCAGGATGGTGACCTGGCCGGCCTTGTTAAAGATGATGGAGCCCACCACGCTCATCACCAGCTCCTTCAGCTGGCGGTTGCCGTCAAACAGGTGGTTGCGGCCCAGCGCGTCCCAGATGAGGTTCTTATTCTTCAGAACCTGGTCCTTCATGTTGTCAGAGGCCCTTCCTGTGACGCTGTCCCCCTGCCCGCCCACGGTGCAGCCCTGACGCGATGCCGCCCAGTCGGAGAAAATGTTGCTCTCGCCGGCAATGTCCTGACAGATCTTCTGATTCGACACCTGCGATACCGGCCACAGACCGCCGATGATGCCCTGCGCGGCCTGGCATGAACTCATGTTGGCTGAGTTCACATCAGAGGCCAGCTTCTGCAGGAAATCCTTAGCCTGCTTAAGCTCCGGCACCATCGTCTGCAGTGCCAAATCAAAGGCGTAGCCCGCCGCATTACTCATGATCTGCTTAACGAATCGCTGCAGTTCTGCCCCGTTGATAAAGGAAAAGGCACCCAGATAGGAGTCAATGCCGCCGCAGCCGGCGTTGAGTGACGGTACCTGCATCGAGATAAGCTGCACCTGTTTGACCGGGTTGCGCAGATAAATTGAGCCGCCGGTAACATAGCCTGCGGCCTGACCCTGCCATGCCTGCGCCCTTGAGACGTTGCCGTCAAAGCCGAGGCTGCCAAAGTAGCCGTTCAGGTCACCCTGCACATCGGCAAAGGCCGGCACGTTCAGGGACAGGGCAGCCAGAGCGCCTGTGAGGAACTGACGCAGATTCATGGTGTTTTCCCCGTCTGTAAATGTATACGTTCTGTCATTGAAAACTCCGGTCAGCCATAAATACGTACCGGCGCAGTGTGATGCTGGTCAGTGCGCCGAGGCCTAAGCCTCCGGCAAGGGAAAGCAGGAACAGCAGCGGATACAGCTGAAGGCTGCTGAGGACCAGCGCATCAGAGCCGTAAGTCATGCCGGTTATCGGGCCAGCAAGGTCGCAGACGAGCCAGGCGTAAAGGCAGGCTGCAGCCAGCAGCGAGGCGCAGACAAGCAGCAGCGCAGTCTCAAGTCGCGAGAGCGTTAAAAGTTTTTCAGTCATGGATATTCCGTGAGCGGTATACCGCCTGTATTACTGCGGAGTCAGGGAGGCGCTGCTGGGTACCGGACCCAGCGTATCCGGCGGGAGGTTGTCGATATCGGCTTCGATCATCTGCGCAAGGCGCTGGCTCATCGTTCCCATATCCGTCTCCCCCTGAAAAAGCGGGTAGGCCATGTTGGTGTTCACGTTGACCATAAAGGTGGTCGGCGTGGCGATGGGTAACCCGTTGCCGAAGAACGTCAGGATCTCACCGGCAATCGGCTCATTCGGTCCCGCTTTACGCGGGATAAGCGCCACCGGAAAAGCCGCATCCCCGTAGCCGTCAAGGCTGTAGGGATACACCTTTATCCCCGCTGCATCGGCCCAGGACTTCAGCAGCGGATCGAACTTCGCGCTGTACTGACAGCCGCGCTGCATAAAAACCACCACCGCATAGTCGTTCAGGTTTACCTGCCGTCCGTCTGAGAGGGTCATCATCCTGGGCGGTTTTACGGGCGCTACCCGCACCAGGCCTGCCCCGGGCAATCCGAAGTCCGGCAGCTGCGCGCCCCGCTGTGCCTTTGCCTGCTCAAGCGCAGCAATGTCAGAGGCCACTGACGCCTGAGCGAATGCCGGCAGCTGCAGAAGCAGCGCTGTCAGCAGCATGTTAAGCCTCATGATGACCTCCCCGGCGGCGGCGCATCCGGCGATATGCAATCAGTTCGCCGATGAGGCCCATGACAACCAGAACAAGACAGGCCACCGAAACCCCGATAAGCACGCTGTTCGTGAGGCCTGCGGAATACGCCAGCAGCTGGCGCAGACAGTTAAAAATAATGCCCGCCATAAACAGCGTAATGATGAGGGGGAGTCTGTTCATACGTTTTCTCCTTCTACCCGGCGTCGGAAGCGCCCCATGACCCAGCCTGATATGACGGAAAGCACCACGCCACCCTTGTAGAGGAACAGCAGTCTGCTGTTGGTCTCTGCGGCCCACGCCTCATGGCTCACCGCCGCCTTCAGGCACATGGCGGCCGGAGGTGCCGGCTTAAAATCTCCGCTGACCATTGCGGGCTTGTGAAGCGACGCATCAGGAACTGAGGGCCAGTTCTCTGAGCGACTAGCCTGCGAAGCACAGCCCCATACCTGACCCATCGGGGCGTCGCGCACCAGCCTTTCGGCCCCGCTCACCAGCCACTGCCCGGCGCCACCGGCGCTGTGCGCACCGAGCAGGAACAGCAGAAAGAACAGCAGCGCCGGATGGATAACCAGCGTCTGCAGCAGGAAGTTTTGTAGCCGGCGCGCAGCACGCAGCCGCCCGTGCCAGACAGGTGAGAGAGTCAGCATAAACATGTCCTCAGAAGTTGGGTTTAAAGCCGGTGGCCACGTTAAGAAAGCGCTTCGCCAGGTCGTCCTGCGTCATAAAACCGTAGGCGAGCGGACGGAAGCTTTTTGACTTCGGGTCGACCAGGAACAGCGCCGGGAAATGACTGATCCCCATACGTGCGCTCTGGCCAGAGTCCGGCCGGCTGTCGGGCACCTGCGGCGATACCGTGCCGTCCACGCTCACCGGGATTAGCGAGATGTGACGCAGGCGGGCAAAGTCCGCCACCACGCCGGCCATCTGGGCATCAATCGGGTCGCTGCCGCGGTAGAAGTAGAACAGGCCGTACTCACCTGACAGCGTACTTATCGCCGCGGTCTGCTCGGCCTGATCCCGGGCCTGCTGCAGCGGCGCAGTGCTGTTGTAGTGCGGGTGATCAAGGTTGTAGTCGAGGTCCGGATGATCGAGCTGCGCCACGGCAAAAGACTGGCTGAACATCGAGGCGCGGTCGGTCCAGAACTTCTGCCAGCGCAGGAACGTGGCGGTGTTCTCGGCTGACGGATGAAGGATGGCGTTGTTCAGCGCCTCCTTTGTATAGCCTTTCAGAACATCCGCCTGCTCTGACGGTGACAGCCGGCTGAAGTCCGGCACCTGCGGCGCAGGCTGCGGTTTCGGCGCGGGCGGGTCCGGCTTTTTCTTCGGCTCGTTGTACCAGTGCCAGCCGGTAAACGGGTCGGCCGGCGTCACCACCGCGTCAGCGGGCGGCGCATCGTCCGCCACGGCCTGACCCGAGCACGCCACCATCAGCAGGGCAATCAGCAGTGGTTTCATTTTTTGCCTCCTGTCTGCGCGTTAACCTGCGCGGCAATGCGGTCCTTAGCCTGCTGAACCATCGTCGCTGAGTCAGGGATTTTCTGGTTGGCCATCAGGTCGCTGTAAAAGTCCTGGAAGTTAATCAGATCAAAATTTATGGCCTGCAGTTCAGGAACGGTGATGCCACGACAGTCCGGTGAGTCTCCGCTGCCAAAGCTGACGTGCAGCTGATCGCGCCGGCCCTGCTCCTGAATGATGCGGGCGAGCTTGCCGCCGAACACGCAGTAGGCCTGCTTCTTCTGCACGCACACCCCGAGCACGGCCTTATTGCAGGCTTCGCCGACGAGTACGGTGACTTTTTTTGCCTTAGCCTTACCGATGGCCATTTCGTCACTGTTGCAGTTGGCCAGCCCCGAACTGTTCCCCCAGCCGGTATCGACGCAGCAGTTTGAAAAGCCCGCCATCGCTTTGCGGCAGTAGAGCGCCTGTCCGGTGAAGGCTTTGATGTTTATCTGATCGCCGTTCTTCACGTCATCGCCGGCGGAGGCAAGGCCGGCAAGCTTGGCCACGGCGGTGTCAAAGCCGTTGTCGCCGGCTCCGTCAGTGCCGTTACAGTCGCCGGTCTGACACAGATACTGGCCGCCGCACAGCAGCCCCTGAGAGGTGAAGGTGGTCTGACACTGGTAGGTGTCCTGCTCATGCATGCACGTCCCGCCTTCCGCCTCTGTACAGCCGCGGGCAGCGATAGTGCAGTTTCTGTCAGACATCAGCCGGGCACAGTTACCGGTGGAATTAACCGGCACGATGTAGCTGTCCTGGTACTGCCAGCAGCCCTGCGTCTGGGAAAAGGTCTGGCCGTCTGAATTAACCGAGCGGGAGCCACCCGGGTCGGTGCAGACGCTGCCGGTGCTGGCAACGGCCTGTGATTTATCAAAGCTGCAGCTTTCGGACCAGGTCGTGTCGGCCTTTTTATCCGATACGGTCACGTTAAACGTCACGTCGAGATGGAAAAGAGTCGTGCCATTGTTGATGTATTTCACCAGCGTATCGTAGGGTGTGTTGCCGCGGGAGGAGTTCATGGTGACTATCGCTGTATAGGTCTGCCCGCCATTGACCTTAACGCCGGTAATATTAAGACCTGCAGCACCCTTACCATACTGAAGCGTGACGTTGTTATTCAGCAGCGCCACATAATAATAAAATGCAGGTGACGTAACATAGTTAGGTGCCGGCGTATAAACCAGCTGCGTAGTGCCGCTGACAAGCGTGGCCGTTTCAGGAAACGTAATATCCACCAGTACCTGTTTCCCCGAACGACGTGCATTTTTAAGCAGCATATTCATTGTCCGGGTTTCCGTATGGCTTGAGCCCGTGACGATAACGCTGCCGGTGCGGGCACAGGTCTGGACCTGCGCCAGGTCCCTGTCGCAGGTGAAATTTTCGAATACTGACTTCGACACGACCTTCGCGGTGCACTGGCTGTTGGTGCCGTCCACGATGGAGCCGCTGCTGGCTTCTGCATTCTTGCCGTTCTGGATAAAGTCAGCGTGGGGATCGATGGTTACGGGCGGATTCTTCACTGAAGAATCCGTGACGGCCTGTCCCGCTTCGTTACTTCCGATCTGTGTCTGCCCTTTATCCGCTATGCCACCGTCGCCACCCTGCACGCTGCCGTAATAGCCGCCCTGCGGGGGACTGGCGGTGTAGCCCGGAATGACTGACGCCGGGTCAGTCCCTTTCGCAGCAGCAGTGCCCTGCCCCTTATTCGAACCGGCATACCCTGCACCCGCGTTATAAGCGTCGCTCGCCGCATCTGCGAATGCGCCCGATGCCATCAGACATAAAGAAAGCAGCAGGGCACGCTTCATTTCGCACCCTCCGCGTCCTGGAGCAGCTGCGCGGCCGTACTGCCACAGTCGCCGCGCTGCTTAATTTCTTCGAGCGCCTGCTTCACAGGCAGGCTGCCGTAGATCACATCAGACTGACTGCCGCAGGTGACGACCAGCGCCGGCACGGCCTTTATGTTGTACTTCTCGTACAGGGTCGGGTCGATCTGCACCCCGGCCTGCTTATCTTTTTTGGACAGTTCAAACATCGTCTCAGCCGTCTGACGGAAGTCGTTGTTCAGCAGGCCGCGCAGCGTGGCCGGTATGCCGAAGCGGCGTGCATCCGCAAGCATCGGCAGCAGCCCCTCCTCCGGGATACCCAGACTGACGAAGTAAACGGCACGCGGCGTGGGGCGCGCAGCGCTGTTCTGATCCGCCTGTGCGGCGGCAATTTCGTTCTGCAGCTGCGAGACCCGTCCCTGCTGTGCATCCGGCAGCGTGATATTCATGCCCTTCAGCTGGCTTTTGAACAGTTCCAGGTCGCGCTGCTGCTGTTTCATGTACGCCATGTCGTTGCCTGACACGACCGGCTGATCAGAGGCATTCGCCATTTCTGTGCACAGCAGCGCGGCGCCCGCGAGCAGCGCCGTAATCAGAGTTTTTTTCATGGTGAGTCCTTACAGATAAACGCAGTTACGCTTTCGCCACATGAGGTAGCCGAAGTTCTTTTTCGTCGCCGGTGAGTTGTGTACAGAGCCCCAGAGCTGGGTCGTGGTGCCGAACGGATGGCAGTCGTTTGGTTCGGGGTACATATTCA
>Ga0308166_1002937_pt1 | contig 14963 bp, 11 predicted proteins | sample PhyCR2_2_FD_202137 | JGI IMG/M metagenome (GOLD analysis project Ga0308166, IMG submission 202137) | Phyllosphere microbial communities from UC Gill Tract Community Farm, Albany, California, United States - DLSLCC.R2 | ecosystem: Host-associated > Plants > Phyllosphere > Unclassified | place... | reverse complement strand
GACCAACCTGCTCGGCCCAGTGCGCGTCAGCGCGGCGTTCGTCGAACACCTCAAGCGCCAGCCCGAGGCCTACATCATCAACAACAGCTCGGTGCTGGCCTACCTGCCGCTGGCGACCACGGCGCTATATTCGGCGACCAAAGCGGCGATCCATTCCTACTCGCTGTCGCAGCGTTTCATGCTGCGCGACACCAGCGTCAAGGTCCTGGAAATCGCGCCGCCTTGGGTTGATACCGACCTGATTCACAAGAGCGGCGACGAGCGCGCCATGCCGCTGGGCGAGTTTATCGAGGAAACCCTGATCAAGCTGGAAACCGCCACTACCGAAGTGCTGGTTGACCGAGTCTTGCCGCTGCGAGCCAACCAGGGCGCGAACGAGCATGGGTTGATCGAGCAGTTCAATCTGTCGCTGCTGGAAAATCCTATTCCGGTGGCCTGAACTCACCGACAGAAACACCCGGGCTCAATGCCCGGGTAGCCTGGCTGTTGATCATGTTCATTCACAACGCGGCAAGCCAAACACCACCCGCGCCCCGCTCGGCTCATTGCGCTCGGCCCACAATTTGCCGCCGTGTCCTTCAATGATCGTGCGGCAAATCGACAGGCCCATGCCCAGCCCGGTGGATTTGGTCGTGTAGAACGCCGTGAACACTTGCTCCGCCCGCTCGCAGGCAAAGCCCGGCCCTGAATCGCTGACACTGATGTGCACGTTATCACCCAGCGCCTCACTGCGAATCAGCAGACGTCGCTGCCCCTCTGCCATGATCGTCATGGCTTCGAGGCTGTTGATGATCAGGTTAAGCAGCACCTGTTGCAGTTCGACCCGGTCCGCCACTACGAAAGGCAAATCTGCCGCCAGCTCAACGCTGACTTCGGCGCCGTGCTTGAGCGCTTCGCCACGGCTGAAACCGACCATTTCTTCAATCAGCAGATTGAGGCTGACAGGCTGACGCTGCGGTGGCGTTTTGTGAATCAGCGCGCGGATGCGCCCGAGTACGTCGGCGGCGCGGTTGCCGTCGAGAATGATATGCCGCAGGCCCTGCTCGACTTCGTTGATATTTGGTGGCTTTGCACCGAGCCAGCGCAACGCGGCATTGGCATGGGTCACCGTGGCGGCGATCGGCTGATTGACTTCGTGGGCAATCGATGCGGCCAACTGGCCCATGGTTGCCACACGATTGGCGTGGGCCAGTTCCGTTTGCACCTGACGATAACGACGCTCGCCTTCGCGCACTTGCTCTTCAGCCAGCTTGCGTTCGCTGATATCCAGCACAAAGGCCAGGCCCTGTTGCTGACTCGCTTCGAAGGCGGCCAGACCGACAATCACCGGCAGCCGACTGCCGTCCTTGCGGATGTACTCCTTTTCGAACGGCTGGGCCCGGCCGGTGTGGATCGCCGTTGCCAGTGCAATATCGCTGTTAGCGCGCATCGCCGGCGGGGTCATGTCACGCCAATGGACATTGCCCGAAAGCAACTCATCACGGGTGTAACCGACCATGCGCAGGAACGCGTCGTTGGCCTCGATGATTTCCCCTTCCACGCCCCAGACGATGATGCCGATGATGTTGGCGTCGACCAGCCGACGGATCTTCGCTTCTCGCTCGGCGAGGTCGCGGTACAGGCGCGCGTTGTCCAGCGAGATCGCTGCCTGCGACGCCACCAGGCGCAACACGGCGAGACGCGTCGGGCTGAACACCCCGGCGGACAGGTTGTTTTCCAGATACAGCGCCCCGGCGACCCGCGCCTGATTCATCAATGCCAGGCAAAGGATCGAGCGCGCGCCTCGTTGCTGAACGTATGGATCAGCGGCGAACAGCGGATCGGCAACCGCGTCGTCCAGGCACAGGTTTTCGCCGGTGCGCAGCGTCTGGTAGAGCACCGACTCTGCCAGCGCCACCGTGTGCAGCGGCGCGTTGCACAACTGCGTGGCACCGTCGCCGATACGGGTTCGCGCAGCGACATAGGGAACGTCGGCGTTCAACAAAATAAGCAGGCCATGCTCGGCCCCGGCCTGTTCGATCGCGGTGCGCATCACCGTTTCGATCAAACGGTCCAGGACGATCTCGCCGGAGACTGCTTGAGAGACCTTGAGCACCGTTGCCAGGTCGAGATGTTCAACTGGCGTAATGAGCGTGGTGACCGGATTCGGTTGCGCCTCTTCGGCACGCAGAAAACGATGACGTCGCTCCAGCTCCCGCACCTTGCCAGCAGCCCCCCAACGCAGATAGGCATAACGTGCGTCGCGCAGGTAGACGCGGGATATCCTGGCCAGACCGCGAGCGCTGTAGAACCGTGCGGCCAGTTCGTTGGCCAGCGCTTGGATATGGAGCAAACCATTGTCCTGAGCCAATTGAATGGCTTGCTCGTACTGCAATTCGGCTTCGAGCAACTGCCCGGTGACGCGCGCCATTTCCGCGCCGACCAGCGCCACCTGACTGGCGAAGGTCTCTGCACACAAGCGCGCCCACGTCTGCAACTGTTCATGATGTTGACCCAGACGCTGCAAAGCACCGGCGTCAGTTTCGCCGTGGGCCGCCAAGGTCAAAGCCGCGTAGAAATGGTATTCGGCCTCCTCGAAAAACGCCGAAACCACCCACAAAAGTCCCTGCGCCTGGGCCGCGCACTCAGCGGCCGCCGCGTAATCCCCGGCCAGATAGCGCGCCTGCAACTTGCGTACCCAGTACTTGCCGCGCGCCAGCGCCAGATCCGCCGAACCGGCCAGATGCGCTTCGACAGCTGTTTCATCGAACCCCTCATCGTCGAAACAGCCGAACGTCGGCGTCTGCCCGCGCAGCATGCGGATCAGCGTCAACTGGCAGCGCATGAAATCCGCCACCAGACCGAAACCGACCTTTTGTGCATAGACCAGCCCTGATTCCGCTTGCGCCTGCACCTCGGCCAGCGGCTCGCCGATAAACAACAGATCGGAAATCAGGCTGTTTCCAGCGAACGCTGCATACGGCAGATCGCCGCTGCGATGGGCCGCGTTGAGCGCACGGCGCAACAGTTCGCGGCACTCGCGCACTGGCCGCATCCAGCGCACCACGAAGATCGAGAAGCACAACCAAGTGCTCGCTTCATAACGCGTGAGCCCGCGCCGATCAACCAGATCGCAGCCCAGACGGCCAAATCGATAACCAGCGGCATAGTCGCCAAAACGCGGCCCCGACACTCGCCCGAAGTTGGCATAGAGCAGGCAGGAGGCGTCGCAGTTGCCATATTGCAGGCTCAGGCTGATCGCTTTGCAAATGGTCAGGCTGGCGAGGTTCAGATCCGACTGCACCGCCGGCGCGAAGAGTTTGCCCAGCGCATCGAGGGTGGCCCGCGCGGCAGGATCCTCCATCAGCGGCAAGTCGATCATCTGCTCGATACTGCGCCCGCGCAGCCTGGTCCAGACCTGCTGATATTCGTCGCGCACCTGAATATCGTCCGGACGCGCTGGCCAATCGATGCCGACCTGACGCAGAAAGGCCAGACACACCGTCACCGCCCGGTCACTGCGATCGAGCAGCAAGTAGACATCCATCTGCATGCACGCCACCGCCGCGCGCTCGACGGTGGTCACGGCGCGCTCGGCCAATGTCGCCAGGCGCGAGTCGGCAAGCTGCAGTTGGCCGGTGAGAAATTCGCACTCGGCACGGTTCAGCTCCAGAGCGAAACCCAGTTCATGCCGACTGTCATAACCCTGCTCGCCCAACAGTTCTGAGCCGGCGCCCAGATAGGTCAGTGCTGAGGTATAAGCGGTCGAGGCCTTCGCTCGCTGGCCGGCGAGCAGATTGAACTCGGCCAGCTGCTCGCGCTCGGCACGCAGGCTGATCAGATGCGCACCGCGATTGAGCTGGCCGACAATCTCGAAGATCGCCTCCTCGCGCCGCTCACCCTGGGTTTGCAGTGCCAGCAGCCGGCCGATGCGCAGGTGCATTTGCGCCCGTTCGGTTTCCGCGATCAGCGAATACGCCGCCTCATGGATGCGATCATGCACAAACCTGTAGGCACCGTCCTGACGCTCGACCAACTCCAGCCGCACCGCCGGCGACAATGCGGAGTGAACGTGAGGCACCGGCACATCAAGGACTGTGGCCAGCGTGTCGAGACGCGCGACGTTGCCCAGGCAGGCCAGTTGTTGCAGCGCCTGGCGGGTTTCCTGGGGCAGCCGCGCCAGTTTGCCGACCATCAAATCGACGACATTGTCGGTGTAGCCCTTGCCGTTGATCAGGTGCACATCCCACCGCCAGCGCTGGCGCGCAGGCTCGTATGTCAGCAGCTTCTCCTCGGCCAGGGCGTGCAGAAACTGGATGACGAAGAACGGATTGCCAGCGGTCTTGTCCAGTACCAGCCGCGCCAGCGCGACAATGCTCGCCGGCGGGCAGCGCAGTGACTCGCTGATCAGTTGTTCGATGTGCGCGCCAGCCAGTGGCGCCAGACGAATTTCGTCAATGTGTACGTCGGCGTGATGCAGGGTCTTGAGTGTGCGGCTGAGTGGGTGATCGCCATCTACCTCGTTGTCGCGATAAGCACCGACCAGCAGCAGATGAGGGGTCTCTGCGCGACTGAGCATATCTTCGAGCAGATCAAGGGTGGCCGCGTCGAGCCATTGCAGGTCGTCAAGGAACAGCGCCAACGGATGCTCGGCCTGAGCGAACACGCCGATAAAACGCTGCAAGACCTGAAGGAACCGCTGCTGCGCCTGTTGCGGCTCCAACTCAGGCACGGGCGGCGGCTCGCCGATGATCAGCTTGAGTTCGGGGATCAGATCGGTGATCAACCGCGCATTCGCTTCCAGTGCCCGCAACAGTGCTTCGCGCCAGCCCGCCAGTACGTCGGTGCGCTTGCCCAATAGCGTCCGCACCAGCCCCTGAAAGGCCTGAACCAGGGTCGAATAAGGCACGTCGCGCTGGTACTGGTCGAACTTGCCGGCGGCGAACAAGCCACGCGACGGCACCAGCACCTTGTGCAGTTCACTGACCACCGACGATTTGCCGATGCCGGAATAGCCGGATACCAGCACCAGTGTCGGCGCGCCTGTCTGCACCACATTGGCGAAGGCATCGATCAACGTTTGCACTTCGTGTTCGCGGCCGTAGAGTTTTTCCGGAATCAGCAAGCGCTCGCAGGCGCCCTGCTCGTTCAACGTGAACGTCTCGATCTGCCGCATACGGCGCCAGTCATCGAGGCAACGGCGCAAGTCATGCTCGACACCGGCTGCGCTCTGATAGCGTTCCTCGGCCGTTTTCGCCAGCAGTTTCATGACCAGTCGCGAGAACATCGGCGGCACCGTCGCCACCCGTTCACACACGGGCATTGGCAGCCGCGCGATATGGCAATGCACCCACTCCGTCGGGTCATTTGCACTGAACGGCAGCGAGCCGGTGAGCATCTGGTAAAGCGTCACGCCAAAGGCATACAGATCACTACGCGAATCGATCGAACGATTCATCCGCCCGGTTTGTTCCGGCGCCATGTAGGCCAGCGTCCCGGCGATAGATTCCGGTGGCGTGGGCGCTTGCCGCTCCCGTGGCAAGCGCGTGGCCAGGCCGAAGCCGGTCAGCCGCGCCTGCCCATCATGACAATGGACAAAAACATGCTGCGGTTTCAGGTCTTTGTGCACCAGACCACGCTGATGCATATGGCCCAGTGCCTTGGCGATGTTCGTGGCCAATTCCAGACAGGTTTCGATATCCAGCGGGGCGACCAGCAACCGCGACAACGGCTCGCCGCCCGGATCGTCGAACAGCAGACGAACTCGGGTGCCCGTACGCTCGAAAGCTGTCGGCTGCAACGCCCAGGCAGGATTGAGGTCGTCCCTGAGGCTGTATTCATGCGCCAGACGCTCCAGGGTGCTCGGCAATGGCTGGCCCATCGCCGGACGCACCGCCAGTAGGCTGCCATCATTCGAACCGCGCTCACGGGACAGCACCCGCTCGCCGTCGTCCCACAAAATCTGTTTTCTGCTGGCCATCTGCGTCAACACTGCTCAGGTTTTTTGCCGCACGGTGAGTTGCACGTCGCCAGCGCTCAGGGGTTGCGCTGGACAGGCTCGATGCCCAGCGCTTCTGCGATACGCACCAGATCGGCCACTGAACGTGCGGCCATTTTGCGCATGACCTGGCCACGGTGGACCTTGACCGTGACCTCGCTGAGGTTGAGCTGTCCGGCAATCTGTTTGTTCATCAGCCCGGCAATGACGAAGCCGAGCACTTCGCGCTCACGTGCGGTCAGGGTTTGGTAAGCCCGACACAAAACGGCGCCGGAGTGTTCGGCTGCCAGCCGCGCACGGTCGCGAGCCAACGCACTGGCCACGGCGTCGAGCATGTCCTGATCACGGAACGGCTTGGCCAGAAAATCCACCGCGCCGGCCTTCATCGCCTTGACGCTCATGGCGATGTCGCCGTGGCCGGTCATGAACACCACGGGGATGCGCAAGCCGTTTTTTTCCATCTGTTCCTGAAACGTCAGGCCACTTTCGCCGCGCAGGCGCACGTCGAGCACCAGGCAACCGGGTACCTCACGTTGCGCTTGCGCGAGAAAATCTCCGGCGCTGTCGAAGGTTTGCACCTGGAGGCCGATCGAGCGCAGCAAGCTGTCGAGCGCCTGGCGCATTGAGGCATCGTCATCGACCACGTACACCACTGGCTCGCCGAGCACGCCGGGACTTTGCGCAGGGCTGGAATGCGACCACAAGGTCATTGTGTCTCCTCGGCGAGATCGCAGCACGCGTTGGGCTGGTCAATAAATCTAGTTCAGGATGGCCACCGCATCCAGACACCTGCCGGACGGTCAGCAATCAGGCTAACAGTCAGCGCCATTGCCGGCCGGCCAGAAACCCCTGAAAATCGGCCAGGCTGAGGCAGTCCGCCGCCAGCGCTGCAAACAGGCAGGCCCGCGATGTCCACTCATCCCGCTTTTACAACGGCTCCGCGCGACGTGGTGTTCATCGCCTACCCACGCCTGAGCCTGCTCGATCTCAGCGGTGCGCAAACCGTGTTCTGGGCCGCGAGCAAAGCCATGGCCGAGCGCGGGCAGTCTGGATATCAACTGCACACCGCCAGCCTCAACGGTGGCTTGATCCAGACCGTCGAAGGGCTGTCCATCGACACCCAAGCGTTAACCACGCTCGACACCGCCGCGCTGGACACGCTGGTCGTGCCCGGCGCCCCTGACATCTGCCAGACCCTTGAGAAGCACCGCGAACTGAGCGACTGGCTGCAGGACCATGCTCACCTCGCCCGCCGCGTGGTCTCGGTGTGCAGTGGCGCGTTTCTGCTGGCTCAGGCCGGATTGCTCGACGCCCGCCGCGCTGCCACTCACTGGGCGATGTGCGACGCTTTGCGCGATCGCTTTCCAGCGGTCGAGGTAGATGCCGACGCGATCTTCATTCAGCAAGGCAAGGTCTGGACCTCGGCCGGAGTCACCGCCGGGATCGATCTGGCGCTGGCGCTGGTCGAGGCCGATTGCGGCCGTGAAGTGACGTTGCAAGTCGCGCGGGAATTGGTGGTGTACATCAAACGCCCCGGCGGCCAGGCGCAATACAGCACGCTGCTGCAATCGCAGGCGCAGGACGCTGCAATGTTCGATGATCTGCACCTTTGGCTCATGGAGCGCCTCGGCGATCCGAATCTGACGGTGGAGCGCCTCGCCGAGCAAGCCGCAATGAGCCTGCGCAACTTCACGCGGGTCTATAAAGCGCGCACCGGGCGCACACCGTCGAAAGCGCTCGAGCTGTTCCGACTCGAAGCGGCCAAACGCCTACTGGAAAACTCCCCGCACAAAATCGAACGAATCGCCCGCATCTGCGGCTTCAACGATGAAGAACGCCTGCGCGCCTGCTTCCAGCGCCACCTGTCGATCTCCCCGCGCGACTACCGCAGTCGCTTCAGCCGCGATGGCTGAACCGCTATACCTACGTATAGTTTTGCCCGCTGGCCATCAGCGTATGGTGCAAGAACGACAGGAGTCACCAGCTCGGCCGCCCGGCCCGGGAGCGTTATGCACAAGACGCATGTCATTGCGGTAGTGGACGACGACGAGGCAATGCGCACATCGCTGAGCAGCCTGCTGCGGGCGTCGGGGTATCAGGTGTTCTGCTATGCGGCGCCGGCGGACTACCTTGACTCGGACGGGCCGGTGCAGACTGATTGTTTGATCTCCGATATTCAGATGCCGGGCATGGGTGGTTTGCAGATGCTGGATGCACTGCGGGCGCGAGGCTGGCGGATGCCGGTGATTTTTGTGTCGGCGGATCAGAGTGGTTTGCTTTGCGCCAAGTTTCGAGAAGCCGATGTCGTTGCCTGCCTGCGTAAACCCTTTGCGGCGGACGAGCTACTTGCCTGGGTTGAGTTTGCACCGCGTAAATCTGAAAACACTTGATAAGGCCCTCATCGCATTGAATTGCGTGTCGCCTGGATTTATCGCCCCCTATCGACTCGGTCGATCAGGCCGATTTCTGACAGAAGACAACACGGTCGGCTCCCTCTCCTCGAGGAGAGGGCTGGGAGCGAGGGGAAGCTCCAGAGATTACGGAGGTAGTTGAGCTACCCCATTTCCTTAAGCGCTGACTTGATCACACGGAAATGAGATGCGCCTCAGAATCTAGAATCAAAGCGCCACTAACTGCCACTGCAAACTCCGCCTGTCACCCTCCACCCCGTTCAAAAAGGACCAGAACAAGGAACCAAGGATTGAGCGGCTACGTCCCCAACCCACCCAAGGGTTACCGCAACACCGGCGTCGAACCTGTCGACCTAAACGCCCAACACTGGGCGCAATACAAAGAACTCCCGCCAGCGCCAGACGCGAAACCCGGCCTCAAGGGTTGCGTCTTCGCCAAAAGCTGCAACCTGCCCGACGGCGAAATCAACCACAGCAACCCGACAGGGTTCGTCCCCGTTGAAAAACTGGCGGACTACGGGCTATGGGCCGTTTTGGCCACTGGCGCAGCGATTACCGCCGAAGGCACGTCCCTCCAGTTTGTCGGCGGCTCCGCAACCGGTAGTGCCGTTGCCCATCGGCTGGGTGGCTCACTCGCGCTAGGCCTACTCGACGGTGCAGGCGCCATGGCAGCAGGCGCGGCCGTGGGCACGGTGGCGCTATTGATGCCCAACACCAGCATCGCCCCGGACAGTGCCTTCTATAAGGACGAGCAATACGCCACGCTTGAAACCGGCCGAACGCGTGTTCGTGTCAACGTAAAAACGTTGCCGGACGGCTCCGTCAACGCCTACGGCTTTTACACCGGCGGCAAGAAGGACTGGGAAAATGTACCGGTCATCAAAGCGCAGAAAGACGGCGAAAAATTCATCGCCGACATCGGCGACGGCATCGGTCTGACCTGGACACCCGGAGCAAGCTCCGATGGAGTGCTGGGGATCCCAGCGCTGGAAGGTGCCCCTCAGCTACCTCCCGTCTGGGTCTATCCGCCGACACCTCAGTCGGACACGCTGCTGGCCAACCCCGCGCACCCACCTGAGTTCCAGGATGCGATCATCTGGTTCCCGGAGGATGCGGGGATTGAGCCCATCTACATCGTGCTCAGCACGCAGCTAGAGAAGAATAAGCAAAAGGGCAAAGCGTTCGAAGAAGCGTCTTTTGACGAATTCAGTAAGATCAAACCTGAAGCCGCTCGTGAGGTCACCGTCAAAACCGACAGCGGTGTACGCACGCGCATTGATATGATGGGCCGCGATGCGGACGGCAACATCTCCTGCGTCGAATGCAAATCTTCTGAAACAGCGCCACTGACGCGCAACCAGAAACTGGGCTTTCCAGAAATAGAAAAGACCGGCGCAACCGTCGTCGGCAAAGGTAAACCCGGCTTCACCGGAGGCACCCGAATCCCACCCACCAGAGTCGACATCATTCGACCTGACCCGACCCTCTGAGGGAGCAGACATGTCCATCACCGAAACAAAAGTCGTCGACATCATCGCAGTGCCCGAGTGGGAACCCGACAATGTCGTACTCGTCATCACTGATCACTTGGAATGGGGCGACAAAGCCCAACAGGGTGAACACCTGTTGTTGCTACAGGAGAAGATCAATACCTACATCGCCTTCATCGAGAGCGGCGAACTGCTGGAAAGCTATCCGCCAGCCAAGGGCAAGAATCCGAAAATTCGCATCAATGGTTTATATGAGCTACCTGAGCAAGGTGAAACCTTTGTCGACCGCGTGACCGAGGTACTCAAAGGCGTAGGCATCGGAATGGAATTTGTGCTTAAGGACGACTTTGCTGTTCGACACTAGGCGTGTGAGCTAGTAGAGCTAAAGCAAAGCAAAGGGCGGCAAGCCACAGAGCTGTAGCTCGGTTCCCTCAGAGGGATTGAACAAACCGGCTGGAGGCCAAGGATCCGCAGTGTCCTTAACAGACCCGAACATTATCGATATGTGGGGAATCCCCAAATCGGACAGTGGCGCCATCATCCTGGGCATCGCTGACCACCTAGGATGGGGCAATAAGACCCTACAAGCCGAGCACCTGCTCGCGCTACAACGGAAGATAAACGGCTACATCGCTTTCATCGAAAGCGGTGAGATCTATAACAAGATTCCCGCTGCACTCGGCAAGTCACTTGTAATCCGTGTTTACGGCAAGTACGAGGTTTCGGAGCAGGGGGAATTGTTCTTCGAGCGCGTGGCCGAGCTCCTGAGAAAAATGGGAATCGGTTTTGAGTTCGTTTTCAAAGCAGACTAAGCGCTATGTCATTTGTGATCCCAGTGTTGACAAGTAATTTTTTCACCTGCCAGCCGAGGCGTTTTTCTGCTGATCTACGGCCAACAGTGGAAGAGCCAAAAAGCCCGTCTACGACGCGACTTGCTTGAAACTCTCCGCCCCACGGCGCAACGGCCTTGAGATCGGCCTAAACAGATTCGGGTCTCCGATATTCTGAAAAGGTGAGATGAGCAGGCACGTACAGCGCATAAACACGACTTGGCAAGCACGTTTAAATTACACCGATTTCTCCTCCAAAAAGCCTACAACGCCTTGCGCCGCTGCCTACGGGTACTTCAGAATCCGCCGGCTTGTGCGTCTAGGCTGCGGGTCCTATCGTTTGTCGGTCACTGAAATAGGTGATCGGGTTTGGTAGCCCGCAGTGTTAGATATACAGATCTGCCGTCGAGATTTCTGTCTCGGATTTGCGGTGGCCATGTATAGGGCGTCCTAGGACGCGCCGGATCCTAACACCCGGTCTACCAACCTGTGCATGGCCGCCACCCTTCGTTTGGTAGCGAAAGGGTGAAGCCTCCCTTAAATGTGTTAGGAGCTTCATCAATGTTCAAAGTAACCCCAAACCCGCCGGAAGCGGATTCAATCCCGTACGACCCTGCTCTGGAACCTCAGCGGATAAAAGATGCGGCTGCTCGCGCCATCAACTTTTACCTCGACCCTCAGACGCTCAAAACCACCATTCCCAAGCGCCAGCCAGGCAGGATCTTTCTCATTGACCCGACGGTGGATGAGGAAACGTTGCTCGTCGAAGCCTGTGAATCGCTGGCAGCCGCCAATGACATGGCCCGCGAAATCGGCGGCGTGATTGACCATCCACAGCGTCGATCGCTGCTGATGTTGCAGCAGGTGATCATGTTGAGTGAGCTCATCGTCAATCGCGTGCTCGACAGCCGACGCGTGTCGAACTAGCCGGCCATCGAGGCATGAGGGGGCGTGCTCCCCTCACTGCCAGCGGACGCGCCACAGCCGTGGCGCGTCGTCCTCATACCCAGACGCTCAAGCGGCGCTCATCGGAGTTTCAGCTGATGTCACAGACACCGTCCCATCCGCCGGTCACCGAATCGGTATCGCCTTATGAATCCTTCCATTCAAAAAAACTTCACGACGCCGCCGAGCGCGCGCTCGACCATTACCTCGCGCCGGCCAAGATCAACGCCACGCCCTACAGTCCCAACACGTTGTTTATGGTCAATCCTGAGTCCGACACAGAATCACTGTTGGTCAACGCTTGCGAATCCCTGGCTTCCGCCACGGTGATGCTCAGCGATTTCGCCGGAATGCTGGAGGGTTCACGACGCAATACCCTGTTGGGCATCGCGCAGGTGGTCATGCTAGGAGAATTGGCCGTCAACAAAGCGTTGGATAACGTAGTGCCCACAGACTGAACAACGGCATCGGCCGCGCAGGCGTGCTGGCACCTGCGCTGCGTCGCCCATTTCAGCGAGCCAGGTAGGCGCTGTCCAAGCTGACCAGAAAGCTGCGAATGTTGTTCTGCACCGCGCGGTTGATCGATTCCTTGATTCTCACCAGCTCCGAAAAAGGCATAACCCGAAAGGACTTCGCCGATCGCGGCGATGTTCGTTTCGAACAACACCTCGCCCGGTATTCCCACCTCGCCCCCCATACCTTCGTATACCCCCCTTCCACCCATGCGTAGCCCACGCACACCGATGGACAACTGCGCTCGCAGCCTCCCCGCCCTAGCATGGCTCTACACAGCGGGCGATTGAGCGCCAGGCAGTACGGCAAGCAGTTACGGCGGCCAGTGATCGTCACGCCAGAGTCCGCATCAGACTCGGGTGTCATCCATCCATCAGCGTCAGGGAGCACATTATGAAACAGCAATTATTGGTGATCGGTGCAGGGTTCGGCGGGCTGTGGAGTGCGCTGAGCGCTGCGCGTTTGCTGGATATGCATGCCCGTCAGGATGTCGAGATCACGCTGCTCGCCCCGCAAGCCGAATTGCGTATTCGCCCGCGCTTCTACGAGCCGGACGTGCACAGCATGTACGCGCCGCTCGACGCCCTGTTCGATGCGGTGGGTGTGCGCTTCGTCAAAGGCACCGCTGAAAGCATCGACGCCCGGGCGCGCCGAGTCGGCTACCGCGACGAGGCCGGGCGTCCGGGTGAACTGGCCTACGATCGGCTGGTTCTCGCCAGCGGCAGCCAGCTCGCTCGGCCTCCGGTGCCAGGCCTCAAGGAGCATGCGTTCGATGTCGATCAGATCGAATCCTCGGCGCGTCTGGAACGTCATCTCATCGCCCTCGGCAACCAACCGCCCAGCGTTGCGCGCAACACCGTGGTGGTCGCCGGTGGCGGTTTCACCGGGATTGAAACTGCGACGGGAATGCCGGCGCGCCTGCGTGCGATCCTCGGTGAGGATCAAGACCTGCGCGTGATCATTGTCGATCGCAGCAAGGACATCGCCGCGACCATGGGTGATGGCATTCGCCCGTCGATCATCGAGGCGTCCAATGACCTGGGTATCGAATGGATCGTCGATGCCAGCGTTGCCGCTGTGGATGCCAATGGCGTCACCCTCGCCGATGGCCGCCACATCGAAAGCCAGACCGTGATCTGGACCGTAGGTTTCCGCGCCAGCCCGCTCACCGAACAACTCGACGCCGAACGCGATGGCCAGGGCCGCCTGCACGTCGATGGCAACCTCAAGGTGCACGGCATCGATCACGTCTTTGCCGCTGGTGATGTCGCTCGCGCCGCCACAGACGACTTCGGCAACTATGCTGCGATGTCTTGCCAGCACGCGATCAGCCTGGGTCGCTACGCCGGCAACAACGCCGCCGCCGATCTACTCGGCGTCGCTCCGACAATGTATCGCCAGCCCAAGTACGTGACTTGCCTGGATCTGGGCGCCTGGGGCGCGGTATACACCGAAGGCTGGGATCGTCAGCTGAAGCTGGTGAAGGCCGAAGCCAAAGAGCTGAAGACGCAGATCAACACGGTGTGGATCTACCCGCCCGCCGCAGATCGTCGCGCTGCCCTCGCGGCCGCCGATCCGCTGATCCCTGTAGCCTGATTTCACCTCCGCTTTAGCCCTGAAAACAAGGAGAACACCATGACCCTGCATCTGGATTCCTTCACCGCCAACCGCGCGGTGGCCCTGCAAACGCAAAGCGAAGAACTGGTGCCGTCGCGCTACGCCCTGCGCCTGGGCGACATTGACGTGATGGTGATCAGCGACGGCGTGTTGCCGTTGCCGACCCAGACCATGTCAACCAATGCCGACCCCGCCGACCGTGCCGCCTGGTTCAAGGAAATGTATCTGGGCCCTGACGCCTTCGACTGGGCGCTCAACGTGCTGGTGGTGCGTAGCGGCGAACAAGTCATCCTCGTCGACGCCGGCCTCGGTGGCCAATTCCCCGGTTTCCCGCGTGCCGGGCAGTTCCCCAAGCGCCTGGCCGCTGCCGGGGTGGATCTCGCCGACATCACTGATATCGTCATCACGCACATGCACATGGACCATATCGGCGGCCTGCTGGTCGACTCGGTGAAGAGCCGTCTGCGTCACGACGTGCGCATCCACGTCACCGCGGCCGAAGTGAATTTCTGGTCCACGCCAGACTTCACCAGCACCGACATGCCCGCACCAGTACCAGACGTCCTGCGCAGCACCGCCAACGCGTTCATCGACCACTATGAAAGCAAGTTGCACATCTTCGAAGACGAATGTCAGGTTGCACCTGGCGTAGTTGCAAAACTCACCGGTGGTCATACGCCAGGGCACTGCGTGGTCTACGTCAACTCCGGTGGCGAGCGCCTGACCTTTGCCGGTGACGCATTGTTCCCGGTGGCGTTCGATCACCCCGACTGGCACAACGGTTTCGAACACGATCCGGCCAAATCGGTGGAAGTGCGCGTGCGCATGCTCAAGGAAGCCGCCGCCAGCGGCGAGCTGTTCGTCGCCACGCATCTGGCCTTCCCTTCGGTGGGTAGGGTCGCGATCAATGGTGCTGCTTTCCGTTGGATACCTGCGATTTGGGATTACTGATTGCGCGCCTGAAATCTTCGCCCGGCTTCTGCCGGGCGAAACCTTTTTCACCGCCATTGCTACGCAGAGCCGTGCGGGCGGTGACCATACTTCGGTTGCTGTGTACCCTTTCTGCATCAAGCAAATCTGTGCAGAGGAAAGGGTGTTGGCATATCTGGATTGGGTGCAATGGCCGGCGATGCTGGTCACCGTTCTGGCCGCGTGGCTGATCGGTTCGCAACGACCGCAA
>Ga0308166_1002930_pt1 | contig 15001 bp, 10 predicted proteins | sample PhyCR2_2_FD_202137 | JGI IMG/M metagenome (GOLD analysis project Ga0308166, IMG submission 202137) | Phyllosphere microbial communities from UC Gill Tract Community Farm, Albany, California, United States - DLSLCC.R2 | ecosystem: Host-associated > Plants > Phyllosphere > Unclassified | place... | reverse complement strand
CGCCGTTGTTCAACCCTGTCGTGGAGCGCATCGACCATCGCGGTATCGTGCTGAGCGGATACGAAACGCGGCTCATTGGCGGCGCCGTGCAGCACGTCGAGCAGGTGTGGCTGGTCACGTTCGCGGCCGATGGACGAGAGTCCTTATAGATCACGGAACACGAATCGGCGCTGTGCACCGCACTCGCACCGAAACGCTCCGCCAGACATGTGACTGCTGAAAGAGGGCGTCCGACCAGTATTCCGATCATAGGCAACGGTCGTTCTGCCGCACGCCTGACAGTGGAACTCTGCGCTTTCGAGACCGCCCTTAGCGTATCGAATAGAGCCATTCACGGCCTGTGCGACCGCTGTCCACCGAGCATTAGAAATCAGGACGGACGTCGAATTGTTTTCAGACATAATCACTCTCCAGGTACGTTGTTATTTATGACTTAGATGCTCTCATACGTGGGGCCACTTGTCAGAAAATTACGAGTTTGGCACCTACTCGCATTCCGCTACCAATTCGGCTCTTGATGTACGTCAAACGCCAACCTGATCCCGCTCAATACCATGGCCGCAGGAGGCTTGTCATGGATAACGTCACACGATTAAAGGCCGAGGCGGCGCTGCACGCCATGCTGATGCTGCTGAACGAGTTGGACCGCGTGCACGGGCCAGGGTTTACGAAGGCGTTCGTCGAGGATCACCAACCCGCGTTGAACTCGGCTTTGTCGGCCATTGAGCGCGCGCTGGAGTGCGGGCGGTGGTAGGTCGTCAGTCGACGTCGGATCGCCGACGCCGTCTCCCGAGGGGATGCGAGATACGGTACCAGACTTCGCTCGGTACTTTTTCCTTGGCGAGGACGCGTCTAGCTGCGCGGGCGTTGCATACGTAGGCGTATCGTATAGCCACCTCCACCAAGGCGGCTTGAACATAATTGCGGCGACGATCAGGAACCATATCGAGTACTCAAGCTTTTGAGTCATGGTAGCTTGTCGCCCGCGTTCGCGGCGCGCGCATCCGCCCGCCATCGGTCCGGCCGGCCCCAATCTTCTGCGCACATTCGCCACCTCCTGGCGCCATCGTAGCGCGGCACGAAGCACGCGAGTTTGCGCTGTGTCGAGTGCGCGGAGCGGGGCAAAACGGTGTCTAATATCAACCGTTTAATGCCCGCGCAAGCCGCATGAATCCGCGCAGTAAAAACTACTGTATATTAGACGACTCTAGTGCAGAGCTGGTATCCATGCGGGTTCCCGGATCATGCATTCCCGCATGGGGTGCGGTGAGCTTAGTTCTCTTTTGGGGTCATGTCGATGAATAACTTGCCGACGTGCCCGTTGGGGGAGAACTCATAGTTCTCTGGGAAGACAATGTGAACGCGTACGGGGTTTAGCTTTTTCGCAATCGGCTCCAGCTTTGCGCTCTGGCCCCAAGATGTACTGATATCAAACCGGTGCTGATGAGGCGGCGCACCGAGTGTAAGGTAAGCGCCGGGAATAGCTGGCTCGTCGCTGTTCACCGGTGCAAAGACAGCCACGAACAGTAGGGCAAACAGAACTGTGTCAGGAAGATGCAGGGCCCCGTCTCCGAAATACCAAGTTCTACCCTCGGTGCCACTGGGGACTAATAGAAACTCATTTGGGACCTCATCACCGTGCGCGTGCGAGCAGCGATGAATTTCGTAAATGATGTCTGCAAAATCTGGAGCATCATTTTCCCGAGTGCAATATTGCTGAACCGAGTTTTCTCCACAATCCAGTTGAAAAAACGTAAGCACGCTTTGAACCGCGCGGCGTTTTGTTTCTTTAGATTTGGATACATCCGCCTGGCTGTGCCGTCAACCGCTGCGCACGCATGCATCACCGCTGATTCCAATCGACCTTGACCCCAGTCTAGTAGGGCCGAATCAACGTGCTTTGATACTCTCATTCGCAGCCTTTCGGATGGATAGTTTAACTTGGGTAGGCTACTCTCGGTATACACCCAACTGGTGCGTCAGAGCAATGCTACTACGAAGATTAGTGCGCTCAGCGTGCCTGGGAGGTGCGGTGGCGCGATTGACGAGCCGCAAGAAAAAAGGCTGTCATTCTGCTGGCATTCCTAGGCTAACTCAGCCCCAGAATACCCCACACAATGACAGCCTCTTGTTGCTAACTACTTGATTTTACTATGTTCGGTGGTGGAGACGGCGGGAATCGAACCCGCGTCCGCAAGCACTCCACAGACAGTTCTACATACTTAGCTCTGCCATTTAATTTAACCTCCACGACGCGGACGAGCACGCTGCGTAGAAGCGATTCACCTTAAGTTTAACGCTCTTTGAAGTGACCCCTCCGAGCGCGAGTCCCTGTAAATGACTCCACAGCTTTTAACGGCCCACCCCAGGGACGAGGTGTTGTGGAGCTAACAGCGATTAAGCTGCCAGTGCGTACGAGTTATCGTTTGCAGTTAGTTTGTTTCTGGGTGTATTTACGAGGTAACCAGCCCTCGGTATGCCCTGTTCTGCTTTGCAACCCACGTCGAAACCAGGTCGTCCCCACAGAAGGAACCTCCATTGTACCTCAATCCCGCCCCTGTGCGCATTTCTTAAGCGTGCGCTAAGCCCGCAGTCAACCCTGCACTCAGTCTTTCAGCTCGGCCAGCGGCCGGCCGGCGGCGCTCAGCAGTTTGACGTGGGCGGTGCCGTGGTCGAAGACGCACTCGAACAGGTGACGGCGCGACGCGGGGGCGTGGTCGGAGGTCAGTTCGTGGAAGGCGTCGGCGTCCTTGAAGCCGAGATCGACCGTCAGGCGCTCCAGCAGGTACGTTTTCTGCAGCTCTTCCAGCCGTTCGCGCCGCGTGCCCAGTTCCACTTCCTTGCGGGCGCGCGGTGCCGGGCCTTCGAAGTAGCGGATCAGTGCGCCTTCCAGCAGGTCCGTTTGCGTGCGCACCGAGGCTTCTTCCGACATGTCGTGCGCCTTGGTTTCCACCTTGACGTCCATGCGCTGGATCAGCAGGAACGTGTCGTGCTCGTCCGCCACGCTCTCGCGCAGGCGGTTGACGACGGGCGACAGGCCCTTCGCCAGTTTCGCGTCCGGGTCGTGCGTCTGGCCCACATAGAGTACCGTGCTGCGGAACGTCGGCTCCGGGTGGTAGCGCTGGATCAGGTCGTGGATGCTGAGCGTTTCCGTCAGCGCGCCCCAGTTCAGCAGCAGGAATTTGTCCTGCAGCTGGACCGTCGGCTTTTTCAGCGTGGCTTCGAAGGGGACGTCGAGTTCGATCGTCAGCGTGCTCTTGCGCTCTGGAGTGCCGAGGAGGATCGGCACGGTCAGCTTCAGCGAAAAGAAGCCCCAGCTGATGCTGCGTTGCGTGTCGATACGCACGCGCGGACGGGCGACGAGGAAGTACAGCAGCCGCTTTTCCATCGTGCCGTCGAGCGCGAACTGCATGCGGCGCAGGTAGCGGCCGACCGGATCGCGAAAGTCCGGCAACGGGCCGGCACCGGCCAGCAGGTCGTACCAGTAGAACTTGCTCTCCGCTACCGTAGCCGTCCAGAATTGTGGAGCGGTGCTGTGCGGTGTGAGAGACAGCTCGGTCGTTTCTTCACCAGGCATTTCTGTCTCCCTCGGGGCATTTGCTGGGTTATTATTTTAATTGCCATCTATGGTAAGCCCATTGTTGAGAGTGGGCAATAACAATTGCAATAACCAGCATCGCCGAGTGCGGATGCGCAACGCTTCAGGCCGCCAGCGCCGCGCCCTTCAATGTCGTGCGGATCAGTTCCAGCAGATCCTGCGGCGTTGCCACGAGGTGGTCGGCGCCCCACGTGACGGGTTCGATCGCGCCGCAATAGCCCCATTGGCAGGCAATCGTCGGCATGCCGGCGGCGCGGCCGGCCTGGATGTCGCGCAGGTCGTCGCCCACGTACCAGCATTGTTCCGGCGCCAGCCCGATGCGTTTTGCCGCCTCCAGCAGTGGGGCGGCGTGCGGTTTCGGGTGGGGCGTCGTATCGCCCGAGATCGCGCAGGCCGTCTTGTCCAGGCCGATCAGCGGCAGCAGCGGGTCCGTGAAGCGGGCCGGCTTGTTGGTGACGACGCCCCAGACGAGCCCGGCGTCGACGATGCCGTCCAGCAGCTCGGGGATGCCGTCGAACAGCGTGCTGTGCACCATCATCGCGGCCTGGTAGTTGTCGAAGAAGCCCTGGCGCAGTTCCTCGTAGCCCTCGTCGTGCGGTGCCAGGCCGAACGAGGCGCCAATCATGCCGCGCGCGCCGGCCGAAGCGGTGGGGCGCAGGATGTCGTATGGCGTCGGCGCCAGGCCGCGTTCCGTGCGCAGCAGGTTGACGGCCGCGGCCAGGTCGGGGGCCGTGTCGGCAAGCGTGCCGTCGAGGTCGAAAAGGATGGCACGCGGGGCAGGGCTAAAGCTCATGGTCGGACTGAAAGAGAAGAGGCGGCCGTGGCCGCCTGCTGGACTGTAAAAATGCCGCTTAAAGCGGACGTGTGCACGCCATCAGGTAGTTCACGCTTGTATCGTTGTTCAGCGAGTAGAGCCGGGTCAGCGGGTTGTAGCCCAGCCCGCGCAGGCTGTCGACCTGCAGCCCGGCGCTGCGCACATATTGCGACAGTTCCGCCGGCGTGATGAATTTGTCGTAATCGTGGGTCCCGCGCGGCAGCATGCGCAGCACATATTCCGCGCCGATGACGGCGTGCAGGTACGACTTCGGATTGCGGTTCAGTGTCGAGAAAAACACGTGGCCGCCCGGTTTCACCAGCGCGGCGGCGGCGCGGACGATGCCGCCCGGATCCGGCACGTGTTCCAGCATTTCCATGCACGTCACGACGTCGAACTGGCCAGCTTCCTGCGCCGCCATTTCCTCGGCGGCGATCAGCTTGTAGCGCACCGGCACGCCGGATTCCAGGCTGTGCAGGTCGGCCACGCGCAGCGCCTTTTTCGACAGGTCGATACCCGTGACGTTGGCGCCTTTTTTCGCCATCGATTCGGACAGGATACCGCCGCCGCAACCGATGTCGATCACGTTCCTGCCCGCCAGCGGCGCGCGCGCGTTGATCCATTCCAGGCGCAGGGGGTTGATATCGTGCAGGGGACGGAATTCAGACGTCGGGTCCCACCAGCGGTGGGCCAGCTCGCTGAATTTCTGTATTTCGAGAGGGTCGGCATTCGCATTCATGATCGGCATCATAGCTGTAATTGGTCGTGTTCCAAAGCACGCTTGCAAAAAAACCGCGGCGCTTGCGTGCAAATGAAAAACCCCGCCACGGGGGCGGGGTTTCGGGGCCCGGCGGGCAGGGAATTACTTGCTGCGGGTACCGACGACTTCGATTTCCACGCGACGGTTCTTGGCGCGGCCTTCGGCGGTCTTGTTGTCGGCGACCGGCTGTTTCTCGCCTTTGCCTTCGGTGTAGACGCGGTTGGCTTCGACGCCTTTGCTCAGCAGGTATGCCTTGACCGATTCAGCGCGGCGGATAGCCAGCTTGTCGTTGTAGGCATCGGTGCCGACGGAGTCGGTGTGACCAACGGCGATCACGACTTCAACGTTCATGCCGCCCAGTTTCGAGTACAGCTCGTCCAGGGCCTGCTTGCCTTCCGGCTTCAGCGTGGCTTTGTCGAAGTCATAGAACGCATCGGCGTTGTAGCTGACTTTTTCCGAGGTCGGCACTGGTGCGGCAGGCACCGGCGTCGTTGGCGTTGCTGGCGCTGGGGCCTCGACTGGCGGCGGTGCGACGCACTTGCCGTTTTCCAGACGCTCAGGTTCCACGCAGATCGGCAGATCGCAACCTGGCACCGCGTCGGCAGGCGTCCAGTAACCGGTGCGCCAGCACAGGCCGAACGGGTTGCGGGCGATGACGCCGCGCTGATCCTGCACGTAGGCGCTCTTTGGCGTTGCGGCCTTGATGTCCTGGGTAACTGGCGCGAAAGGCGGCGCGGTAGGCTTGTCCTGCGCTGCCACGGTGCCAGCCAGAACTGCCGACGCTGCAAAGATGGTTGAAATCAGTTTTTTCATGTTTTTCTTTCCTTTCGGGGGTGATATCGGCAGAACACACACATCGCATTGGGTTGCGTGGTGCGTTGCGTGGTGCGAATACTAACACGCGCACCCCTCCCGCTACTATGGGGGGACGACTGTGGAGACTGCCGATTGCGAAACAGCCAATTTTGAATTCCTGTCATTTTGCCATATGCCGCAAAAAGCACTGTGCGCCATCCAACAGGGCGCGCACATGCTCGCGGCCATTATGTTGTTTTTGTGCAACCTCTTTTGCTGATGCCCGGCGATATTAAACAGCAAATATGTCATCCCGATTACATGTGCCGATCCGTGCCCCGGGCCGCACCAGCGGGCAGGCCGGGGGCAAATGATCCGACCGGCATGCCCGCATGTTAAAATCGTGCGATTGTCTGCCTGCACCTGCAGCAGCGTGGAGCGTGCCGGAAGCGGTTTTCCAGGCCCTCGGAACCAACGTCAGAGAACATCGACCCGCCAATGGATCAATTCGCAAAAGAAACAATCCCAATTTCCCTCGAAGAAGAGATGCGCAAGAGCTACCTCGATTACGCGATGAGCGTGATCGTGGGCCGCGCCTTGCCGGATGCGCGCGACGGCTTGAAGCCGGTGCACCGCCGGGTGTTGTTCTCGATGCACGAAAGTAATTACGTGCACAACCGTCCCTACGTCAAATGCGCGCGCGTGGTTGGCGACACGATGGGTAAATACCACCCGCACGGCGACTCGTCGATCTACGACACGCTGGTGCGCATGGCCCAGGACTTCTCGCTGCGCTACACGCTGGTGGACGGCCAGGGTAACTTCGGTTCCATCGACGGCGACGCCGCGGCGGCCATGCGTTACACCGAGTGCCGCCTGGACAAGATCGCCAGCGAGCTGCTGGCCGACATCGACAAGGAAACCGTCGACTTCCAGCCGAACTACGACGGCAAGGAAAAAGAACCGACCGTCCTGCCGACGCGCGTGCCGAACCTGCTGATCAACGGCTCCTCCGGGATCGCCGTCGGCATGGCGACGAACATCGCGCCGCACAACCTGTCGGAAGTGATCAACGGCGCGCTGCACGTGCTGGCCAATCCGGACTGCTCGATCGACGAACTGATCGAACTGATCCCCGCGCCCGACTTCCCGACCGGCGGCATCATCTACGGCGTCTCCGGCGTGCGCGACGGCTATCGCACGGGCCGCGGTCGCGTCGTCATGCGCGCCAAGACCCACTTCGAGGAATACGGCAAGGAAGGCGGCCGCACGGCGATCATCGTCGACGAGCTGCCATACCAGGTCAACAAGAAATCGCTGCTGGAGCGCATCGCCGAAAACGTGCGCGACAAGAAGCTGGAAGGCATTTCCGACATCCGCGACGAGTCCGACAAATCGGGCATGCGCGTCGTCATCGAGCTGAAACGGGGTGAAGTGCCGGAAGTGGTGCTGAACAACCTGTACAAGCAGACGCAGTTGCAGGACACGTTCGGCATGAACATGGTTGCGCTGGTCGACGGCCAGCCGAAGCTGATGAACCTGAAGCAGCTGCTGGCCACGTTCCTGTCGCACCGCCGCGAAGTCGTCACGCGCCGCACCGTGTTCGAACTGCGCAAGGCGCGCGAACGCGGCCACGTGCTGGAAGGTCTCGCTGTCGCGCTGGCGAACATCGACGACTTCATCGCCATCATCAAGGCCGCGCCGACGCCGCCGCTGGCGAAATCCGAACTGATGGCGCGCGCGTGGGATTCGTCGCTCGTGCGCGAAATGCTGGCCCGTACCGGCGAGGAAGGCCAGCGCGGCATGGACGCGTTCCGTCCCGAGCATCTGCCGAAGCACTACGGCATGCAGTCCGATGGCCTGTACAAGCTGTCGGACGACCAGGCCCAGGAAATCCTGCAGATGCGCCTGCAGCGCCTGACGGGTCTGGAGCAGGACAAGATCGTCAACGAATACAAGGACGTGATGGCGCAGATCGCCGACCTGCTGGACATCCTGTCCAAGCCGGCCCGCGTCACCGCGATCATCAGCGACGAACTGAATGCGGCCAAGCTGGAATACGGCACCAAGGACGAGCGCCGTTCGACCATCGAGCACAACGCCACCGACCTGGAAACGGAAGACCTGATCACGCCGCAGGACATGGTGGTCACCCTGTCGCACATGGGTTACATGAAGGCGCAGCCGATCTCCGAATACCGCGCGCAGAAGCGCGGCGGCCGCGGCAAGCAGGCCATGGCCACGAAGGACGAGGACTGGATCGACCAGCTGTTCATCGCCAACACGCACGACTACATCCTGTGCTTCTCGAACCGCGGCAGGATGTATTGGCTGAAGGTGTGGGAAGTGCCGCAAGGCTCGCGCAACTCGCGCGGTCGTCCGATCGTCAACATGTTCCCGCTGCAGGACAACGAGAAGATCACCGTCGTGCTGCCGCTGTCGGGCGAAAACCGCACGTTCCCGGAAGACCATTACGTCTTCATGTCGACGAGCCTGGGCACGGTGAAAAAGACGCCGCTGAAGGACTTCTCCAATCCGCGCAAGGCCGGCATCATTGCCGTGGACCTGGACGAGGGCGACTTCCTGATCGGTGCCGCGCTGACCGACGGCAAGCACGACGTGATGCTGTTCTCCGACTCCGGCAAGGCCGTACGCTTCGACGAGAACGACGTGCGTCCGATGGGCCGCACGGCCCGCGGCGTGCGCGGCATGAACCTGGAAGAAGGCCAGAACGTCATCGCGCTGCTGGTCGCCGAGAACGAGCAGCAGTCCGTGCTGACGGCCACCGAAAACGGCTATGGCAAGCGTACGCCGATCACGGAGTACACCCGTCACGGCCGCGGCACGAAGGGCATGATCGCCATCCAGACGTCCGAGCGTAACGGCAAGGTGGTCGCCGCGACGCTGGTCGACGTGACGGACGAGATCATGCTGATCACGACGGGCGGTGTGCTGATTCGCACCCGCGTGGCCGAGATCCGCGAAATGGGCCGCGCCACGCAGGGCGTCACCCTGATCGCGGTGGAGGATGGCACCAAGCTGTCCGGCCTGCAGCGGATCGTCGAGGCGGACGTGGACGAGGTGGTGTTCGAAACCGAAGGCGGCGCGGCGGCTGTGCCGGGACCGGCAACGGAGCCGGCGGGGGAAGCTGACACCCCGGCGGACGACGACACCGCGGCCGAGTAATCCAGGCGGGCCCCGTCCGAGCGATCGGACCGGGCCCGCGGTGTTTCGACCCCACCGGACACGCATAAGCATATGAGAAAAATCGCCGTGGCCACTGCCGGCCGCGCGACATAATTCGAGGACAAACAGGAGCCGTCGTGACAACGATCTACAACTTCTCCGCCGGCCCGGCCGTGCTGCCCAAGGAAGTGCTGCGCCAGGCCGCCGCCGAAATGCTGGACTGGCAGGGCAGCGGCATGTCCGTGATGGAGATGAGCCACCGCGGACCCGAGTTCATCTCGATCTACCGGGCGGCCGAGCGCGACCTGCGCGAGCTGCTGGCGGTGCCGGACAATTACCGCATCCTGTTCATGCAGGGTGGCGGGCTGTCGCAGAATGCCGTGATTCCGATGAATCTCGTTGGCCGCAAACAGCAGCCGGCGACGATCGACTTCGTCCGCACGGGTTCCTGGTCGGGCAAATCCATCAAGGAAGCGGCGCGCTACGCCAACGTCAACGTCGCCGCATCGGCCGAGGCAAACGGCTTCACCTTCGTGCCGCCGCAATCGGAATGGCGCTTGAGCCCGGATGCGGCCTACCTGCACCTGTGCACCAACGAGACCATCGACGGCGTCGAGATCGACTTCGCGCCCGACGTGCCGGCCGGCGTGCCGATCGTGGCGGACATGTCGTCGCACATCCTGTCGCGCCAGGTCGACGTGTCGAAATACGGTCTGATCTTTGGCGGCGCGCAGAAGAATATCGGCCCGGCCGGCGTCACCGTCGTCATCGTGCGCGATGACCTGATCGGGCATGCGCTGCCGATCTGCCCGTCCGCGTTCGACTTCAAAAACGTGGCCGACAACGAATCGATGTACAACACGCCGCCCACCTACGGCATCTATATCGCCGGCCTCGTGTTCCGCTGGCTCAAGGAGCAGGGCGGGATCGCGGCGATGGAACGCAAGAATATTGAAAAAGCCCGGCTGCTGTACGCCGCACTGGACGCCGACGACTTCTACCAGAATCGCGTCGCGCCAGCTTACCGTTCGCGCATGAACGTTCCGTTCTACCTGCGCGACGAGTCGAAGAACGAAGCATTCCTGGCCGGCGCCAAAGCGCGCGGCCTGCTGCAGCTGAAGGGCCACAAGTCCGTCGGCGGCATGCGCGCATCCATCTACAATGCGATGCCGATCGAAGGCGTACAGGCGCTGGTTGATTACCTGAACGAGTTTGCAGGGCGGTAGTTTCCGTCTGCGCGTCGACGCATCGATTTGACCCAACGGCGTAAGGCTGGGGTCAGACCCGACGGGGCGTAGCAGGGAATTCAAGAAGCATGCTTCTTGCCTGCGAAGCGGCGATGGCTTGCAAGCCATCGCTCCACCCTGACCGGCTCCTGATTTTGGGTTGAAGCATGCGCCCGCGCCCCGCACAAAGATCACAACCACCATGACAGACAAACTGAAACCCCTGCGCCAGAAGATCGACACGATCGACGCGCAGATCCTCGCGCTGCTGAACCAGCGCGCCGCCGTGGCCCAGGAAGTGGGCCACGTCAAGGCCGAGACCAACGCGCCCGTGTTCCGCCCCGAGCGTGAAGCGCAGGTGCTGCGCGGCGTGGCCGACCGCAACCCTGGCCCGCTGGGCAATACGGAAGTGCAGACGATCTTCCGCGAGATCATGTCGGCCTGCCGCGCGTTGGAAAAGCGCGTGACGGTCGCCTATCTCGGCCCCGTCGGCACGTTCTCCGAGCAGGCCGTGTATCAACAGTTCGGCCGTGCCGTCGAGGGCCTGCCGTGCGCGTCGATCGACGAGGTGTTCCGCGCCACCGAGGCGGGCACCGCCGAATTCGGCGTCGTCCCGGTCGAGAACTCGTCCGAAGGCGCCATCAACCGCACGCTCGACCTGATGCTGCAAACACCGCTGATCATCAGCGGCGAAGTAGCCATCGCCGTGCACCACAGCCTGATGTCGAAGACGGGCACGATGGATGGCGTCACCGTCATCTGCGCCCATTCGCAGGCGCTGGCGCAGTGCCAGGTGTGGCTCAACCAGAACTACCCGCACGTCGAGCGGCGTGCCGTCGCGTCGAACGCCGAGGCGGCGCGCATGGCGAGCCTGGACCCGACGATCGCGGCAATCGCCAGCGAGATCGCCGGCATGCAGTACAGCCTTGGCGTCGTCAAGGGCCATATCCAGGACGACCCGCACAACCGTACCCGTTTCGCCATCATCGGCAAGCTGCAGCCGGGGCCTTCCGGCAGCGATCATACGTCGCTGGTGCTGGCCGTGCCGAACAAGGCCGGCGCCGTCTACCAGCTGCTGGCGCCACTGGCGAAACACGGCGTATCGATGACGCGCTTCGAGTCGCGGCCGGCACGGGTGGGCACGTGGGAGTACTATTTTTATGTCGACATCGAAGGCCACGTACAGAACCCGTCCGTGACGCAGGCGTTGGACGAACTCCGGCACAACGCCGCCTTTTTCAAAGTGCTGGGCTCTTACCCGACCAGCCTGACCTGATTTACGATAGATAAAGAAAGAAGCGAGAGAGAACCCATGTCCAAGCAATTCGGTCCAGAATACGTTCGTGCCATCGCCCCTTACCAGGCCGGCAAGCCCATTTCCGAAGTGGCCCGCGAGTTCGGTCTCGATGAGGCCTCCATCGTCAAGCTGGCGTCCAACGAGAACCCGTTCGGCGTGCCGGAATCGGCGCAGCAGGCGATGGCGAAGGCCGCCGCGGAGCTGGGCCGCTACCCCGACGCCAACGCATTTGAACTGAAGCAGGCGCTGTCGAAACGCTACGACGTGCCGATGGACTGGATCACGCTGGGCAACGGCTCGAACGATATCCTGGAAATCGCCGCGCACGCATTCGTCGAGCGCAACCAGGCGATCGTCTACGCGCAGTATTCATTTGCCGTCTATGCGCTGGCCACGCAGGGCGTCGGCGCCCGTCATATCGTCGTGCCGGCCAAGGACTACGGTCACGACCTCGACGCAATGGCCGCGGCGATCGACGACGAGACGCGCCTCGTCTTCATCGCCAACCCGAACAACCCGACCGGCACGTTCGTGTCCGGCCCCGAGATCGAAGCGTTCCTGCAGAAGGTGCCGGCCAATGTCGTTGTCGTGCTGGACGAGGCGTACAACGAATTCCTCGACGAGGCGGACCAGTACGAGTCGGCCGACTGGGTGCGCCAGTATCCGAACCTGCTGGTGTCGCGCACCTTCTCGAAGGCGTATGGCCTGGCGGGCCTGCGCGTGGGCTTCGCGCTGGCGCAGCCGGCGCTGACGGACCTGATGAACCGCATCCGCCAGCCGTTCAACGTCAACTCGCTGGCGCAGGCCGCCGCGATCGCCGCGCTGAACGACCGCGCCTTCCTGGAGAAGAGCGCCGCCAACAACGCGGCCGGGTATCGCCAGTTCGTCGAGGCGTTCGAGGCGATGGGACTGCAGTACGTGCCGTCGCACGGCAACTTCATCCTCGTCAAGGTCGGCAACGACCTGGCGGCGGGCGCCCGCGTCAACCTGGCGTTGCTCAAGCAAGGCGTCATCGTGCGCCCCGTCGGCAACTACGGCTTGCCCGAGTGGCTGCGCATTTCCATCGGCCTGCCGCAGGAAAACGCGGTGCTGATCGCGGCCTTGCAGAAGGCGCTGGCGGAGCATCGTGAATAAAGTCGTCATCGTCGGCGTTGGCCTCATCGGCGGCTCGTTTGCGCGCGCCCTGAAGGGAGCCGGCGCCGTGCGCCACGTCGTCGGCATCGAGCGTTCGGTGGCGTACGGCGAGCGCGCGCTGGCGCTGGGCATCGTCGACGAGGTGGCATCCGACTTCGCCGCCGTTGCCGATGCGGACCTGGTGCTGCTGGCGGCACCGGTGGCGCAGACGGGGAAGATCCTGGCGGCGCTGGCGCCGCACCTGTCGCCCGGTACCGTCGTCACGGATGCCGGCAGCACCAAGGCCGACGTCGTGGCGGCGGCGCGCGCGGCGCTGGGTGAGCGTGTCGGCCAGTTCGTGCCGGGCCACCCGATCGCCGGGCGCGAGACGAACGGTCCCGATGCCGCCATCGTCGACCTGTATGTCGGCAAAAAATTCGTCCTGACGCCGCTGCCGGAAAACGCGGCGGCCGATATCGAGAAGGTGGCGACCGCATGGCGCGCCTGCGGCGCCATCATCCACCGCCTGACGCCGGAGGAGCACGACAAGGTGTTTGCCGCCGTCAGCCACCTGCCGCACCTGCTGGCCTACGCGCTGGTGGACGACATCGCCAACAAGCCGCATGCGGATTTGCTGTTCCAGTACGCGGCCAGCGGCTTTCGCGACTTCACCCGCATTGCCGGCAGCTCGCCGGAAATGTGGCGCGACATCAGCCTGGCCAACAGCGCGGCGCTGCTGACGGAGCTGGACGCCTACATGGCGCAACTGGCGCAGCTGCGCGCCCGCCTGGCCGCCGGCGACGGCGCCACCCTCGAAGCCGTGTACGGCAACGCGCAGCGCGCGCGCCGGCAGTGGATCGAGGCGATCGAGGCGGCCGAGGCGCCGCCTCCCACCGACACCGCAGAATAAAGTAAAGAGAACATCATGACCGAATCCACCGAACATCCAGCCTTCATCGACCTGCAACCCGTGATGCACGTGGAAGGCGTCGTGCGCCTGCCCGGCTCGAAAAGCATCTCCAACAGGATTCTGCTGCTGGCCGCGCTGGCCGAGGGCGAGACCAAGATCGTCGACCTGCTCGACTCGGACGACACGCAGGTGATGCTGGGCGCCCTGCGCGCGCTGGGCGTCGAGTGGACGGAAGAGCCGCCCACGGCCGTCAACGGCACCGCGCAGACGATCCACCGCGTGCGCGGCACCAATGGCAGCTTCCCGAACCGGGATGCGGACCTCTTCATGGGCAATGCCGGCACCGCGATCCGCCCGCTGACGGCGGCGCTGGCCGTCATCGGCGGCGACTACCGCGTCAGCGGCGTGGCGCGCATGCACGAGCGCCCCATCGGCGATCTGGTCGATGCACTGAATGCCGTCGGCGCGGCCATCGAGTACACCGGCCAGCCGGGCTACCCGCCGCTGCGCATCCGCACCGGTGAGTTCAACACGAACCGGCTGTCCGTGCGCGGCAACGTGTCGAGCCAGTTCCTCACCGCGCTGCTGATGGTGGCGCCGCTGATGGCGCACACGCACGGCGTGACGATCGCCGTCGAGGGCGAGCTGATTTCGAAGCCGTACATCGAGATCACGCTGAACCTGATGCGCCGCTTCGGCGTGACGGTGGAGCAGGAGGAGTGGCAGTCGTTCACGATCGCGTCCGGCCAGCGTTACCAGAGCCCGGGCAATATCCACGTCGAGGGCGACGCGTCGTCGGCGTCGTACTTCATGGCGGCCGGCGCGATTGCCGGCGGTCCGGTGCGCGTCGAAGGCGTGGGCCGCGATTCGATCCAGGGCGACGTGCGCTTCGTGCACGCGCTGGAGCAGATGGGCGCGCACATCACGATGGGCGACAACTGGATCGAAGCGAAGTCGCACGGCCCGTTGAAAGCCATCGACGCGGACTTCAACCATATCCCGGACGCCGCGATGACGATCGCGATCGCCGCGCTGTATGCCGACGGCACGAGCACGCTCCGCAACATCGCTTCGTGGCGCGTCAAGGAAACCGACCGCATCGCCGCCATGGCCACCGAGCTGCGCAAGCTGGGCGCCGAAGTGGAGGAGGGCGCCGACTACATCAAGGTGACGCCGCCGAAAGTGCTGTCGGCCGCCACCATCGACACCTACGACGACCACCGCATGGCGATGTGCTTCTCGCTCGCCTCGCTGGACGGCGCCGCCCGCAGTGGCACGCAGGTGCGCATCAACGATCCGAAA